>Ga0209118_1000894_pt1 | contig 14868 bp, 21 predicted proteins | sample BlaSpr_A8_Ref_M1_FD_187988 | JGI IMG/M metagenome (GOLD analysis project Ga0209118, IMG submission 187988) | Forest soil microbial communities from Thunder Bay, Ontario, Canada - Black Spruce, Ontario site 2_A8_Ref_M1 (SPAdes) (version 2) | ecosystem: Environmental > Terrestrial > Soil > Boreal...
TCCATCCCGGGTTGCCCCGGACCTTCCACCTACTCGACGTTCGGTATCCTCAGGTTTACCGTACTCAGCCGCTTGGGGCGTCGCGAAAGTTAACAGGCGGTTATGCACGCGTCAACGGCAAAGAAAATCACACTGCCAGGCAAAGTTTTGGGGGCTTGACAGCCCTCCCGATGATGGTTAGTGGCGACTCCTAGAATGATCGCAACGTCTAATCGAAAGGAGATCTACATGCGCGAAGTCGTGATCGTGGAGGCTGTCCGCACACCGATCGCGCGGCGAAACGGAAAGCTGAAAGAGATGCACCCGGTCGTCCTGGGCTCGCTCGTGCTCAAGGAAATCATCAGGCGCTCCGGCATCGCGCCCGACCAGGTCGACGATGTCGTGTTCGGCTGCGTGACCCAGGCCGGCGAGCAGAGCCTCAACATCGCGCGCAACGCGTGGCTCACCGCAGGCTTTCCGTTCACCACGCCCGGGACGACGGTCGACCGGCAGTGCGGCTCGAGCCAGCAGGCGATTCATTTCGCGTCCAACCTCATCCAGTCCGGTGTGTGTGACATCACCATCGCGGGTGGTGTCGAGTCGATGAGCCGAGTGCCCATGGGCTCCAACGCCATGTCACCCGGCACGCCATTCCCACCCGAGCTCATGGAGCTGTACGACCTCGTTCCTCAGGGCATCTCCGCTGAGCTCATCGCGCGCAAGTACGGGATCTCACGTAAGCAGATGGACGAGTTCGGCGTGCGCAGCCATCAAATGGCCTTCGAGGCGACCTCAAAGGGCAACTTCAAGTCTCAGCTGCTCCCTGTTGACATCTCTCTCAACGGCAACGGGCACCACGACCTGTTCACGCAGGACGAGGGCATCCGCTCCTATGCGAGCTACGAGGCGACCGCGGCTCTGCAGCCGGCATTCAATCCCGAGCACTCGATCACCGCGGGCAACTCGAGCCAGATCTCTGACGGAGCCGCGGCGGTCCTGCTCATGTCGCTCGAGAAGGCCAAGGAGCTCGGGCTCAAGCCGCGCGCCCGGATTCGGGCCCAGGCGGTCGTCGGAACCGATCCCGTGTTGATGCTCGAGGGACCGATCCCCGGAACCGCCGCCGTGCTGAAGCGGGCCGGCCTCGAGCTGAGCAGCATCGACCTGTTCGAGGTCAACGAAGCCTTCGCATCGGTCGTTCTGGCGTGGCAGAAGGAGACCGGCGCGGACATGGCCAAGACCAACGTCAACGGAGGCGCCATCGCCGTCGGGCACCCGCTGGGTGCATCGGGCGCCATCCTGATGACGCGGCTCCTGTACGAGCTCGAGCGCCGAGACCTGCGCTACGGACTCGAGACCATGTGCTGCGGCGGAGGCCTCGGCACCGCAACGATCATCGACCGCGTGGTCGAATGAAAACGTTCGAGGCGCTGCGGAACATCAAGCCTTACACGGTTCGCGAAGGCATCACCGCTCGCGCGGTTGAAGGCGAGCGGATGACGATGGCGGTCGTCGACCTCGAGCCGAACGCGATGCTGCCCGAGCACCACCACGAGAACGAGCAGCTTGGGTTTGTGATCGCGGGCATCATCACGATGCGGATCGGCGGCGAGAAGCGTGAGCTCCATGCCGGCGATACGTATGCCATTCCCAGCCACGTCCCGCACGACGCGGTCGCCGGTCCGGATGGATGCACAGTGACGGATGTCTTCGCCCCGGTACGTGAGGACTGGAAGAAACTCGACCGACCGGACCCGACGACTCCGCGCTGGCCTTAAGCCAGGGCGGCGCGCACCATTTCGCGAAGCTCGTTGTCGGGGATGGCGGCCGCGTCCTTGGGCCGGAGGCGGATCGTGCCCCGACTTGCGATCAGGTCCGGGTGGCGGGCGATGAAGCCGGCGTCGGCGCCCGGCCCAACGCCGTAGATCGACACCCCGTGCCTCCAAACCGCCAGGAAGATTCGGCGCTCACCGACCTTGTACCTGGGCATCTTGTACGAGAATCCGACCTCGGCCTCCGGGTGCTCCTCGAGGACCAGCCCTTGCAAACGATCGAACAGGGGCCGGTGCTCAGGGTCGATGCCGTCGACGTATTTCTGGACGTCGCTCGTCATTTCGCTAGCTTAGTGGGGGATCGGCCGCGACAGATGCGGCGAGTCCCAGCAGAAGCGCAGCGGGCGCTCCTGCCAGTCGCCGGAGTTGAAGATGCCGATGCGCGGCGTCGTCACCACGCGCCGCTTCGGAGCGCGGTCGTCGACCAGATATAGGTGTGGCGGGGTGAGAGCCACGCCGTTCAGCCCGCGGTCGATCTCGAGCGCGCGGCACACGAGGCCGGGGCCGCCGCACCGCCCGACTCCCGGGCCGGGCTCCAGCGCCCGGACGAGCACGGCCTGGGGGATGCCGGAGGGTCGCGTGACGAAGTTCAGGCAGTGGTGCATTCCGTAGGTGAAGTAGACGTAGGCGTGTCCCGGCGCTCCGTACATGACCTCGTTTCGTGGGCTGCGCCGTCCGCCCGCGGAGTGAGACGCCAGGTCGTCAGGGCCCAGGTACGCCTCGACCTCGACCAGCCGGCCCCACAGCGACCGGCCGTCCACCTCGCGCACCACCACCTTGCCCAGCAGGTCGCGCGCGACGGCCACGGTCTCGCGGTCGAAGAAGCTTGCGCTGAGGATCTTGCCGGACGGGCGTCGGTCGGAAACAGCCTCAGACGCGCGCTTCACCGAGCTTCTTGCGTCCAGCCTGCCTGCGGCGCTTGTCTGCGTAAAGCGCCTTGTCCGCCACTTGGTACATCGCCTGCCAATCCATGCCCGGCCTCCACGCGGCGATGCCGACGCTGAAGGCGACTGGCACCGGGACCTTCTCGGAGCGGTTGAGCTCCTCGAGCGACTGCCGGACGCGGACGCTCACCTCGCGCGCCTCGTGCTCGTCGGCTTCTGGCATCGCCACCCCGAACTCGTCGCCGCCCAGCCGTCCGCACGTGTCAGTCGCCCGCACGGCGCGCTGAAGCTCCTGGGCGAGGACCCGGATCGACTCGTCGCCGACATGGTGACCCTGGTTGTCGTTGATGTCCTTCAGGTTGTCGAGGTCGATCATCATCAGCGCCAGCCGGCGCTTGTGCCGCTGCGCGGCCGCGACCGCACGGTCGATCGCCCGCTCGAACTCGGGGCGGTTGGCAAGCCCGGTCAGGTAGTCGGTCCTGGCCTCGCGCGTGTGCTGTCGCGCCCGGTCGAGCGCGACCGCGATCTGGTCCGCCACCGCGGCCACGAACTCGAGGTCGCTCGGCTCGAACGTCCTGGGCAGCCTGGTCGCCACCGTCATGGCACCCAGCAGGACGCCCTTGGTGCGCAGCTCGGCACGAATCGCGCTCCACTCGCCGGCGATCCGGTCGACGCGCGACTCGGCCGGTCCGGACGACACCTCCACCACCCTGACGAGCCGGGAGCGCCCCGACTCCGAGAACTCCTCCTCCTCGCCCGGCTGCATGCCGATCGTCTTGGCGAGCTTGAGCCGGGCGCCATCGCGCACCCAGACGGCCCCCGCCTGGAGGCCGAGCACCTTCAGCGTTTCCCGAAGGCCGACCTCCGCGATCTCGGTCACGTCAAGCGAGCGGCCGAGGGCGCTGGCGATGTGATAGAGCCCGTGCAGCTCGGTCTGCCTGGCGCGGTGGCGCGTCTCGGTGTAGTCGAGATAGCCTCGGATGAAGCTCGAGTTGAGATGCTCGATCACGTCCCCGAGCCGGCTCTGCGCCAGGAGCAGCACCTCGTCCGCATACTCGCTCTCCCCGAGCTCGTCGGTGACTCTCGCCACGACGGACCGGCGGAAGACGGCGAGGCCCTCCATCAAAGACTCCAGGGGGACGCCCTTCTCGGCGTAGCGCCGGGAGGCTTCCCGGGCCACGGTGTAGTACTCGTTCCACGGCACCTTCGAGTCGGGCCGGAGCGAACGGAAGAGGATCTCGAGGAAGGCAACCGAGGTCTTGACCAGCTCGTCGACGGAGCCGTCTTTGTGGCTCCTGAGCAGCTCAGGTTCGATCGCCCGGACCGACTCGGCGGCGACCAGGCCGGTCTCGGAAACCTTCGCCGAGAGGCGGTCGGCAAGCTCGCTCAGGAGATCGCTGGCCCGCTCAGTCATATCGGCGCACTATAGAGTGACGCGAGGCTATACGCGATCCTGCGCGGTACGCTAAGTAAATGTGTAAGAGGCATTGATGGCTACAGTAACCAGGGGTTCTTTGGAGAAGCTCGAAGAGGTGCTTGGGCCGGACGCCCGAGACCTGCTCGAGCACAAGTGCAACACCGTGCCCAAAGAGCAGCTGCACCTGCCCGGGCCGGACTTCGTCGATCGGGCGTGGAAGGACAGCGACCGCCCGACGCGGGTCCTGCGCAGCATGCAGGCGCTCTTCGAGCACGGGCGGCTGGCAGGCACCGGCTACCTGTCCATCCTGCCTGTCGACCAGGGCATCGAGCACACCGCCGGCTCCTCCTTCGCCCCCAACCCGATCTACTTCGACGGCGAGAAGATCATCGAGCTGGCGATCGAAGGCGGGTGCAACGCCGTCGCTTCCACTTTTGGGGTGCTGGGCTCCGTGGCGCGCCGGTACGCCCATCGCATCCCGTTCATCTGCAAGCTGAACCACAACGAGCTGCTGACCTACCCGAACCACTATGACCAGATCCTGTTTGGCACGGTGAAGGAGGCGTGGGAGATGGGCGCGGTGGCCGTCGGCGCCACCATCTACTTCGGGTCGGCCGAATCAGACCGGCAGCTGCAGGAGATCGCGGTTGCCTTCCACCAGGCTCACGAGCTCGGCATGACGACGGTGCTGTGGTGCTACGTCCGCAACAACGCATTCAAGAAAGACGGCGTCAACTACGAGACCGCGGCCGACCTGACCGGCCAGGCCAACCATCTCGGCGTCACGATCGAGGCGGACATCATCAAGCAGAAGCTGCCCGACACGAACCGCGGCTTCGAGGTGATCGGGTTCGGCAAGACCTCGCCCATCGTTTACGAAAAACTGTCAAGTGACCATCCGATCGACCTGTGCCGTTATCAGGTGATCAACAACTATATGGGACGAGCTGGCCTCATCAATTCGGGTGGTGAGTCACACGGCGCGGCTGACTTGAAAGAGGCTGTCCGCACTGCGGTGATCAACAAGCGCGCCGGCGGCATGGGTCTGATCAGCGGACGCAAGTCGTTTCAGCGCCCGATGAAGGAGGGAGTCGAGTTACTACACGCAATTCAGGACGTGTACCTGAATCAGGCGGTAACCATCGCTTAAAGCTCGCGTTCCTCGGTACCGGCGCTGCCTTCTCGCCGGACCGCTACAACGGGGCCGTGGTGGTGAACGGCCGCCTGCTGCTCGATGGTGGCGCGCCCCTGCTTCCGCACATGAGTCGCGTCGGCGTGGACGCGGGCGCGATCGAGGTCGTGTTCCTCACGCATTTTCACGGCGACCACACGCTTGGCCTGCCGCCATTCGCCCTATATCGGGTGTTCGTCGACCCGCGGCCGATCACCTTCCTCGGCCCAGCCGGGATTGAAGACCGGCTCGAAGCCCTTTGGGAGGTCAGCTGGGGAGTCGACTGGAAGACGGTGATGCAGCCTCGCTTCAACGCGACATACGAGACGGCGAAGCCATCAGGGAAGGTGGCCGGTTACAAGTACGAGACCATCAAGCTCGACCACGGCACGAGCGGAAGCAACGGCTACCGGATCTCGATCAACGGGAAGATCCTCGCCTACTCCGGTGACACCGAGGCGACGGCGCCCCTGGATGAGCTCGTCGACGGCGCTGACGTTGCCATCGTTGAGGCGACCGGACCGGGAGACGTCTTCAGCCACATGAGCTTTGAGTCGGCGACGGCCTTGAAGCAGCGCCATCCGAAGACTCGCTTCATGTTCAACCACCTTTACAACGGCACGGTCGAGGGTGCAGTGAGCGACCTCGAGGTGATCGAAGTCTGAAGACACAGAGCTCAGCCGCAGCTCTGATCGGTGCCGTGGCTGGCGGAGTCGTGGGCGCGGTGGTCTTCGCAGCGCTGCTGTCGTTCGGCTTTCTGCTTTCCAGCCGCGTCGACAACCTGATCCCGGTCATCGTCCTGGGCGTCGCCGGCGCGTACGCCGCCTGGCTGGTCGGCGTGATCGTCTTCGGGGCGGTGCGCGGAGGGAACGACAATGAAGAGCAGGGTGAGCCCTGACGTTCCGTCGACCCGACCGCTGCTGGACAAGCTCGGCGTGAAGCCTGGGTCGAAGGTCGCCATCGTCGACCTCGACGACCAGGACTTCATCTCGCTGCTCAGGCAGCGGACCACAGACATCGTGCGCGGACGGCCTCGCACGCCGGTAGATCTCGTGTTCATGGGCGCGCGTAACGCGGCGGACCTGCGGCGGTTGAAGGACGTCAAGAAATGGATCGAGCCGAACGGCGCGATCTGGGTCGTGCGGCCCAAGGGCGGCCGCGCCGCCATCAAGGACACCGACGTCATCGCGGCCGGGCTTGCGGCAGGCCTTGTCGACAACAAGATCGCGAGCTTCTCGGAAACTGAAGGCGCGATGCGCCTGGTCTTTCGACTGCGCGACCGTCACAAATGATGTTTGCCAAGTGACGCTGGCTATCCGGCCCGCCACGGCCGCCGACGTGCCCGCGATCGCAGAACTGATCCGCGGGCTGGCACGCTACGAAAAGCTGGAGCAGGACGTCACGATGACCGAAGAGCTGCTGGCCAAAAACCTCTTCGGACCGCACCTGTTCGCGGAGACGCTCCTCGCCGAAGAGGCGGGAAAACCGATTGGCTTCGCGCTCTTCTTCCACAACTTCTCGACCTTTCTCGCACTGCCCGGCATCTACCTCGAGGACCTGTTCGTGGTCCCCGAGCACCGCGGCCGCGGCGTCGGTCGCGCCCTGCTGAAGGAGCTGGCCCGCATCGCAGTCGAGCGGGGCTGTGGCCGGCTCGAGTGGTCCGTCCTCGACTGGAACCGCGACGCGATCGGGTTTTACGAGCGGTTGGGTGCGACCCCCAACTCCGAGTGGACGGTGTATCGATTGACCGGTGAAGCGCTCTCTGAGCTTGGGCGAGAATAGATCCGCATGGAAGTGCTGCACCCGAAGAAGCTCGAGACCCACCCCGGCGATTCGATCGTGGGCTGGGCCCGCGCTCAGCTGGCGATCGCGCGCGACATCCTCGACAACCCGGGGGGTGGACTCCTTTTCGCGACGCAGACGATCGGGCAGGTGTCATCGGCGCTCCGCGAGCGGGACCTGGCGCGCTGGGATGACGTGATCGCGCTGCTCGACCGCGTCGAGGACGCCGCGGTGAGGCGCGAGTTCGACACGGCGCGCTCAATGCTCGACCAAGCGCTGACGAAGCTGAATTAGGCCCCGACCACCGCCTCCAGCGTCGCTTCAAACCCGGCCGCGCCCATGTGCCCGCCGAATGACCCGGCCCCTGGCAGCGTGACGCCGGCCTCCCGGTAGCGACGGATGGCGTCGCGAACCTGGTGCTCGTCGCCGATGCCCGCGAGCTCGTCCATCATCTCCTCGCTGACCTCGCCTTCTTGGAGCTGCGCCTTGAAGCCGCTGGCGTCCATCATCTTTCGGTAGTACGGCAGGTTGGCGTAGCGCTCAACGGTCTGGCGGAAGACGGCCAGCGCGGCGGGGCGGTCGGAGGTGAGACAGACGTTGATCGCCGCAACGATTTCGAAGCCTTCCATAGTTTTGCCGGCCTTCTGGCGGCCGGCCGTCACCGCCGGGACGACATGGTCGCGGATGTAAGCGGGAGAGCACATCCAGAGCACGACGCCGTCGGCCTGCTCGCCCGCCAGCTCCAGCATGCGTGGGTTGAGCGCGGAGATCATGACCGGCATCTCGGCCCGGCGCGGTCCCGAGTAAGCCCAGTGCGCGGAGAAATGCTTGCCGTCAATCGCGCACCCGCCGTCGCGAAGGCTCATGCGCACGATGTCGAGGTACTCGCGCATCGCATCGACAGGGCTGTCGAGGTGCAATCCCCACATCGATTCGACGGTGACCTTGTGGCTTACGCCGATGCCGAGGATGAAGCGCCCGCCCGACAGCTCATCGAGCGTCGCCGCCATCTGCACCATCGCGGTTGGGTGTCGCGTGTAAATCGGCAGGATGCCAGTCCCAAATCCCACGCGCTCCGTCGCGTTGGCGTAAGCGGCCAGGACCAGGGCCGCGTCGCGCGCGTTGGGAAGCTGCGTCACCCAGACGGAGTCGAAGCCGAGCCGTTCAGCCGCCTTGGCCCGGGCGACGGATTCATCGAGCGTCTTCACTGCATCGACGAAGGCGGCAAGGCGAGGCACGACTTCAGCAATATATGCCGGTGACTCTCCTCCAAGCATTGTTCATGGGCCTTCTGCAGGGCGCCACCGAGCTGTTCCCGGTTTCTTCGCTCGGCCATGCGGTGCTCATCCCGAGCCTGCTGCATTGGAAGTTCAAGCAAGCCGATCCCTCGTTCGTCCCCTTTCTGGTCCTCCTTCACCTGGGCACGGCAGGCGCGCTGCTGATCCTCTACCGCGCGCAGTGGGTCGCGATCATCCGCGGGTTCTTCACCGCCGCCTTCCGGGGCCAGATCCAGAACGACAACGAGCGCCTCGCCATGCTGCTGCTCGTCGGGACGATCCCCGCCGCGATCCTCGGCGTGTTCCTCGAGACGCGGATCAAGTCCCTCTTCGCCAGCCCCTATGAAGCGGCTGGATTTTTGATCGCAAACGGGATCCTGATGCTCGCGTTCGAACTTCTGAGACGGCGCGCCGAACGCCGGTCGACCCTACAAGAAGAGGAATTCGCCCAGGCAGAGCGGATCAGCTTTCGCGCCGCCGCCCTCGTCGGCGCGTGCCAGGCGCTGGCTTTCCTTCCCGGCATCTCGCGATCTGGCGTCACGATCGGCGGCGGCCTGCTGGCGGGACTGCGACACCAGGAGGCCGCGCGGTTCTCCTTCCTTCTCGCGACTCCGATCATCCTCGGCGCAGGGCTGGTCGAGGTGCCGCAGCTGTTCTCCGGCGGAGTACCTGTCGGTGAATACCTCGCCGGCATGGTGCTCGCGGGAATTGCCGCCTACGCGAGCGCGCGATTTCTCCTGCGCTACTTCCGGTCGGGCCGCCTCGATCCGTACGGCTACTACTGCATCGCGGCCGGGCTCGCCAGCCTCGCTTTGTTACGCTTCAACCTGTGATGAAATCCAATACGGTAGCCGTCGGCTTGGGGGTTCTCGGCATCATCTTTCTGATCGTCGCGGCTCTCTACGCGCTTGGAGTGCTGCAGCTCTTTGCCTCAACAACGAGCGGACCGCACTACAAGCACGCGATCCTGTTCGTGGTCCTCGCGGTCGCCAGTTTCGTGGGCGCCAACTTCGCCCGACCGAAAACCGTCTAGAAGCCTGACGTCGACCTAGCGAGCAGCGATTCGTTCCGGCACGTGGCGGCCGGATGTGTCCCGCTCGCCAACCCTGATGTCTTCGTGATAGACGGCGTCCGCGTTCACCTTCCACGGGTCGAGCGCGGAGCCGGTGGCGATGCTTCGCGCGACCAGGAGCGCGGTCATCATCGAGTGGTCCTGGTTGTTGTACTTGTGCATGCCGTTGCGTCCAGCAAGGTGCAGGTTGGGCAGCTGTGACTGCAGGTAGTCGCGAATCACGTCCACATGCGACTGGTACGCGTCGTCGTAAACCGGGTACGCCTTCTGCTGACGGACGACGACGCCGTCGAAAACCTGCTCGGGCGGGCAGATCCCGAGCTGGCCCAGCTCCCTGGTGGCCAGCGCGACCAGGGCATCATCGTCTGACGTCCAGAGCCCGTCACCTTCGAAACAGAAGTACTCGAGGCCGAGGCAGGTCTTGCTCTGGTCCGGCACCATGTCCGGGCTCCAGTTCTTGAAGTTCTGGATCCGGCCGACCTTGACGCTCGGGTCGTGGATGTAGATCCAGTTGTCGGGAAATACATCCGCCCGATCGATCATCAGCGCGATGCTGATGAAGTCTCGGTAGCCGAGGCTTTCCGCGGCCCGCCGCACGGCCTCGGGCGCGGGCGGGTCAAGGCGCGCGATCAGCTCACGGATCGGGATGCTGGACACGAAATTCGTGCCCGCGTGCTCTTCCAGGACGCCTTGCGGTGAACGGACGACCACCGACGTGACCGCGCCGCCATCGTGCTTGACCCGCTCGATCGGGCGCCCGAAGAGGATCGGCGAACCCTTCTTCTCGCTGATCTGCGCGACGCGCTCCCACATCTGCCCCGGGCCGAATCGCGGATAGCGGAACTTGTCGATCAGCGTCGTGACGACCTCGCCGCGACTCTTCGCGGCCCGTCGCGGAAGGACTGCGCTGCGGATCACCAGCCAGAGATCGAGGCTCTTGATGCGCTGCGCCGCCCAGTCCGCTGACAGCTCCTTGGTGCTGATCCCCCATACCTTCTCCGTGTAGGTCTTGAAGAAGATGCTGAACAGGCGCCACCCGAACTGGTTGCGCACCCAGTCCTCGAGGCTCCGGGGGTTCTTCACCGGGCGAATGCGCGCCCACGCGTAGCTGGCCAGGCACCGCGCAGCCTCCAGCGGCCCGAGGTTCCAGAGCGCGTTGGCGGCTTTGATCGGATAGGCGAAAAAGCGTCCCCGGTAGTAGATCCTTGATAGGCGGCCCCGCGTTAGCATCTCGTCCCCGAGGATCTCGGTCCACAGGTCTTCGACCTCCTGGTTCTTGGAGAAAAACCGGTGGCCGCCGATATCGAACCGATAGCCCTTGTGCTCGACGGTTCGCGCGAGTCCGCCGACCTGCACCGGGTCTTTTTCGAGGATGGTGACCGGGATGTCGTGCTTGAAGAGCTCGTAGGCCGCGGTCAGCCCGGCCGGACCCGCGCCCATGATCACGACGTGCCGGCGACCGCCTTCGGCGATCAAAGTGCCCACAGCGTAGCAACGGGGCCTGCGGGTTCAGTCTTGCTAGTTCAGCGGTCCCTTGCTTCTGGCTTCGTCCACTTTGACGAGCGCGTCCCGGAGACCTTTGATCCAGTCGGCCTGGTGCATCCCGACCAGCCGCACGCACCAGGCCAGCGCGTCGCTCCGGCTACGGGCGACTCCGCCCGCCACGAGCGTGTCCAGGATCGAGCGTTCCGACATGCGAAGCCGGGTCATGACGGGAACGCTCAAAGTCGTGAAGACCTTGACCTGGTCCCCGCACCTCGCCCCCCACGCGACCTTGCGGCGGAAGTGGCGTTCGGCTTCGCGCGCGATCCGGACCCGTTCGTCTCTCGTCTCCTCGCGGAACCGGTCGATTCGGGCGGCGCGAGCGCGGGCCCGACCCTCGTCGGAGGTGCCGGCGGCGAGCTCCACGTCGGGCAGGGTGACGCTGACGAGGATCTCGTCTCCGTCGCTGTTGACTTCAGCGGGACTGGCGGACCAGCCCGCGGGCAGCTTGCCAGCGAACCACGCCTGGATATCCTCGGCCATCGATTACAAGATTACGGCGACGGGCCTTTGGCGGCAAGGATTGCCTTTAGTCGCCGTTTAGATCGAGTAGGGTAGCCGGCCATCATTCGCTTGTAATAATCACGGCGCCCTGAGGTGATTCCATGCGGCCAAGAAGGGTCGGAGGATTTCGTCCATTCGCTCGCGCAGGAGCCATCGCTTCGATCGGGCTGATCGGGATGGTGTTTTCTGCCAACGCGGTCTTCGCCGCGTCGCCGGTGATCGGAGCAGCGGTCGGTAACACCACGTGCCCCGCGGGATTCGACACGGTCCAGATCTCCCCGGCCTACGCGGTACCGGTGGGCGGGGGGTCGATATCGTCGTGGACCACGCAGTCCGGACCCCTTGCTGGCATCGTCGGCCTCGAGGTTTGGACGCCTACTTCCACAACTGGGACTTACCAGCTGGTCCAAGTAAGTCCGTTGGTGACTCCCCTGGCAAATTCGCTGATGACATTCCCCCTTACCCCACCGATCCCGGTCAACGAAGGTGACCTGCTCGGACTCCGCATCGAAAGCAATGCTTATTGCTTCCAGTACACAGCCGGCGGAACAGACACCTATGGCGGGCACCTTGGCGCTACGCCTGCGGTCGGTGGCACCGCCATATTTGGCAGCAACGCGGGCTCGCTCGACGTTGAGGCGACCGTAGACGCCGCCGTTATCACGCCACCCCCGCCGCCCCCCCCAACCGGGTGCGACTCAACCGGAACGTTCGCTAGCGACGCCACTGCGATACCCGCCAGCGACTCAACCGCCGCGTCGGCCGGCGACTCAACCGCCACGTCTGCCGGAGACTCAACCGCCACGTCTAACGGCGACTCAACCGCCACGTCGGCCGGAGACTCAACCGGCACGTCCAACGGCAACTCAACCGATAAGTCGACGAAAGATTCAACAGACAAGTCCACGAAGGACTCAAGCGACCAGTCCAAGAAAGACAAGTCGGCGAAGGATCAATCCACTGGTGGCGACAACTGCCAGCAGTGATATAGCGCGCTGGTTCTAGCGTCCCCCGGCGCAACACCGGCGGGACGCTAGGCCTGCGGCTCAGGCCGCGGACTCCTGAGGCTTCTGGCCCACGAACTTGAGGTCGTCCAGGATCACCTCGGTGCGGAAGCGCTTCTGGCCCGCGGTGTCCTGCCAGGAGCTCGTGCGAAGCCGTCCCTCCGCGTAGACCGCCCTGCCCTTGTGCAGGTATTGGCCGGCGAACTCGGCGAGCCTGCCGAAGGCGACCAGGCGGTGGAACTCCGTCTCCTCCTTGGCCTTGCCTTCCTCGTCCTTGCCAACGTACGTATCGGTCGCGAGCCGCATGTTGGCGACGTACGTCCCTTTCGGCGTTGCCTTTACGTCGGGTTCCGCCGCCAGGTTGCCGATCAGGATGACTTTGTTGACCATCGAATCACCTCCGAGAATTTGACCCCAGCGTAGATTTGCCACGAGCGCACGCCAACCCAGGTTGTTAAGACGCGAGCCAGACGACGGGGTCGATGGAGCTGCCGTCGACCTGGACCTCGAAATGCAGGTGGGGCCCGGTCGCCAGCCCGGTCTGACCGATGCCGCCGATGACCTGGCCGGCGCTCACCGCTTGCCGGTCAGCGACGCTGACCGCGGAGAGGTGGCAGTAGAAGACGCGCGCGTGCGCGTCGACGATAACCAGGACATAGAGTCCGCAGCCTTTGGGATCGAATCCGACGTGAGCCGTGCCTGCGGCGGCCGCAAGGACCGCCGTTCCCATCGGAGCGGCGAGGTCGATGCCAGTGTGGACGTGATGGCTGGGGCAGAAAGGGTCATATGGCTCCAGGTCGAGGCTTGAGCAGCCAAACGGCTGGCTGACCACAGCGCCCGGAACCACGCCGGCGATGGGCAAGCGCGTGTGGCCGGGGACCTGCGACGCGACGACCACCCACACCACCCCACCGGCGGCGACCATTCCCGCGACACGCAGAAAGGCGATCAAGCTTTGACCAGCGCGTGCTCGATGTGCGTGAACGCCTGATGCACGGTCGTCTGCAGCTTGTGGGCTGCCTTCTCAGCGCCGCCCATGGCGCCAGGGACCTTGAGCACGATCAAGATCGAGGCCAGCGCGAAGAGGTGGTGGACCGGAGTGGCGCCTCCTCTTTCCAGGGCGAAACCAATCGCCAGCACGAAGAGCTGGGCCGGCTGCATGAACAGGTTCGTCGTGAAATGCGAAACCCATTGCTTGGAGAGGTGGTTCGTCTCGGGCAGCATGAAAAACAGGCCCGCCAGAGGGGCGGTGATGGCGAGCACGATGAGGATCGCGTAGCGAATGAGGTACGTGATGGCAAGGATGTCGTACCCGGCCGCGAGCACCCCTGTCGTGATGATCTCCCAGGCTCCTTGTATCGGCTCGCTCGCCAGGGTGGACCACCAGCTCGAAGGATCGCTGACGGTGCCGAAGCTCCGGATGGCCATGCACATCGCATTGCTCGCCGTGACGACCATCTGGACGAGGGGAAGGCAGAAGTTGATGAGCACCACGCCCATGAACAACCGCGGCAACAGGATTCTGGCGGTGTACTGGCTGCGCAGGCCGTGACCCCACATGATTCGGTAAGCCGCCCAGACGGTCATCACCGCGAGGGCAGCGTTGGCCACGAGCTGGACCTTTGGTTCGAAGCGCTGAATCGTGACGTTGTCGATGAAATTGCGGCCGGTCTCGAAGTCGGTGGTGCTGAGAATGAAGCCGAACCAGACCTTCAAGACCAGGCCGATGCTGTTGTCGAGCAGCGCGGCGAGGACCAGGTTGGGATGGGCGATTCCATAGAGGAAGCCGTCGAGCCTGCCCAGCTGCTCGACCAGCAGCTTCAGGTAGGCAAGTACCTGGTCCATCGCTAATGCGCTGAGGCCGGCACCGAGTTGGTCAGGATGCTGACCAGCGAGCTGGCGACCTCGACGCCGATCGTGCCGACCACGATGCGCTGGATCCACTGCTTGGCCGCGAGTGCGGACTTCGACTCGACGGCCGTGATTTTCCAGATGAACGCAAAAATAAATGCCAATGCACCGACCGATCCGACAAGGGCCTGGCCGATGTGGATCCAGGTTGTGATCAGATTGGTGATCGGCGTGATGTCGGGGTCCCCTGCGGCCAAGAATTCCATGTGCGCCTCCTGAGCTTTTGGGCGGAGGTTACGCACGGCCGGTTTCAGTAGGAACCCAGCCTGTTAAGGCTGCTGCCCGAGGCCTGCCGAGCCCTAGCTCTGTCGGGGCCATTTGAGAGCTTCTTGCGCAAAACGCGCCTTGTTCGGGCGACGAAGCTGGTCATAGACTACGGCTCAGCTTGGACGGGATTGATCTGGTGCTGATGACCCCGGAGCAGTTCGAGGCGTGGCTGCCGGGCACGATCGAGGGTTACGCCAAAGAGCACGTTGCCACGGGCAGGTGGTCCAAA
>Ga0209118_1000895_pt1 | contig 14853 bp, 15 predicted proteins | sample BlaSpr_A8_Ref_M1_FD_187988 | JGI IMG/M metagenome (GOLD analysis project Ga0209118, IMG submission 187988) | Forest soil microbial communities from Thunder Bay, Ontario, Canada - Black Spruce, Ontario site 2_A8_Ref_M1 (SPAdes) (version 2) | ecosystem: Environmental > Terrestrial > Soil > Boreal...
GGCCCGGCGGCACGGTGGGCGACATCGGCGCCGCCATCCAGGCGGTGGTAGAGCCGAACCACATGAGTGTGGTGCGCGATTTCTGCGGCCATGGCGTCGGCCGGCTGTTCCACGACGAGCCGAACGTGGTGCACGTAGGCACGCCGGGCGAGGGCGCGGTGCTGCGGCCCGGCATGTTCTTCACGGTGGAGCCGATGATCAACCTCGGCCGGCCGCACGTGAAAGTTCTGTCGGACGGCTGGACCGCGGTCACCCGTGACCGCTCGTTGTCGGCCCAGTTCGAGCATTCGGTGGCGGTGACCGAGACCGGGTACGAGATTTTCACGCTCTCGCCCAAGGGGCTGGACAAGCCGCCTTACGGGCGCGCCTGACCGCCATGCCGCGCAAGAGGGGGAGCGCGGAATTCAAGGAAGGGCCGCATTATCACGGACACCGCGAGCGGTTGCGGTCACGCTTCCGCGAGACCGGCTCCGACGCTCTTGCCGACTATGAGCTCTTGGAGCTCGTTTTCTTCCGTGCGCTCCCGCGCCGCGACGTCAAACCGTTGGCCAAGGCGCTGCTCGCCCGCTTCGGCTCGTTCGCCGAAGTGGTGTCTGCTTCGCCGCAGCGTCTGGCCGAGGTCGCGGGAATGGGTGATTCGGTGGTAACGAGCTCAAGGTCGTCGAGGCGGCGGCGCAGAATCTCGCGCGCGGCCGGCTCAAGGGCCGCACCATGCTGTCGTCGTGGAGTGCGGTCATCGACTATTGCCACTCCGCCATGGCGTTCGCCGACAAGGAGCAGCTGCGCATCCTGTTTCTCGACAAGCGCAACCAGCTGATCGCCGACGAGGTGCAGCAGATCGGCACCGTCGACCACACGCCGGTCTATCCGCGCGAGGTGGTCAAGCGGGCGCTTGAGCTCTCGGCCACCGCGCTCGTGTTCGTGCACAACCATCCCTCCGGCGACCCGACGCCGTCGCGCGCCGACATCCAGATGACGAAGGCCATCATCGACGTGGCCCGGCCGCTCGGCATCGAGGTACACGACCACATCATCATCGCCAAGGAGGGGCACGCCAGCCTCAAGGGCCTGCGGCTGATCTCTTAGGGCCGCGACATTACGAGCGGCCGCGGCGTGTCGGGAATCTTCATCCAGTCGCCGCCTTCCTGGCGGCCGAAGCGGAGCTTGTCGCCGTTCTGGGCGAGCAGCAGCACGTCGCCGCGCTCGAGCCGCCAGCCGACCGGGCCGAACCGGGTGATGGTGGCATCGCAGCCGGCCTCGACCTGCACGACGAAGCTATCGTTGGCGGCGGGTTGGTCGGTGAGGCGAATGCGGCAGATCGCGGCGCCGCCGGGCCGCGACAGGTTCCAGTCGCCCACGAGGTCGGCGAACTGCGGCGCGTCGGCCGGGTCGGAATACTGCAGGTTGGTGAGAAAATAGACCGCGTCGCCCTCGCGGATGCCTTCGTAGGTGCCGCCGACGCCCTCGGTGAACTCCAGCACCGGGCGGGCGTTGGAGCGCGTCAGCCGAATCGAGCCGCCCGGGCCGGGCAGCCAGCCGGCTACGTCAGAGAGAAAGGTGAAAAGCGCCACGCACGCCGGTCGGTCGAAAACGAGGGTGAGCACCGGTCCCGCCGGCTTGGCATCGAGTGTCATCGGACACTTGCGGTCGCCGTCGGCGTTGGCGAGCTCGTAGTTGGCGACGAGCGCCCGCACGGCCTCGGGATCGGGCTTTCCCGCCTGCTGCGCCGCCGCCGATGTGGCGAGCGCGGCGAAGAGGGTGGCGCAGAGTAGAGGGCGAAAAAAAACTATTTGCGTCGCGGCCATGGCGTTTCAGGCACCGGGGTTAGTGGACCTTTGCCGGCGATCCAGGACTTCAGATTGTCGATCACAAGTTGGCCCATAGCGCGTCGGGTCAAGTGAGTGGCGGAGCCGACGTGGGGCAGCAGCACCACGTTATCCATCTCGATGAGTGCCTGCGGCACGCGCGGCTCGTCGGCGAAGACGTCGAGCCCGGCGGCGAGAATCTTCTTGTCGCGCAAGGCCTCGATCAATGCCGGTTCGTCGACGAGCGAGCCGCGCGCGACGTTGATGAGGATGCCGTTCGGCCCCAGCGCCTCGAGCACGGCGCGATTGACGATGTTCTTGGTTGCCGGCCCGCCGGGCGCGATCACGATCAGCACGTCTGCGTCACGGGCCATGGCGATAAGATCCGGGTAGTGCTTCCACGGCACGCCCGGCACCGGGTTGCGGCTGTGATAGACGATGGGCCGCCCGAACGGCTCGAGGCGCCGCGCGATCGCCCGGCCGATGCGGCCAAGGCCGAGAACGCCGATGGTGCGGTCGCGCAGCGTGGTGGAGAAGCGGAACGGCCGCTCCCGCCACTTGCCCGCGCGCAGATACCGGTCGGCCTGCGGCAGCTCGCGCACGGTGGCGAGCAGGAGGGCGACGGCAAGGTCGGCGACCTCGTCGGTCAGCACGTCCGGCGTATTGGTGACGACCACGCCGCGCGCGGCGGCGGCCTTGGCGTCCACGGAATCGTAGCCGACGCCGAAGTTGGCCACGATTTCGAGCTTCGGCAGCTTGGCCAACAACTCGCCGTTCACCGGCGCGCCGCCGGCCGTGGCGACAGCGCGCACCCGGGAGCCGACCGTGGCGAGAAAAGCATCACGGCCCTCCTTGGGCAGGCGATGCAGCGCGAACGCGGCACCAAGATCCTCGTCCATGAACGGCATCAGCGGTCCGGTCGTGAGGAGATCGGGCTTGTTCGACATTCCAGGCTCCGTGCGCGGCGGTAAGTCGTCGGTGTACTGTAGAAGGCGAGGCCGCAGGGTGCCAACCCGCTCCCTTTGGGACTTGATTTCGCGGCGGGCAGCGGCCCATGATTGATTTGAAAAACCGGCGGCCAACAGCCGGACCAAGGAGAGCGTGGGATGGCGTCGGTCGAAATCCGCGACGTGCGCAAGGCCTTCGGCGCGACCGAGGTCATCCATGGCGTCAACATCGACATCGAAGACGGCGCCTTCGCGGTCCTGGTGGGGCCGTCCGGCTGCGGCAAATCCACGTTGCTGCGCATGATCGCTGGGCTCGAGAACATCACCGGCGGCGAGATCAAGATCGGCGAGCGCGTCGTCAACAACGTACCGCCGAAGTCGCGCGACATCGCCATGGTTTTTCAGAACTACGCGCTCTATCCGCACATGACGGTCGCCGCCAACATGGCGTTCTCGCTCAAGCTGCGCGGGGCGCCGAAGGCGGAGGTCGAAAGCGGCGTGCGCCGCGCGGCGGAGATCCTCGGGCTCACGGCGTTGCTCGGCCGCTATCCGCGACAACTTTCCGGCGGTCAGCGCCAGCGCGTTGCCATGGGGCGCGCCATCGTCCGCGACCCGCAGGTGTTCCTCTTCGACGAGCCGCTGTCGAACCTCGACGCCAAGCTGCGCGTCGCCATGCGCACCGAGATCAAGGAGCTGCATCAGCGCCTCGGCACCACGACGGTGTACGTCACCCACGACCAGATCGAGGCCATGACCATGGCCGACAAGATCGTGGTGATGCACGACGGCGTCGTGGAGCAGATCGGCGCGCCGCTCGAGCTGTACGACCGGCCGGCAAATCTGTTCGTCGCGGGCTTCATCGGCTCGCCGGCGATGAATTTTCTGAGAGGAAAGATCAAGGCAAACGGAGCGGCTGGGTTCGAAGGACCGAACGGGGTACGGTTGCCGCTCGCGAGCGCACCGAACGGTTCCCATGGCAGGCCCGCGGTCTACGGGGTGCGGCCGGAGCATTTCGTGATCGCCGACGACGGCGCGGAGGCTGAAATCGTGGTGGTCGAGCCGACCGGCTCCGAGACGCAAGTGTTCGCCAAGCTCGGTGGCGAGGAAGTCGTCGCGGTGTTCCGCGAGCGGCATCAGTTCAATCCGGGTGACAAGGTCAAGCTCAAGCCCGACGCCAAGCTTGTGCATCTATTCGACGAGGCAACAGGCAAACGGCTGAACGCATAACAATCCAGGGAGGAGAGACATGACTGATTTCAATCGCCGCACTCTCGTCAAGGGCGGCACCGCGCTCGCCGCAACGGGGGCGCTCACCGGCCCGGCATTTCTCGAATGGGCCAAAGCCTGGGCGCAGGCCGCGCCATGGAAGCCGGAGAAAGGGGCGCAGCTGTCGCTTCTGCGCTGGAAATATTTCGTGCAGTCGGAGGACGACGCCTTCGTCGCGCTGATCGATGCCTTCACCAAGGCCACGGGTGTGAAGGTCGATATCTCGCGCGAATCCTACGAAGACGTGACGCCGAAGGCTTCGGTCGCGGCCAATATCGGCGCCGGGCAGGACCTTTTCTGGGGTCTCTATGCGCTGCCGCACCTGTTTCCGCAGAAGTGCATCGATGTCACCGACGTCGCCAATTACCTCGGCAAAAAGTACGGCGGCTGGGTGCCCGCGGCGGTCACATATGGCAAAAGTGGAAACAAATGGATCGCCATCCCGATCTGCGTCGGCGGCAATCTGTTGAACTACCGGCTCGCGGCTTCGCAGAAGGCGGGCTTCTCCAAGTTTCCGACGACGACTGACGGGTTCCTTGCCTATGCCAAGGCCATGAAGGCCCAAGGGACGCCGGGCGGCATGGCGCTCGGTCACGCATCGGGCGACGGCAATACCTGGGTGCACTGGTGCCTGTGGGCGTTCGGTGGAAATCTCGTCGACAAGGACGACAAGGTCATCATCAATTCGCCAGAAACCGCGAAGGCCCTCGAATACGCCAAGCAGCTGTACGAAAACTTCATTCCGGGCACTGCCTCCTGGAACGATGCCAACAACAACAAGGCGTTCCTCTCTGGCGAGATCAGCTGGACTAACAACGGCATCTCGATCTACGTCGCGGCGAACCGCGATTCCACCAAGAAGGAGATCGCCGAGGATATGGATCACGCGGTGTGGCCGACCGGGCCGATCGGTAAGCCGACTGAGTTCCACCTGCTCTTTCCGCTGTTGGCCATGACTTACTCCAAGTATCCGCAGGCCTGTAAGGCGCTGATGGCGTTCATGCTCGAGGCAGACAACTTTAACAAGTGGCTCGAGGCGTCGCAGGGTTATCTCACGCACTGCCTTAACGTCTACGACTCCAATCCGGTGTGGACGGCCGATCCTAAGCGAGCCCCTTTCCGTGATTGCGCCAAGCGCACGCTGACCGCCGGCCATCTCGGCTCAGTCGGAGAGAAGGCGGCGGCTGCGATCGCCGACTTCCTCATCCTCGACATGTTCGCCAATTACTGCACCGGCCGCGAAGATTTGAAGGGTACGATCGCGATCGCTGAGCGTCAGGCGCGGCGGCTCTACCGCTGAGCGGGAACGACGGGCGGGCGTCGCAAAGGCGACGTCCGGCCGTTTTCGCCGTACCGAATGAGGTTGAGCCAATGAGCGAGTTGGCGCTCGACAGCAAGGGGGCTAAGCGCGCGATTCGTGAGGCGACCGCGTGGGAGGGCCTGAAGGTCGACCGCGACTGGCTCGGCTTCTGGTTCATGCTGCCCGCGGTGGCGATCCTCGTCTTGTTCCTTGCCTATCCGCTCGGCCTCGGGGTCTGGCTCTCGTTCACCGACGCGCGCATCGGCCGCTCGGGTGTCTTCATCGCGCTCGAGAACTACGAATGGCTGTGGGGTGATAACGTCTTCCGGACGTCGGTATTCAACACGCTGCTCTATACGAGTGTCGCGAGCGTCTTCAAGTTCGCGATCGGGCTCTATCTCGCAGTCCTGCTCAACGAGCACATGCCGTTCAAGGCGATGATCCGGGCGTTGGTACTGATCCCGTTCATCGTGCCGACCGTGCTGTCGGCGATCGCCTTCTGGTGGCTGTTCGATAGCCAGTTCTCGATCATCTCCTGGAGTCTGCGGAAGATCGGATTGATCTCCACGAACATCGACTTTCTCGGCGACGTGTGGAACGCCCGCTGGTCGGTGATCTTCGCTAACGTCTGGCGCGGGGTGCCGTTCGTGGCGATCACGCTCCTCGCCGGGCTGCAGACGGTGCCGCCTTCGCTCTATGAAGCTGCGACCATTGACGGCGCGAGCCGTTGGCAGATGTTCCGCTTCATCACCTATCCGCTGTTGACCCCGATCATTGCGGTGGTGATGACCTTCTCGGTATTGTTCACCTTCACCGATTTCCAGCTGATCTGGGTGCTGACGCGCGGCGGGCCGGTGAACGCCACCCACCTGATGGCGACGCTGTCCTATCAGCGCGCCATCATGGGCGGCAATCTCGGCGAGGGTGCCGCGATCTCCACCGCGATGATCCCGTTCCTGCTCGCCGCCATTCTGATTTCCTGGTTCGGGCTGCAGCGGCGAAAATGGCAGCACGGTGAGGCCAATGACTGACGCGCTCATCTCCAAGGTCGTCGATGCGAAGTCGGTGCTGATCGGCTCATCGCCGACCGCCGATCATTCGGAGGGGATGAGCTACCTTGAGACCCTGCCGCGGCGGCTCGTGTTGCTATACCTGCCGCTCGGCATCATCATGGTTGTGCTCCTGTTCCCGTTCTATTGGATGGCGCTCACCGCGATTAAGCCCGACGAGCAGCTCCTCGACCTCGAACGGTTCAACCCATTCTGGACTTGGTCGCCGACGTTCAAGCACATCGCCAAGCTGCTGTTCGAGACCAATTACCCGCTGTGGCTATGGAACACGATGATGGTGGCGGTAGCGGCGACGCTTCTTTCCATCGTGGCGAGCGTGCTTGCGGCCTACGCCATTGTGCGGTTGCGCTACAAGGGCGCACGCTGGGTGGGCGGGGCGATCTTCCTCGCCTACCTGATCCCGCCCTCGATCCTGTTCATCCCGCTTTCGACCGTCGTCTTTCAATATGGACTGTTCGACACGCCGTTCGCGCTGATCCTCACCTACCCCACTATTCTGATCCCGTTCTCGACTTGGCTATTGATGGGATATTTCAAGACCATTCCGTTCGAGCTCGAGGAATGCGCGCTGATCGACGGGGCGAGCCGCTGGCAGATTCTGACCAAGATCGTGTTGCCGCTTTCGGTGCCGGGCTTGATCTCGGCGTTCATTTTCTGCTTTACGCTGTGCTGGAACGAGTTCATCTACGCGCTGACCTTCCTGTCCTCGACCCAGAACAAGACGGTGCCGGTGGCGATCGTGAACGAGTTCGTCGACGGCGACATCTATCGCTGGGGCTCGCTGATGGCCGGCGCGCTGGTAGGGTCGCTGCCGCTGGTGATCCTGTATGCGTTTTTCGTCGAGCATTACGTGTCGGCGATGACAGGAGCGGTGAAGGAGTAACGCATGAATTCCGCTTCCAGCTCGCCGGTCGCGCTCGGCGCGGTCCAGGCGGCACGCAAGGCCGTGCTGCTGATCGCGGTCCTCTTGGCGATCGGGCTCGTCATCATCGCCGAGTCGCGCTGGCCGGGCGGGCACTCGGTGCACGAAACCATCGAATGGTTCGGCATCAGCTGCATCGTGTTCGCCATCGTCGGCCGCACCTGGTGCTCGCTGTATATCGGCGGCCGCAAGACGCGCACGCTCGTCGCCATTGGCCCCTATTCGGTCTGCCGCAATCCGCTTTACGTCTTCTCGATCATCGGCGGCGCGGGCGTCGGCGCCCAGTTCGGCAGCGTCTTGCTTGCCGGCGTGGGCGGGGTCCTCGCTTGGCTCGTCTTCTTCCTGGTGGCGCTTAAGGAAGAGGAGGCGCTCACCGCCGCCTTCGGCGAGAGCTACCGGCGCTACATCGAGCGTGTGCCGCGGTTCCTGCCGCGCTGGCGGTTGTGGCGCGACGTGGAAACGCTCGAGATTCGGCCACGGGCCGTGCTGATGACCTTCGTCGACGCCTGCGTATTCCTGGTGTCGATCCCCATCGCCGAGGGCTTCGAGTTCCTCCACGACATCGGCGTGCTGCCGGTGCTGTTCCGACTGCCCTAGGCGCGGCCCGAAGTCTCCGCCGACTTTTCCGGGCTCGCGGGGCTCACCTCATCGACGGTCTGGGCTTTGATGGAGTCTTCGGCCTTCATCGTGCGCTCGCGATAGATGAGGTAGAGGCCGGAGAGAACCACGATGCCGGCGCCGATCAGCGTCACCCGTGCCGGCACGTCGCCGAACACGAGAAAGCCGGTCGCCATGGCCCAGATGAGCTGGGTGTAGACGAACGGCGCCAGCGATGCTGCGGGCGTGAGCCGGTGCGCCATGATCAGGAACAGGTGCCCGATCCACCCCAGCGCGCCGATCGCTACCATGCCGGAGATCACCAGCGGCTCGGTCGGCGTCACCCACAGGAACGGCAGCGGAATTGACGAGATCACGGTGCCGACCAGGGCCGAGAAGAAGACGGTGGTCGCCGTCGAATCGTGGGCGGCGAGGATGCGTGTGGTGACGGAATAGAGCGCGTAGCAAATGGCGGCCAAGAGCGAGAGGATCATCGCTGGATGAAAGCCGCCGGTGAAGGGCCGCGTCACGATGGCGACCCCGATGAAGCCCACGATGATTGCGGCCCAGCGGCGCGGTCCGATCCATTCGCCGAGCATCGGCCCGGCGAGCAGAGCCACCAGGAAGGGCGTCGCGAAGATGATCGACGTGGTCTGGTCGAGCTGGAGGGAGCGCAACGCGAACAGATTGAAGGCGGTGGACAAGAGCAGCAGGGTCGAGCGGCCGATCTGCAGCCAGGGACGTCTCGTCGAGAGCAGCCCGGGCGTGGTCCACGGGTTGACGAACAGGAGCGACAGCACGAAGTGGCTGGCGTAGCGCGCCCATACCACCTCGAGCACGGGGAGGTGGCCGTTCAGCCATTTGCCGCTGGTGTCCAGGAGCGCGAAGCAGAAGCAGGCGGCGCAAAACAATCCGATACCGGCGAGACGGGCGCGGACGTCGTTCAGGGGAGCGAGCCGGCGCGAGGGCCCGGACCTGGGTCGTCGGCTTTTCATGAAAGCTTTCTCAATACGTGGCGCGGCCGCCGGACAGATCGAATACCGCGCCGGTTGTGAAGGAGCAATCGGCGGAGGCCGCGAAGGCGACCGTGGCCGCGATTTCCTCGACGTCGACGAATCGTCCGCGAGGAATCTTGGATAGCATATAGGCGATGTGGCTTTCGCTCATCTGGTCGAAGATCGCGGTCTTGGCCGCGGCCGGCGTCACGCAGTTGACCGCGATATCGTGCGCGGCCAGTTCCTTGCCGAGCGACTTTGTCAAAGCGATGAGCCCGGCCTTGGAGGCCGAATAGGCCGGTGCATTGGGGTTGCCTTCTTTGCCGGCGATCGAGGCAATGTTGACGATGCGTCCGTAGTTCTGCGCAATCATGCCCGGCACCACCGCGCGGCAGCAATGAAACGGTCCGGTGAGGTTGACGGCGATCACCTCGTTCCAGGCCTCGGGTGAGTACTCCCAGGTGGGGCGGTTGGGACCGGAGATGCCGGCATTGTTCACCAGGATATCGATGCGACCAAGCGCCGCGATCGTGTCGTCGCGCGCCCGCTCCACGGCGGCAAGGTCGGTGACATCGGCGGCGAACACCTCGAGCTTGCCCCGGGCCACGAGCTCGGCAGCGGCGCGCTCGGCAAGCGCGAAATCGCGGTCCCAGATCGCGACCGCGGCGCTGGAATCGAGCAGGCGCTCGACGATGGCGCGGCCGATCCCCTGGGCGCCGCCGGTCACGACCGCGATACGGCCGGCAAGATCGATGCGGTTGGCCATGAATCCTCCCAAGCGAAGCCTAGTCGAGACACGCCAATGGAGCGAGGGCTACGTCCGCATGAGATGCCGACCAAGATGCGAGCGAACGCCGAGCCGGCGCCGTTAACCTAGATCTTGCCGCGATCCGCCGCCGGCGGCGGGCGGCTTGCGGGGGCAGGGCGCTCCGCCTAGGTTGCGGCGCCTTTCGCGAGCCCCGCCATGCTGCCCAAACGCCAATGGACCGAAATGACCTGGGAGGATTTCCGGGCGGGCGACGTCGCGCGCTGGATCGCCGTCCTGCCCGTGGCCGCGGTCGAGCAGCACGGGCCACACCTGCCGCTCGGCGTCGATGGCTTCATCGCCGAGACGTATCTGAAGCGCGTCCTGCCGCTCGTGCCGGAAACGCTGCCGGTGACCTTCCTGCCCACCCAGTGGATCGGGAAGTCCGACGAGCATCTGGAATTTCCCGGTACCTTGTCGCTCTCGTCGGCGACCGCGCTTGGCGCCTGGACAGAAATCGGCGAAAGCATCGATCGCGCCGGCGTCAAGAAGCTCTTGATCGTCACGTCGCACGGCGGCAACAGCTCGATCATCGATCTCGTCGCCCGCGATCTGCGCGTGCGCTTCGGCATGCTCGCGGTCGCGGCGTCATGGCACCGGCTCGGCTATCCCGAACGGCTGTTCACCGACGTGGAACGTATCCATGGCATCCACGGCGGCGACATCGAGACCTCGATCATGCTTGCCGGCCGGCCGGAGACCGTGCGCAAGGACAAGGCCGGCAACTTCGTGCCGGCAACGCTCGCGATGGAGAAGGAGTTCGCCCAGCTCCGCGCCTATCGTCCGGCGGGTTTCGGCTGGATGACTCAGGACCTGAATCCGGCGGGCGCTGTGGGCGATGCGACGCTCGCCACCGGCGATAAGGGCGAGCGGGCGCTCGATCACGGTGCGCGCGCCTTCGTGCAATTGCTCGAGGACATGGATCGCTTCGACCCGAAGCGCCTGGCGCCGGGCCCGCTAAAGGTTTGAATTTCCCCTGCTCGACATGCCGCGCCACCTGCGCTATCTATCAATTGATACATTGTAACGCCCATGCACGACCGCACCGATCACATCCACCCGATCCAATCCCCGCCGTCGTTTCTGCGACTCTCTGCCGCACAGCGCCTCGTCGGCGCTGTTGGGCTTGCCGCTCTGTTGTGGGCCGCGGTGCTGTGGGCAACGGGCTGAACGCATGACGGCAGCTCTCGCCTTTCGCGATCTGACGCTGGGCTACGACCGCCACCCGGCCGTCCATCATTTGAACGGCGCGGTGGAAGAGGGGGCGCTGCTCGCGGTCGTGGGGCCGAATGGCGCCGGCAAGACGACGCTGCTCAAGGGCATCGTGGGCGCGTTGCGGCCGCTCGCCGGCAAGATTGAACTCGGGCGCGTGCGGGTTCGCGACATCGGCTATCTGCCGCAGGCCGCCGAGATCGATCGCTCCTTCCCCATCAGTGTCTACGATCTCGTGGCCATGGGCCTATGGCGGAGCGCCGGGCTCACCGGCGGTATCGGCCGCGCCGACCGCGTCCGCCTCGACCAGGCGATCTCGGCGGTGGGCCTTGCCGGCTTCGAGAGTCGCGCCATCGGCACGCTCTCGGTCGGCCAGATGCAGCGGGCGCTGTTCGCGCGGCTCTTGCTGCAGGACGCCCAGGTCATCCTGCTCGACGAGCCGTTCGCGGCGCTCGACGCGAAAACCGTTTCCGATCTCCTCGACCTCGTGCGCCGCTGGCACGGGGAGCGGCGCACGGTGCTCGCGGTGCTGCACGACATCGAGCTAGTGCGCGCTCGCTTCCCCGAGACGCTTCTGCTTGCGCGCGAGCCGGTCGCCTGGGGGCAGACCCTCGAGGTGCTCACCCCGGAGAATCTCCTCAGTGCGCGCCGCATGTGCGAGGTTTTCCACGACGATGCCGCGGTCTGCGAGGACGCGGCCTAGATGCTCTACGACGCGCTGATCGCTCCGTTCGCCGAATTCGAGTTCATGCGCCGGGCGCTGGTCGGCGTGTTCGCGTTGGCTCTCGGCGGAGCGCCGGTGGGCGTGTTTCTCATGCTGCGGCGGATGAGCCTCACGGGCGATGCCATGGCGCACGCGATCCTGCCCGGGGCGGCGCTCGGCTTTCTCGTGGCGGGGCTCGACCTGTTCGCCATGACGCTGGGCGGCATCGTCGCCGGCGTGACGGTGGCGGTCGGCGCCGGATTTATCGCGCGCGCCACGCAGCTGAAGGAAGACGCGTCGCTCGCGGCGTTCTATCTCGTTTCGCTCGCGCTCGGCGTCACCATCGTGTCACTCAAGGGTTCGAACGTCGATCTCCTCCATATCCTGTTCGGCACCGTGCTCGCGCTGGACAACGCGACGCTCTACCTGCTCTCCGGCATCGCCACCGTCACGCTCCTGGTGCTGGCGGTGAGCTGGCGGCCGCTCGTGCTGGAGTGCGTCGATCCCCTGTTCCTGCGCTCGGTGAGCCGCGCCGGCGCGCCCGTGCATTTCGCCTTTCTGACGCTGATGGTGATCAACCTCGTCGGCGGCTTCCATGCGCTCGGCACGCTGCTCGCCGTCGGGCTGATGATGCTGCCGGCGGCCACCGCGCGCTTCTGGGCCACCGATATCACGCGCATGATCGCGATCGCGATCGGTGCGGCGATCCTCTCGGGGATCGTCGGGCTTCTCGTCTCGTATCACGCGGGCGTGCCGGCGGGCCCTGCGATCATTCTCACCGCCGGCGTGGTCTATGCCGTTTCCGTCGTGCTCGGACCGGTCGGCGGGCTGCGCCGCCGCCTGGTGCCGGGCCGGCATCTGGAAGCTTGAGGAGGGTTTGATGCGCCTGCGAACCATACTCGCCGCGCTCGCGGTTCTGGCGGGCGCGATTGCCGCGTCGGCGCAGGAGAAAGTGCTGGTCGTCGCGACCTTCTCGATCCTCGGCGATTTCGTGAAGAACGTCGGCGGCGACCGCGTCGCGCTGGAGGTCCTGGTCGGCCCCAACGGCGACGCCCACGTCTATTCGCCGTCGCCGTCCGACGCGAAGAAGCTCGCGGCGGCCAAGGTCGTGTTCACCAACGGGCTGCGCCTCGAGGGCTGGATCGACCGCCTGGTGAAGGCGGCGGGCAGCCGCGCCGCGGTCGTGACGGCGACCAAGGGAATAGCACCCATCGAGGCAGCCGAGCGCAGCGGCCACAAGGCCGAGCACGGTACCGACCCGCATGCGTGGCAGTCGGTGGCGAACGCGAAGATCTACGTGACGAACGTGCGCGACGGGTTGATCGCGGTCGATCCCGCCGGCCGCGCGACCTACGAGAAGAACGCCCGCGACTATCTCGCCCAGCTCGATGCGCTCGAGGCCGAGGTGAAGGCCGAGGTCGCCAGGATCGAGCCGGAGCGGCGACGGATCATCACGTCCCACGACGCCTTCGGCTATTTCCGCGCCGCCTATGGCGTGCAGTTCATCGCGCCGCAAGGCGTCTCCACCGACGCCGAGGCGTCGGCCAAGGACGTGGCCGCGATCATCCGCCAGATCCGGAGGCAGAGGATTCCCGCGGTATTCCTGGAGAACATCTCGGACCCACGGCTTCTGCAACGCATCGCCGACGAGACCGGCGCACGCATCGGGGGCACGCTCTATTCCGATGCGCTGTCCGACGAGAAGGGGCCGGCCGCCAGCTACATCGACATGATGCGGCACAACGTGAAGGAGCTTAAGGCGGCGCTGACGAGCTAAAGGCTTGTCCCGGCCGGCTACACGCCTTAGATGATGCGCGCCCGGACTTGGCGGTCCGGGCGCCTTTCATTTTGGGGACAGGCATGCCCGACAAGATCCCCGTCACCGTGCTGACCGGCTATCTCGGCGCCGGCAAGACGACGCTGCTCAACCGCATCCTGTCGGAGCCGCACGGCAAGAAGTTCGCAGTCATCGTCAACGAGTTCGGCGCGATCGGCATCGACAACGACCTCGTGGTCAACGCCGACGAGGAAGTGTTCGAGATGAACAACGGCTGCGTCTGCTGCACGGTGCGCGGCGATTTGATCCGCATCATCGACGGCTTGTTGAAGCGGCGCGGCCGCTTCGACGGCATCCTGATCGAGACCACGGGCCTTGCCGATCCGGCGCCGGTGGCGCAGACGTTCTTTGTCGACGACAACGTGGGCGGCCGCACGGCGCTCGACGCGGTGGTCACCGTCGCCGATGCCAAGTGGCTGAAGGCTCGCCTCAAGGACGCGCCCGAGGCGAAGAACCAGATCGCCTTTGCCGACGTGATCGTGCTCAACAAGAGCGACCTCGTGACGGCCGACGAGCTCAAGGATGTGGAGCTGCGCATCCGCGCCATCAACCCATTCGCGCGCATCCACCGCGCCGAGCGTTGCGCGGTGCCCCTCGACGCGGTCATGGAGCAGGGGGCCTTCGATCTCGAGCGCATCCTCGCCATCGAGCCCCAGTTCCTCGAGGCGGACCTGCATACCCACGACGAAGACGTGCAGTCGGTGGCGCTCTCGACCGGAAAGCCGCTTGATTCCGACAAATTCTTTGCCTGGGTGCAGGACCTGGTGGCCAAGGAAGGGCCCAATATCCTGCGCTCCAAGGGCATCCTCGCCTTCAAGGACGATCCGCTGCGCTACGTGTTCCAGGGCGTGCATATGGTGCTGGACGGCAGCCACCAGCGCGAATGGCAGCCGGAGGAGAAGCGCGAGAGCCGCATCGTCTTCATCGGCCGCGCGCTCGATGCCCCCCGGCTGAAGCTAGGCTTCGAAGCCTGCGCCGCGTGACGGCGCCATGGCGCACGAGAACACGCCCTCCCTCGTTTCCCAGGTAAAGGCTATCGACGCCGGCAGCCACGTGGTGGCCGCGGCGTTCCTGGGCGACAGCGCGGCCTTTGCGCTCGGGGAAGGTGAGGTGCTCCTCCTCGACGGCAGTCATCGGGCGAGGGCGCACGCGGGCGCGGTTCTCGAGGCTGCGAGTGACGGCAGCCGCCTTTTCACGGCCGGCGACGACGGCCGTGTGGTTGCCACCGACGCGGCAGGCACGACCGAGACGGTGGCCGAAACGGCGGGAAAGTGGATCGATCACTTAGCGCTTGGGCCCGATGGGGCGCTCGCCTGGTCGGCCGGCAAGACCGCGTTCGCCCGCACCAAAAAGGGCGAGCGGGCGCTGGAAGTCGCCTCGACGGTGGGCGGGCT
>Ga0209118_1000896_pt1 | contig 14848 bp, 9 predicted proteins | sample BlaSpr_A8_Ref_M1_FD_187988 | JGI IMG/M metagenome (GOLD analysis project Ga0209118, IMG submission 187988) | Forest soil microbial communities from Thunder Bay, Ontario, Canada - Black Spruce, Ontario site 2_A8_Ref_M1 (SPAdes) (version 2) | ecosystem: Environmental > Terrestrial > Soil > Boreal...
ATCCCACACTTCGCCCGCCGGTTTATCGCCGAGGGTTACATGCCGAACCTAGAGCGGTTGGTCAGGAGGGGCTTCTGGACGGACACCATGCCGACGATGCCTGCTTGGACGCCGCCCGGGTGGGCTTCGGTCGCGACAGGAGCCTGGCCAAGCACACATGGAGTCGAAGGGTTCGGCGTGTATGTGCCAGGCGAGCCGCTGTCGCACCAGCACGAAGGTTTCGACAGCCGCATATGGCGGGCTGAATCCATTTGGGAGGCCGCAGCACGGGCGTCGAAGCGGTCGATTCTTGTCAAGTATCCAGGTATGTGGCCGCATAAGCCACTGCCGCTTTCAATCCAGGTCGGCGGGCTAGCCGGGTACGGTGGACGCAAGAGCGCCCTCGATATCACTCATTCGCAGTGTTTCGGTTCAGACCTCGAGACAGGCGGTCAAGCGGTTCGGATAACCCTGCATCCGTCAACGGACGGCACCGTCGAGACGTCATTGCCGGTCATGCCGCTTCGTGAGCCTCACGAGATCAAGCGTTACAGCGTCGTGTTCGAACGATCAAGTGGCAAGCCCCGGGCGCGGATCGAAATCGGTAACCGCGACCGGTCGGCCATCGTGCTGGAGCCCGGCCAGTGGAGCGATTTCATCGTCGATACGTTCATCTGCGGAGGCCAGGGGATCGACGGTGGTTTCCGATTCAAACTTCTGCAGTTGTCGGACGGTCTTGACCGAGCCCGGATCTATATGACCCAGAACCATCCGGTACGCGGTTACACGACACCGCCTTCAATTGCGGACGGACTTCTTCAAAACGTCGGCCCCATGGTCGAGTACAGCGAGGCGTTCTACGAGTTCTACGCAGGACTGATCGACGAGACGACGTACCTCGAAGTCTTCGAATCACACGCCAGTTGGCACGAACGCGCCATGCGCTGGCTGGCTGCCAACAACGAGTGGGACCTATTCGTCACGCAGAACCACATCATCGATAACGCTCAACACAGCTTCTGGTGTGGTATCGACGCCGGCCATCCGGATCATGACCCGGCGAAGGCTGCGCACTACTGGGACGTGCTCGGCCGGTGTTATTCGCTCGTCGACAGGTTGATCGGCGCGGCAGTAGACATTGCGGGAGATGAGGGACTGGTGGTCGTGACCGGTGATCATGGGCACGAGCCGCGACGCTATACCTTCCATATCAACAATTGGCTGGCCAGGCATGGCTACTTAACTGCTGAAGAAACAGACTCCGGCTGGCAGATCGACTGGACGCGTACTCGGGCGGTTGCGATGGGGCCGGTTCACATCATGCTGAATGTCGCCGATCGTAATCCGGACGGTATTGTCGCGCCGGGCGCCGAATACGAGCGATTGCGAGAAGAGATCGTCAACGCGCTTTATGAGGTGCGCCACGACGTGACGGGAGAGCAGGTTCTCCACGTCGCCTTCCGCCGCGAAGACATGGACATGTTCGGTCTCTACGGAGATGGAGTCGGAGACATCATTTATGCGGTTCGACCCGGCTTTGATGTCGGTGCGAGCATGAGGACCCAAAGCCTCGAGAGCTTCGGCCTGTCACGCGGCTTTGGTCTCTTCAGCACAAGCGTCCCATTCCGCGAGCTGACGAGCCAGCATTGCTCCGTCTTGGGGTTTACCCCGAACAACCGGACGTGGACGGTGTTCGCCGGTCCCGGGATACGCCAGGGGGTCTCGAGAAGGATCCCGATCCGGCTAGCCGACATCGCACCGACGATCAGCCTCCTGGCCGGGTTTCCGCTGCCGAAGCAAACCGAAGGCCAGCTGATCGCCGACCTACTCGATGACCCCACCAGTCTTCAAGCCATACCGTCCTTTGAGCTCGCCGTCCCAAGAGCCGCGGACGAATAGACAACGAATTCAGCGCAGGAGCGCATCGCTGGCATCCACGTCGGCCCAAAGGTTTTCGGGGATGGCCAGGTCCAGGAGCTTGAGATTTTCGTCGAGCTCGGCGACCGAACGTGGGCCGATGAGGATGGCGTTGACTGCCGGGTGGTGGAACGGGAACTGCAACGCCGCTGCTTTGAGCGGAACTCCGTGGCGCCCGCAAATCTCGGCTAGCGTTCGAGCTCGCTCGATCAGATCCTGCGGCGCCGGCTCGTAGTTGAAGGTCGCGCCGGGCGCAGGACTGGCCAGCAGACCGCTGTTGAACACACCCCCGGCGATCGCGGCAATTTCTTTCTCAACGCAAAGTGGCAGCAGTGCTGTCTCGGCTGTGCGATCGAGCAAAGTGAACCTGTTGGCAACCAGCAGGCAATCGATGTCGGTCGTCTCCGCGATCCGCACCAATGTGGCGACTCTGTTCATGCCGACGCCAAAGGCCGCGATCGTTCCCGCATGGCGCAGTTGACGCAGTGCTCGCGCGCCAGAGTCGGTGGCCTCCTCCACATGCGTGTCAGGGTCGTGCAGGTGGAGGATGTCGACGCGATCCAGACCCAAGCGCCTTAGGCTCGCTTCTAACGAACGCATGACGCCGTCGTAGCTGAAATCGAAATGCCAGCCGCCTGTGGGACCCTCGGCGTCCACGAGCCTGCCGACCTTGGTCGACACGATGAATTCCCCTCGCCGCTTGCTCCGCAGCACTCTTCCGAGACGGCGCTCCGCCAGACCGGCTCCGTACAGGGGTGCTGTATCGAAGAACCGGATGCCGGCGTCGTACGCATGCTCCAGCGTGGCTTCAGCCTGGTCGTCCGAGACGCCGGTGTAGAGGTGGCCGAGAGCTCCGGTGCCAAGCCCGATTCTGGGCACGGCAACTCGTCCGTTCGGGATTGGAGTTCGCCGACCCAGCTTGCTGGAGAACCCGTCGCCGCTCGGTTTGGTCACCGGAGTCGGCCAGCCCTCACTCGACGGCGCCGGCTCAGCGCGCGAGGACTGAGGGCGCGACCAGGCGATCGATCGCAGCTTGGTCGAGTTCCACTCCAAGCCCAGGGCCGTCGGGCACTGGCAAGCAGCCATCCCGAAGGGGGAGGCTCAACTCCGAGTCGTGGGGCGGTTTCAGGAAGTTCGGATGCAGCCCGAGCTCGGTGAATTCGACGGCGTCGACAACGCCCATAGTCGACGCCGCCAGGTGAAGCTTGGCCGCGACCTCAAGACCCAGCCCGAAGGCCGTCCCCAGCACGCACCTGAGCCCCGACGCTTCGGCCACAGCCGCAATTTTCTTGGCCGCGTAGAGGCCGCCCGCCTTCGAAAGCTTGATGTTGAGCACGTCCGCCGCCTCGTGGCGGACGATCTGGATCGCATCCTGGACCGTGTAGCAGCTTTCGTCTGCTTCGATGGGGATGTCAACAGCTCGCCTGACCGCGGCCATACCCTGAAGGTCCCACGCGGCGACAGGCTGCTCGAGCAATTCGAGCCTCAGGTCGAACTTTTCGGCCAGCCGGCACAGCCGGATCGCCTCCTTGGTGTTGTACCCCTGGTTGGCATCTGCTCGGATCGACACTTCGGGGCCGACTGCGTCGCGAATAACACGCAGCCGCTCGGCATCACGGTCGGGATCGAAGCCGATTTTGGGTTTGAAGGCCCGAACACCCATCGCGACGAAGCGCATGCATTCGTCCGCCATGGCGCGGGGAGGACCACCGGCGATCTCGATCGACACCGCCACCCGACTCTTATGTGGCCCGCCGATGAGCACGCTGACTGGAACGCCGAGCGCCTTGCCGATCAGGTCGTGGAGAGCCAGGTCGATGCCTGCCTTGGCGCACGAGTTGCCCCGGTAGTCGATGAGTGTGAAGAGGTACTCGCGGTCGAGCGGGTCCTTGCCGACGAGCTGCGGGCCAAGGTAGTCCTGTACCGCAGCCTGCACCTCTTCCTGAGTCTCGCCGAAGAAGCCGATGTCGGCCTGTGCCTCGCCGACCCCCACCGCTCCGTCGTCCGTCTCCACCGTCACGAGGAGGTGATCGTGGATGCGGGTCGGCCTCTTTGGCGTGAGCCGGCTCCTCACGTACTTCGTTCCGCCGCCTTCAGTGCTGTAAGGCGGGTCGGGAACGTGAACTGAAACTGGTCGCGCGGTGACCCGAGTGATCTTCATTCGTCGACCTGGAGCAAGTCATGCGCGTGTTCGAGGAATATCGTCAGCAATCGGATCGTCGCCTCCAGGTCGTCGTCGTGGCAGAGCTGCACCGTCGAATGCATGTATCGGACAGGCGCACCAACCGTGGTCGCCAGCGCCCCAGACCTGCTCCGCTGAATCGCGGAGGCGTCGGTCCCACCCCCGATGTTCCTCTGGTGAGGGATGGAATGGGTCTCGCAGATCTTGAGCAGGAACGCAACCAGCCGGCGGTCTCCGATGGTCAGTCGATCCATCAGATAGATGCCGGTGCCCAGACCCATGTCGGTCGTTTTGTTTGACTCGCTATAGGGACCACGACATGGACTGCCGTCGATTGCGATGCCGATATCGGGTTCGATCGCATATGCCGCCGTCCACATCCCCCTGACGCCGAGCTCTTCTTGAACCGAGCTGACAGCGTACACATCGACGCTCGTTTCACCCAGTCGGCGCATGGTCTCGAGGAGTGTGTAGGTGCCGATCCGGTCGTCGAAGTTACGGCCCATGACGACCTTGTCATTGATCTGCACGACTTCGTGGGGGAACGTGATCGCATCGCCGACCTCGACCAACTTGCAGACCTCTTGGTAGGGAAGCCCGACGTCGATCATCAGATCTTCGACTTCGAGCACCTTGTCTCTGTGCGGGACTATCGCGCCGAGTACCTGCTTCCTGCCGTGGACGACGACTGGTTGCGAAGTGATCGAAGCCGCAGCGAGGCGCCCTACCTGTTGGAAACGAAGGTAGCCCTCGGGGTTGATGTGTTCGACCATGGCTCCGACCTCATCGGCGTGGGCGGCCAGTACCACACGCAAGGGACGTTTCGCCCCTGCCGGCGTGCGAGCCGCCTTCTTCAGCGCAATCACGTTGCCCATGCGATCCCGCTTGATCGAGTCACACGACTTGCCGAGCACCTCGGCGACCACGTCCTGGATCGCATCCTCGAAGCCCGGAATGCCTGGCGTGTTGCTCACCAGTTTGAGCAGCTCGAAGTTCAAGTGCCCGCCTCGCCTCTCAACGGAAACTCAGACTTTTCGACATCACCGGGATTTGCCGGTGGCACCCACCGTCTTCTGGGGACGTGAGCGCCTGCTTCGGTTGAGCCTGTCCTCCCGCTCTGTCAGTTGCAGGCTACCTGTATAGCTCAGGTGCTCGCTCACAGCGACCCGCGCGAGGTCTGAGTCGCCGTCAACGATCGCCTGGTAAATCGCTCGATGCCCGCGCTGCGACTTCAGCCGGCCATCGGTTGGAACCTGGGCGCTGATCTCGCGCCCGAGCTCCAGCAGGGGTCGGAGCTGTCTGTAGAGGGGGCGAAGCAGATTGTTGCGGGTGGCCGTGAGGACGGCATCGTGGAAGGCGATGTCGTCTTGGGCGAAGCGACCTGCGTCGGAAAGGTCGGCGTCCATGCGATCGAGCCACGCACTCATGGCTTCGATGTCGTCATCCGTCCTTCTTCGCGCCGCAAGGGCCGCAGCCTCGAGCTCAACCATTCGCCTCAGCTCGAGTAGCTCCAGCATCAAATCCTCCACCGCTCCGACTTCTGTTCGTGCTGCGAGGAGCTCGGGCGCCAGGTGCCGCCATTCATCTGAGGGCGCAATCTGGGTCAGGCGGCCCTGACGCCGCCGGACAAGCCCCAGCATCTCGACTTCCTTGACGGCTTCGCGGACAACGGGCCGGCTGACGTTGAACTGCCTCGCGAGCTCGTTCTCTGAGGGCAGCTGGGAGCCGGATTCGAGGTCGCCGCGGAGGATGCTGACAACGAGCCGCCGACTGACCTGAGTCGCCAGGGTTTGCGCCTCAACCGAGGCGAACGGACGTGCCGACATGGAGGAGTCGCCGGCCGGGCTGTCGTTGACAGCACTCATTCTCGCCCCTAAGCTTGTCAGACAAGCTGGTTGGTTGTCTAGTTGGCATGTTTGCGGCAACCGTGTTTACGTCAGGAAGGAGGTTCTGAATGTTCGGATCGAAGCACTCCGGACAGGGCAGCTACCGAACCGCGGGCCGTATCGCAGTGGCTGTTGCTGTCGCACTCATGTCCGCCGCATGTACCGGCAACAACAACCAGACTGCTACCAACACGGTAACGACGCTGACCTGGGGCCTGTCCTCCACTCCAGCGAACCTGTTTGCACCCACCGATTTCAGCGCCCCTGACTCGACCATCATGGGGCTGATCCAGGACAACTTGCTCGTCTACACAGGCGATGGAAAGCTTGTCCCGAGCCTTGCCGAGTCGTGGACCGCTTCTGACAGCACGACTTACGTTTACAAGCTCCGGAGCGGAGCGAAGTTCTCCGACGGGCATGCCGTCACTACAGACGATGTGCTGTTCTCGCTTCAACTCCAGACGGATCCGTCGTACGGCGCTCGAGAGTCAACCCTGTTCGCTAACGTCGCCTCCGCCAGCGCGAGTGGCAACGCCATCACGATCAAGCTCAAGCAGGCTGACACTTTGTGGAAGTGGCTGCCGTCGCACATGGGTTTCTACATTTACGAGAAGAGCGATGTGACGGCAAACCTCAGTTCGTACGGCACCCCGCAGCACCCACCGATCGGATCCGGACCCTACAAAGTCAAGGACTATGTTCCGGACTCCCACATCACGCTGATTCGGAATCCTAATTACTGGGGCACGAAGCCGCAGTTCGACACGATAACTTTCCAGATCATTCCGGACGACAACACGCGCTTGCTCGCCATGCAGAACGGACAGATCGATGGCGCGTTCAACCCGCCCGGAGCGGCAATCGTGCAATGGGCTATCGCGGGCAACCTGTCGGACATGCCGGCATACATTTGGCGCGGACTCACGCTCGACATACAACAGGCACCGTTCAACGACATCCATGTTCGCCGGGCGCTCTACTACGCCACCGACCGGGCCAGCATCGCCCAGGTCGTCTCGCCTGGAAGGGCGATGGCATCGACCGCGCTCGACGATCCTGGGCTTTTTGGCGCGCTGCCTTCCGCGAGCGTTACGTCGGGCTACAACCAGATCGCCAGCTATCCGTTCGACATCTCCAAGGGCAAGGCCGAGCTTGCACTATCATCGGTCCCCAACGGTTTCACGACGACCCTCAACGTGCCCCAGGAAAGCGCCGCCGCCAAGCTGATCGCGCAGGCGGTCCAGGCGTCGTGGGCGCAGATCGGCGTCAATTTGAAGCTGAACCTGATGCCAGGCGGGCCACGTTTCCAGATCATCCTCGACCACGGTCCGAACCTGGGGGTTCAAGTCATCGGCAACCTGCCTGACGTTCCCGACCCCACTGAGTTGCCGTGGCTCTATTTCGCGAGCGACCAGGCCGTCAAGAACGGCAATAACTCTTCGAACCTCAAGGACTCGCAGATCGACTCGTTGGTATCACAGGCGCTGGTTGAGACCGATCCGGTCAAGGCGGCGAACCTCGACATGCAGATCCAGCAGTTGGCTTCGCAGCAGGTTCCGATCATCCCGATCCTTTGGCAGGACAATACCGTTGTGGTGAAGAAGGGCTGGAAGGTTGGTTCCATCAACGCCTTCAGCTGGAGCCACAACTTTGTGGAGGCGATCCAGACGAGCTGAGTCGGCAAAGCACCGAAGGAACTCATGATGCCCCAGGCGCAAGGCGTGCGCCTCGGGCATTCCACAAAGTTGGCAATGGTTGAGGGATGAGAGGGCGGGCTCTGCTGTTTTACGTCGGCCGCAGGCTTCTCCTGCTGATCCCCGTGACGCTGCTCGTCACGATCGCCGTATTCCTGCTCGCCTCGCTTGTTCCCGGTGGCGTAGTTGCCGTAATTCTGCAAGGTCATCCGACCGACACCGCGGTGGTCGAGGCGCTGCGCCAGAAGTACCACCTCAACGACCCGATTTACGTCCAATACCTCGCGTGGCTGGGCAACGTGCTCCACGGAGACCTGGGCCGGTCGGTGCTGACGAGCGAGCCGGTCAGCTACGCGATCATGAGTCGCCTCGCCTTGACAGTCGAGCTCAACGCCGGTGGCCTGCTGCTCGCTCTCTCGGTCGGAGTGCCGCTCGGGATCATCGCCGCCACGAAACAGGGCAGAGGCCGCGACCGCGCGGTCGTCGGCGTCGCGATCTTCGGCAGCAGCGCACCGCATTTCATTGTCGCGCTGGTGATCCTTTACGTCTTCGCGGAGAAGCTGAATCTATTTCCACTCTTCGGAACAGGCAGCGATGACATCGGCGATCGACTTTGGCACATGGCCTTGCCGATCGTTGCGCTGGCGATCGGTCCCCTCGCGCTGATCACCAAGATCACGCGAGCGTCGGTGCTGGATCTGATCGAGCGAGATCATGTCCTCTTCGCGCGTGCCCGAGGCGTCTCTGAATTACGCATTCTTGTCGTTTACGTTCTCCGCAACGCCCTCATTCCGATTGTCACGACAGCCGGCCTGTTACTCATCGGTCTGCTGACGGGAACTGTGTTTGTGGAAACGATCTTTGGCCTCCCCGGTCTCGGTCAACTCCTGGTGTCATCCGTCAAGGGAACCGACATCCCGATGATCCAGGGCCTGGTCCTTGTGATCGGGATCTGGGTGGTCCTCGCTAACGTGTTCATCGACGTCGTCTATGTACTGATCGATCCCCGGGTCGGCTTCGAACGGGCGGCGCGCTGATGGCAACGGCGACGATCACGACCGTCCGATCAGGCAAGCTTCCGTGGTCCATCGCCAGCCTCGCTCGCAGCGTACCGATCAGCATCGGGCTTGCTCTTTTCGTCATCGGAGTGCTGCTTGTGTTGGCAGCGGTTGGTCAGTGGATCTGGCCGGTATCGCCGAGCGCGCAGCACCTCTTGAACGTTGCGGCACCTCCGGGATCCGAAAACTGGCTAGGCACGGACACGCTCGGCCGAGATGTTACGGCGCGCATCGTCGCTGGCTGCCAGTCAGCTGTCATCGGGCCGTTCATCATCAGCGCGAGCGGCCTCGTGTTGTCTTCCGTGCTGGGTATCGGAGCCGCGTACCTCGGGGGGGCGGTCGACACCATCACGATGCGGTTTGTCGACTTCATGCTGGCCCTACCGGGCCTGTTGATCGTCATCGTTATCGTCTCCCTGGGAGGCGGGGGCTACTGGATGGCAATCCTGGTTCTGTGTCTGTTCAACGTGCAAGGTGATATCAGGATCGTCAGGGGCGCCGCCCTGGATCAAAAGTCGCTGCCGTACATCGAGGCAGCGCGCGTCCTGGGCATTCCCCGATGGCGAATCATGTTCCGCCACATACTCCCCAACGTCTCGGCGATTCTGGTCGCCAACCTCGCGATCGACTTCGCGCTCGCTCTTGTCGCCCTCTCTGGGTTGGCATTCCTCGGGCTGGGCTCCCAGCCGGGCGCGCCCGAATGGGGAAGCATGCTTTCGGACAACGAGACGATCCTTTTCAGCAATCCGTATGGCGCGCTGGCGCCGGCAGCGGCGATCGTTCTATTGGCTCTATCTGTCAACCTCGTCGGCGACTGGATCTACGACCGCTACGCCGGGCGTGGCCGATTCGTCAGATAGCGATGTACCGAATCGACAATCTGCTCGAGATCCGAGACCTGGACGTCCACTACGCCGGCCGCGGAGCCTCGCACAGGATCCTGACGGGCGTCACCCTTGAGGTCCGTCCTGGCGAAACGGTCGGAATCGTCGGCGAGTCGGGGAGCGGTAAATCGATCCTGGCCAAGACCGTGATGCGCCTGTTGCCGCCTGGTGTGGAGATCGGCGGCGGCAGCGTTCGGTACAAGGGTATCGAGCTTCAAAGCCTGGGCGAGCGCGAGATGCGGCGATACCGCGGCGCACAGCTCACGCTCATGTTTCAGGACCCGTTTACGATGCTCAGCCCCCTGCTGCGCTGCGGCTTTCACATCACCGAGGGACTCCGGGCTGGATCAGGTCGGCTCTCGCGTAGGGCGGCGTGGCGGGAGGCAGTAGCCCGGCTCGCAGAACTCGGCATCAAAGACCCGGACGTGGCGTATCGGTATCCGTTTCAGCTCTCGGGAGGGATGAGGCAGCGGGTCGCCCTGGCGGCCGCGCTTGCGCGAGACCCCGAGCTGCTAATAGCGGATGAGCCGTCGACCGCCCTCGATGTGACGACCCAGGCTGAAATCCTTAATTTGTTGCAGACGATCCAGCGGTCACGGCGGATGAGCGTCGTGCTGATCACACATGACCTCCGTGTCGCATTCACAATCTGCGATCGCGTCTATGTCCTTTACGCGGGCGCAGTGCTCGAAGTCGGCTCGTCAGCCGAACTCGACTCCGAGCCGCTTCATCCATACACGCTCGGGTTGCTTCAGTCCGAGCCTCCCGTGGACAGAAGACTCCAGGTGCTGCGTGTGATCCAGGGCAATGTCGCCTCGCCGGACGAAGTGGTGGGCAAGTGCAGATTTTCACCGCGCTGTCGGTGGGTCCAGCCGGAATGCCTGGCGATCGACCCGCCGCTCGCGCTGATCGACGGCAGGCAGAGCGCCTGCGTCCGCCTGAACGACATTCGGTCCGATCTCCGTCGCGAGCGAGCACTGATCGAGCAGCGCGCAGCACCCTTGGCAATCCGGACGGAGGAGGCGATCGTATCCGTCGTTGAGCTGACCAAGATTTTTCCCGGCCGACGGGGACGATCCGTGACGGCCGTCGACAAGGTGTCCCTGAGCGTAGGCCGAGGCGAGTCAGTGGGGCTCGTCGGCGAGTCCGGCAGCGGGAAGACGACGATCGCACGCTGCTTGGTCGGACTCGAAAAACCCAGCCTTGGCGCGATCAGGATCGGCGGATATAACGTCTTTCACGAATCAGAGCGGTCGATCGACCCCCGCGTTCGTCGGATCGCCCAGATGGTCTTCCAGGATCCCTATTCCTCGCTCGACCCCCGGCAGACTGTGAGTGCAGCTCTCAGCGAATGTCTGCGGCTGTTCGGCGTGCGTCGCTCTGCGATCAACGATCGCGTCGCCGAGCTCTTGACTCAGGTCGGCCTGCCCCCGGAGTATGCCCACCGCCTGCCGACGACACTGTCTGGCGGCGAGCGCCAACGTGTTGCTATCGCTCGTGCGCTAACCTCCGAACCGAAGGTCCTCGTCTGCGACGAGCCGCTGTCTGCGCTTGACGTTTCCGTTCAAGCCCAGGTTCTCACATTGTTCCGCGAGCTTCGCGCAAGACTGAATCTGAGTTACCTTTTCATAACGCATGACCTGGCGGTTGTGCGCCAAATAGTGGAGCGCGTCTACGTCCTCTATCGCGGCCAGGTCGTAGAGGAAGGGCCGGTTGACCAAGTCCTGGATGCCCCTCGCCACGAGTACACAAAACGGCTCATCGCTTCAATCCCAGGCGGGGCGCGTGGTCACGACTTGAACCAGGAAGTGAGACAGATTCGTGGCTGAATTGACCGCGCGAGAGGTGGGGGTGAGGCATCCGACGCTCTGGTACGAGTCGCCGGCCGCGACATGGCTTCAGGCCCTTCCGGTGGGCAACGGGCGGCTCGGTGCGATGGTTTTCGGTCGCCCTTACAAAGAGCAGATAACGCTCAATGAAGAGACCCTCTGGACCCGACAAGCCATAGACCGCAACAGTCCCGTTGCACTCCAGACGACAAGGGACGTCCGCCGCCTCCTGATGGAGGGCAGGCCGCTCGACGCACAGTACCTCGCGGAGATCGGAATGTTCGGTCTGCCCCACTGGATGTCGACCTACCAGGTGCTTGGGACGCTCAAGCTCCTCTTCGAGGGCCACCACGACGTGAAGGCCGAAGAGTATCGACGGGATCTCGATCTGCAGACAGGTGTCGCGTCGGTCGCCTATCGCATTGGCCAGACGGCGTTCAAAAGACAAGTTTTCGCTAGCAGACCTGCAGACGTTCTCGTCATTCGTTTGAGTGCAAATGTACCGGCGGCTCTTACGTTCGCCGTCCAGCTGCCTCGCAAATTTGACGGTCGCAGTCAATGCTGTGACGATCACAGCCTCGAGCTGATCGGCTCATGCGGACGGGACGGTGTCCGCTTCAGGGCGTTCCTCAAGATCGTCAACGAGGGAGGCTCTTGTCGCGCGGTTGGCGACCATGTGGCGGTGACCGCCGCAAGCGCCGCCACAGTGCTCATCGCCGTAGGCACTGATTTCAACCCGGGGGACTATGCGCAAGGTGCCGAGTCGGCAGTTGACGGGGCCGCGGCAAAGCCGTACGAACAGCTACTTGAGGAGCATCTCGACGATCACCGACGGCTGTTTGGACGCGTTGAGCTCGAGCTGGACAGCGAGGAGAGTCATTGGCGCGACCAGCTCTCCACTGATGCGCGCCTCGCCAGGGTCAAGGCGGGCGATCTCGATCTCGGGCTGGTTGTCGACCACTTTCAGTACGGACGCTACCTACTGATGGGTAGCAGCCGACCCGGGACGCTGCCGGCGAACCTCCAAGGCATCTGGAACGACGCGTTTATCCCGGCATGGGACAGCAAATTCACGATCAACATCAACACCGAGATGAACTACTGGCCGGCCGAGGTGGCAAACCTTGCGGAGTGCCATGAGCCGCTCTTCGACTTGATCGAGCGCATGCGGGTGCGAGGCGCCGAGACAGCGCGGATTCACTATGGGTGCGGCGGCTTCACCGCTCATCACAACACGGACGCCTGGGCCGATTGCGCACCTATCGACAACGTCTACTGCGGGCTCTGGCCGATGGGCGCTGCTTGGCTGGTCCTCCATCTCTGGGAGCACTATTCGTTCGCTCCAGACCTGCGATTCCTCCGCGACAGGGCGTATCCCACAATGCGACAGGCGGCCGAATTCATTCTCGACCTGATGGTGGACGACGACAAGAATCGGCTGCTGACCGGCCCTTCAATGTCGCCGGAGAACGCATATGTCTTCGATGGCGTGCGGGTGACGATCTGCATGAGCCCCACGATGGATGTCCAACTCACTCGGGCCCTGTTTGATCGATGCGAGGAAGCCTCAGAGCAGCTCGGGATCGACGATGACTTTCGGCGCCGACTCCTCGCGGCCAAGGCGCGGCTACCCGAGGCGAAGATCGGTCGGTTCGGCCAGCTCCAGGAATGGCTCGATGACAACGAAGAGTACGAGCCGGGGCATCGCCATTTCTCGCACTTATTTGGGCTTTTTCCAGATGACCAGTTGCTGGCCGAACGGCCGGAGATCTTAGGCGCCGCGCGGCGGTCCATCGAGCGTCGGCTGGAACATGGGGGAGGGGAGGGTGGTTGGAGTCGCTCGTGGGTCGCAGCCCTTTGGGCGCGACTCGGCGAAGGCGATCGGGCGTTTGAAAGCCTGCGAGGGCTGTATCAGAAGAGCACGGAGATCAGCCTGCTCGACCTGCATCCACCGCAAGGCTCAAACCCGCTCACGGTATTTCAGATCGACGGCAACCTCGGCGCGGTCGCGGCGATCTGCGAAATGTTGCTTCAGTCCCATCGGGGCACGATCAAATTGCTGCCCGCGCTGCCAACTGTCTGGCCCTCCGGTCGCGTCTCAGGGCTGCGAGCTCGCGGCGGGTTCGAGGTCGGCATTGAGTGGCGTGACGGTCGGTTGGTGGCGGCGCGGATCACGTCGGGGAAAGGCGCGACGTGCCGGCTAGAAGCAAAGCTCGGGGTCGATGTGTTCGCCGGTGACCGGCGAGTCGAGATTAACAATCTCGATCGCGACACCGTGGTATTCGAAACGACTGCAGGTGCGAGCTATCGCGTCCTGCCGAGCGGCGACTGAAGGTTGGACGCCGCCCCGCCGTATCAGACGGACTTCAATGCTGAGGAGCTGAGATCCAGGCGGACCCGTCTTGCTCATGCCATCGGCGAACCGGCGGTTGCTGTCGTGCCGGGTCTCGGCGAGCTCGCCTCGATGGGGTTGTTCCGGCAGTCGAATGAGTTCTATTACCTCACTGGCCTTGAGGTGCCTCGAGCGTACCTGACAGTCGAAGGCGGTTCCGGTCGCTCGGTGCTCTATCTGACGCACAGGGAACCAGACCGCGAGCGAAGCGAAGGCAGTGCGATGAGCGTTGAGGATGCCGATCTACTCCGCAACCTCGTCGGCGTGGACGAGGTCAAGCCTGCCGATGCGCTGACGCTGGACCTCGCGGTGCGAACGTACAGACCACCCCGACCACGCGTATTTGTGCCGATGGCTCCGGCCGAGGGAGCCGCGCAGAGTCGGATTGAGATGACCGCAGCGGCGGCTCGGGCGCTGTCAGATCCCTGGGATGGCGGGCAGGGTCGAGAAAAGCACCTTGTCTCCGAACTTCAGCGCCGCTTTCCCGAGCTCGCGCTTGAGGATCTAACGCCGCACCTCGATCGAATGCGGCTTGTGAAGAGTGCGCGCGAGCAGGAGCTCCTCAGAGTGGCTGGCCGGCTCACAGCCGACGCCGCAGCCGAAGCAATGAGGTCGACGGCCCCCGGCGTGAACGAGTACGAACTGGCGGCCGTCGCGTTGCTCAAGTTCTTGTTGTCCGGCGCGCGGGGGGAGGGATACCGAGCCATCGTTGCGACGGGGACAAATGCGTGGCACGGCCACTACTTCCGTTTGGCGTCCCAGCTTCAGGACGGCGAGTTGGTTCTGTACGACTACGCTCCGGACTTCCGCTACTACACGAGTGACATCGGTCGGATGTGGCCAGTTAACGGAACCTTCACCAAAGCGCAGCGCGCGTTATACGGCTACATCGTCGAGTACCACCAGACGCTGTTGCGCCTCATCAAGCCGGGTGCTTTTTCAAAAGACATACTTGACGCCGCGGCTGAGGAGATGCGCCCGGTGCTCGAAAGGACGACGTTCGTAGAGCCGCACCATGCACGGGCCG
>Ga0209118_1000897_pt1 | contig 14845 bp, 15 predicted proteins | sample BlaSpr_A8_Ref_M1_FD_187988 | JGI IMG/M metagenome (GOLD analysis project Ga0209118, IMG submission 187988) | Forest soil microbial communities from Thunder Bay, Ontario, Canada - Black Spruce, Ontario site 2_A8_Ref_M1 (SPAdes) (version 2) | ecosystem: Environmental > Terrestrial > Soil > Boreal...
GAACGCCGGTTCGGCAGCTTACGGTATGATTCCCGGGCCCTCGTTGGGCGGGTAACCCCCTTCAAGAAATCAAACGTGTCTGGGAGTTGGATTGGGCTCGGTAATCAAGAAGCGGCGCAAGAAGATGCGCAAGCACAAGCACAAGAAGATGCTTAAGAAGACCCGCTGGGCGCGGCGTGCCCACGCGTAGGATGGCTTACTGATGGGCACCTGGGTCGTCATCGCAGTCGTCGTCCTGATCGTCCTGTGGCTGGTCCTCACGTACAACGGCCTGGTCACGGCGCGGAACAGGACCCAGGAAGCCTGGTCTGAGATCGACGTCGAGCTGAAGCGCCGCCACGACCTCATCCCGAACCTGGTGAACACCGTGCAGGGTTACGTCGGGCACGAGCGCGGCACGCTTGAGGCCGTGACCAATGCGCGGGCGAACGCGGTCGCGGTGGGCGCGACGGGCGACCCGGCCAAGATCGGGCAGGCCGAGAATGTGCTGAGCCAGAGCCTGCGGAGCCTGTTCGCGGTTTCGGAGAACTACCCCGAACTGAAGGCGATCGCCGCCTTCACCAACCTCCAGGAGACCCTGACCGCCACTGAGGACAAGATCGAGTTCTCGCGCCGGTTCTACAACGGCAACGTGCGCGACTACAACATCAAGCTGCAGACCCTCCCGACCTCGCTCATCGCCGGGGTGCTGGGCTTCAAGCCCTTCGCCTTCTTCCAGGCCGACGAGGGCGACCGCGCCGTGCCGCAGGTCAACTTCGGACCGCCGACCTCGGCCTCAGGCCCGCCGCCGGCCCTCGGCTCGTCGGGACCGCCGACCCAGCCCTAACCACCGGAGCGTTCCCAGTCCGCGGCAAACCGCGCCGCGTATGCCTCCACCGCCCCGGCATCAGTCGTCTCGATATCCAGCTCGTGGTTGACGCCCAACCCGCTCGCTGTCCAGTTCGCCGACCCCAGCACGAGCTCCGCGTCGAACAGACCGATCTTGGCGTGCAGGAGCGCACCCCGGGGAATCGGGTACCAACGGACCGCCACACCTGTCGCTCGAAGCACCGCGTATCCGTGCAAGTTGTACGACTGGTGGGGATCGAGCAGCACGCGAACGTCGGCGCCTCGCCTGTGGGCTTCCACGAGCTCGGCGATCACCGCGGCGTCGGTCAGCGTGTACATCTCAGCCAGTGCGCGCCGCGTGGCGTGGATCAGCGCCGCCTCCAGCATCGTCCGGATCTCCGCACCTGGCGCGGTCTGAGCCACCTCGCCGGCCAGCGCAGGCAGCGGAGCCGGCTGTCCACCGGCGAGGCTCCAGTCCTGATCGAAGATGCGGACCAGGCGCAGAAGGTCGCGCGGAACTCGCGTTTCGAGCACGTAGTCGTGGTTGCGTTCGCTGTGCTTGCCCCAGTTCATGCCGCCGACGGCGGCCGAGTCGTCGACGATCAAGAGCTTCACGTGGTCGATCTGGTGGCGACCGTCGTCAACTGGATAGACGCGTTCCGGCACGGCTAAGGAGTCGAGGACCGCAGCGGAATGGCGGCTGGCGCCGACCGTCGGGTCGGTGATCACGCGTACATGGACTCCGCGCCTCACCGCTTCACCAAGCTGTTGCAAAATGTCCGGCCGGCCGAGCTCGTACATCTCCACCAACACGCGGCCGTGAGCCGAAGCGATGAGACCTCCGACCAGCTTGAAAATGTTCGCGTCCTGCCATAGACGCACCGAATACCCTTCGGTCGCAGCCATCGCCGGCACGGGATGGGCTGGGCTCGAGCAGCCCACGATGCACAGGGAGAGGAGCAGACAGACCACTCGAACCACAGCGAGCAAAAACTACCGACAGAAAGGCGAAACGAGAACCCTGGTTGTTAACGCCGAGAAATCAGATCAGCTCGACCTTCATGCCAGGCCTCGCGCCGAGCAGTTTGTCAGCACGTGCCTCACGCACTGCAACCTCGAGATACCCCATGCTCCCGAGATAGACGAACGGCTCGTTGGGCCTCCCGTCGGCGTAGGTGGTGGCAGTGGAGACGATGTCGTGGTTGTGGATCCGCATCCGGCGCGCCGGCGGTTTGAGGTTCGTGACCAAGTTGCCGAAACCGTCGACCCACAGGACGCGCGGGCCGGTGTCGGGCAAGGCCACCGGGGGATCGGTCGGCGGCCCGAGAGATTCCAGAGGCACACCGGAGGCGAGCGCTGCCGCGGCCGGGGCAAAGACATCGCGGCCTTCGAATGTCGGCGCGCCGTGGGGCCTGGGCGCGAGCTCGATCGTCTTCTGCAGACCGACCTCGTCGATCACGATGGCGAACAAACCGTTGTCGGGCCCGATGTAGAAGCGGCCGCCCGCCTGTACGACGAGCCGGCGGCGCGAGCTGCCGACGCCAGGATCGACCACTGCAAGGTGCACTGAGCCACCCCCAAAGTGCCGCGTGCCGGCGAAGAGCATGAATGCGCCGGCGGAGACGTCGAACCGCGGAACTTCATGACTCACGTCGACGAGCACGGCGTTCGGGCATCCTGCCAGGACCATCGCCTTCATCGCCGCCACCAGTGGCGACCCGGATCCGAAGTCCGACGTGAAAGTGACGAGCGGCGGCCGGACTAGGAGGTCCTGGCTACCAGTACCTCGTCTCTTTCCAAGGGTCGGCTTCGTCGTGATACCCACGCTGCTCCCAGAAACCAAGCCGGTTGCGTTCCATGAACTCTAGCCCGCGCAGCCACTTGGCCGATTTCCAGAAGTATTTCGACGGCACGAAAAGGCGCAGGGGCCAGCCGTGATCGGGCGTCAGGTCCTGGCCGTTCCAGGCATAGCAAAGGAGGTTGTTGTCGTCATCCAGAACGTTGAGCGGCACCGAGGTCGTGTAGCCGTACTCGCTGTGCGCAGTGACGTACTTGGCCTCGGCCTTCGGCTTGACGCGATCCAGGATCTCGCGGATTGGCACGCCGGTCCAGCTATCGCCGAGGCGGCTCCATCCCGTGACGCAGTGGATGTCCGCGACAACGTCTTTCGACCGAAGTGCCCGCAACTCGCCGTAATCCAGGCTCAGCTCGTGTTCGACCGCACCGAAAACCTTGAAATCCCACTTCGCGATGTCCGTCTTCGGCACCGGCCCGAAGTGCAGGAGGGGCCAACGGTCGGGAGCGGTAAGGGTCTGGCCGGGCGGAATCCGCGCCGGGTCGACGCCTTCTGGAATCCGCTTGCCCCTGAACAAGAAAGCCACCTGGCGAGTATAGGAACGGGCGCGCGAGGAAGCCTGTTCCGCGCTCGAGAGCCCGATCAGGGCCCGGCTATACTGGCTTTTCCGCCGCTCAAGTACTCGAGCACGTGGGTCCGTAGCTCAATTGGGAGAGCGCTTGAATCGCACTCAAGAGGTAAGGGGTTCGAATCCCCTCGGATCCACCAACCCTTTCGTGCTATACACGCCTGGCTGATGTGGTCCGGTCTCACCACGCGATCGATCAGGGCCATCAATTCAGCGCACCGGCGCACCCTGATCATTTCGCGGCACGCACGCAGGTTCCTCGTCTCAGCGACACCGTACTTGATCGGTATCCCGCTCATGGTTGCCATCCCGGCCGGCGGAATCGTCCTCGGCCTGCGAATCGCCCACGACCCAAAGTTCGCCGCCGACAAGACCCCCATCGTGGATCCGCTTATCACCGCGGGCTTCTTTCTCGTGGGCGCCTTTTTCACGGCGGTGAAAGCGTTCGGTCTTCTGGCAGCTATCGGCATTGCGGGGTTCCTGGTCCTGGCGATCTTCCTGCTCTGCGCAAAGTTGGTCGGGGCGCTCGCCATCGCTGCAGTCAGGAGTGATCGACGGCGCGAACCGGCCCGCGAGCTGACTCCTGCGAACATCCCGGAGTTCGCGGCGCGCGAAGACGGCGACCCTGACGTCGCCGATCTTGACATGGAGGCATTCCTCCGCCGTTAGCGCATTACAGCCGGCGGCCGCCGGCTGAGACCTCGATCAGCTTCGCCAGCCGCTTCGTGCGGGTTTCGTCGCGTTTGGCGTTCATCACCCAGTAGACCGCTGTCTGCCGGTATGACGGGGGCTGCTTGCCGAAGAACTCCCAGGCTCGAGCATTGGCCCGGAACGTCGCCTCGCGCTCAGGGTCGAGTAACGCGAGGTGTCGATTCTCGTACGAGTAGACCTGGGACCGCGCCTCGGTCCGTCGCCCGAACGCCGCCAGCCCTGCGGGCGTCATGAGCCCTCGCGCCGTTAGCTCCCCCACTTTTTTGATGTTGACTGCGCTCCAGTTGCTTTTCGGTTTTCGCGGTGTGAAACGCTGCACCCGAGCGGTTTCGTCGAGCCTGCGTGCGATGCCGTCGATCCAGCCGAAGCACAAGGCCTGGTCGACCGCGTCCGACCACGTCATGGTCGCCTTGCCCGACGCCTTCTTGTGAAGCACGACGCCGACTTCGGTCGCTGTCGCGTGGTGCTTGACCAGCCACGCGCGAAACTCGGCCGGCGTCTTGAAGAACTTGGTCTCCATCAGAAGCTCGCATTGTCTGCTACCGGGCGTGGAGCTCGAACACCGGGCGCCTCTCAGCGGCCGCGACGGGGTCTTCGAGGATGTCAGGTGCACCCAGCACTGATCCGATCATCCACCGACCTAGCCCCAGGGGTATGTGGAGCACATACGGACCCAGCACGTCGCGGAAGAATCCAGTCCCCGCCTCGCGCGAAAGCTCGACTGCGCCGACCTTTTCACGCCGCCGTCCAACCGTGAGCGTGGCCTCACGGGCCGCGCGAAGGTTGCGAACCCAGTGCGTCTCTCCAAACGTCCCGATCACCCAACGCTTGCCCTCAATCTCGACGAGCGCGACTGGCGTGGTCCGGTCCAACCCGGACTTGCGGCCACGAACTGTGATCAGGGCGTTCGGCCCCAGCGGGATGCCCACACCCAGCATTCGCCGCGTGATCGGGTTGAGCGCCCCCACAAACGACGGGACGCGAACTGCGGGTCCCGTGCGAGTGCTCATCGGCCCAGCCTAGCATATTAATCAATCAGTTGCTTGACTTTCTAGACGCCCTAGCCGGCGCCATCCCCAGCCACCGCTCCAACTGCCGCTCCGCCTGATCGGCGCGCCGCGCCCCGGTTGGCAGCGTCATGGCGGTCAGCGTCGCAACCACGACCGCGGCCACCCCGTCGCTATCGAGCTCCGGCTGCAGGCCCCCCGCCTTCACCCCCCGTCGCAGCAGCCCACGCATGGTGGCGTGCCAGGCGTCGTACATCTCCGTCATGATCGCCGCGATCGACTTGTCTCGCGCGGAGCGAAGCGCCAGCTCGCCCATAACGCTGCCCAGCTCCGGTTCGTCGGTGAGCAGCTTGCGCACAGCTCGCAGGTGGTTGCGAAGCTGATCCGACGGTGACCCGTGCGGGGCAAGGGTCGAACGGAAACGACCCATCGCATGTTCCACCACTCCTCGGATCAGCGACTCCTTCGTCGGAAAGTAATAGTGGAGTGTCGCGATATTCACCCCCACCTCGGCCGCCACCTCGCGCGTCCGCAGCCCTTCGAAGCCACGCTCCGCGATCTGATTGAAGGCGGCCCGAACCAGCTCCTCCCGGCGCCTCTCAGTGATGCTCATGCCAGGGGGCTAATTAAACGCTTGATTGACTCTTCGCGGTTCCGGCCGCCGCGTCGCCAGCACCGACCCGGCCAGGACCAGCACGAACCCGATCGCCATCCCCGCCGTGAAGTTCTCGTGCAGCACCATCACCCCCAGCACCGCTGCCACCGCCGGGTTGATGTACGTGATCACGGTCGCCCGCACCGGTCCGATTTCGGCGATCAGGGCAAAGAACAGCAGGAAGGCGAGCGCGGTGCAGACGACAGCCAGCACGATCACCGCCACGATCGCGTCGACCGGCGGCACTGAATGAGGCCACTGCACCAAAGCCAGCGGCGCATACGCGACAGCGCAGAGTGTGAGTGACACCGCGTTTACGCCAACCGCCGGCTCCTCGCTCAGGTAGCGCGACAGGATCGCGGGGCCCCCCGCGTAGCAGACCACCACGACGCCCATCTCGGCCAGCGGCAGCCACCCGGACGCCTTCAGGTCGAATCCAACGATCGCCGCCACTCCAACCACCCCGAGCAGCAACCCGGAGACGCTCGTCAGACCGAGATGCTCGCGGTTCCCCAGAGCCACGGCGATCACCAGCCCGACCAGCGGCACCGCCGAGACAAGAAGTCCCGCCAGGGAGCTGGTGATCTTCTGCTCCGCGCTCGAGATCATGAACCACGGAATGCCGATCTCGACCGCGGCAAACGCGACGAGCGGCACCCAGCTCTTCAATAACCCTCGCACCTCGCCTCGCGCCAGCGCGATCGGCAGCAGGATCAGAGCGCCGATCGCGGTTCGCGCAAACACCAGCACTACGGGGGACAGATCGCTCACCGCGATCCGGATGAACAGGTATGGAAGGCCCCAGATCACGCTCATCGCGACGAACAGCAATAGAGCTCGGCGTGTCATGCAGAAGATGCACCTTAAGTGATCGAAGGAAGCACCTGGTGCTCCGCTAGGCAACCAGCAAGCCGGGTGGGTACTGGTGTGTCGGCTGGTCGTTCTGTATATGAAATGCCGAAATTCAGATTGACGCGACTGCTGATGTGGATGGGGCTCGCCGCCGCCGCGACCTATCTGTTTGACCCGGAGCGAGGCGGACAGCGCCGCAAGGACCTCCGCAAGCAGGTCAACCAGATGCGCAAGCGCGGTCGGGAGCTCAGCAAGAAAGCCAAGCTCGCGGACTAGGACTCGCTCTTAGCGAAGACCTGACAATGGGCCGGTGGCCCAAGCTGCCCAGGTCCTCAGTCGGCGCGCGCTGAATCGCGCCCTGCTCGCGCGCCAGCTCCTGCTCAAGCGCCACAAGCTCCCCGCCGCTGCGACCATCGAGCGCCTCGTGGGCATGCAGGCACAGGCGCCGAACCTGCCTTACGTCGGGCTGTGGGCACGGCTGCAGGCTTTCCGCCACGAAGAGCTCTCCGACCTGGTCCGCGCCCGCCGCGCCGTCCGCATCTCCCTGATGCGCAACACCATCCACCTCGTCACGACACGCGACGCGCTGCGCCTGAAGCCGCTGTTCCAGCCGCTTCACGAGCGCGGCTACCTGCACGGCAGTCCCTGGGGCAAAGCCATGAGGGAGGCGGACCTTGGCGCCCCCATGAACGCGGGCCGCGAGATTATGGGCGAGCGACCGCGCACCATCGCCGAGCTTCGCAAGGAGCTCGCGAAGCGCTTTCCCGACCACGACGTCGAGGCCCTCGCCTATGGCGTCCGCTACATGCTGCCCCTGGTCTTCACGACCCCGCGCGGCATCTGGATGGCCGGCGGCCCCGTCGCCCTGACGACCGTGGAGGCCTGGCTGGGACGCTCGCCCGGTCCGGCAATCGAGCCTGATGCGCTCGTCCTCCGCTATCTCGCGGCCTTCGGCCCCGCGTCGGCCGCCGACATGCGCGCGTGGTCGGGCCTGGCCATGCGCGAGGCTTTCGAACGGCTCCGGCCTCGCCTCAAAGTCTTCAAGGACGAGCACGGCAAAGAGCTCTTCGACCTGCCCCACGCTCAGCGTCCGGACCCCGACATGGCTGTTCCCGTCCGCTTCCTACCCGACTACGACAACATCCTCCTCGCCCACGCCGACCGCACGCGCATCATGGCGCCCGGGCAGCACCTCGGCCTCTTCAGCAGCAACGGGATCATGAAGGGCTCGGTGCTCGTGGATGGTTTCGTCCGCGCAGGCTGGATTCCCGCCAAAGTCAAGGACGCGACACGACTGCACATCTCGCCCTTCGTCAAACCTATCGCCAAGGCGGAAAAACCAGCGATCGCTGAGGAAGGCATGCGCCTCCTTGATTTCCTCGCACCGGGCGACGAGCACCAAGTGCGATTCGGTTGACGCGACTTCTGGTCTACGTCGCGCTAGCAGCGGCACTCTTTTCGCGCACGTGGTTCGATCCGGCCGGATCCTGGATCGGCAGCCCGAAGGACCCGAGGCTCTTCATCTGGTACCTCGGCTGGATCCCCCACGAGCTCTCGCAGGGCCTCAATCCCCTCTTCACCGACCACCTCTCCTATCCGAACGGCGCGAACCTGATGTGGAACACCTCGATGATCTTTCCGGCCGTCCTGCTCTGGCCAGTCACCGCGCTCTTCGGCCCTGTCGTCGCCTACAACGTCCTCATCACCGCTGGCATCGCGCTCTCCGCCTGGCTCGGATTCCTCGCAGCGCGACGCTTCATCGACAGCACGCTCTGGTCCTTCGTCGCCGGCCTCGTCTACGGCTTCAGCCCCGCGCTCATCGCGCAAGCCATGGGCCACCCCCACGTGATGGTGGCCCTTTTCCCGCCGGTCGCCCTCCTCCTTGGGCACGAGATCCTCATCCGGCGCCGCATGCACCCCGCAGCCGCCGGGGCGCTGGCCGGAGTGGCGGCGGCAGCGCAGCTCTTGACTGGTGAGGAGCTGCTCGCCGCGACGCTGCTGGTCGCGGCCGTCGGCGTCGCGATCCTGGCGCTGCTGCACCGCGACCAGGTTCGCGCCGCGGTGCCACAAACACTGAAAGCCACCGCAGCAGCGCTCGCCGCATTCGCCGTCCTCGCCGCGTACCCGCTCGGCTTCCAGTTCCTCGGCCCGCAGCGGGTGAGCGGCAGCCTGCAGCAACCCGATGTCTACGTCAGCGACCTGCTCGCGTTCATCGTTCCCGGCCAGTTCATCCACTACACCGGCAACTCCACGGAGAACGGCGCCTATGTCGGCCTGCCGCTGCTGGCCCTCTTCGCCGCCTACCTCGTCACCGGCTGGCACAAACCCGCTGTCCGCTGGATCGGACTGACGACGGTAGCCGTGGCCATCCTCTCGCTCGGCCCGCACCTGCACGTGAACGGGAACGTGACCCCAGTCCCGTTGCCCTGGGCGGCGCTGGCGTGGCTGCCGCTCATGGGCAGCGCGCTGCCGGCGCGGCTGATGGCGATCGGTTTTCTGGGCGTCGCCATCATGGTGGCGCGGGCGCCGCAGCGCGTCGCGACCAGCATTGCGCTCGTATTGGGGCTGGTGACGATCCTGCCGTCGCAGCCTTATCCCACCCAGCCGGCCGCGGTGCCCGCATTTTTTGCAAAAGGCGGCGACGTCGAGCGGATGCCACCCGGATCGGTGGCGCTGGTGACGCCGTTCTCCAGCCACGTCTCCACCGACGCGATGTACTGGCAGGCAGTCGCGAACTACCGGTTCAAGATGCCCGAGGGCGACGCCTTCACGCCCGGACCGTACCTGGGCCCGCACCCTTCCTTCATGCAGTCAACCCTCGACGCGCTCGACGCGGGTCAGATCGTGGAGCTGACACCCGAGGTGCGGACCAGGTTCGTCTCGGACCTCCAGGCGCACGGCGTCACTACGATCGTGGCCGGCCCGTCACCCGGGCAGGCCGCCATCGTCGAGTTTCTGACCGCGGTTGAGGGCGCGCCTCCAGAAGTCGACGGCGGCGTCAAGGTCTGGTGGCAGCTCCATTGACGTAGCCGTCATGCCACAGCTCGAACGCGAACAACGTCCACAGCTGCTTGCGGTTGTCCCGTCGCCCGTCCAGGTGATCGCCGATCAACGCGGCCACCGCCGCCGGGTCGAAGAAGCCCTTGCGCGCGATCCGCTCGGGTGACAGCACCGACAGCAGCTGCTCCTTCAGCGGGCCCCGAAACCAGTGCGCGACCGGGATGCCGAACCCCTTCTTCGGCCGGTTCAAGATCGCCTCGGGCAGCAGGCCCCGCAGCGCGCGCTTCAAGAGGAACTTCGAGCGGAGCCCCCGCAGCTTCATGTTCAGCGGAAGGTGCGTCGCGTACTCGACGAAGTCGTTGTTGAGCAGCGGCACACGCCCTTCGAGCGACGCCATCATCGACGCCCGGTCGAGCTTGACCAGGATGTCGTTCTCCAGGTACAGCCGCATGTCCAGTGCCAGCACCTGGTTCAGCGGATCCGCATAAGCCGCCTCCCCGTCCTCGACCTCGTGCGGCACTTCCCGCGCAAGAAGTACGGCACGCTCTTGCGCATTGAACGAGCCCATCCACCGCTGGTGGCGCTCCGCGACCGGATAACGAGCTCCGCCAACGAACCGTTTGGCTCGGAAGTCGAAGCTCAGGTTGCCTCGCGACACCGGAAGCCGCCGCACCAACGGCTCGACCACTCCCTCGCGCAAAACGCGCGGGGCCCGCAGGTAGTACGCCGCGAGGCGGTGCGCCTGCAGGGTGGGATAGCCCGCGAACAGCTCGTCGCCCCCATCGCCTCCCAGCGCCACCTTGACGTGCCGTCGAGTGAACTCGGAAAGCAAATAGGTGGGGATGATCGACGCGTCGCCCATCGGCTCGTCGAGCAGGCTCGGCAGCTTGGGGATCAGGCCGAGCAGCATGTCTGGCTCGAGCGTGAGCTCGCGGTGCTCCGTGCCGAGGTGGTGCGCCACCTGCCTCGCGTACCGAGACTCGTCGAACGACCGATCGGCAAAGCCCACCGAGAAGCTCTTCACGTCGCCCCCGAGCTGGGTCATCATCGCGGCGACCGCGCTTGAGTCGATGCCGCCCGACAGGAACACCCCGAGCGGCACGTCGCTGATCAGCTCCTTCCGCACGGACTCGCGCAGCACCTCGCGCAACCGCTCGCTTTCCTCGTCAAGGCTCCGATGCCCATCCGCAACTCCCAGCTCCGGCGACCAGTAGCGCCTGATCCGGTGCGTCCCGTCCCTCACCGACCACGTGAGGATGTGCGCCGGCTGCAGCTTGTCGATCCCAAGCACGATCGACCGCGGCGACGGCACGAACTCGTACGCCAGGTACTGGTCGAGGGCGACCGGGTCGATCTCGCGCCGAAGGGCAGGATCGCGCAGCAGGGCCTTCAGCTCGGACGCGAACACCAGGCGCTTGCCGTCGATCGCGTAGTGCAGCGGCTTGATCCCCATCCGGTCGCGCGCCAACAAAACAACACCTCGCCGCCGGTCCAGCACCGCGAACGCGAACATCCCGTTCAGCCGGTCGACCATCGCCTCGCCCCACTCCTCGTATCCGTGGACGAGGACCTCGGTGTCGGACTGCGTATTAAAGGAATGGCCCGCGGCGACAAGCAGCTCGCGCAGCTCGAGGTGGTTGTAGATCTCGCCGTTCTGGATCGCCCAGACGGTCGAGTCCTCGTTGGGCATCGGCTGGTGGCCGCCCTCGAGATCGATGATCGACAGGCGGCGCATGCCGAGCGTTACGCCGTCGAGGTGGACGCTCCCCTCATCGTCCGGCCCTCGATGTGCCAGGGCCGAGCACATCCGCCCAACGAGCTCCCGTCCACCGGCCGGGTTCCCCCCGGCGACCCCACAGATCCCGCACATCTAGGATCCGCGGTGGAGTGAAATCTCCCCCTCTCCCCTTCGGGGAGAGGGCCGGGGAGAGGGGCGCTCGATAACCTCCCGCACCACGTAGGTCGTCTTCGCCTGCGATTCGTGGTACGTGCGGATGGAGAGCTCGGCCAGCAGGCCCATGAGGATGAACTGCACGCCGACGATGCCCAGAAAGACGGCGAGCAGCAGCAGCGGGTTGTTGTGCGCGAATGGATGGGGAGGCAGCAGCTTCTGCACGATCACGATCAGCGCGCACACGAACGCGAGCGCCCACAGCCCGAAAGCCGCGAACCCGAAAAAGTAGATCGGCTTCGTCGAGTAGCTCCCCAGGAGCTTGACCGTGATCAGGTCGAGCAGCACGCGCGAGGTCCGCGCCAGCGAGTACTTCGACTTGCCGAACGTTCTATGCCGGTGATGGACGGTGAGCTCCGTGATCCGTGCGCCCACCCACGACGCGTACACCGGGATGAACCGGTGCATCTCGCCGTACAGCTTCACGTCCTGGATCACCTCGCGCTGGTACGCCTTGAGCGTGCATCCGAAGTCGTGCAGCGGAACGCCGGTGACCCGCGCGATGATCCAGTTGGCGACCTTCGAAGGCAGCACCCGCACCGCGTCGTCCTGCCGGTCCTTGCGCCACCCGCTCACCACGTCAAATCCCTCGTCGATCTTCTCGAGCAGGCGCGGAATGTCGTGCGGGTCGTTCTGCAGGTCGCCATCCATGAAGATCAGGATGTCGCCGCGGCTGTGGTCGATCCCCGCCTGCACGGCAGCGGTCTGGCCGAAGTTGCGCCGGAAGCTCACCACCCTCACGTGGCGGTCGCGAGCAGCCAGCTGCCCCAGCCGCTCGGTGCTTCCGTCGCGGCTGCCGTCGTCGATGTACAGGACCTCATACGGGATGTCGATCGCCTTGAGCACGCCCATGAGCTCCTCGTGCAGCGACGGGATGCTCTCGATCTCGTTGTAAACCAGCACGATCACCGAAAGTCGCGGCGCGACGGCGACGGGATGCCTTGTCGAAGCGGCCATCTCTTCAGGATTGTAGGGCCGCGCCGCAAGGGCCTTAACTCATCGCTTAAGCTCGAACGTCGATGAGCGTCGAGGCCATTCGCGTCGCCGAGAACGACCGCGACGAGCCGCGGCCCGTGGCCTGGTGGATCTTTCCGACCGTGCCGCTGGTGGCGGCCGCCGTCGCGTTCGCCTGGACCCTGCAGGGCGAGCTCTCGCGCGTCTACGGCATGACCGGCTCGGCGTGGGACCTCGCCTACGACCAGCAGGTGATCTGGAACATCTCGGTCGGGCAGGGCTTCTACTCGAGCTTCGCGCATGCCAACTTCCTCGGCATCCATTTCGAGCTCATCTTCGTGGCCCTGGCCGCGGTCGAAACCGTGTGGGCCAGCCCCGCCGTGCTCCTCATCTTTTCCTCGGCCGGCCTCGCCGCGACCGCCCCCGCCGCCTATCTCTTCCTCCGCGCGCTCCTGACCGCCGACCGCCCCGCATCGCCGTGGCTCGCGGTGGCGCTGTCGGCACCCATCCCCTTTTGGGCCGCTATCCAGGAGGCCGCGCGCGACTTCTTTCACCCGGAGAACATGGCGCTCGCGTTCGCTCTGCTCGCCGCGTGGGCCGGGCTCCGAGGCCATCGCGTGGCGATGTGGGTCCTGTGCGTGCTGGTGCTCACGTGCAAGGAGGACCAGGTCTACACGGTCGGCGTGATCGGGCTCCTCATGCGCGTGTACGGAGCGCCCGAGATCCGCAAGCACTGGCGGTTCATCGTCTACCTCGCCGCCGCCTGGTTCCTCATCGGCACCGGGGTCGTACAGCAGCATTTCCGCAACGGTGGCTACACCGACTTCGTCTACTACCGCTGGCTGATCGGCCTGGATCCGACGATGCCCGCCACCCTGGACACGGTCCTCGGCGCGATCTTCCGCCCGAGCGCGGTCCTGGTCATCGCCGCCGTCATCGCCGGCATGTTCGCGCTGCCGCTGCTTGCTCCGCGCTGGCTGCTGCTGGTGATCCCGCCGTACCTCGCCAACGTGCTGAGCGGTCACACCCCGCAGAACGTGCTGCACCTTCACTACGTGCTGCTCACGCTCTTCCCCTTGATCGTCGCCGGCGGCGTCGGTGCGCGGAAGTTCCTGGAGATGCGTTCGATCCGGCCGGCCACCGCCCTGCTCGCCATCCTGCCCGCGTTGATTCTCGGGTGGGGCACGGGACGCTTTCCGCCGGCGCTGGGCGGCGATCCGAGCCTCTACTCACGGCCGAACCTGGTCGCGGAGCTCAAGAAAGCCGCCGAGGTCATCCCGGCCGGCGCACCGGTGAACGCCGACGACGGCCTGGCGGTCTGGCTCGCCAACCGTCACACCATCAACGACTTCCCGGACAGCCTCGACAACAACTCCTACGTGGTCATCGACGACCAGCCGTACCTCAGCGGCCCGACCGACCCGGTCAAGCGCCAGGCCGCCCTCGACCAGCTGCCGAACAGCGGCCGGCGGCTTCTGTACGACGACGGCCGCTTCGTGGTCTGGAGCCCGGTCGGAGACTGAAGGCGGCCGTTTCGTACTCTTTAGGGTCACCATGGCCGTAAAGCTGTCGACCCGAGAGCGCCTGGATCAGCTGTTCAAGCAGCGGATCGCGATCTTCGACGGGTCCATGGGCGTGATGCTGCAGCACAAAGGCCTCAGCGACGAGGAATTCCGGGGCGAGCGTTTTCGCAGTCACCCGAAGCCGCTCCGGAACAACAGCGACGTCCTCTGCCTGACCCAACCTGCTCTCGTCACGCAGGTCCATCGCGATTACCTGGAGGCGGGCGCCGACATCGTCACCACCAACACCTTCACCGCCACGCGCGTGTCGCAGGCCGACTACGGGCTCGAAGACCTCGCCTACGAGATGAACCTCGAAGGGGCCCGCCTCGCGCGCAAGGCGGCGGACGCGTACGACAACCGTTTCGTCGCCGGCTCGCTGGGGCCGACCAACGTCACGCTCTCCCTCTCGCCTCGCGTCGACGACCCGTCCTACCGCGAGGTCACGTTCGACCAGCTGAAGGACGGATACGCGGAGGCGGCGCGCGCTCTGCGTGAGGGCGGCGTCGACTTCCTCCTCATCGAGACCGTGTTCGACACGCTCAACGGCAAGGCGGCGATCGCCGCGGTGAAGGAGGTGGCGCCGGAGCTGCCGCTCTTCGTGTCGGTGACGATCGTCGACCGGAGCGGTCGGAATTTGTCGGGCCAGACGGTCGAAGCGTTCTGGACCTCGGTCGAGCACGCGGAGCCTTTCGCCGCCGGCATCAACTGCTCGCTCGGCGCGACCGAGATGCGGCCTTACATCGCGGCGCTCTCACGCGTCGCGCCCGTCTACGTGACGTGCTACCCCAACGCCGGCCTGCCGAACGCCTTCGGCGGCTACGACGAGGAGCCGCCGACCACGAGCCGCCTGCTCAAGGAGTTCGCTGAGGCCGGCTATCTGAACGCCGCGGGCGGGTGCT
>Ga0209118_1000898_pt1 | contig 14837 bp, 15 predicted proteins | sample BlaSpr_A8_Ref_M1_FD_187988 | JGI IMG/M metagenome (GOLD analysis project Ga0209118, IMG submission 187988) | Forest soil microbial communities from Thunder Bay, Ontario, Canada - Black Spruce, Ontario site 2_A8_Ref_M1 (SPAdes) (version 2) | ecosystem: Environmental > Terrestrial > Soil > Boreal...
GCTATTTGACGAGCGGCGAGAGCAAGGAGCTTGCAAGCTCGGAAGCACCGCCGGCGGCCATGAAATATCGTTTCACCGGATACCACAAATTCCTGGACCCGGAAGGATATCCCGCTGTTGCTCCTCCTTGGGGCACTCTGAACGCCATCAATCTGAACAACGGTGAATACGTCTGGAAGATTCCGCTAGGCGAATACCCGGAGCTTGCGAAAAAAGGCCAAAGGAACACCGGTACGGAGAATTACGGAGGTCCCATTGTTACCGCGGGCGGACTGGTGTTCATCGGAGCAACGAACTTCGACAAGAAGTTCCGCGCCTTCGATAAATCAACCGGCGAACTGCTTTGGGAGGCGACCCTCCCTTTCTCCGGCAACGCGACTCCCGCTACGTATGTAGTGAATGGCCACCAGTTCGTCGTCATTGCCGCAGGCGGCGGCAAAGATCCCAAGTCGCCTTCCGGCGGCATCTATGTTGCCTTTGCCCTGCCTCAAGAATCATCAATCCCGAGTGCCAGTTCAGACCTGAAGCACTAGTTTCAGGAATCGGGGCCCGCCACTCTCAGCCTGCTTTTCCGATTCCTTTCCACGGCTAGCAGCTGCCTGCGCTTCTTGAGCCTTCGACTGCTCGGTAAGACTCCTACTTTTTTTCCAGCAGCCCACTTAGCAGACTTGCCAGTTGTGACTCCTGGCGCAGAACGCTGTCCTGATCTGCTGCAGCGACGTCGCTTTCCGTCAGCCCCACGAGTTGCGCCGCCAAATATCTCACCGCCACATCGCGCGGCACATAGGTTCGACCCACAGGTGTGATCGCTTCCCAGCCCGATTCCGTGCGGCGAAGTTCCCAGCGAACTTTCTCACGTCGCCGCTTGTAGTCAATTCCTCCACCGGCTAGGGTCAGTCGGGAATCAATCTGCAGATGTGCCCAGCCGTGGTCCCTCTTGATTTCTACGCGTTCCACGTGGAGTCGCTCAAAGATGACCACCGGCAGCGCCAGTTTCGACGGATCATCCGAGCGCAAGACTTTTCCTGCAGCGTGGCTCACTTCAGAGATGCCTTCGGCGACTTCCTCGTTCGTTGGTTTCCTATTTCCCGCCGCGATCAGGATGCTGTGCGGAACCTCAAACGATTTGGTTGCCACCGCTGGTGCGGAGGGAGCCACCGGACCATATATGATGGTTTTCCGTTCCGAAGCCGCCTTCGGCAGCCGATGGGAAGCGGAAGCCCCTACAGGGGATCGCTCTTCGATGACCGAGGCAGTGTCGTGCTGCTTCACAGATCTTGAAGCTAGTGGGGGTGCCGGAGCCTTAGCTGCGGACAGAATCCCGGCGTTTTCAACTCTGTACCGGTAGAAGCGCGGTCTTCCGCGCGACTTCCAATACGTTCCCTCGTAATCCTGAGCCTCCAACCCCGTGCTCACCAAGCTGTAAAAACTATGCTCCCTCGGATCCAGAACAATGCCGACATGGCCGGGCCACGCAATCAAATCTCCCGGCTGCGGGTGCCTCACCCGCTCAAAATTCTCGTTCCCAGCGTAGAGATCGAACGAACTCGCATAGGGGTACTCAAACCCCGCACTGAGGTACGTCTGATGAACAAGGTGAGAACAGTCCTGCGCGCCGCGCCCCAGCTGGTCCTGATCCCGCGCAGCTTCCGCGATCACCCGCCCTTCCTCCGCACTCAACAATCGGTAATTCGGCGCCGATCCGTGTGATGCAGGCGTAGCCTGAGCCTTTGCCAGCGAGCCCGCGGCCATACATCCGCCTGCCAGGCACGCCGCGAGCGCAAAGCCGCGTGCCACTCTCCAGTTGAACTCGGTCTTCGCGTTGTCCATCGCCCATTCGTCCTTGGCAGTCACCCGGAGATAGAGATTCCCCTTCTCTATAGGATCCATTTAGGACGCGGGTAGCAATGGAACTTGCCCTGAGCGCAATTGGCCAAATGGCCAGTGGCAGCTGGCAGTGAAAATCCGGTGACTTTTTCTGGCTGGATTCCAGTGGAGGGCTGGGGGCTCCGAAGTTCTTCTTAGTTCACCTTTACTTGAACCGTTGTGGCGTGGCTGAGGCTGCCCGAACTTCCCGTGATCGTGAGCGTGTAAGTACCCGCAGGAGTTCCTGGAGGCGGGTTTACAGTGAGCGAGGCCATCTTGGTCGCGCCAGCATAGGATGCAGAAAGGGTGACCGGAGTGGACGTGGTCACCACGCTAGTGCTCACCGTGAACGTCGCGCTGGTGGCACCCGCAGCGACAGTCACGCTCGCCGGGACCGTCGCGGCCGCTGTGTTGCCGCTCGAAAGGGAAACAGTGGCGCCCCCGCTGGGAGCCGGCCCGCTGAGAGTCACCGTGCCAGTTGAGGGAGATCCGCCATTCACGCTGCTTGGGTTGAGCGCTATCGCGGAAAGCGTCGCGGAGCCCGGTGCGTTGCCGTAGCCGCCACCACAGGAGTAGCTGCAGAGCGAAACAGCGAGGAGTCCTGCTGCTGCAGCCAGGCCAGGCCATCGAGTGCGAGATGCTCGACTCAAGTTCCACATCATCACAGCCGCTGCGAGCCAGGCAAAGCACGCTACCAGCACCCACCATGGCTGCCTCGGCGGTGCATGCCGCGGCAAGAACATTGGCGGCGTCAGCGCGCGCGCCATGGTAGTAAATTTGACCGTCGCCGTCGCCGCGTTCTTCCCATCCAGTGTCACCGACACCGGCAAAACCGTGCACGTGGCTCCTGTCGGCGCGCCCGTGCAATTCCAATTCACGGTCTGGTTGAAGCCATTCACGGGCGCAGCGGAGACTGTGAAGTTTGTCTCCTGTCCCGCAGCAATCGTCGCATTGGATGGCGCAGCGAAAGCGCTGAAGTCCGGCGAACCACCTCCCGCCGGCAATGCCGTAAGCGCCATAAGCAGGTCCAGCCGCCCGTTGCCCATATCGGCGCCCACAAATTGCGCATGGGCTACCGCGGAGGCGGCCAGAGACTCATTGATGTCGGTCCGCAGGTTCCGCAACAAAGCCGCCCCGCCTGAGACAAACGGCGCGCTGAACGACGTTCCCCACCCCGCCGAATACGTGCTGAACGGGTACGTGGTCACAATCGCTTCGCCGGGGGCAGCCACCCACACGATCGCGTTCCCATAGTTTGAGAACGAGGAGCGCGCGTCCATGTCGCTCGTCGACGCCACACCCATCAAAACGGTTTGCAACGCCGCGGGATAAACCAGGTTTGGCGGGCCCTGGCGGTCGTTCCCTGCCGACCCGGCGCAGATGACGTTGAGCTGGTTCGCGTAGCCGAGGGCGTTCTGCAGCTCTGTCGAGGCCGTCTTGAAGTCGAAGCTCATGTTGATCGCGTTCGCGTTGTTCTGCACGGCGTAATAAATGGCGCGCAAAATGTCGGAAAGGTTGCCGGTACCATTCGAATGAAAAGCCTTCAGCGGCAGGAGCTTGGCTGTCGGCGCCACCAGGTGGATCACTCCCATCACCATCGTGCCATGGCCAAACGCCGCGTATTGCACTTTCCCGTCGAGCACCGCCGCCGTCGATTGGTCCAGCACCGCGGCCGTCGATTGATTCACTTTTGCCGGCGACGGGCAGGTAGTAGAGCTACAGGTAGCAGGGGGATAGGTGGGAAAATCCGTTGTGGTCAAGTCGTTTAGCTCGGAACCACCCGCCTGGTTCCGCGTGAAGTCGTAGCCCGCCAGCAAAACACCTTGTAGCGCCGGATGAGTGGGATCCACTCCCGTGTCGATGTCCGCGACGATCCCGTTGCCGCTTACTTTGAACTGACTCTGCGCCTGCGGAACCTTGATGATCCCCGCCGCAGGCTGATTGACGTAGCTGTTCCAAACATTCGTCCCGCTATAGGGCACCGAACTTCTGTCGGATATGAGCGGTCTGGGAATTGACGCGGGAACCAGGTTTGGGCCGACCAGGTTGAGCACCTGATCCACTTCGGCATTCACGAATCCCGTCATGCCGCCCAGGAGACCCTGGAAAGTCGCGAAGGGGAGCGGTGTGGTCACGAGGAAGACTTGGCCTAATGTGCCGTCCAGCGCGCCGACCACCGTGCAGGGTGACAAGGGAAGACTACAAAGGAGCTGAAGCGCCGGGAGCCCCCCGGTCGTCCGAACAATCACCCCGGTGTCCGCCTTCGCCGGCGTGGCCCACAGCAGAGCGACCAAAGCTCCGGTCAGCCACATTCTACGCTTCATGGTTTGGCGCTCCTTTCCAATCCACACTTACGGATCCGCGTCTCGCCCGGCCTCTCGCAATCTGTCACCATCGAGGACTTTCCTTCTGCGTTCCGAAGGGACTCCTTTATGCATCTGGGCATCTTTCCACTCCCCAAGTCCCGTCCCTCAGATCCGAAGCGCGCGGATTCAACATTTAGCGGGAAGACCGGCCCCAGCCCTGCCTCTGAGGGAGGCACGCCCAACCAATAGCCAGTCCGGCCTTTCCTACATACAGGGGGGAGAACGGGAGGAAAAAATAGAGGGGAAAGTCAGGAAAGTTCTCTAAAGTAAATACCCCTATTTCGAGCCTCTTAGCCATCGCGAATCGATGAATCCTTTTGACATCCGAGGCGTGGATACCCTGCCGCTATATCTTCGAGCAGGAACACCCCGTCGCTGATCGTCTTCTCTACCGGCTAGAAGTTGCCGATGGCACGTCGCAGCACCTCTCGCGATATATTCACTCCGCTCACCACCAGCGCCACATTATCTCCGCAGCCGGTGTTGGATTGCAGCAGCGCCGCGGTGCTCGCAGCCCCGGCGGGCTCCGCCAGCACGTGCTCCTCAAGAAGCAACACATCAATAGCTCGCAGCATCTGTTCTTCACTCACCAGGACCACGCCATCAACAAGGTTTTTCACGTCGCGCACGTTCGCCGCTTCCGGCGTTCGCGTCGCCAGCCCATCGGCAATCGTGTCGCACGTCTCCGTGACCACCACTCTTCCTTCCTTCCACGACAGGAAATACGCCGGGGCGCGCTCCGCCTGCACGCCGATGATCTTCACTTGCGGCGCGATCTGTTTCGCCGCCGCCGCGATCCCGCGAATCAGTGCCGTATCTCCCATCGGCACAAGGACCGCACTGGTTTCGGGAAGTTGCTCCAGGATTTCGCAGCCAATCGTCGCGGGACCGGCGGGAATATCCAGGTCGGTCGCATCGTTCAGGAAAAAAACGCCCGGCTGCTTGGCGTACTCCGCGGCCATTGCAAACGCGGACGCCAGGTCGCCGCCGCCGCTTTCTAAAATCGCCCCTCCCAGCGCCGCGATGCGGCCTCGCTTCACCGGATTGCAGCTCGTCGGCAAAAAAATCTTCGCCTTGATACCGAACTGTTTCGCCGCATAAGCCACGGCCGCTCCATGATTCCCCGTGGTGGAAGCCACCACTTCCTGCACCTGCCCCTTCTTCATTCTCTGCGCCAGCGCCCAGAACGCGCCCCGCACCTTGAACGTTCCTGTCGGCAGCTCCGTTTCCAGCTTCAAATAAACATTTCTGCCCGCAGTTTGACTGAGGAACGGCGCAGCAATCAGCCGCGTAGGTGCAAAATACTGTGCCAGGAATCTTCGCGCCTCACGAATGGTGGAAATGCTGGGAATAATTTGCAGACTAGCCTCACCTGCCGATGAATTCATCCGGCCACCACGGATGCCGCCGTCTCTCTCTTCCTCGTCTCATTCCAAAGCAGAATGTACGGCTCCAGGTCCTTCATCATTCTTTGGAACTGCGCGAGGTCCAGCGATTGCGCGCCGTCGCTGATCGCTTTTTCCGGCGCGGGATGCACTTCCACGATTAATCCATCCGCGCCGATCGCCACGCCCGCGCGCGAAAGCGCGGGAACCAGGCTGCGCTTCCCTGTGGCGTGGCTCGGATCCAGAATCACCGGCAAGTGCGTCAATTCATTCAGCGCGGGAATCGCCGTGATGTCGCAAGTGTTCCGCGTTACCGTTTCGAACGTGCGAATGCCACGCTCGCAGAGAATCACGTCCGAATTTCCGTGGGCCGTAATGTATTCCGCGGACATCAGTAGCTCTTTTACCGTGCTGCTCAATCCGCGCTTCAGCAAGACGGGCCGGCAGCATTTCCCCAGCGCCTTCAATAACATGAAGTTTTGCATGTTTCGCGCGCCCACCTGCATCACATCCGCATACTTCGCCACCAAATCCACGTCGCGGTCGCTCATCACTTCCGTGATGATTGCCAGCCCCGTCGCCTTCTTCGCTTTTTGCAGCAGCTTCAATCCTTCTTCTTCCATTCCTTGAAAATCGTACGGCGAGGTCCTCGGCTTGAACGCGCCGCCGCGCAGCATTTTCGCGCCCGCTTTCGCTACGCCTTCCGCCGCTTGCATGATCTGCTTTTCCGATTCCACCGAGCATGGACCCGCCATCACTACGAATTCGCTACCGCCGATTTCCGTTCCGTTTATTTTTATTTTTGTTTTTCCCGCGCGAAATTCTTTGCTCACAAATTTGTACGGCGCCGAAATCCGCACCACGTTGTCCACCTGCGGCATGGCTTCGATGGATTCCATGCACGCCGTCACATCCCCTACCCCAACCACGCCGATCACCACGCGTTCTTCTCCTTCTATCGAGTGCACTTTGTAGCCGAAGTGCTCCACCTGTTTGCGCACCTCGTCAATCTCTTCCCGCATTGCGTGCAGCTTCATGGAGATGATCATCTTTCTTGCCCTCTCAATTAATTTTCGTCCACCAAAACAAAAAACCCACTCGCTGCGAGTGGGTCGGATCTTTTTCTCTGCTGAATCCGCTTACAGAAACGCCCCTCGCCACCTAGTTGGGTGGACCGCTGAATCGAAACCAGTAAGCATAGCGGGCGTTGAGCATTTTCGTCAGGCAGTAGTGTATTTCGTCTCATTCCCGGATACAACAAATTCTTTTCCGTGCGCGCTTGGCCATCAATTCCGATCAGACCTTTCAAAAAAATAGAATCGCAATGCGATAGCGCGCAAAGCCTGCGGCCCCGTCTGCGCGGCACGCTCCCACCGCAACGGTCCTATAGGGCTTGCTCCGCATCGTCCGCTCGATATCTTCTGGCAATCTGCTTAAGTCGGAAATCTCAAATCGAACCATCGACCGAGCCTTCGAACCCACCAATCCCTGATCCGTCTTGCATGTTTTCCGTGCGTCTTCTGTCGCGTCGGTCACACGCCATCCCATCTCCGTGAGCAGAGATACAATTTTTTGCTCCTGCTGCTCCACAGTCAAATTCGCCACGGGCTGCGAAAAGTCCTGAACGGCGAAGAGGCCCCCGGTCCCCCGGACCGCCGCGATACCCACGGCGGTGAGATCTGGGCTGAGAATGTTCTTTCGGTGGCCGGGAGAGCCCATCCATCCAGCGTGAATGGTGCTGGGATTGGGACCCACTGCGACGTTCTCGGCGATGGCACTGAACCGGGCGCCGACTTCGGTGAGGCGCGCCGTGAGGTCGGGCTCGCGATTGAGCGACTCGAAGAGCTGACGCTCCGAGTTGTTCGGCGGCGACTGGGCGTTAACGGACGAAGATGTGGAGAGGAGGAAAGCGGCGGCCAGGAGAACCTTGAAATTTCTCATGGCGGCGACGAGAAATCTAAAATTCCTCATGCGAAAAAAATTAGCCGCGAACGCGGACGGCGCTGAAGCTGAGAATCACGTGACCGCCGGCGGTGGGACGGCCAAAGCTAAGCATAGGGCTGAAGCGAGAGAAAAGCAGCATCTGGTCTAGCTGACGCCGGAGTTCCTGGCTGTTTGGGCCGGAGAGAATCTGGTAGTCGGTCATCTGGCCGTGCGAATCGACAGTGACGTCAATGAGCAAGCCGTGCGGCAAGGAAAGTTCCAGGTCGTGTTGTTCGGGCGCCCAGGCCTGCGGGTAATCCGAAAGAGAAAGCAGCTCGGCGGGGCGCATGAGATTGGTGGGCACATCGTTCTGAACGGCGCGCACGGTGATACCGGGCACGATCATTTGGAAAACCAGCACGAAAACGAGGATGGCGGTGAAAAATCCGCCGGTGGCCGGCACGGTCAGGGGACGGAAAACATTGTCGAGCAGAATTTCGGCGCGGTCTTTTATGCGGCGCATACGGCTGGGCCAATCGTGGGAATGCTGCGCCTGGGCGGCAGCCACCTTGATGCGAACGGCGAGGTCGGCAGGCGGAATGTTTTTGGGCACACGCGAAAGCAAAACGGCCAGCTTGCGGAAGCGCTGCAGCTCCTCGCGGCAAACGTGGCAACCTTCCAGGTGCTGACGGATCTCGACGCGCTCTTCAACGCGCGCCTCGCCTGTCATAGCATCATCGAGATAACCCGCCAGTTTGGTTCGTACCGTGTTGCACTTCATTGGACACCCTTGCCCGCGGAACTTGCCCGCGGGGACGTACAGTGCGAAGAAACAGCGACGCGACGCGCGGCCGAAAATGCATCCCCGAAAGGCGACGGCTGCGATTCTGCGACGGAACCATGCGAAGACGTTTGCGCGTGCGAATTATGCAATTTTGCCTCCGACAAGAGTGGCTCGAGAATCTCTTTCAGGGCGCGGCGGCCGCGAAGAATCCGGGACTTCACGGTGCCGACACTGCACTCAAGAACTTCGGAAACTTCCTCATAGCTGAGGCCTTCGAGATCCCGCAGAATAACGGCGCTGCGAAACACTTCGGGAACCTGCTGCAGCGCGTCTTGCACGGCCATTTTTATTTCCTGAGCGGCAAGCTGCTCGAATGGCGTAGCACCGAGATCTTCGATCTCGATGTGGGCTTGCCCTTCTTCCGGCTCGGCATCGATGGAAACATTCTTCTGCAGATGGCGCTTGAACCAACGCTTGTGATTCAGCGCTTCCCGGATGGCGATGCGGTAGAGCCACGTTTTCAAAGAGCTTCCCTGCCGGAAATTGCGGATGCCGCGGAAGGCTTTCAAGAATACTTCCTGGCTGCCGTCGGCCGCATCGGAAGTGTCGCCCAGCATGCCGAGGATGAGGTTATAAACTGGGGCATGATAGTGAGTGACGAGCCAGTCGAAGGCCGTTTCCGAGCCCGCTTGCAGCTCGTGGACGAGTTCAGCTTCATCGCGGCCCCAAGAAAGGGCGCTAGCCCAATCGGACACTGACGGCCTCCCTGCTCCTATAGTTAGACACCAGAGGAAGCATGAATGTTTCCCGAGGGCGCCGACTGTTTGCGCACCTTGGCCCATTGTTGCACCAAGGTCCGTCGACCGCAATGGGACCAAAGGGTGACTCGTGGAGGGAGGAAGTAAAGAGGTAAGGAGGTAAGGAATTCAGGAGACGTCGGGCGTTCGCCTTCGAGAGTCGCCAAAGGCGACCCTTCACCGGAGTGAAGGGAAAGAAAAAATCGGCCTGCTTCGTTCGAAATGACGGGGGTGGGGTGGGTGACGCAGGGCGATGAAAGCGAAGACCAGGCCGGACTGAAGTCCGGCCTCTACACAATCGAGGAGGAAGGGCGAGGCGAAGAAAGATGTCGGCAAGGACCCCTCCGGAAGGACTCCGGGCGAGCGAGCGCTACGGCGAACGGAGAAGAAAAGAAAGTTGCCACCCTTCCCGGTAAGCACTACCGGGACATGGAAAACGTGAAAGGGGCGGCGCTACTCGGAATCGGAGTCGTCGGCGGATTCGAGGCCGGCGCGGGCGATGAGCCGGCGGAGGGTGTCTTCCCCTCCCGCTCCATGCTGAGTTCCGGCGATATTGCCGTCGCGGTCAATCACGACGTAGATGGGTTAGACCGTTGCCGCGTACATGGCAGCGAGATTGGTGTCTTCCATGAGAACGATCTTGCAGTTGCGCGGATGCTGCTCGAGATACTTCTTGACTGTCTTTTTTGATTCGCCGACATCAATGGCAAGAAGGATTAGTCCTTTGTCGGCGAGTTCGTGACCGATCTTGTCCACGAAGGCCGCTTCGTTGGCACAGTATCCGCACCAGGTGGTCCAGAACTCGAGCAGAACGATCTTTCCTTTGATGGAGTCGTTGGTGAACTTTTCGCCGCTGGTGGTTGTGGCGTTGAATCGCGGGGCAGGCTCCTTGTCCTTAGGGCCGGCAATCACGCAGGCGGCCGTGAAGATCAAGGTGCAGGGGAGGGCTCGCCGCAAGAGGATGGGTCGGGCCAGCATGGGGGAAATGTAACAGAGTGGCTGTACCGCCTGTCAATTGCTTTTTTGGTACCGTTCGGAGGAAAGTCGGAAGTCGAAAATTAGAAAGCAGAAATCAGAAATTGGAAATGCGGACGATTACCTCGCGGTCCAGCCGCCGTCGATGAGAATGGTATGGCCGGTGATGAGGGCGGCGGCGGGCGAAGCCAGGAAAACTACGGCACCGGCAACGTCCATGGGCTCACCGATGCGGTGCAAAGCGGCGATGCGTTCGATTACGTCCGCGCGAAAGGCGGGATCGGCGAGAGCTTCTTCGGTGCCCGGAGTAGAAATAAATGTGGGCGCGACGGCGTTCACAGTGATGTTGTGCTTGCCCCACTCGACGGCGAGACATTTTGTTAAGTGAGAGACGGCGGCTTTGCTGGCGCAATAGACCGATTCCGTGGGCAAGGCGGCGAATCCAGCCTGCGAGCTCATGTTGATGATACGGCCACTATTTTGGCGGATCATGAGTTTTGCAGCTTCCTGGCTGGCGAAGAAAGTTCCCTTGAGATTTATGGCGAGTGTCTGATCGAAGTCTTGTTCGTTGACGACCAGTGCGAGGTCGCTGGTGCCGCCGCCAGCGTTGTTAACTAGTACGTCGAGCCGGCCAAAATGGGCGGCAGTGTCCTGGATGGCGCGTGAGATTTGCGTGAGATCGGTGACATCCATCTGCAGGGGGAGGGCCTTGCGGCCCAGAGCTTCGATTTCACGCGCCAAGGCAGTTCCAGTATTGAGGTCGCGCAATCCGAGGGCGACATCCGCGCCAGCATGAGCGAAGGCGAGAGCGATGGCGCGGCCCAAGCCGCGCGCAGCTCCGGTGATCAGGGTGACCTGCCCCGCAAGGCTAAAACTTGGGAATCCATTCATTCAGCACCTCTACGCTGGCCAATGGCTGTGCTTGGCGTCGGGTTGAACTTGTGGACGCGAGCGAAGGTCTGCAACGGGTCGTTCCTCACAGCCCGATATGCTCGCACAGAAGGTGGAGATTTTGTATGGCGGGTGGACCGCGGGCCGAGGTGTTCCAAATAGAACAGTTTTGCAGCCAGGCGTTATCGCAGCATATACGAATGAAACTGTATGGCCAGATTTGGAGCTCCCTAGCCATCCTACCCCGGCTTCAAACTGGGCATCGGCTTCATACTGGGCCTCAATCGATCGTCAGGAGGGCGGAATAGAAATGCAAAATCAAGCCAAGAAGTCATTCTGGGGAAGGACAGCGGTGGCGGCTGCGGCATTGGCGGCTCTCATTTTCACCGGCGCACCAGTCGTTCGCGCCGATGAACATGAAGAGGCATGCCAGAAGCGCATCGCAAAAGCCGACCATCGACTGCACGAAGCCGCCGAACACCACGGCTGGGAAAGCAGACAGGCGGTAAACGCTCGCCAACAATTGCACCAGGCGCGTGAGTACTGCTGGACGCACGCCCACAGATGGTGGGACGAAGACGGGCATCGCTGGCATACGGACCGAGACTGGGATGAGCACGACCACGATCGCGGCCGCGATCATGACCATCCTTAGACTCTAAGGCAGGCTCATTTCCGAAGGGCGCAGCCGATTGCGGGTTGCGCCCTTTTGTTTGTGGAATCGGAATCGAGAATAGATGAATCGGGGTGGGTCTGAAGCTCTCCCCACGCATGGGCCGATTGGCGGTGTGGGTTCGGTAGTACGAGTTGTGGGTGGAAATCAAATGGGGATTCAACTGGACAAGCTCAGAGTTGAAGAGAGCGGGCGACTGCAGGAATTTCTCTTGCGGTGACTCCGAACGCATAGCCTGCCGGAGAAGTGAGCAGGAGGACGAAGCCCGCCCCCTCGCGGCCGGTGAGGCTTGAGTGCCAGTGCTTACGCCAGCTACTTGGAAAGAGCGCGATCGACGGAGAAGGCTCCGGAGCCTTTGATCATAATGGCCAGGGCGATGGCGATGGCCAGGAGATGATATTCGATGCCCTCGCCTTTCTGGGTGCCGTACCAATTAGCAAACAGACCGAAATGCCAGTGGACCATCATAATGGCGACCAGCATATTGCAGGCGATGCCAAAGGCGGCGACCCGGCCAACGAAGCCGAACAGCAAGCCGATGCCGCCGAGAAATTCTGCGGCGATGGCAAGAGCGGCAAAGGGCGCCGGGACACCCATCTGATGAGTGAAGAAACCCATGGTGCCAGAGAAGCCAAAACCGCCAAACCAGCCGAGCGCTTTTTGAGCGCCGTGCGCGAAAAAGACGACGCCGAGGGTCAGGCGAAGAATGGTGATGGCCAGATCGTCGGTAGTGTTCATGAGCTTGCGAAACATGAGCGTGTCCTCCTGTTCGTTGCCTGTGTTGTGGGCGAAGATCGCAGCTGCCGGCGGTGCCAGAGGCTGGGATCCCGAGAGCCTAATTTCCCGAGATGAAAAGTGGTAACGGGAGGATATCACTTCTTCGAAGCGCTGCGGAGTGTTGCATCGCGTGTCCGCGCCGTGAAAGACCGATCTGTGGTGGATAGAGTATAGGTGGCGCGGGCTAAAGCCTGAATTCCGGGGCTAATTCGCGGGCTCGCATGCGATCTTTCGTTTCAGAGGATCCTAGCTTGCGCGGCGACTGAGAGACTAAGGAGAAGGTGTCAGCTATTTTCTACTGGCTTGCGGGGATAGAGGCCCTTGGCAGCTTTTGGAGTGTGGGAGTCGCAGTAGTCACTCAGTTCGGTTTCGCTAAGTCTATAGTGGGTTTTTAGTGGCTGGTTCGCGGAGTCGGCCAACTCGCGATGGAGCTTGAGCGAGCAGATGTCCGGAGCATCTTGAAAGCGCAAGCCGCGGGGATGGAAGGCCTCGTTCAGAATGCTGAAGGTAACCTCAGATGGCTCGCTCGACATTCCCCGCACGAGGAAATTGTATTCGCGGACGATCAGTTTAGCCTCGAAGCCGACATACTGAACATTGACGCTCACTGTGCTCCTCCCGATAATTTCCGCATGGATGCCTGGGGCTGCACGCGAAAATGAAGCGGATCCCTAAGGTTCTGCAATTCCCGGTAGTAGTACAACGGAGTCGGGCGCTTTCCCTTGACGCGCAAGCCTCGCAGAAACTTGAGCTCTTCCGGAGCGATATCTCCGCTCAGCGAGCGATTGACCAGAAATTCCTTGAGGCCAAGCTCCTCTTTCAATTCCGACGCGTCGCTCTCGGCGAATTCAAATTTCTTCGGAGTTCCCGAAGCCAGCTTTCCGTTGAGAATAATTTCCATGCTGAAGGTTGCAAGATCCATGTCCCAGCTCTCAATCAAGGGGTTTAAAAAGGAGACGAAGTTCTCCACGGACACGTTGAAAACATCCGTGTCCAGGAATTCCAAGATCGTTACGCGAACTTGTTCATAGCTCTGGCCAGTGAGGCGAGCCACTCGATGGAGCCAGTTTTCGCTGTCCAGTTCTTCTTTGGCAACGCGCTTGGCCATGTCGAGAAGCTTTTGGGTAACAAGGCGCTCGAGTTCGCCAAAAGGTTGCTTCTCGAAAATCGCGCGTATTTGCTGCTGCTTTTCCTTGCGGCATTTGCGGAGAACGAGCTCGCGGATTTCCTTGAATAACGGCTTAGGCGGGTCGCTCAGTTTTTTCCGCAACTGGTCTTTTTGTTGAAGTTCAGCGAGCTTGGAGAGCTGGCCATGGGGGAGTTTCAGGAAGGCGTCCATCTTCTCGTAGATGTCTGTGCGGGCCGGCGCGGGAGGCGCTTTCTTCCGCGTGAGCAGCTGAGAGATATACGACTCCGTGACTCGAGCGGCAGCCGCAAGATCGCGCTGCTCAAGGTCCAGTTCGTCGAGTCTCTTTTTGATCACCAAGCTAACGTCCACACAGGCCTCCGCAATCTTTAACTATAGCAGTAAATCAGCTAACAAGCAACAATCCATTACTTGACAAACAAAGTAAAGTAGATTATTCTATATAGTGGATTCAGAGTGCCTTCCCTGATGCTATTAGGATTTCGTGGGAGAAATGAAAATGAAAACGATCCGGAATTCAGTTCTTGGCCTCTTTGTGATTCTCTTCGCTACTCCGCTGCTGCGGGCGCAGGAGCTGGGCAAGTATCGAAATTTCAGCCTAGGAATGAACGTGTCCCAAGTCTTGAAGCACACGGACCTGAAGATGGCCGACGTGAAATCAATCTATCTTCGTCCCGCGTTGGTTCAGGAACTGACCTGGTGGCCGCCAAACCTTCCCGGGATTTCTTTCCAAGCCGACAGCGTTCAGCAGATTCTCTTCTCTTTCTGCGATGGGGAGCTCTATAAGATTTCCATAAGGTATGACCGCGGCAACACGGAGGGGCTCAGCGACGGGGATATGGTACACTCCGTTTCTGCCAAGTACGGCGCTCCGGCAAAGCTGCCGACGGCGATCTACACTCCAACGAACGAGCAATATGATTTGAGACAAAAGACCGTGGCCTCCTGGGAAGATACACAAGACTCCCTGATTCTCGTGCGTTCCTCGTACTCGGAAGGTTTTGGACTTATCCTGTTCTCCAAACAGCTGACTGCAAAAGCTGACGAAGCGATTGCCAAAGCGGCGAAACTTGAGGAACAAGAGCGCCCGGACAAGGAAGCCGAACGCCAACAGAAAGAAGCGGCGGATCTGGAAGTAGCGCGCCAAAAGAACAGGAAGATTTTTCACCCCTAGCTTCGTCTCGGAATGCAGAAACTCCCGCCCCAGACTTCGGATGCCCAAAAAGAATCGAAAAGGACTGGTGTGTCTGGTG
>Ga0209118_1000899_pt1 | contig 14835 bp, 4 predicted proteins | sample BlaSpr_A8_Ref_M1_FD_187988 | JGI IMG/M metagenome (GOLD analysis project Ga0209118, IMG submission 187988) | Forest soil microbial communities from Thunder Bay, Ontario, Canada - Black Spruce, Ontario site 2_A8_Ref_M1 (SPAdes) (version 2) | ecosystem: Environmental > Terrestrial > Soil > Boreal...
TGGAGACTACCGGCGAGCCCGCATCATCGCCTTCGAATTCGCCCATTTGCCATTGCTTGGTTAGTATCCACAATGCGTCGCGCACTTCCGCTTTCAAGGCTCGGTCGAAATTATTGGTGCGCGGCCGTCCTTCCAGCCTGCTCCAGGCATAGGTGAGTGCGAACTCTTTTGCGGCCGTAATCTCTTTCAGCGCCGTTTCGGATGGGATTAACATACCTGCTAACTCTAGGATTCTAGTTGATAGGCTAATTAAAGTTTCGGATCGCGGCCAAATCCATATAGTGGGCGGCGTTATCCAGGACGATCGAATAAGGGAACAAACTCTCCGCTCCAATCACGGCCGGCAATAAGCTCGCAAAAGGAGTCCCATCTATCTGCCCCGGCTCAACTCCGCGTGATTTGGCCGCATCTAACGTATAGGTAAGCGCGTCAACCAGGTCGTTCCATTGCCAGTTCCCGGCGAGCTGGGTAGGCTCTACCAACAAGAGGGCCTGCGGCGCTTCCGAATTGGGTCGGTCGTAATGGAAGGCGATACCGGTAGTTTCTTCCCTGGCCGGGATCAGCTCGGTCCACTCATCTATTAGTAAACCGCAAGCTTCCGTGAAAGCTAGAGTGGCCTTGGCGACGAAAGCGGTATATAAGAGGGTATTGCTTTCTTCGAGGTTAACGTCGGCTTCCGGGAAGGGCAGCGCCAGCCAGTGGTATTTCTCGGTCTGGTAGGGAAGCTGGACCGGATGAATCGATAAGTCATCTTCGTCCATGTCGAAGGCCTCGCGCAGGAGAATGCAATTCTCCAGGTGTTTCATCTTGTCGTGCACCCTGGCGATGCCACATAGCCAGTCTTCCTGTGGATTACTACGCTTTCCTGTTGTTACGGAGTATTTCAGTAAGTCGGCTGTCGAGCTCCATGAATTGGCGAGCTCGGCCTGCTGTGCCGCCGGCAGCAGATAGCGTGGAATCATTTTGAATTGCGGCCCCAAAATGATTCTGACCGCGGCTACGACCTGTTCCGCGCGGGCTTCCGCACTTAGCGCGCCCAAACCGCTGAGAATAGCTTCCACAGCTGGAATGCGCTTCTTCTCTATATCGTCGGTCAGAGCCTTGGCTCTGGCCTGCAAGTCGTAAATGAAAACCGGGATCTGCCGCAGCTCCGTGCTGATATCCAAAGGAACCAAGTCGAAGGGCGAGGTATCGATAGCTTGTATATCCTGTAACAATTTCTTCAGCGTCGCCTGGTTGCTGCTAAGCACCTTCTCTAGATTGGTAAAGGCCGCATCAAACAAGGCTTTCTTCGCCTTGACAATGGGCAGGGTGATAGCATCGGCCGCGGTAGGTGTGGCGGAGATAAGCCTTTCCATGGCCTGAAACTTTTCCACGGAAGGCGTGGGATCGACCGCGAGCGCATCGTAGTCATCAGAATGCTTTTGCCAGCGAGTCACGCACTCCTGCACCTTCTTCTTCAGCGATACGAACCACTGCTGTCGCTGCGTGTAGAGTGAACCGATACCTGTTTGCGGGATGCCATACCTGGCTAACTCAAGCAAGAGGCTGGCGAATTTGCCGATGGTAACATCTGCTTTGGCCCTGATGTCAGCTCGATCAGGCTCGGTCGCCAGGTCCTGGGCCGGTAGCGCACTTAAGTAACCGATCACCCCGGCTGGTAGTTCCGCCGCGGCCAGAAGGGCTTTCAGAGCCGTAATCAGATCCTGAGCGCGTTGTTCCGGCAATTCCGGCGGTGGAATATCTTTCTTAACTGTTTCATTGGGCATGGCCATATCACCGGGGCCAAGCGGGGCAGATTCAAGCAGGAGGGCACGCAGGCTTCTCACCAGTGACATCACCTGGAAGATGGAAAAGGTGCTGGGATCTGCTAACTCTTCGGTGTAACCAAAGCTCATATCTCCGTCAAGACGCGGATCGGCGGTGGTGTGGAGATGTTGGAGAAAGCGGTCGTCTATTTCATTCAGAGCAGCGGTCTCCAATGCGTTTGCCACATAAAGAAGGTCGATCGGCTTCAGGCCGATATCCTGCATGGAGACTTCTTTCTCCTTACTCACGCCGTCGGCACGACTGATATATGAGCACTTACATCGGACCTTGCTCATAGGGGGAAGAATGGTAGCCAGCCATTGATTCATGGAAGGCTCGGATTGTGCACGCGGGCCGGCCGCGGCGTCCAAGGCGACAAACGGAAAAGAAATACCTACGCGATGGGTGAGCGTGGCGCCGCTGCGTGGCGTCCGAGTGACATCCGGTTCCTGCGGGTAGTTGCCTTTGCTATATGCATCTAACACGCCGGCGGCGCGGTCGTAATTACCCATGACGACATGGTGCACGCTTTCAGCCATACCCAGGTCGGCCACAGCATCAGCTATATCAATGATATGATTGACGGCCGCCGTGATGGCCCCGGCAATACCGGCGTCGTCATTGACCAAAGTCAGGCCGAAGGGATAAGTCTTGTTGGCAGGTGTGGTTTGCTTTTTTACATGACTGGCAAGGTTCACGCCGTTCACGACGTTGCGTGCCTCGACCGAGGTGATCGGGACAGTGTCAGGATCAACCGAGGGATCACTGTTGTTTCCTACCCTGGTATCTTTTAGCTGGTCGGCGACTAGCGGGAAAATCTTGCGCAGTGGATAGATGTAGCTGTCGATTTTGAGGAAGGTTTGATTGCTATCGTGCAGCTCTCTTTCAAAATGATAACCGAGCAAGGCCGCCAGACTTTGTCCGCCCTGAATACCTTCGATGACAGAGAGCGCCAGGCGTATCCGCTCGGAAGACAGGTTGACCGCGAGCACGTTATTGGCGTCGGGCTTGCCATGTGAAATGTAGCCGTTGCGGAGGACCGCCGCCGTCACGCCCTGGTTGAGCGAAGGCGTATGAATGTAGCCCTCGTTGGCTGAGTCACTCAGGAAAACCTTGCTGCCATCGGAGTTAAAATCCTCGACCAGGTCTTGCGGTAGCTCTTTGACACTGATCACTTTAGCTTTTTCCGGCTTCACATTTTCCAGCCAGCCGAAAGCACCTATAAAGATTCCGGTGCGCCTTTGGCTGTCAGTTATGCCGCCACCATTGTTCCGCATATACGAAAGCTCATTGGTAAGAAGAGCAGTCTTCCAGGCATCCAGCCGATACGAACAACAATCGACATGCTCGACCAGGGCGCGCTCCAGCCTGGCAGTAGAAGCCTTTTGCAGCCGGTCAAGGGCACTCAGTTGAGAAGAAAGATAACGCGAGAAAACTGGTAGGACGGGTTCGAGTAAAGAATCGCGCACAAACTCCGAGACCGTTTTGGTGGGCGAGATTGCTGGCACGGTTTGATAGAGCAAGGCATAACGGCTTACCGTAACTTCTCCCTTCCATTGCTGGTGGGCAAAAGGTTGTTCTATTTGCATCGAGGCCAGTTTTGCTTCTGGGAAAGCATTGGCCGCCGCCGCCGCGCCGAGGCCGCTGGTGTGATAGCCTTGTTCCAGCGCGTATTTCAAGAGCCGATACAATTCCGCATCCGGTCTTTCACTCAATCCTTCTCCGGTCCGGACGGCGTTCTCGGATTTGCGCGCCTCCTCGAGCAGGGCGGTAATATAGTTTTTTTTGTCGGCCGTATAATCGCGGATGGATTTACTTTCTGAGATTGGGGAATCATCGATCAGATACTTAACCGGCTTCTGCCAGGGTATGCCGAGTAAGGTAGAAACCTGCGGTGTTACTGCCGCGACATAACCAAGATCGCCGCGCAGTAACTGCATGGTACTACTGGCAACCCCCGAATGCTCCCTAAACCCAGCCTCGACCAGACTAAGGGCATTACTCATCTGGGTAAGGCTTTCCAGGTAACGCCGATGGAACTCGACGGAATTGGGATGCAACCCGATGACATCAAGTAAGGTCTGATAGGGCTGCGTGGACTCCTGCGCGACGTGCGCTACTCCGGCCAGGAGGTGCTTTGTCCAGTAGGCATCCAGCTTGAGGAGCAATTGATACAAGCCTCGCAGGAAGGCCATGCCGCCTGCATTGAAAAAACGATTGTCCGCCTTCATCCAGCTCAGTCTCTGGAACGCGGCGGTGGGCAGTATCCCGTAAGGCTGATTGCCTATGCGGATAGCAGGGATGGGCCCGCGGCCACTGACAAAGCTATTGAAGAACCCGCGCGTCTGCTCAGTAGTTTCCGGGGCAAAGCCGCCCTCCATCAGGGAAGTCATCACATAACCGATGGTAGCCGGCCAGAGCGCGATATTCATGTTCCGCGCGTCACCCTGGTCCAAGCCATCGCTATGCAGGACTTTCTTGACTAAGTCATAATCGATTCCGAGCCATTCCGCCAGCCACTGTCCATCCCTTCTACTATCTGGGTTATCATCTTCCTTAAATCCCGGCGTCTGCTTGAAGTAGAGATCGAAGGTGGCGTCGGCCGCATCGGCGCTTGTGTAACCGGAATCGGAAGAACCCGTATTATTGGTAGGTGTGCCCTGCGGTACAATGCTAAAACCCTTCTTGCTGAAATAATGATGATCGAATAACTCTTCTACTTGCTTCTTTCCTCCTTCGGCATCAGAGGCAAGCTTTACTCCGAGCACGAGTAAGCGGGTAAAGCCATTTACTTCATCCGCGTTCAGATCGACACGGAACCCCATTCCTATTGCCACGGCACGATCGAAATCAGCCACCCATTTAATCGGGTCAGCAAACTCCAGATCATGATTGGCATTTTCCTTAAACTGCGCTTCGGCATCGGCACTGGGATCGGGGCTCGTCGGAAGCGGGAAAGGAATAGGTTCCCCAAAGATAGGTTCCAGGGCCGTGGTGCCTTTGTAACGAATCAGGGCGAGCCGTTCCGGCAACAGCTTCACCCTTGTCGCCTGCGACCAGCCGTGTTCCTTACCTGCTTTCTTGTCCAGGTCGGAAAAGACGACGATGGCAAATTGCAGATCGACCTCTGCACGCTTTAGACCTGCGGGAAGCTTCTCGTTGAAGTTAACCGGTTCGTAGGTATCGATTATCTCATCCGCGTCCAGGGTTGAGTTGGCGGAATTGAAATCGGATTTGATTTTTTTGACCTGACTATCATCGCCGTTAGCGAACCAGAGCTTTTCGAAGAGACCTGTTATGATAGCCTGCTGCGCCGGCTTCCAGTCGTCGGTCGCTATGGCCAGGATAACGGTTTTAGGTCCACGAACGGGAAAAACGCTGGTCGCTTCTTCGGGTAGGAGTTGGCGCGCAATCCAGGCGGCGCGGCCATCTCCATGTGCAGTCACGAGTAACCGCCAGGCTGCTTTCTGCGAGTCTAAGATCTCAGGAGAAGGATGGGCCGGATCGGCCGGTTTGCCTGTGCTATAGTAGGCGGCCCAAAAGCGCGCGGCGTTATTGACCTCTTTACGGGACAAGAGGGGCTCGAAGCTATCCACGAGGCAATCGTCCGGATAGACACGCACCCATAACTGTGGTTTGCCATTAACGGCTTTGAAGCGCGTTTCCATCCGAAGTGGAAATAACAGGAAAGGAGTTTCATTGGAAAAATGCGATGCCAGCTCAAGCCTCGGATCGACGAATAGCTTAAACTCCTTTTCGGCGCCGCCCAATCTGTCCCGGGTCGAGGTATATTTTTCACCTAACTGACCTTTCTCGCTCTTTACCGCTGCTATCTGTCTGTCCAGTTCGTCACGGCGCCGGATATAGTTGCTATTGTCCTCCCCTTGCTGCCGCTCGAGCGCGGCCCGCTCTTTTTCCAGCAAGCGCAGACGCTGGCTCGAGGCAAAGAGGTCGAGCCGCGCTTTTTCATTGTCGCTTCTGCTTTGCTGTAGATGGTCGCGGGCTCCCGGGAAATCAGGCATAACGATCCAATCTAGGGTTTCTTCTTGAGCAGCATTTCAGCGGCGTGAACGCATACCATCATCGGGACTTGATAGAGTATGTAGGCCAGGTTAGCCGAATCGATGGCTCCATCCCAGGGGACCTTGTGATCATCGGTGTACTGGTCTAACTGCCCTTCTTCTTCCGGGCTCCCATCAGAATGCGGAGGAGTGGCAGGTAACTTTACCGGAGCGGCCAGGTTGAGAACATCAATGACACCCTCTTCGGCGGCCACCACTCGCGACCAGTCGAGATCATTCCAACTTACCAGCTTGTTATTATCTCCATCGGTGGCTGGTATATCCAGGCCGAAACGTGGTTCGCCCGGGCGCTCTTTAATAACAAAGAACCAGCCCGCATTGTTAAGGGTAGGAGTTACCGCTTCATCCTCGCCTTTGGCTTCCTCTACGGTAAGGTCAAAGCCAAAGAAGTAGATATCAGGATCTACCTTGGCCGAATAGAGGGGTGTCTTTACGATATGACGGTCAGGCAGTTCTTTGTCGCCTTCGGCCTGCTGGTAAAGGGAGCGGGGCTCATGAATATCTACCCGATGGGTATCGCTGTTTACAGTCCAGTCGGCTTTGTGCGCATACACGACCGCGGTAGGATATTTCTTCAGTAGCTCCCCGCGAATAACGAGCACGACTTCTTCCTTGGGCGGTTCGCCAGGCTTCTGGCGATGGTCGTGATCGCCTAGCTTGCTCTTCCGGCGCCACTCATGCAGTTTCGGGATATCATAGTAGGGTTCGCGCTTTTCATCCTCTGACTTATCGGCCAGGGCCGGGTCCTGGAGCATGGCTGTTACATCCCAGAACTGCCGGAAGTAACTGCCGCGCTGGTCCGTCGGGTATTCCCGCCAGAGGAGTTCCCGCGCAAATTCATGATTCAGTCCTACCATGTAAGATTCGATAAAAGGCTGGTTGGTTTCCAGCAAGGTAAGGCTGTTGTGCTCGATCAGCTCTACGTTCGGCAGGAATAGCTCATCCGATATTTTCTTGAGGTACTCATACATGGCTCGGTTTATTTTCGGGTAGGCCATGGCCTCGACGAAACCTTCATCGGGGAGCTGCTCTTCAACCCAGCCAGGGAGGAATATGTATTGCCAGATCCGGGCCGGGACGGTCTTTTCCGGTTTGATCTGATCCAGGATGCGGTTAGCTACAGTAGTCAATTCCAGATTTAGCCGGGGCCGCGCTGGAGGTATGCTGGCTTTAACCAGTTGTAAGAGCCGGTAGGTGTCTTTAAGCGAATCTTTAAACCGAATGGCGTTAGCATTGTCAGTAGCGCCGCCAACGGTAGGCGAAAAATTTGCCTCAGGTGTGGATAAGTGGAAATCAGGGCTATTAGGTATGGCATCGACCGATTGCGGAGTTTGATTCTCCGCTTTTACGGAGTCGGCGATTTGGAGGTCCTTTGACCAGTTAGTCATGACCCGCCAGAGATAGACCAACCCGGCCGCCGCCACCAGGCCCGCTGCCAGCAGGATTCCCGAGGCCCCGAATAGCAGCAGCAATACGACTAGGAGGATGGCCAAGACCAGAGGCACATAAGGCAGCCACGAATAACGTCGAAGTAAGTCTTTCAAAAATTGCGGGAGACCCGCCGGTTCAACCTGAGCGGCCACGGTATCGACCGCGGGCAAATCAGCGGGAAAGATTTTGGGCGGCGCGGGCAATAGCTCACCCGCGCTTATCTTGGAAACAACAGACTCAAGCCTCAAGGGCGCTTGCCCCGCGGGGAGTTGTTTGGTGAGGCGAGCCACCAGCCGGCCGCGCGGTCGCACGATTCTGCGCATGGGAGCGGAAAGGATGGTATTCGGTAGCACGCTTTCCCCCACGGCGTGAAAGACCGTGCTACCATTAAGCATCACTCGTTTCTGCATCGGGGCCGTGAGTAACATGGTCTTGGAAGCACTGACGTTATTGGCCGTGGTAAGATGTTTGAGATAGAGGGCCGAGCCCGCCAGAATAGCGAACTGCCCAAAACGAATCTGACGGTTAGCGCTTAAGACATCGCCAATCTGTTCCCAGGCGGCCTGCATGTAATCTTCCTGGTTGGCTTGCACGACGCGCGTGCCGAAATGCGCCGCGACACGGAAGCGTGGGTCCAGATTAAGTTCGTTGACCCAGTTATAGTTGTTGTCGATACGACTTCCGCTCCGGTCCTTATAGACGCGCTCGACCATGGCATGCCAGCGGCCATAGATAGGAGGAGTAATAAGTGGATCGGAATCTTCGTTCGGATCGAGATCCAGGCCGCTGTTATTTTTCGCGTCGGTATTCGCCGTCTTAGAGGAGAGCAGGTTATAGTCGTCAGCCAGGTTTAAGAAACCCGCCAGTTGCAGCTGGAAAGGATGCAGCTCGGGGAACTTCTTGGTCGCCCAATGATCAAACTTCTCCGTTTTAGTTATCTCTTCGTCGGTGAGGGCTTCCTTAGGCACCTTCAGTGCGCCCCCCAGTCTTAGGATGCCACCGAGTGGATGATCCAGATCTTCCGTCCAGATTAAGTTGGCTTCCGGCCGGGTCATGTTCATGACGCGCCGTCCTACCCGGCTATCTGCCACTTTGGGTTTGAGTAACCTAACGAGGTATTCGAAGTCACCGACCGTGCCGGTGTTAAATTTCCAACGGTAGTAATAAGGGAACTCCAGGTCGGCGCCTTCCCACGCTATTTTGAGCTTGGCGCTGGCGATGACCGCCGCCCCCGCGCCGGTGCCGGCTAGCCGGCCGCTTTCGTAGGCGGGTATGATAAAGGCATGATAGGATGTGCTGGGCTTCAATTTTCTAGGACATACCAGCCTGGAATAGGCAAGGTCGGGATTGTGACCCAACGCAGCCTCGAGTTTGTCGAGGGACGCGTTTACAGCCGCGGGCTGGTCCTCCAGGATAGCTCCAGGCGCGGAGGTAAGATCGCCATTATAGTGCACATGGGCCCAAGCCCAGAGCTGATCTTTCTTGGGGAAAAAATTGTCCCTGACCGCGGCGCTCTTTAATTTGAAGAAGGACAACGGCCGATCGACGAGCTTCTGTCCTTCATCAAATTCTCCTTCTGCCAATACCACCAGCGCGATCCACGGGTTCAGCCTTTGGCCGGCCGCAGGCACGGGCGTGTAGCGCCAGGGAAGGTCTTCATCGTAAAAATCGATGTAAGCCAGATAGTTCGCTTCAAAGTTGGTGATCCAATTAAGGGGATCTGTTTTGACGACGGTGCGGGCATCCAGACCCACGATGTCGCCAGGTCCATATACTGCTACGTTCTTATCATCGACCGGCGCTGATTTACTGTCTCCGTGAACATCGAGCTTCACCGTAAAAGTAGCGCGAACATCGCCTGCGGACTTGAGGCTGTTGGCCAGACCTTGCCGTAAGTAAGGCAGGAAAGAATAGGTCGCAATGCTCATGCGGCAGCTTCAAAGGCCGGAATAACGTGAATGTCTTCCGCCATAGCGGGATTGCTGGAAATGGTGGAGTTGAGGTAATCACGCGCGTGAGCCTCCGAGACAAAGGTCGAAGTCCCAGCCCAGGCCTTGTTATCGGCAACTCCGGCGACAACGTAACCGGGCGGCATTACTTTCACCCGGTCGTCAGGTTTAGTAGGCACCATGCTTTTTTTGCGCGCCTGGGATAGGGGTGACTGGCTGATAGCAGCTCCGCTAATCCAATGGAAAAACAGGGTGCCGATGTTTTTGAACCAGCGGAAGGCATGATACTTGTCGTCGCCATCAATGATTTTTACTTCATAGCGTACGATCCTCTTTACTACTTTGCTCGATCCCAGTTGTTTTCCGGAAAAGGCCAGCTCCACGCCGCCGTCGATATCTTGAAAGGAAGGACGAGAGAGCTTATCGGCATCACTCAGGTTTTGAAATTGCGCGATGGCGAATTTTTCCTGCGGGGCCCGAGCGGTTGTGCCCAGATCGGCCACGTTCGCCTTCAAGCTAAAGAGATGCGCATCAGAAACAGAGTTACTGCCCACCTTATCTACCTGCACACCCAGAGGGATGGTGCGCTGGCTGATGCGCAAGGTCCCAATAGGATGGAGCACGAGCTTCTCGACTGTCTCATCCAGCTTGCGCAGGGTAACCAGAAGGTTGGCAGTGGGCGGGAGCGCTGCTCGCCAGTTATCCGGCTTATTGAACTCACCTACGAGTAGGGGAATAGCCTCGATCGAGGGTAACAACGGATTATCGGCTTCGCCCCAGGTGATATCGAAATCAACCGAGATATCGATGGAGAATAACCACAAGTCGATCGAGAGCGTGGCGGTGCCTTTCGCTTCCCAGGGGGCGGGACCGGACAGCGTTAGTTTGAGGGTGACGCTGAAAACTCCGGCGCCAAAGACATCCATCCCAACGGAGAAAGAGATATCGATGATGAAATGGAAGGGTGAAAACTGAAAGAGTGCGTCAAAGCTGAAGTTGCCGTGGAGATTGAAGGCATCGACACCATAGAAGAGCTCGGCGCGAGCCCCGAACTGCACCGTGTTAGAAGTAACCGCGAAGTAGTTTTCAACTGTGATTCGCTCGAGCGGCGTCCGTAGCACATCGATGTGAATGCGTTTCGGGTTCGGGAAAGGTAATGGCGGTGGGTTGAATTGCGGATGGAACCCACCCACACTTAAGACGAAATTGGGATGATCGCTGAAATCCATCAGCAGTCCCATCTCTCCTTCCATGGTCATGAAGAGAATCCGCGAGTCAAACATGGAGGCGAAGAACCAGACCCGGCTCTTGTCGAATTCCAGCGCGCCTATGAAAGCGACGTTGATCGTAATGATGGGAGCGTCTTCTTCGGGTAAGCACACGCGTAAGACCCCGACGATGGCTACATTGCCGGGTATTTCGATAATGATTCCGAAGGCCAGAGTAATAAGAGTAGGTGTTCCCCACCCGATCTTCACCATCGGACCTATCAGAAACTTTCCTTCATAAGGCGGAAAGTAAGTGCGCAGGTCGCTAATGATGCGCGGCGCATTCGCTACCGGGTCGGGTGGGAACATGATGCTGTTAATGGCGCCGGTGCGTATGCCCGAAGCGATAGGTTCGAGCAACATCGTTCGGTTTAGGCCAAGCAAGCCACCCATCCCTACTAACGTAAATCCGAAACCTAATTGGATGCCGGTGCCGAACTCGGCGGTTATAATAAGAAGGAGTGAGAAGCCTTTCGACCCATCTGGCATTTTCGTCGTGATCAGGCCGATAGCCTTGACCGTTACGAAAGCAGCTATCGAAAGCTCCAGGACACCGGCGTATTCTTCCTTATCAAAGTCGAAGTAGAGATAGCCTCCGCCTTTTACAATGCCGGCATCGATGGACAGTCCTACTCCGTTAGGTGGTTTAAAGCCGAGACTAAGATCCGCGGGACCAAGATTGCCCTGCTTGAAAGCGAGGGCTGACTGAATGCCTATGTTCTCGACCACCGCCTGGAGCGGCCCCAGCTCCAGGCCAATGGTGGCGCCGGCCTGTAAGGTAAAGTGATCCGTGGCCGGTTCCAGGGTGAAGCGCATGCCTGTGACGTGCAAAGGACCCAGGTCAATATGTGTGGCAAAATCCAGCGCCAGTTTGGCGCCGCCGCGCAAATAAAATCCTCCCAGCAAGGAAAAGCCAAAAGCCATCGCGGCCTCCGCTTCCACGTTCAGGCCGGAAAGTATTTTTTGCAGGAAACCGTCGCCTTCGCCCCCGTTTATGACCAGGCGCACGGCCTGTAGTTCTCCTTCAAAGCCCACATCCAGTTTACCGCCGGTATTCTGAATAAAGGTATTAATACCCATCCCCTGCACGGACAATCTCGAGCCTCCTTTGGATCCGATCAGGACTAGCTCCTGGGCTTTGTCCGGCTTCTCGTGTATCTTCACTGAGGCTTTGAACGCGGCCGTCATGTTCAAAAGGCCTTCCGCACTGAAGGGCGGCCTGACCACGACGCCGATGCCTTTGATGTCCGCCGTCGAATCGAAAAGTAACTCGCCGCGATCGCATACTTCAAAGTCAAAGGTCGCAGTGCCCATCAGGTAAGGCAGGAGAGCTATACCTTTCTTCTTTCCGCCCTGCGCCTCCGCCGGCGAAAAAGTAACGCCGAATTGCGTGTAAGTTGTCGGCGTTACACCTTTCTGGAAGATGGGGAGCCGCAATTCCTGAAGGTTAGTAGAGACATTCCCGAGGATGGTTCGGGTGGTTGCAGGCTGCGGATACATACCGCCGGGCAAGCCTCCGGCCTTCATCAGCGCAGCGAGCCGCTGAAGAAAGGCGGTTGCATCGAACGCGGATGTCCACTGGTACACATCGTCAGCAATCTGGCCCGGCATATTGATGAACTGCGTAAAGCGATCCCAGTTGACTGTGCGGGTAGTTTGGCCTGCTGGCGGACTAGGCACGGACTCAATCAAGCCGAGAAGATGCAGCCCAGCGTGCAGCTGAGGTCGTGCGCGATTCAAGTAGTCAAGCAGCAGAAAGTCCGTGAGCCGGCGTGGGAGATCGTCGAGATTGGGAACTGCACCGGCGTTGTTCTTCAACTCAGTATGAAGTTGGTCAATCGCATTCACCGTCGCGACCAGCTTGGAGTAGATGCTTGTGAGAGCCGTAACGACGTCGTTCTCAGAGCTTGCGTTGACAAGCTGTTCGACGGCCGCAATGAGGCTGCTTGCCTGTGTTGTGAGGCCGTTGAATGCGCTGCCGAACGCTCCTGTGGGTATTTCGTATCCGAGTTGACGGAAGAATGCAACAGCCTGGTCCGCGGTCTTGACTGCACGGAAGGGGGCAATCGCGAGTCCCAACTCGGTCAGAACGGATTGGAGCGCGTCGGGCATATTACAAGGCTGCCTGGTGGAAGAAGTCGGACAAGCTGTCGTTCACGATGTCGATGATGGGATCGAACATGGGATTTTTGACGGTTCCGCCTGTAATGAGTTCAGCCAACAGATTCTGCCAGCAGACGGCGATCTCGCCCGAGAGGTGAATGCTCGAATTAGCGTTTGTGGGATCGATCGTCTTATTGAAATCGTCGATCTTCGAGGAGTCTTTCCACTGGATGATGAGCCCCTCGGAGTAGACCTGCGGCGTGTTGTCGCTTCCGAGGCCGGCAACTCCGATCTTGTCTGCTGATACTTTGAAAAGCGGCGCGACGCCGGGGCCGCGACTCGCAGCGAGCCAAGGCACATCGCGGAAGCCTTTTGAATCGACCGGCTTTGGTTCACTCAACAGATCCTGCATCGTTGAATTTGCGTCTTCATCGTTGCTGGGTATTTTGTCGAGCCAGATTTTGGTAAACAGGCTTAACATCTGCCGCGTGGTGGTGACCTGCGCGTCATCGTGGTCGTTTTCACAATGAATGCGCACATAATCTATTCCAGCCACGTAGGTGCCCGCCAGCCAGATGCCCCTGGTTTTCGAAACATCAAAGAAGCCGGCGGTTATCAGGGCCGAACTGATGTAGCCATATCCGAGTGCGGTGATACACGCGGCAGCACCTTCGTTGGTTCCGAAGCCGATCATGCTGTTCAGGCTGTTCATGAAAGTCGGGAGGAAGGCTACGGTGGGACTGTCCTTCAGAATTGAAGAAGTCGCTGGCACGAGGCCGATGCCTTTGGCAACGACGAGCGGATCAGCGGTGTTTTGAATCTTTGTCGCGATGGATGAGTCGAAGGCGGCTATACTGCCGCTGGCTTTCACGTCGGCGTGGATCTGGGCGGCGGCGAAAAGCGCAGCAACCTTCAGCAGGCTGGCGGAGAAGTGCATCTCGTCATCGAATACTCCGGCGTAATAGGAGCTCGGTGCTTCGTCGAGCAACGGCAATAACGAAATCGGTATATTGGTGGACCTGACGTTGTGGGGCAAGGGAGGGACCCCGGGAGGGACCATCTTCGCAGCAGACGCACTGGAGTACTTGTTGAGGTAGGACTGCAACGGGATCACCGCGCCCGCAGCGCTATTGGGCTGCTGTTGGCGGACCTTATCTTGCGCTGACGGACGCGGTGGTGTGGTCGTTTTGCACATAGGCGTTTGCTAGCTCGTGCTCAGAGGGCCCTGGCGAAAGTGGTTTGCGATCCAGAATGCGCGCGTTCCCGACATGCCGGTGAGAACATCCGAGAAATTCGTTCCAGGAAAGTAGTGGTCGCGCAGCGCTGCAATGATGTGCGCGCACTGCGTGATGTTGCTCTTGGGAAAGCGAGCGAGATTGAAGCAGTCGATCTGTGCTGTCTTGTCAAGGGCCGCGAACTTCTGACGAAGCTGCTGATCGGCGAATTCATTCTCGGATTCGGGTTGCGGAAGTTCGGTCCAGGGCAGAAGCGGAGCTCCTGACGAAGGCATCATCGCCAGCAATGGGAGGCGAATATTGCAGACACCTACGCCATGAGCGGTGCGGTTCACGAAATCGTCCGTCGCTGCGGTATCGAGCGCCTGCGCGAGGTCTTCAATCAGTTCCTTGCGATCCGACAGATTTGTCCTGGTCGCACCTTCAAACACCATGTTGAACACAAACTGTTGAAAGGCGTCCCCAGTTTCCGGGGCGGGAAGCGATACGGTTTGGTAGTAGGGGTTGTGGTCGTTGACCAACTCGCGTGCAACATCCGGATCGGAGACTCCCGGACCGGGCTGATCCGTCGCGGCAGCAATCAAATCCTCAAGGCCGGAGTGGAGAGGCACCATGGCCTGCGTCAGCGCCAGGCTCGCTTGTTCAGCGCTTGAGCTATCAAGGATTTTTACGGTCACACTGAGACTGCCAGTACCCTGCGGCGAGTAATCCGCCTCGCCCACCTGCGTTGACTGTGTAGTTGCAGTCCCTCCATTCTCTGAAAACGACCACTCGAACGATTGAGCCTGGGCTGCGAGGCCGGTGTCCGTTATGAAGACGACGTATGTGTTCTCACGCCCAACAACGAGCGGGGAGGTAATGTACGAGACAAGCGCGCAACGGCTATCAGCCGCGACGAATGATTCTCCGAGGTCGGCAGCCGCAGCACCCGCCGGAATGCGTGTTTCGGTCTTACGAA
>Ga0209118_1000900_pt1 | contig 14835 bp, 14 predicted proteins | sample BlaSpr_A8_Ref_M1_FD_187988 | JGI IMG/M metagenome (GOLD analysis project Ga0209118, IMG submission 187988) | Forest soil microbial communities from Thunder Bay, Ontario, Canada - Black Spruce, Ontario site 2_A8_Ref_M1 (SPAdes) (version 2) | ecosystem: Environmental > Terrestrial > Soil > Boreal...
TAACACTGGATCCCAGCCGCGATTACCAGCGCTCAACCGCGCCTACACTGGTCCGGCATCAGGTGAGACAGCGGTCCGCTTCTACCTGAGACATGACAATGGTCGGGGGCCCGGGATTTGAACCCGGGGCCTCACGGTCCCGAAGTCTGGGCGGTCGCGTCCACGGAGGCCGTTTTCGAGGGTTTTGCACTCGATTCGTGCCGGTTCGGATGCCGTTGGAGCTGTTTGGAGCCACTTCGCGGTCCCGGATTACTACACGAATTGCCACAGGAATCGGCCATATCCAACGAAGGGGGCCTAGGTAGATCTTCCCCATCCCATACGAGCCGCTCAGGGTCTATGCGCCGCCGTATCGGCCGTTTCCTCTAAGTAGGATCGGACTATAAGGTCCAAGCTATCCGGAACTGGAACGCCAATGCCTATCGCCCGGCTGGGGTCAACCTGCTGAGGCCAGGAGGAAACGATCGCCTGTATGACTTGGTCAGGCCTGACTTGACCGCAACAAGCCGCGGCCGGATGCGGTGGTAGATTCCGAGGGCGCCGGAAGTCGGTCACATCTAGCTGAACGATACTTCGGCTTATCGGCTCCAGCCTAAACATGAACGTCACCTCGAGCGAGGCCCAGGATGATCGCGTCGACTCCTCCGACCGCGGTGATGGCAAGGACTCCAGATCCGGGCCAGGCGAGCGTAACCGCATCCGGACGGGGCCCGAAAGTGGGGTGCCAGCCCCGGGGGCGGGACTGACACCCACGTTGGAGAGGGGGTTGTCGTGCGTCAGCCCGAGAAGGTGAAGTTGTTCACCTTAGAGGCGTTGTCTGGCGTCACCAGGACGCAGTCCAAGGATTGTTTCTCTGGCTTGCCTGTGGATCCGTTCTTGATGTAAGCGTCGGCCTGCACCACAGCCTGTTCGGCAATCGCGGCCGCTGGTTGAAGCACGGTGGCCTTGATACCACTCTGAAGGATGGAAGCGACCACATCCGGACTGCCGTCGAAGCCAGTGACTATCACATTGGTCTTGTTGGCACCCTTTAGCGCCGCATAGGCACCGAGGGCCATGGTGTCGTTGCCGGCGATGATTCCCTTGATGTCAGGGTGCGCTTGCAGAATCGTCTGAACGATGTTCAATGCCTGGGTCTGATCCCAGTTCGCGCTCTGCTGGGCAACCATCTTCATTCCGGGGTATTGGTCGAGGATGCTGTGGTACCCCTGGGAGCGGATGCCGGCGTTAGTGTCGGTCGGCTTGCCGAGAAGCTCCGCGTAGTTGCCGCTCTGGTTCATGAGCTTGGCGAACTGCTGCCCGCCAAGGGTCGCGCCCTGGTAGTTGTTTGAGACGATCTGGGCGGCAGCGACGCCGGTCTTGTTGATCTCGCGGTCGATCAGGAAGCTGGGGATGCCGGCATCCTTCGCCTTCTGCACCGCCGCGATCGAGGCATCGGCGCCCGCATTGTCAAGGACGATTGCCGCCGCCTTGCGTGAGATGGCAGTATCGAATTCCTGACTCTGCTTCGTAGGATCGTCGTCGTGACTGAGAACAAGGGTGTCGTAGCCCATGGCTTGCGCCTTGGCTTGAGCAGCGTCCTGCTCCGCTTTAAAGAACACGTTGTCAGGCGACGGCGTGATGATGACGATCAGCTTCTTCGCTGACCCACCGGTGGTTGTGCTGCTCGTTCCGCAGGCGAAAAGGGCGAAAGCCAGCATGCACGTCGCGGCCAGTGCCCGCCAGCTTCGCCTGTCCCGTCCAAAGCCATTCATAGCTTCCCTCCAGTGAATCCGATTGTGTTTTGCCGGCATCTGGGTCTCCTCCTGTGAATGTCTATGCGCTAGTGAATAGATATTCGAAGCCGTGTCTTCATCACCTCACTCTTTTGCAAATGTCACCGCAGCGTGATTCGAGCCTGTAGTCGTTCTTGGGCCTGGTCCAAGACCACGGCGAGAACGATCACCGCGCCCTTGACAACCAGTTGCCAGAATGTCGAAACGCCGACGAGGACCAGACCGTCACTCAGGAATCCGATGACGAAAGCCCCGATGATAGTTCCTACGATGGTTCCCTTTCCTCCAGACAAGGATGTCCCACCGAGGACTGCTGCCGCGATTGCGTTGAGCTCGTATGTCGTCGCGGTATCCGGGTATGCCGCGCCCAACTCCGATGTCAGAATCAGCCCCGCCATTGCCGCGCAGAATCCCGAGATCATGTACACCGCGAGCTTGATGCGGTTCACGCGGATGCCGGACAGTACGGCGGCGCGCGCATTTCCACCCACCGCGTAAACCCGGCGGCCAAAGGGTGTCCTGGCTGCGATCAGGGCGGCAACTACGCCGAATAGGACCATCAACCAGATGCCTACCGGAATGCCGAGAACGCTATCGACGCCTATGAACTCGAAGCCCGTATTACCCAGCCCGCTCCTTCCCGCCAGGTTGGGGAAGGTGCCGCCATTGCTGCGCAGTTCCGCCAGGCCTCGGGCAACGTAGAGCATCCCCAGCGTGGCGATGAACGGAGCCACACGGAAGCGAGTGATCGCAAGACCGTTCACGCCACCGAACACGATCCCCACCAGCAGCCCGATGGCGATGACGACCGGAACGCTGAAGAACACAACGACGCCGAATATGGGTAGCGCCAAGCCCTGGTCGAGTAAGCCGCCGGAGATCATCCCCGTGATGCCGGCGATGGAACCGACCGATAGGTCAATTCCTCCCGTCAAGATCACGAATGTCTGGCCGATCGCAAGGATGGCGTTGATGGCGACGTGCCTCGTCATCACGATGAGGTTGCCCGCGGTCAAGTAGCTGGGGGACAAGAAGCTGAAGACGATGATCAAGACGATCAGGGCGATCAGCGCGCGGAGGCGCAGCAGGAGCATTCCAACCCTGATCCGGTTGAATGCGATCGTACTAGTAACCTGCTCGGCCGGCACCCCGACTCGCGGCCTGTCGATGATCTTCACGGCAGTGCCTCGAGCGCCTCGCGAGAGGCCGAAGCCTGCACGAGGGCGTTCTCGGTTGCCTCCTCGGCAGCGAACTCGGCCGTGATCCGACCTCGAGCCATCACCAGGATGCGGTCTGATACCGCGAGCACTTCTTTGAGCTCGGAGGACACGAAGATGACGCCTAGACCCTGATCGGCGAGCTGGCCCATGATTCCGAACATCTCTGCCTTGGCACCAACGTCGATGCCACGCGTGGGCTCGTCCAGGAGCAGGATCTTGGGCTGGGTCAACAGGGCTCGGCCGACGACGCTCTTCTGCTGGTTGCCGCCGCTCAGCTCGCTCACCGGCCTTCCTATGTCGGAGGTGGCAATCGACAGGTCGCGGACCATACGCTTGGCCGCTTCATCCTGGAGGTGGTTGGAGAGGATGCTGAGCTTGGACAGGCGGCGAAGGCTCGACAGCACGATGTTCTCTTTGACAGAAAGCCCGGGGAAGAGCCCCTCCGCCTGCCGGTCCTCCGGAACGAGCGCAACTCCCAGGCCGAGTCGTGAGGCTGGGTCCTGGGCGGTGGCGAGCCGGCCCATGATCCTCACCTCGCCCCGCGCCAGCTTCTGGTCACCCATCAAGCAGCCGAGCAGTTCCGTCCGCCCGGCGCCCATCAGCCCATAGATCCCGAGGATCTCGCCCTCGTGGAGGGAGAAGGAGACCGAGTCCAGGATGAGCCCAGCTCCGGGCGAGGGCAGCGTCAATTCCTGGACTTGAAGGACGGTCGCGCCGCGCGAAACGTGGGCGCGCGAAAAGGCTACGCGCTGACTCCGACTCACCATCCGCTCCACGATCCAGCTGGTGTCGACCTCGGCCATCCGCGCTTCCGCGATCAACCGGCCGTCACGAAGCACCGTGACGTAGTCGCCGATGCGCTGGACTTCACCCAGCTTGTGTGAGATGTAGACGATAGCCACGCCGTGATCGCGAAGGTCCTCGATCACGCGAAAGAGGATGTCGACCTCAGCGGCGCTCAGAGCCGAGGTCGGTTCGTCCATGATGAGAAGCCGAACATCCTCCGCAAGAGCCCTGGCAATCTCGACCAGCTGCTGCAGGCCAAGCGGTAATTCACCCGCCAGCAGATCAACGTTCAGCCGCTGCTCGAGGCGTTCGAGCAGCTTGCTCGCCATCAAGCGCTCTCGCTTCCGGTCGACGATGTATCCGGGATAGGTCGGCTCTCGTCCCGCAAACAGGTTCTCAGCGATGCTCAGGTTGGGAAAGAGGTTGAGCTCTTGATGGATGATGCCGATGCCGCGCTGCGCGGCATCCCGGGGTGTCGCGAACTTGACTTCCTCGCCCTGCAGGAGGATTCGCCCCGCGGTCGGCTGCTCCGCACCCGAGAGGATTCTCATAAGAGTCGACTTGCCCGCTCCGTTTTCACCGACGAGCACGTTCACCTTGCCCCGGTAAATGTTGAAAGTGACTTCGTCGAGGGCAAGCGTGCCGGCGAATGCCTTGCTGATTGCCTCCGCACGGAGGATCACGTCGTCGGGCCTGCTCGCGCGCGAATGAGCGCTCGCCATCACGTGTTCACCGAGAGCCGAACGGGGGTGACGGTGATTCGATTGGGATCAAGCAACGAAAAGGCACCTTCAAAACTGACGGGCGTATTCGCCGTCAGCGTGTCTGCCAGCGTATTGACCACGTTTTCGCGAACACGGTCGTTCAGAGCGGTGGCCACGTCCGCGTAATCGATCTGATTTATGAACTGACTGAAGTGAATGAAGCCGACTGCATCGCGGACTGCGGTCCCGACGAAGGCCGGCCCGATCGAAATGAACAGATCCGGCTTGCCGTCGAAGGGCGGAAGATCGACCGCCATCAGGCCCAAGGCGGAGCTGCGGTCGATCGTCAGGACACGACCCGCGCCCTTGACCATGAATGCGTACAGGCCGCCGCTGCTCTCTTGATTTCCGTACCGTTGTGAGGCCGCAAGCGGGTCGTGCTGGATGGCGGCCAGGACAGTGTCGACTGTGACGGCGTCCTTGTCGAAGGCGGGAATCAGCTTGCTGGACCAAACCGAGTTCACGTACGCGGTGGCGTTGAAGCCCGGTGGCTGCGCCTGGCTCATCGGCCGCACGACGAAAAGTCCGGGGATGCCTGAGCAGGCGGACCCCAGCACTGTCAGCACTACAAGGGAGACGAGCGCTTTCGTGATCCGAGGGAGCGCCATCACGTGAGGGCCGCGCCCGCTGCCTGTCTGTATCCCGTGTGTGACTTACGCATTCCGAGCAGCCGTTCAGCGGTGAAGCGGTCGGTGATGAGAACGTTGATGAGACGGCCGTTCAGGGCGCCCCGTATGGCCGCCAGCTTTCTTCGACCCCCGGCAATCCCAACAGACCGTTTGACCTTCCGAAGCCGCTGGAGGGTCATTCCGATGACTCTGTCCTGCAAAGCGCTGGGGACGGGCTGCCCCTCCGCGTCGAAGAAGCGCAGACATAGGTCTCCCACCGCGCCGGCACGGCGTAACGCTTCAAGCTCGCGCGCCGAGAAGGCGTTGCCGCTGCTGGCCAGAAGACGGGATGGCTCTAGCGAGCCCACGCCAACAAGGGCCAGCGTGACCGAATCAAAACGCTTGACGGCCTGGGCGACAAACGGGTCATGCAGGAAGGCGGCGGCGCTCGCAGAAGACCCGGCCACGCCAGGAGCAGGCAGGAAGAGCGACTCACCGTTGATGAGTTCCGCCAGGCGTTGTGTTAGGTGACTGGCGTGAGCCTCGGCTGCTGGACTTCCCATTCCACCCAGGATCTGCAAGACTCGGGCGCCGACCGGGCGCCGCATTGGATGCATTGCATCCACCATCGCGAGGAGCGTCGAGCTCCACGAGGAAATTCCAACCAGCTCGTCAGAGGCCAGCGTCGTCTCGACGTAAAATGCTGCGGCCGATCCAAGATCGGCAAGGATCGCGTCGTCATCGTCCTCAGGACAGTCGACAACGATCGCCAGCTTCAGCGAGTAGCGAGCTTGCAGCTTGTCCTCGAGGTCGTCATACGTTCCTCGCGGCGGAGTCACCGTGATGCGCACGATCTGCTCGTCGTGAGCCCGCTTCAAGAGGCGCGAGACGCGGGCCTGGGAGATGTCAAGCTGGGCGGCAATCTCCGGCTGGCGGAGGCCGCTGCTGTAATACATACGGGCCACCCTTGCCGCCAGGCGGAGCTCTTCAAGCCGTGCCACTGATCGCTCCTCCGATCCCAAGCGGGACACCTCGCTGAGGTAGAGCGCGGACCACGGCCGCTTGCCAGCCCTCGTAGAGCTGCGTGCGCCGGGCAGCCGACATCGAGGGTTCGAAGCGTTGGACCTGTCGCGGCAAAGCCTCGATGTCTTCCATGCGCCAGAGACCCAGCGTCGTTCCCGCGACGTAGGCGGCGCCCAAAGCCGACAGATTCTTGGCCTCGTCTCGCTGGACCGGTCTGTCCAGAATGTCGGCCTGGAACTGCATCAGCGTGTCGTTCTTGCTGCCGCCACCGTCGGCGAGGAGAACTTCCATCTTGGAGTCACTCTCTTCGGCCAGCGTGTCGAACACGTCCCGGACCTGATAAGCGACCGACTCGAGCGCTGCCCTCGCCAGTTCCGCGCGCCCGCTGCCTCGCGTCAGGCCACAGATGACTCCCTGGGCTGACTCCTCCCAGTACGGCGCACCCAACCCAACGAAGGCGGGCACCAGGTAGACCCCACCGGAGTCGCCGGTTTGCTGGACCAGCTGGTCCAGGCTGTCTCCGACCGCGCGACAGGCCAGGATCTCCTCTATCCATTGCACTGCCGCGCCCGTCGAGCTGATGTTGCCTTCGAGCGCGTAGTCGACCCGGTCCATCGCCCAGGCGATCGTCGTCGCTAGCCGCTCGGATGGTACCGGCCCGTTGGTCAGCGTCATAAGCGAGCTACCGGTACCGTACGTGGCCTTCACGCGTCCGGGAGTGAAGACCCGCTGGCCGAACAGCGATGCATGCGAGTCGCCGATCATCGCGACAACCTCTATTCCACCTTCAAGCCGGCCGACGGCGGTCGTGGTGCCAAAGACCGAGCCTGAATCGCGGACGTCAGGCAGCATCGACCCTGGCAGATCGAAGACCTCCAGAAGGTCGGGATCCCAGCGCCGGTCGAAAATGTTGAAGAGCTGGGTCCGCGACGCATTGCTCATGTCCGTCGCGTGGACCCGACCGCCTGTCAGCTTCCACAGCAGCCAGGAATCCACTGTGCCAAAGCACAGCTCGCCGTCTGCCGCGCGCCTTTGCCCTCCAGGCAGGTGATCGAGCAGCCAGCGCGCTTTGCTCGCCGAGAACAGGGGGTCGATGGGTAGGCCGGTTCGCGTCCGAAGCACGGGTTCCAGGCCATTCGCACGCAGTCGATTGCAGATCTCAGCTGAGCGGCGGCACTGCCAGACGACGCATGGACCGGCTGGCATGCCGTTAGCGCGTTCCCAAAGCAGGGTCGACTCACGCTGGTTGGTGATCGCCATACCCAATAGCCCGACGCTGCGCTCCCTCTCGAGACACTCATCAACGGCTCCGATCACGCTGCGCCAGAGGTCCTCGGCGTCGAGCTCGGCCCAGCCTCGATGTGGGTACCTGAGCGCCAGCGGTCGGGAGGCCTCAACCAGAACGCGACCTTCGGTGTCGACGAGCATCGCCTTGGTGTTCGTCGTTCCCTGATCAACGGCAAGAATGGCCTTGGTCGTCATCGCCTCGACGAGACCTGTAAAAGCTCTAAGGCTGCGTCCTCGATCCCGCGGGGATTCAGGCCGAAGTGATCCAGTAGAAACTCCTCAGATCCCGTCGGAGCAAAGACTCCCGGAACACCCAGGATCCGCATGCGGCGGGGTGCGGTTAGTACGACCACCTCCGCCACCGCGCTGCCGAGGCCCCCATAGACCGTGTGCTCTTCGATGGTGACGATTCCGCCAGTCTCAGTTGCCGCAGCCGAGACAACCTCATCATCGATCGGTTTGACCGTGGCCATGTTGACCACCCTTGCCTGGATGCCCTGCGAGGCCAGGCCCGCGGCGGCCTCGAGTGCGCGCGCCACCATGACGCCGTTTGCGATCAAGGTCAGCTCGTTGCCATCTCGCAATACTGCTGCGCGGCCGAGCCGGAATTGGTACGAGGCATCGTGGACCTCAGGGACTGGCATCCGGCTCAAGCGCAGAAACGTCGGCCGGTCTTGTTCATAGGCGGCCCGCAGGGCCTGTGCCGTCTCAGTCGGATCGGCGGGAACGACGACATTGAGGTTGGCCACCGCACGAGTCCAAGCAACGTCCTCGATCGAGTGATGTGTCGCGCCCAGAGCTCCATATGCAAGTCCCCCGCTCATCGCGCAGAGGATCACCTTCCGGTTTGAGTAGCAGACGTCGACCTTGATCTGCTCCAGCGCCCGTGCGGTGAGGAAACAAGAGGCGGCACAAACAAACGGCACGCGCCCAGAGTTGGCCAGGCCCGCGGCGATCCCGACCATGTTCTGCTCGGCGATGCCGACATTGATCAGCCGATCTGGAAACTCTTTCCCAAAGCCGGTGAGCATGGTCGAGCCCACAGAATCATTGGCAACCGCCACAACGCGGTCATCGCTGCGCGCAAGCTCGAGCAGGGTTGCCGCGAACGCCCTGCGACAGTCCTGGAGCTCCCTCACATTCCCCCCAGCTCCGCAAGCGCAGCTTGCAAGTCAGCATCGGTAGGCACCCGGTGGTGCCATTCAACGCGATCTTCCATGAATGAGACTCCATGGCCCTTGTGAGTGTGGGCGATCAAGCAGTTAGGTCTGCCTGGCTCGAATGGGACCGCCGCCAGCGCTGCCAGCAAGGCTCCATGATCGTGGCCGTCGACCTCCCGAACCGACCAGCCGAAGGCACGCCAGCGCTCCGCGAGCGGCTCCAGGGCGATCGTCAACTCGGTCGTCGAACCTTGTTGAAGGCCGTTGCGGTCGACAATGACCGTCAGGCTATCCAGCCGGAACTGGGAAGCCGCCATTGCCGCCTCCCAGACACTGCCCTCCTGAAGCTCGCCATCACCGGTGACCACGTACGTGCGCCAGTTCGCTCCGGAAAGCTTCGCTCCGAGGGCAGCGCCGACGCCGACGGCTAATCCGTGGCCCAGTGGTCCCGTACTGGTCTCCACACCAGGCACCTTGCTCGCATCCGGATGACCATTCAGCCGCGACAGTGGCTGCTCGAACGTGTCCAGCTCAGCCGGCGAAAAGAATCCTCTAGCGGCGAGGGTCACGTACAGCGCGCCCGCGCAGTGGCCCTTGCTGAGGATGAAACGGTCACGTTCGGGCGCATCCGGCCGCTCCGGATTGACGTTGAGCACGCCGAAATACAGTGTCGTGAGGATATCAATCACCGAGAGGTCGCCCCCTGCATGACCAAGCCCGGCAGCGTTGATCATGGCAAGATCGCGCTTTCGCGCCTCATTCGAAAGCGTACGTAGCCTAGAGACCAGATCTTCTGCTGCGTCAGTCACGACTGGATAGCGCGAGGGCCGATCAAGGAGCTGAACACGATGTCCTGCGCGGCCAGGGCATCCTGACGGTCACGCGCGTCGCGGAGCTTCGCTGAGTCAATTCGATCCAGCACCTCCTCAAGTCTCCGGATCATTCGGATGCTGGCCCGGGCCGCCTCCACCGGATCCTCTCGGAACGGAAACTGGTCGAGCTTTAGCGGACCCTTCCAGCCGACTGCTCTGACCGCGTCGAGAAACTCGAGTGTCTCCAACAGGTGGACTGAGCCGACGGAAAGGTCGTCGTCCCACTCGCGGAAGTTGTCGTTGAGTTCAACGTCAGTGAGCCGGCCTCGGCTGGCAACCAGCTGCAGGACGTCGGCAGGGGTCTCTCTCGCGTAAATGGAATGGCCCAGATCGACGACGAGGCCTACGTTGTCGACCTCCATCTCTTCGATGGCCAGCAGCGTCCGCGCCGCAGTGCTGAAGAGAATGTGGGTGCGCGGTTCCTTGGACTTGTACTCGATCGCAAATCGAGTCTGGCGAGCCGCACTTGCGACCTCACGCACGCACCCGATGGCGTTGTTCCAGATCGTCATGTATGAGACCTGGAAGGGATAGTCGAAGCCGTCCTGGCCTGGCCACAGCTTCACGTAATCGGCGCCCAGCCGGCCGGCCACCTCGACTGCCCGATGACAGATGTCGACCGCGGCCTGACGAACGTCTGTATCGGGATGCGTGAATGCGCCGTGTCGGAAGGTCCGGTTGTAGATCACCGGAGTGACTGCCTGAACGCGGAGGCCGTGCTCTGCGATCACTTCGGCCACCTGTTCCACGGTTAAGTCCGGCTCACTGAACGGGTAGTTGATGTCGAGCGCTCGGATGCCGTCCACCTGGGCCGCCAAACCGATCGCTTCCAGCGTACCGACTGCCGGCCCATAAGCATCAGTCGCATACCGATCGATGAACTGCCCGAACATCCAGAGCCCAGCTGCGAAGCCTGATTCAGACAAAGGCACTCCTTGGAATATCTATTCACTGCTGAATAGTCGGTCACCGAAATTATGGCGACACTCGCGGGGAGCGTCAAGCTTCATTTATCGGCGGAGATAGGGCCTCGTTTACTTCCGCGTTGCTCGTCCTATGGCGGATCCTCGAGCCAGTCAATATGTATCGAGTCAGAAGTGGACAAGATTGTCGTCCTTGGAAGCCTCAACACCGATCTCGTTACTCGAATGAAGCGGCTGCCCTCGCCAGGCGAGACGGTTTTGGCACAACACATGAAGAGGTTCCTAGGCGGCAAGGGTGGCAACCAAGCCACCGCCGCCGCTCGGCTCGGCGCCGACGTTGCAATGGTTGGTCGGGTCGGAGCAGATCCTGAAGCTGAGGCAATACTGAAAGGCCTTGCCGCAGCTGGCGTTGATACGTCTTCTGTCGAAGTCGATGCAACGGCCCAGACTGGCGTCGCTTCCGTTTTCGTGGACGACAACGGAGAGAACTTGATTGCAGTTGCGCCCGGCGCCAACCTAAATGTCGACGTGCGCCAAGTTGAGGTTGCCGTTGAGCGAGCACGGGGCGGCGTCCTCGTAATGCAACTTGAAGTGCCAATCCACATTGTGGCTGCTGCGTTTCACATGGCCAAGCGAGTCGGCGTTCGTGTTCTACTCAACGCCGCGCCTGCTACTCCCTTGGCGAGCGATTTGCTGGGGGGTCTAGATGTGCTTGTTACGAATGAAGGCGAGACTCAGAGCTTGCTTGATGGACCGCTGATCGCGGATGAGGAGTCTGCGGGCCGAGCAGCGGTCGCTATCCACGAACGCGGTGTCCTGATCCCAATCATCACTTTGGGATCGCGCGGTGCGGTCTTCTGGGAAAACGGGGCGGCCCATCATGTGCCCGCATTTTCCGTAAAGACCATCGATACCACCGGGGCCGGCGACGCTTTCGTGGCGGCGATCGCTGTTGGCCTTGCGATGAACATGCCGCCGACCAGATATGTGCAGCTTGCCAATGCAGCCGGCGCGGCTACGACTACAGAGTCAGGCGCCCAAACGGCGCTTCCCCACCGCGAGGAGCTTGAGAGGCTGTTCAATATTAGTTAGATTCCCAGAACCGTCGACCCGTTGTCGCCACCTCACTTACGTCGCCGTTGTCGAGGTGACCCATCAACATGATGTAGCTGAAATTGGGCCGCATGGTTCCAGGTGTGCACCCTGAAGTAGTCAGTGGCCAAGATCGAGGAGGCTTGAGCTCTCAGAAACTTGCGCCAGCTCAAGCCTGATCTTCGCGGCGATGTCGGAATCCTGTGCGTTCGCATGAGGTTCCCGATCGAAGTCGCCGAGACCCCATAACCGGACTTCATCGACTCGCCTCGGCTCGCATGTACCCCCAACGTAGGTTCTCCGGCGCCGAGCGCTTGTAGAGGAGGGGCACCGGTCGAAATGAAGACATGGCGTCGTGGCCGAGCTGGCGATGCCCACGATCCTCCTGGGCGGTGCAGGCGTAGTCGCGCACGACGTTGGGGCCGCGGCCTGCGGTCAAGACGGCAGAACGCCATTCATCCTGAGCGATTGGTCATCTGGCCCTCGACTTGCCGCGGAGGATGAGCACATGGGGCCGCAGCCCCGGCAGTTCGGCTCGCACGGCCCGGCGCTTCCGCTCGCTCGTGCCCACTGGACCCGTCATGGCTACAGATAACTAAGAGACCTCAAGCCGTAATCAACTCGACAGGTTGGATTCGGCACGGTCTGCCATGGACGGCTGGACAACCAGCCAAAAACAAAACACAGGAGTAGCGAGATGGCAACCGAGAGAGTCGAGATTCGAAAGGCGCACCTAGACGTCCCGCGTGCCGGCCGCTGGCCTGGCGTGCGCTGGGGGCGCCTATTGGTCGTCGGCGTCGGGGCGGTGGTCGCCAGCACGATCGCCAACGTCCTGGTCGCCCAGGCGCTGGTCAACCTGCTCCAGGTCCCCGCCACGTTCAGGTTCCTGCAAACGGCCAGCGTGGCCCCGCTGACCGTTTTCGGCGTGGCCGGTGCAGTCATCGTCTTCGCGGTGCTGGCTCGCCTCCGCCCTGATCCGGTCCGGGCCTTCACCGCGGTGGCGACGATCGCACTCGTGATCTCCTGGGTGCCTGACCTGCTCCTCTATGCCAGCGAGCGCAGCTACGGCACCACCCTGGCGGAAATCCTAGGCCTGATGTCCCTGCACGTAGTGGCCGCATGTATCGCGGTCTTCCTGCTGGGCCGCTACGGCTTCCGCCCACGTGAGGCATAGACATGCCACTCGTGAAGAAGATCAGTGAACTCGTTTCTGACCATTTCATCCAAGGAGGTAAGTCATGCTTGTGAGCTTTTTCGTCCTGCCGGCCCTGGTACCGATCGCCTGCGTCCTGTGGTGTGCCTGGTGGCTCGTAGCCAGTCTCGGAGATCGGTTGCATCCGGCCTACCTCCCGGTTCCGGTCCGGCTGTCCCGCCCCGTGTCCGCGGGAGTCCATCGCCCGGGCGAGCAACGGGGCACAGCCGCTCGATGAAACACACGAACCACCATCCGACCTTCTCGGCGACGTGTTGGAAGCTGTTGAGGGTCAGCAGCTGAAGTAGGCCTGTACAACGAATAGTCAGCGGCGGCCCGGTACGTGCAGTACGCGGCCACCGCTGACGGGGTTTGCGACTCTCAGTCATCTTTGGCGCGTCGGCGCCCACAGCACGCGCCCGATCTCGGCTGCACCGGACCGTGGCGTACGCCGGGGACAGAGCCGGGATGGAGTGCATTCCGCTCGTCGCTCTTCGCCCAGGAGGAAGACGAGCACGCAAGCAGGTCCCGGGTACTGGGTGGCCACCACCGTGGCAGACGGGGGCACGCGAAGCATTCCACTGGTTGACCAGCTCCGCGGGGGCAGGCCGTCCATGGCATAGCTCAACTCCTGCCGCAGCGTCTGCAGGCGCCCTCCTCATCAGTTCCCACACGACAGCGCTCTGTAACCAGTCCGAAAGGTGGCCAGATCGAGAATCGGGTCATGACTGGATCAGCCGTTACCCCAACCACCCCGTTCCCGCCGGCCGAGCGTCCGGGTCGGCCAGGCATCCGGGTCCTTCCGTCACCGCCCGGCACCGCCGTGCCCAGCCCGGGTGCTCCATGGACGCTGGAGGCTGCCTCGGAGGCGAGCGCCGACCAGAGCGCCGGTCGTGCGCTGCGCGGGGGAGATGCGGTCGGACTTGCCTCGGTAGACGTGGTGATTCCCGTCTACAACGAGGAGGCGCAGCTGGCGAGCAGCATCCTCAAGCTGCAGGCCTACCTGACGGACCAACTGCCCATTCCCTGGCGCGTCGTCATCGCCGACAACGCCAGCACCGACGCCACCTGGGAGATCGCCCACGCGCTCTCAGAGTCGCTTCCGCGGGTCACAGCTCTTCACCTCGACCAGAAAGGTCGAGGTCTTGCCCTGCGCACGGCGTGGCTGGCGAGTGAGGCCAAGTTTGTCAGCTATATGGACGTCGACCTCTCCACCAACTTGAGGTGCTTCCTGCCCCTCCTGGCGCCGCTGCTTAGCGGCCACAGCGAGCTGGCGATCGGGTCCCGGCTGCTCCCCGGCTCGAGGATCCGGCGCCAGCCCCGCCGGGAGATCCTTTCCCGCGGCTACAACCTCCTGGTCCAGCTCGCCTTTCGAACCCGATTCTCGGATGCTCAGTGCGGCTTCAAGGCGATGACCAGGAGCGCGGCTCAGCATCTGCTCCCGCTAGTGCGGGATGAGTCGTGGTTCTTCGACACTGAGCTCCTGCTGCTCGCCGAAAGCCTGGGCTACCGGATCTTCGAGGTGCCGGTCGACTGGATCGAGGACCTCGACAGCCGGGTCGACCTCCCACGCACTGCCCTGGAGGACTTGCGCGGCCTCTGGCGGGTCCGGCGTCAGTCCTGGGCACATACGCCAACGCCAGCCGAGGAGAAACCTTGAACGTCCTGCTCTCGATCCCTAGGGCCGGGACGGTCCGGCAGCTCACCTGCTTCGCCCTGATCGGGCTCTGTAGCACAGCCGCCTACCTCGCGCTCTACACACTGCTCCGTGGCGCCGTGAGCGCGCAGCTTGCCAACGCTCTGGCTCTGCTCGTCACCGCGGTGGCCAACACTGCCGCCAACCGCCGGTTCACCTTCGGTATCGGCGGACGCGACCGCGTTGCACGCCACCAGCTCCAGGGCCTGGCCGTCTTCCTCCTGGGCCTGGCCCTGACGTCCGGGGCCCTCGAGCTCCTGCGTCTGGTCTCCTCCAATCCCGGCCGGACCCTCGAGCTTTCCGTGCTGGTGGTAGCGAACGCCGCTGCGACCGGTCTCCGCTTCGCGCTGCTTCGCGCCTGGGTGTTCACACGAGCGGGCGCGTCTTCCTCGAAGCCCTTTCGAATTACTGAGGTGACGTCATGAGAACTACCAATT
>Ga0209118_1000901_pt1 | contig 14831 bp, 10 predicted proteins | sample BlaSpr_A8_Ref_M1_FD_187988 | JGI IMG/M metagenome (GOLD analysis project Ga0209118, IMG submission 187988) | Forest soil microbial communities from Thunder Bay, Ontario, Canada - Black Spruce, Ontario site 2_A8_Ref_M1 (SPAdes) (version 2) | ecosystem: Environmental > Terrestrial > Soil > Boreal...
GACTCCGGACATTGTGTCGTATTCAAGACCGCGTTCGCTCCCCCGCGCGTCCCCACCTCCGTTGCTGATAGAAATGGCGATCATCACCGCGACCTTATGTTGGGCAATCAAGATGTCCAGAGCGGAAAAGAGCAACTGGTCAGGCCCGTCCGCCCCGACAATGAAAGGCGCAACGCTACCCGGCACGTACTGCTTAGGGACATAAACGGTCACCCTCCGCGTGTACGGAGCAGGGTGGCTTGTGGTCACTACGAGCTTTGCAGGGTCAGCAGGATCTATGATTCCGAAGGTACCGGCGTCACGTGCGATGCCTGGATAGATCTTGCTGTCCGACGAGTTCATAGTGAACTCAATCACCGTTCCCCTAGGTATGCCGTCTTGGACAGACATCTCGGGAGGAACATCGTGGGTAGGCCCGATGATGAAATTACCGTCCGCATTCGCAGGAGGGTTTGAGTCGTCGGGCAATTCTTTGGCCGCGACATAACCGGGACTACCGGGGTCGCGTGTTGGTGGCGTTGGGCGTTCCGTGTGTTGAGCTGACGGAGGAGACTGGCCGGATACGGGGTTGAGAACCGCGACTAGGCTAACCAGAAGTGAGATGCTCAAAGAACGCGGGACTGGAGTCATGTGGTCATTTTGCTGTATTTCGAACTTCGGGGGAAAGGCTGGTTTTGAGTTCCGCGCTGGTATGTGAGTGGCCTTCGTTGCCTTACGTGATGAAACGCCCATCCCCGGCCTGGGCCTTTGCTGTGCCAAAGCCACTGGCTGAGGTAACTGATTGATATCAAACGGTGTCGGCGGACATCTTTTGATACCACAAGATACCAGATGTCACTTCTTATCGCCCCCTTATTGTACCCAGATTTGGCCGAGTTACCGAATTTCTCAGACCCCGTTTCAGAATAACTTCCGGGTCGACCACTCGTCCAGAACTGTCGGACACCTTCCCTTACCGAGGTTTTTGTACCGCGTCTATGTCCTTATCGCCGTTGCCCTTGGAGAATACTGGGTTATCGATCGTTCCGCCGATCCGAAAGGGAAACTGCAACTTACCGTCCTTTAATGTGGCTCCAGACAGCCGGGCGACGGTGTTGGTGAAGAAGCTCTCCTGGGTCGTAATCTCCGCCAACCCGCGATAGTTCAACTCGTCAGAGCCTGAGACGCTGACGCTGCCCGAGCCATCCACATCGACTCCGTAGCCGTCAATGTCTATAACCCGACTCGAAATCCGCTGATTGTCTAGTTCCAGGTCGGTGGTTATCAAGTTAAACGCGGAGGGATCATTCTTAGCCGGGCCGAGATCATTGAAGTGCGCCAGCTTCATCAAATTTGCGTTGAGCTTGAGACTCGGCACCTGGCCGTTGCGCACTGTCACGTGTCCGGCTCCGTGTATTCCCGCCAGCGGGCGGAGCGAGTGCACGATTTCTCCCGCTAGTTTTACCTCCCCTTCCATCTTCCCGGTCATCTTTCCACCGCCGTTTGGGAAGGCCGCCAGGAGCTGGGCCACATTGACTCCGTTCAGTCTCGCAGTGGTCTTAAAGTTCACGTTCTTCCCCAACAAGTCGAAGGTGAGATCACCCGCGGCACTCCCGCCATAGACTTCCGCTTTAACCTCCGTGAAAAAAACGTGCCTCGCCTCTAGCCGCAATTTGGATTCCAGATTTCTTGCCTCGACAGAGCCGAAGCGCAGAAGACTCGCCTTCACGGTGCCTTGGCCATCCGTTGAGGAAGACGAGGGATTGATAATTCCCATCAAGTTCACCTGCTCCAAGTCGCAGAAAATCTCGTGGGCTTCGAAAAAGATGGGGCCCGCTGCGTCGGACGGCAATAGATTCGACGCGATCAATCGCCCTCGCTTAATTTGTACCCTCGAAATCACTCCGAGAGGAAAGGTATTCTGCGAAGCCTGCGCTTGTGGATTCTCGAAATTCCACGGGCCGTCGGGATCCGAAGTCATATTCAGGACCGGGTCCTTAAGTACGAGGGACTTGATTACCACCTGACGGTGCAAGAGCGCAGCAACGCTAAGTTCAGCATCGATCCGCGCCACCTGGACGACGTAACCGCGCGGAAATATTGGGGGGTTCTTCACGCCGAAATCATCAATCTGAATGGATAGAGGAAAAAAGGTGAGCGCCAGTCGTCCGATTTCGACCTGCTTTCCAGTTTTCTCCTGAAGATAGGAGACCACCTGGGGCCTGTAGCGATCGACGCTAATAAGTGCGGGTCCAACGAAAATAAGCACGAGCAAAAGTAACGCGGCGGTTCCAATAACGATCAGACTGGTTCTGCGCCGGATGGCCATAGCGACCTCGAGAAGACAGCGTCTTTTTTGGTGTGACGAGAAGAGCTGTAAGCTGCTCGCCGTTCCATTACCCTTCAGATCGAGTACTTTCGACCGTTCTTGTTGAATGAGAACTGGTCCTCAGGAGAGCGTATCTATCCAGACATGCCTTACGCGAGTAACGCCCTGTCCGATGTCCTCAACGCCTGCGTGGGCCATGGATATACAGCTGAAAAGCATGAACTGGCGAACACAACAGTCCTTCTTCTGCAAGCCAATCCTAGACGCCGCCAAAAAGTGTGTCTGTCCACTTGTAGACAGCTTCGCAGTTTGTTTGCGCAAAGATTATCCGTTCTCTCTGTGGAGTCTTAGTCCGGAGATGCGGTCGGCCTTGGCGCCTTAGCGATTGTGGCCGAGCGACGGGGAACCCTTCCTCAATCTGAGTAAGGGAAGGGTTGCCGACCATACAACAGGAAGCCCTCGCCGGCCTCAACAACGGTAGCGGTTACTAAACTGCTGCTATCGGAGCAGTCTGCCGCTGTGGGCTTGTCGCGGAAACCGGTTGTCGATGGATGTCCGCAAGTGGAGCCGCACCAGAGTTGGGATGCAGCAGACGACGAATGCGAACGAATTCCGATACTCGCGGCGCAGAGCCAGCAGTTGAATGAGCGTGCGGTTCGACCCCAGGCGGCGCTCGAAGAAGCTGATTTCCTCCTCCAAAGACGCGCGGCGCAGTTCATAGCAGAAGAAGCAGTTGTGGACGGAGCGCTTGAGTACTCCCATAGCGTATTTGGTCATTCCGTGGTGTAGGGGGAAAATCGCCGCGCACAGCAGTGCCATCGGGAACAGCCCGAAGAACGCCTTGAAGACGTCAAAACGGCGAATCGGCGCGACCGGAATGAGCGGGAGCATCGCTTCCCCCCAGACTGTGATGCCGGAGGCGACGAAGTTGGCGAGCACGACGCGATCCACGAATATCGTCTGCGCGGGGTGTAGGCGAAGGATTCGCCCTATATTCCCCGACAGCAAGTCGCCTCGCGTGCAAATAAAGAACGACCGGACGTTTGCGGTCAGCCGATTAAGGAATTTCTCCAGCGCTGGTTGGCCATGGGCCGAGTGGCTGCGGAGCCGGTGAAGGGTTTCGATGCGCTCAACCTCGCTGTGAAGGCGGTCCGTATCCTCATCTGTGGCGCAGTCAGGGACAACCAGAATGAGATCCACGTCCGAGATGGTTTCCACCCAGCCTCCGATTGCGGCACTGCCGAAAAGAACCACACTGACCAGCGCTCGTCCACCGTCGGCACACGTGTGGACGATCGTCTCGACATAGGCCTGAACGCGAAACGGAACCGCTGAACCGGTAGAGGCAGAGTGGCACATGAACTGGTTGCCCCCGAGTACAATATGGAATCCAACCAACAAGTTATTCGGCCAGTTCCGCCTCAAGTCGGAGCACCGGCGAGCGAAGGCCGCGATTCCTACTCGCGGATCACGGGGAACCCGGAAGTAATCTCCAGAAGAGCGGATTTGCACTATTACTTCCGGGTTGCTAAAAATTACCGGCCAAATCTGTTTGAACCTCATGTCTTAGCGTAAGTGCTTTAAGAATCAAACAGTTTGGCCGGTAATTTTCGGCTTTAGTGGTCCAATCTGTGCACGCGCCCGTAACCTCCGAGCTAAGAATGAGTTAAGCCAGCGCGGGCATCACGATTGGCCACTAAAGCCGACGATTCGCCCAGAACGGTCGCATTTGCATGCAGGGTACCATCCGGGCCGGGCATCCGACGGAGCAATCACCAGAGAGGACAGGCACGCCCCGCGGCTTTCATGCGGTCACACCTGGCTTGTCAGTGCGATTACTCGACTCTGTACGCGACCGCTGTGACCGCGTTCGCGTCGACTACCTGATTGATCTGTTTGCCGTGATTGACCACCACGAAGTGCAAGTTCACGGGACCTTGACCCGAGGGGCTGTTGATCACAGCAGATCCGGTGCAATCCGGATTGACGCTATAGGTCCCCGTGCCTGGGGTCCACTCGATCGCGGGCGGGATGCCGTTGAAGACTATGTGATCTACCTGCGTGATATTGCCTTTGCCGTCGAAGTGCGCCATGGCTAGGCCACGGAAAGGCAGATTGGGGCCCAGGATCGTTCCTTCAATTTGGCTTCCGTAATCGCCCTGAAGGGTTCTATCCGTGCATGCGATTGTGTCCTGGCTGTCTGCTCGCGCTGTGGGACCCACTGAGGAAGCCGCGAGCAGTAAACCGCAAGCAGCGATTACCGGAATTGACACCATCGACATTCTCAAAGCTGATTTCCACTGCATTGAATCCTCCTCATAGTATTTGATCATCCGCTGTCAGAACCGAAAAACGGCTTCACACGCAGCGGGATGGGCGAAATCTGGACGCAATCGAGCAAACGTTCAATGGTTGGCGAATTCCGCTCTTATGGAACGTTTCTCCCCCTGCAACGTGCTCAAAAGTAAGTTCTTGTGCTCGAAGCCGCCATTCACGGTTGGATTTCTCGTGACCTGGGGCAAGACTACAGGTATATATGTGTGCACAATTCTTCTTGGGTCAGACGCCATGGCCGAACAATATGCGTTCCGCGTTCGCGATAGGCTCCCTCCTCCGAATGGCTTGATTCGTTTCGCAAACTTCGAGGTGGACGTCCCGGCTGGCGAGCTTCGTAAGAACGGCGTCAAAATCAAGCTCCATACGCAGCCCTTCGAAGTCCTTACCGCCTTACTGCTCCGGCACGGCCAAGTTGTCAGCCGCGAGGAACTTCAGCAGAAGCTCTGGGCCCAGGACACCTTTGTAGATTTCGAGCAAGGGTTGAACAAAGCCATCAACAAGCTTCGTGATGCCCTCGGCGATGATGCGGATAACCCCCGATTCGTTGAGACCTTGCCCCGCCGTGGCTACCGATTCGTTGCTCAGGTGACCTTTCCCCCGGGAGATTCCACAGAAAGTTCGCAACGCGTGGAGACGTTGCCGCGCCGAGGGTACCCGTTCATCGCGGATGTGAGCGGTAGTGCACCGCCTGTGGAAACAAGAGTCCAAGAGGTTCTGGGGGGCAGTCTAAGAACCAAGCGGACACATTGGGCTCTCGTGCTGCTGAGTTTGGGGGCCCTGATCGTCGTTGGAGGGGCAGTCGCCCTGTGGAAGGGGGTGTCCAAGACAGCGAGGGCGCCGAAAGTTCTGCGTTTCACGCAACTAACCAACGATGGTCAAGCAAAAGTTGGCCCGCTGGCCATGGATGGCAGCCGAGTCTATTTCAACGAGGTGTTGCCCGGTTCGCGCACCATTGTCGCTCAGGTATCCATTCACGGCGGAGAGGCAGTTCCCATCGCGCTTCAAATCAGACAGCCAATGGTGCTGGACGCATCGCAAGACGGAACGGAACTGTTGATTGGGAATGAAGAAGGAAATGGCTTCTCGCTTTGGGTCCAGCCGGTGGCGGGGGGATCTCCAGAGCGAGTGGGCACGGACCTGGCCCACGATGCAGGATTCGGACCAGGCGCTGCGAGCGTGATCTACGGGAGCAAAAAGGACGTGTATTCGACGAACCGCGATGGCAGTTCCTCTCGAAAACTTCTGACCGCCGGCCATGCTGCCTTTGCGTTCCAATATTCGCCAGACGCGCGAGTCTTCCGATTCAGCATCTTCAATCTCCAAGTCGATGATATGTCAATCATGGAGTCCACCGCGGATGGATCGAAATTTCAAAAAATGTTTCAGGGATGTTGCGGCAGATGGACCTCCGATGGACGTTATTATGTTTTTCAGAATAGGCATAACGGCAAACTCGATTTGTGGGCCTTGCCGGAAGAGAAGCGTTTCCGGTGGTGGAAGGCTGAGAATGAACCGATCCAGTTGACTGCGGGTCCAATGGATTTTCAATACCCTGTGCCGGGCAAAGACAATAGGCAGATCTTCGCCATCGGCACTGTGCGTCGAGCGGAATTGGTACGCTACGACCAGCACAGCGGCCAGTTCCTGCCGTACCTTTCGGGGATCTCAGCGGAGGGTCTGGCCTCCTCTCGCGACGGGCAGTGGGTTGCGTACACTTCATTTCCTGAAGGGACACTTTGGCGAAGCAAAGTGGATGGAACAGAGAGGCGTCAGTTAACCTTCCCGCCGTTGCGAGTTTTTTGGCCGCGGTGGTCGCCCGATGGACAACAAATCGCCTTCAGTGCCGATCTTCCCGGGGTGGCTCGGAATGTTTACCTCATCTCGAGTGAAGGAGGAACGCCAAAGCGAGTGCTTGCCAGCGAACAAAGCCAAGCGAATGCAAGCTGGTCGCCCGATGGAAACCTTCTGCTTTTTGGGACCTTATTTGTCCCTAAGGCTCCGATCTATACTCTCGACCTCCGATCACAGAGCGTCTCTGCCATGGCGGGTTCCGATGGACTCTTTGGCCCGCAATGGTCGCCGGACGGTAAATTCATTGCTGCTACGACCGGAGTTCCTGGAAAACTGATGCTGTATGATGTGTCTGCACAGAAGTGGACGGAGGCATTTGGCTCTCAAGTGGTCTACCCGACATGGTCACGCGACGGAAAGTACATATATTTTCGACATTTTCGGAAACAACGTGATCGCGGTGTCGAGTCCATCGCCCGCCTTCGGCTGAGCGATCGTAAAATCGAAGACATCGTTGACGTAAAGGGTGTGGGACGGGTGACTATGGGAACATTTGTCGCTTGGTTCGGCCTTGGCCCAGACGACTCTCCGTTGCTCGCGAGGGATATCGGTACGTGGGAAATCTATGCCCTTGACATGGAATGGCCATAGGAAGCGTCGGCGATTTAGGGAAGTGTAAGAACAGATTCTCGTCCACCGAAAGCCCATATCTGCTCTAGGGTGTGACGGAATGCGATCAGATGAGCAGTTCCGGGCCGATATTGTCACGCGTCGGGTTCTCCAGCTATAAAGTGGTCGCATTCCCCGTCATATGGTTGTCAGCCCGTCTGGATGACGGCAACCAGGAAGTAATCTCCAGAAGAGCGGATTTGCACTATTACTTCCGGGTTGACGATACGTCCGGATTGTGCCGGGCGCGAACGGCACTTCTAGGTGTAGCCCTTCATAAGGCGATTCGTAGTCAAGTCTATTTGATATCCGTCAAATGGTTCGGCTGGTCGCGCGGCAGCCGCTAGAACTCTCTTCCGGGCTCATACCACGTTGGCGCCTGACGTCTCTTGTTGTTTTTGCCGGCGCTGCCGGTGCAGCGACAGGGGTTGGTTTGAGTCTACTTTGGGCTGGTCTCTTGCGAGACGATGGTGATTAGGAACGCGTTGCGGTCCGAATAGGAGAACGCATGTCCGGCCACATCGGCGCGGTGCTCGATCGATTTATACATTTGGAAACCATCGTTCTGCACTGCATCAAAGTACTTCACGTTCTTGAGCACAACGCCTTTCCCGTCGACCCCAGGTTCGCGCTGGAGCTTCATGTATGCCCGTTGTCCGTCAGCCAGCTTCGCCTCGACAATTTCGCCGGACTGCCTGATTTCGATTGGCGCTTCCTGCACTTTTAGCTCGCCCCATTCCAAACCGTAGGTCTTGAGAATTATAGGGGCCAGGGCATCACGTTGCGCTTGCGTGGTCTTCGGATCGAAGGATACCATCACCCAATTCGCCTTTTTCTCCGTTCCCCACTTGTCGCCGAGGTCGCCGGTCAACCAATATTTTGTATTAGCGAGGTCAACGTTCCCCGAATACCCCTCCCTGACTGTGACAGCCATATTGAACTCGCAAAATGGGTGTTCGGCATGCTTATGGCCGTGACTGTCGCTGAAATAGCAAGGACAGAACAAATGACAGCTGCAAGCCTCAACGTAGTCGGCTTTCATGCGCCATAAGGGTTCGCCTGGCGCCGCAGCCAGTGACACCGCCAGCGCTAGGACCAACACAATCAATGGTAATGCTTTCATGTTTGCTCCTTTTCCAAATCGACAATTCGCTCACAATTGCTGGATCGATCTCATTCGCCTCACTCGACATTCGATTGCCAGCAGGGACAGCCCCTTTGGTCCGGCAAGCAGATCGAAAGGGCTGTCATCCTTGTTCTGGCTATTAGCCGGCAAATGCTTGGCACGAAACGTTGGGGTGCCAATTCACGAAGGCACCGTTGGGATTCTCCTTCCATGCCCACACATGAAGCGTGTAGAAGGCTGGGAGGCCGAAGCGATTAGGGCTCTCGAAATAATGAAAGAGCTGTCCCATGAGCTGCGGCGGTTGTCCCGGATGAGCCTTGTCCCAGTCGCTTGCAATAACCAGAAAGTCGGCGCCGATCAATTGCAGGTGGCCGTCTGGCATCGGTTCATAGATGACGATCTGAGGACGCGTGGCGTCTATTACGCCGAGTCCCACCAAGTTCATGTTCACAAAGTGGAGTCCCATTGCCCCCGCGTCGGGTCCGCTGACGCAGCCGAATAGAAGCGAGTACCCTTCCGCGTCGGCCACAGACACATTCTTGAAGCGCTCGGTGTTTTCCCGAACAATTTTCAGAAGTGCGCCCTGGGCGGGCGTCAGTTGTTGAGGTTGTGCTGTCGTCGCGTGCCAGTGCCCGTTTTGCGCCAGCGCGCCACACGGAGAAATGCTTATGAGAATGAGAGCCATCATCGAATTTTGGAACTGCGTCGCGAGTCGTCCGGTTTTCATGGTAGAAGCCTCCTTTGGTGATTTCAGATTATTGGCGTTAGCTCGGCCCTGTGCCTGGCTTCGCCCCTTCCGAGCCAGCCCCGGATGCGTTAGAATCGCTCGGATCCGCGGGACTGAAGGGCGGCGCCAGGACTACCCGTGTTCCACGCATGGTGCCGGCTATGGGCATGAAATGTCTTTGAGTAGTTCTGAAACATTTCTTGAGAAGTTCTTCGGGTGGATTCTAGGTTGAAATCAAAGCACTTATACGGATTCGGCTCTTACCGCCTCGACGCCCTGGAGCGAGTCTTGCTGCGCGATGGCCAGCCCATCACGCTCCCGCCAAAGGACCTAGAAACCCTCCTCGTTCTGGTCGAGAGGGCGGGGCACATTGTCGAAAAAGAAGAGTTGCTGGAAAAAGTCTGGCCGGGCGTTTTCGTTGAGGAAGGCAATCTGGCCCGGCACATCTTCAATCTCCGGCAGGTTCTGGGAGATAGCCCGGACGGACGCAAATACATAGAGACCGTCCCCAAGCGAGGCTATCGCTTCGTTGCTGTGGTGCACGAGGATAGTCAACCGGCCGCGCCTCATCCAACCACCTTGCCGGCTTCCGAGCAGGCTAAGTCCGCGGTAAGTGCCGGCCAAAAGAGAAGCCTCCGGTTGTGGCCGCTGGCTTTGTTGGTGTCGCTAGCCGTGACGACGATTCTGGCAGGGCGTCATTTCTGGCCGCCGCGGAATCCCTCCCAGCAAAAAGTCATGTTGGCGGTGCTTCCTTTTGCGAACTTGAGCGGTGACGCGCACGAGGATTATTTCGCCGATGGCCTCACTGAGGAGATGATTGCCCAACTGGGCCAGCTCCAGCCCACCAAGCTCGGCGTGATCGCGCGAACTTCAACCGTGCATTACAAGGATACAAAGGAGACCGCCGCGCAAATTGGGCGCGAACTGGGTGTGGGCTATTTGCTGGAGGGGAGCGTTCGGCGGGGCGGGGAACGTGTGCGGATCACCGCCCAACTGGTGCAGGTAAGGGAACAGACTCATTTGTGGGCCGAGACGTACGAGCGGCCGCTTACGGATGTTTTGAGCATCCAGCGGGAAATCTCCGAAAAGATCACGCATTCTCTCTCCATCCAGCTGTTGCCCGCCGCAACAAACGCCTCGGCAAGCTCGCATGTCAATCTGGAGAGCTACGACAAGTACCTCCTGGGCCTGCATGAGCTCGGGCAAGGCACGCGCGAGAGCGAGAATAGAGCGATTCAATACTTTCAAGAAGCCATAGCCAAGGACCCCAAGGACGCTCGCTTCTACGCGGCTCTGGCCGAAGCCTACGCCGCGACGAGGACGTATTACAGTTCTCCGGCCGAGGTGATGCCTCGAGCCAAGGAGGCGGCGCTGCGAGCCCTGGAACTCGACCCCAACTTGGGGAGTGCGCACGTCTTACTTGCCGACGTAAGCGTGTTTTTTGATTGGGATTGGCCCGCGGGAGAAGCGGAATATCGCCGGGCGCTGGAGATCAATCCAAATTTGCCGGGAGCTCAATTGGGCTATGCCTCTTACTTGGCGACGCTGGGACGTTTCGATGAAGCAATTTCCCGCGTACAGCAGGCCTACCTTCTCGACCCCTTAGCGCTCGAAAACCGGAACGAAGCCCTCTGGATCTACTACTTCTCGGGCCGCATGCCGGAAACTGTCGAGCAAGCCCGGAAAACGATTGAGCTGGAACCTGCGGCGGGCCTTCCCTATGCAATGCTCGCACTGGCCTACGCCCGGATGGGGCAACGCCCTGAAACCCTACGGGCCGCAGAAAGCGCCATTCGGTATGCAGACAGCCCGACCGTCCTCACCACAACGGCATCGGCACTCGCGCAGGTGGGCCAGAGCGGCCAGGCCAAGCAGCTTCTGGGAAAAGCCTTAGACCAGGCCAAGGAACGTTATGTCTGCCGGTTCACCGTCGCGACTGCCTACGCCGACCTGGGAGAAAAAGAGAAAGCCCTGGAATCACTGGAGCAAGGTTTCCTTCAGCGATCCACTTGAATGCCTTGGATCGGGGTGGATCCCCGACTGAACCCGCTGCGCGGCGATCCAAAGTTTCAGGCTCTGGTTCGCCGTATCGGAATTCCTCGAATGTGAAAATCAAAGCAGTTTGAATTTTGCTGCCTGGATTGTCCCGGTGCGGGAGAGCGCTCACCGTCTTCGTTGTTCCCCGATGGTAATGATCCGCGAGGCAGCGCGAAGGCTCGCTTGAGTTCCTGCGCGTGTCACTTTCATGGGACCCCTTGCGTGACGAATCTCGCTTCCAAGACCTCCTACATACAGTCGGTCGGCTTGTCGGGCAATTTGAACGACGTCGATCATCGCTAGCTTCCGTGAAAGCTTATCCGACCGGTTGCTGCACTTCCTGCTAAGCTGGCAAACCGGGGGGGCATCCGCTTTGTCACTGTGGCGATTGTGGTCGGATCACGGGCAAGCCGGACGTAATCTCAGCAGACCCGATTCGCGCCATTACTTCCGGTTGGCAGACAATACGCCAATAACCAAGGATTATTTCTGTTCGGACAGTCCCTAAGCAGAATTGCACAGATCGCTCTCGGAAGAGCACGCTTGACTTTTCTGCGCTGTGAAACATTGCAAGCCGAGGCTTGAGCTATACAAGGGATTAGGAATTGAAACTGTCATTCACTCAGCCGCGCTCCGATTTGTCGTCCTACACATGCGAGCCTCTCCTACGCTGTTCGACGGCGCGCCCTCCAAACGAATTAGCTTCCTAGATAATGAGCCACGGCGGTTTCCATTTTCTCGCGTGCCTGCAATACGGCGGCTTCGAAGTTCGGCGACAGGAGAATCTCGGAGGCCACTCGCAAAATCTTAAGGGGATCGCTGTCCTGGGCATGGCCAACCGCCAAACCTACCAGAATCTTGGCGCTCGTGGTGAATGGATAACCTAGATGGGACAGCCGTAGCGATAGGGAATCGCGCTATTTTCGGTGCGCATAGAATTTTGGCGAAGCACAGGACATGGCCGCCATAGGTTCCATCGAATTCAAGCACGACAATCACGATACTCAGGGCAAGTATCTGTGCAGTTGTGGACAGTGATAAAGTGGGAGCGAAGACGAACGCCCGGACGCCCTGGTCTTGCCGGGCAATTGCGTTGCGGTCCTTAGATTGACCCCTGCTCAGTCGCGCACAAAATCAATATATCCGCGCTGGATATCGGTCCTGGTCAGCTTTACGCGCACCTGGTCTCCAACATCAGCTCCCTGCTGTCCCTGTGCTAACAATCCTTCTACAGCGGGCTTCAATACACGAACAAACGTTCCGTGTGAAGTCACTCCCGTAACGATGGCATCGAATGTCTCACCGATTCTACTACTCATCGCGACTGCAGCGATCCGCTTCGACATCTCTCGCTCAACCTTTCGCGCTGCATCTTCTTTCAACGTACAGTTGAGCGCGATTGCGGCAAGTTCGTCGTCTGAATAGGGCGCAAGTTGGTTCGCAAGCACGGCTTTGATCAATCTTTGCGTGACTAGATCGGCGAAGCGTCGATTGGGAGCTGTGGAGTGAGTGTAGTCCAATACGGCGAGACCGAAGTGCCCTTGTTCCGGATCCCCCGGGCGTTCGAGAACATACTCACCTGGTCCCATCAGCTTGATGACCGCCAACGAAAGGTCGGCAAAATGATCGGGATCGGCAGCTTTGCGCTTGATCAGAAACTCGTTGAGAGCTTTGGAATCGGGCTCGACGGGAAGTTGCTCGCCTTGCTTCGCCGCCAGCTCCACAATCCGCCCCCAGCGCTCGGGGGTCTTCACCACGCGCCGGATCGACGAGACATTGTTGGTTTCCAACATGCGGGCTACCACTTCATTGGCAGCGATCATGAAGTCTTCGATGAGTTCGGTCGCGCGGTTCTTCTCCTGCTTCACAACATCCACAACCTTATCGTTGAGCACCACAGGGCGAACCTCAATGGTCTCGATGTTCAGTGCGCCGTGACGATACCTCTCATTCTTAAGTGTTTGCGCAACCTCGTCCTGTAGCTTTAGCTGCGATTGTAAATCAGTCGAGGCCGCCACTTTATCCGGGGCTCCACTCTTATTCTCAAGCCAGGCCCCTACGGCGTTGTAACTAAGCTGTGCCTTGTTGCGGATGATGGCTCGGTAGACATTGCTTGAATGGACGGGCCCATCCCCGCCGACTACAAACTCGATCACGATGCTCAGCTTATCTTCAGTTTCCAGCAACGAGCTGGTGTGTGTCGAGAGCTGCTCCGGAAGCATGGGAAAATTCCGCACGCCCGCATACACGGTAGTGGTTTCCTTCGCTGCATGCGCATCGATAGCTGAGCTCTTGGAGACAAAAGTATCCACGTCTGCAATTGCCACCAATACTTTAGTTTCTCCATCTGGTAACCGCTCAGCCACTTCGGCCTGGTCAAGATCCCGCGAGGTGTCATTATCGATCGAAGACCACAGCAGATTGCGTAGATCGCGAATGTTCGGAGTGGGCTCAACTCTCGGCGGATGTGCTTTCAGTTCCTCCAGCTCCTGCTGAACCTGCGGAGGGAACGCAGGCTCAAAGCCTTTCTCAATCATTATTTGTTTAGCTGCCGCCTGAAGGTCAATTCGGCGAAAAGGAGTGTCGTTCATGGATGCCGTGACGGCGATGCCTCAGGGCCGTAGCTAAACATCTTTTTTAATCGGGTACAAGCTGGCATGTCAGGCGGTAGGGGGCTTGTTGTCGTGCGAGGACGGGCCTAGTTTGCTGAGGGGGCACACGACCAAAAGAAGTGAGGGAGTGCTCCCGCGAAGTTCTTCCGTTTTGAGCCGAAGATTGCTTGGGGACATCGCCCGTGAGAGCGGCGGAGATATCGAAAAAGCATCCACCGGTTATCCTGGGAAAGCCGTAAACTCAAGGACGCGAACGGCCGAGAAGGGTCCACAAAGAAGGAAGCGAGCAAAGCCATGAAAACGGTAGCCACGCATTTGGTAGAAGCTTTGGTGGACGCGGGAGTGCGCAGGATTTACGGCGTCGTGGGCGATTCCTTGAACAGCATCGTGGATGCAGTTCATCACAACAAGAACATCGAGTGGGTGCATGTCCGCCACGAAGAGGCGGGGGCGTTCGCGGCGAGCGCCGAAGCGCAGCTAACGGGGAATCTCGCCGTGTGTGCGGGCAGTTGCGGGCCCGGGAATCTTCATCTCATCAATGGCCTTTTCGACGCGCACAAGACGCTCGCGCCGGTATTAGCGATCGCCGCGCAAATACCATCCAGCGAGATCGGAACCGACTATTTCCAGGAAACTCATCCCGAAAGATTATTTCTCGATTGCAGCCACTTCTGTCAGCTCGTCGGGTCGGAAAAGCAGATGCCCCGCTTGTTGCAGATCGCCATGCAGACATCGGTCTCCCGGGGCGGCGTCAGCGTAATCGTGTTGCCGGGCGACGTAGCGTCCTCCAAGATGACGTCAAAAGAGCTGGAACATCCTGTTTTCCGGCCAAGGCCGGCAATTCAGCCGTCGAGCGGTGATCTAAGGAAGTTGGCCGATTTCTTGAACGACGCGGACCGGGTGACGTTGTTCGGCGGCGCGGGTTGCGCCGGTGCGCACGATGAAGTCCTGCGGCTTGGAAGACTTCTTCAGGCGCCCATTGCGTATAGCTTTCGAGGGAAAGAATTTCTTGAACAGGAAAATCCTCTTGCCGTTGGGATGACCGGATTATTGGGAATCGAGAGCGGACACTATGCGCTCGAAAAAGCAGAAGCAGTGTTGCTCTTGGGTACAGACTTTCCGTACACGGCATGGTATCCGAAGAAAGCACGCATCGCGCAGGTGGATATTCGAGCCGAGCATCTTGGGCGTAGATCCCAGCTCGAACTCGGTCTAATGGGAGAC
>Ga0209118_1000902_pt1 | contig 14817 bp, 9 predicted proteins | sample BlaSpr_A8_Ref_M1_FD_187988 | JGI IMG/M metagenome (GOLD analysis project Ga0209118, IMG submission 187988) | Forest soil microbial communities from Thunder Bay, Ontario, Canada - Black Spruce, Ontario site 2_A8_Ref_M1 (SPAdes) (version 2) | ecosystem: Environmental > Terrestrial > Soil > Boreal...
TCTTCGCCCTCTCCGCCATCGTGCTGTTCGCTTCCGCCATCGCTACCAAACGGCTCCGCGCTGGAGTCAGCGAGCTCGCCTCCATCCAACAACTCCTCGCCGGCGGAAACAGCGATGAAGCCCTCACCAGATTGCAGCAACTAACCATCCGTGAGCCAAATCTGGCTCCAGCGCAGGACATGCTCTCGATGGTGTATTTTAGGGAAAACCGCTACCCCGAAGCCATCGCCGCCCTGGAAAAGGCCTGCGACGCCGAACCGGCCAACATCGCTTATCTGCAGAAACTTAGCGGCGCCTATCTCACCCTTGGGCAGTTCGATCAAGCCGTCGCCTTCTACCAAAAACTGGTGACCCAAAATCCTAACGATTCTCGCGCCCATCTCGGCCTCGGCTCCGCTTACACGGGAAAAAGGCAATACGACTCCGCCATCTCTGAATTCCGTCAGGCTGTTACTCTCGACCCCAAAACGGCCACCCCGCAACACGCCCTCGGCCAAGCCCAGCTCCACGCCGGCCGCTATACCGACGCCCAGGCCACCTACCGCCGCCTCCTCGCCCAGTTCCCCAACGACCCCCGTGCCCAATCCGCCCTCGATTTCGCCACCCACCAACTCCACTAACTCCTTTGCTCACACACTTTTAGCAGACCACCGCCTGAACCCTGTTGGGTCAATCTTTTGCAAAAACATAGAGAGCGGGGGCTTCCTCATTCTTCAAGCTTTCAACCTTCAATCGAAGATCCCGAGCGGCTCGCGGGACTTTCGACTCTCAACCCCGTCCTACGATACACTTTGCCGATGGGAATTCTGTGGCGGCTTTCACGCTGGATGGGAAAACAGGACCACATGACGCACATCGTTGCCGGAAACATCGCTCCGAGATTTTCTCTGAAAGCTCTCGACAACAAGGAATACTCGCTCAACACCTTGCTGGAGCGTGGCCCGGTCGTAGCCGCCTTCTTCAAAATCTCCTGCCCCGTTTGCCAATTCACAGTCCCCTTCCTCGAACGCCTCTACAAACGTTATGGCGGAGACTCCGTAACTTTTCTCGGAATCTCCCAGGACGACGTGCGCACCACCCAGAATTTTGCCAAGGAATACGGCGTGACCTTCCCGCTGCTTCTCGACGAAAGCGGCTATCCGGTTTCCAACGCTTATGGCCTGACCAACGTGCCCACGATTTTTCTAATCGATACCGGCGGCACTGTGATGGTCAGCAGCATGGGCTTTGACAAGAAAGACCTCGAAACGATTGCCGCGCATCTTGCCGAGCGGAACAAAGTATCTCTGGCACCATTTTTCCGTCCCGACGAAGTAGTCCCTGCCAACAAACCGGGATGAAGCTCAAAAAATTAGGCCCGGTCGGGCCTGAAGAATTTTGCAGTAAGGGGGCCCAGCTCGTACTTATCGTAGCGAACGTGCTCCCGCTTTCCGAAAGAAGGAATTGTGATTACGGCGAATTTGCTGCAAAAACTCGGCTGGAATTTATTCGAGTTCGGTTTCGAGCGATTGTTTCTGGTGCTTCGGCGGCCGTTTGCGTTTGTCGGGAATGACTCGCGTGGCGGCCGGTACAATACCGGATTTACGCGCCGCTCGCCGCGCTTCTGTTCCTTTGTCCAAAATCTTCCTTCGTTTTTTCATCCCGGCCTCAGGCCGGAATTTTAGCGGATCTAGAAATTGAAGGATACCTGCAAATCGATGCGGCGATTGGCGGTCGAAGAAGAGTACGGTCCGCCGGCAAGCCCGTTGGCTTGGCCGAAGAGCGGTGAACTCAAGTTGCCGATGGGAGTGGCGACATTGACGTTATTGAAAACGTTTCGCGCGGCGACGCTGAACGTCAGATTGTAACGGTTGTTGTTTGATCCGCCGCCATCCATCCCGCGCCCGCCACCACGCGGGCCTCGGTCGCCCGGGCCACCCGGCCCGCGACCAAATGTGCCGCCAGCACCAGCCCCCCCTGCGCCCGCGTTTGCTGCTTCCGCTTTTTTGCCGAAACCGAAGGTTTTGCTCAAACGAAGATTCAGAGAAAAGCGGCCAGGGCCTTCCGCAAAGTTGATTGGAATAACCGCCTGGCCGGGCTGCGTGGCCAAATTAAAGCATCCGTACGGGGTGGCTTTGACACCGGAAGCGCCGGGCGTGCACGTGCCGAACGCCGCGCGCGTATTGAAGATGGAATCCTGGTAGAGATCCTGCCCGGTCGTGATATTGAACGGAACACCGGATTGCGCGACGAGGAACGGGCTCAGCCGAAACGCGTAAGGCAAGGCCATCGTTCCTCCGGAAAACACGCGATGGCGGATGTCGAAGGAGGCGCGGCCGTAATCCTGGCTGACGTCGAATGGATTCGAAGGGAAGCTCCCCGCGCTGGAAGTATCGCTCTTGGCGTAGCTTAGCGTGTAGTAGCCGAAAAGCGATAGCTTCGTTCCCATTCGAATGCTGCCATTCACAATGAGTTGATTCTGCTTGAAGATGCCTTCGGACTGATATTGGAAGATATTTTGGTTCGTTCCATTGGGCCTCAAGCCAGTAATGGGATCGGCGGGGTTCAGGTTGGTGGTGAAAAACTGGTGGACTCCGCGTGAGGTCAGATAGGTCACCGATAAGTTGGCGAATTTCGCGAGCTGGCGTTCAACGCTTATGCCGGTCTGGATGGTGTAGGGAGCACGAAGATTCGAATTGGGCTGGTATGTGGTGGGATTACTCTGGGGCAAAGAGGCTGGGGCCGGTATGCTGAAAAGATAAAACTGCGGATTTGTCACGAGAAATTGCTGTTGCGTGGCGCCGTTGAGGCGCTCCTGTCTCAAAAAGAGGTCATAGGAAAAGCGGTCATAAAACATGCCAGAACCCACGCGGAGCACTGTCTTTGGGGAATTCTTGCCAGACCCGCCGATGCCCCAAGCGAGACCGAACCGCGGGGCAATATCCGCATGGTCGCCAAAATTATTCTGGGTTTCGAAGCGAAGACCGTAACTTAGTGTGATGTTCGGGCGAAGCCTCCAGTCGTCTTGAGCGTACAGCCCGGCATCGAAATAAACGACGCTGGCCAATGCGCTGCCGTTCGTGACGGAATAGAAACTGGCGCCGCCTCCGTGGGCGATCGCGTTTTGAAGATTTGCCTGTGTGTTTCCGGCGGCCAAGAACCGCAGGGTGATGAGATAGGCATCCACCCCGGAGATCTGGGGGCACGCCGGTGGTGGGTGTGATGCCGTGCAACCAGAAACGGTAGGATCGGGCCGCGAACCGAAACTAAAGGAGCCGTTGAAGTTGGACATTGAGTCATTCGAATCGTGATTGGCGCGCAGCCGGGCGCCAAATTTCAAAAAGTGTTTGCCGAGCGACATGGAAGTGTAATTCTGCAGTTCGTAGCGATCGAGAATGTCGTTGCTGATTCCAGCGCCGTTTCCGCCGCCATTGAATGCGCCCTGGACGGAAACTGAGGGATCCGCGCTCTGCGGGGTCTGGTCACTGGTCTCGCGGACGAACCTGAAACGGGTCTCATTGATAGTCTTGGCATTCACAATCTGCGTGTCGCTGAACTGGAATTGATGTTCGGTATTGAGTTGATTGAAGCCGAGCGACGGGAGGTTGAATTGGCCAACGCCGTTGTTGGTTTCATTTTCGCGTTCGAACTGGTAGCGCAAGGTGAGAGTGTTGCTGGCGCTGACTTGATAGTCGAATCTTGGACTGAGGTTCGTGCGTCGGCGTGGATTGTTGACTGCGTCACTGAATGCGACGATCGCGAAGGTCGTTGGATCCACGATCTGGGCGCTGACCACGGACAGCTCATTGATATCGCGGCGCTCGAGATTGAAGAAGAACGAGGCCTTCTTACTTATGAGCGGTCCGCCGATCTCGCCGCTGAATTGTCTGGAGTTGTAGCCAGGCGGCTGACTTCCCGCCGGGATGATTTCGAACGGGTTGCGTGAATTCAATCCTGCGGTGTTTCCCGTCAGGAAGAGCTGGCCGTGAAACTGATCGGTTCCCGGCTTGGTGAGGATTTCGATCCGGCCGTATCCCAATCTATCGTATTCGGCGGAAAACGGATTCTGATTGATGCGAATTTCGCGAATGGAGGCCTTAGGTGGAAGCGTGCCGCCCGTAAAGCCGTCGATATAAATCTGGCCGCCGTTAGGGCCTGCAGAGGGGCCAGCGAGCGTTTGAAGTTCGGACTGCAGCTCATCGGGATCATCCGAGAGCGCTTCGAGGTCCTTGCCTTGCATGACCACCATGCCGGCGTTGTTCGAAGGAGCAATGTCGACGCTGGTGGGGGAATCCGAAACCTCCACTTTTTCCTCCTCCATCTGGATAAGCAGGCCAATGTTCAAGCGTTGCGTCTGCCCGGGGAGGATCTGGACATCTTCCTGCGTGAAAATAGCGAAGCCCTTGGCGACGGCCTTCACGGCGTACGTGCCCGCAACCAGTCCTTTGAATTCGTAGAAGCCGTCCCGGTTAGTGGTGGTGTCCAGTGACGCACCGCTGGCGTTGGTCAGACGAACGGCCGCTTTTGCGATAACTCCGCCGGAGGGGTCGGTGACGACTCCATTCAGTGCGCCCGCAGGAGTCTGGGCATCCAAATTCCCTGCCATCGGGAAAATCAACAGAAGAAAAGCCAAATTCAGTAGAACAATTCGAACGGGCCGAAAACTCATCAGAGCTCCTGAGTAAATATCTTTATTTGAGACCACCGGCTTAAGACTGCGCGGCATTACGGTGTGGCCGCTTCCCCGCCGCCTCCGCTGTTGAGGCTCCATGGCGAAAGAATTGTGGACGGAATGCTCTTAGGGGAAGCTTCCAGAATGGGCTCAACTCCACCAAGTAGGGTGATCACGGTGGAGACGCCATTCGCACCGTCTTCGGTCGCCACAACCATGATGGCATCGCCCTTCTGCAAGTCCGCCAGTGTGGCGGCGGGCATCAGGCTAATCGCCTGTTGCAGATCGGCGGTGCCCCCGCCGCCGGGCCTTCCCATTCCGCCAGAGCCGCCGGACTCCGAGCCGCCGGATGGCGGACCACTGGGTTTCGGGGTTTTCGCCGCATTCGCAGTGGAGGCAGCGCCACTCGGAGTGGGCGCGGACGATTGTCCTTCGGTTGAAGTTCCTCTTAGGCGCATGGCGATCCGCTGCGCCATCGGCGCAGGAACTTTGCGCAGCTGCGATTCCGCCGTGATCCTCACAGTGATGGATTTCTTTGAAACTAGATCCTGGACAATGATGGTGCCCGCAGATGCGTCGAGCACGGAAATCGTACCGGCGATATTTCGAAACGTGCCGGAGACGATTTCATCGGCAGTGAGTTCGTTGCCATCGGCGCTGCGCGTGCCGCGAGCGCGAAGCTGGTCGCCAGGCTTGATCCGATCGAGCGGAGCGGGCTTCGCGTCATCAAACTTCACAGAATCCGAAGCATACCGGCGCAGGATGGTGTCCTTGGAAAGATGAACGGCAACGCTCTTTTTTTCGCCAAGGGCCGGCAGTGCAACGCTGATCGTCCCGCCGGCAGCATCGACGCTGTTCACCAGTCCGCCGAAGCCGTGTTTTTGCCACTCTTCGCGGTCGCGGGACTGTTTTTCAGCGATGTCCACTTTCTTCATGGCGATAACCGACGCGGCCACAACGGATTTTCCATCCTCGCCAAGCTTGCCGCGCACAAGTATGCGGTCGCCGGGTTGAACGTCCCCCAACTGGATGGGCGTGGCCTCCTTCAGGTCCTTTTGCCCGGGCGCAATTCGAACGAGTTTCGTGGCGTCTTGGATTTGAACGGTCACGTCGCTTCCCGCATCCGTTGTCAAAGTTATGGCATTGCCGGAAATCGACTTAATTGTTCCAACAGGCCTCGCCGCGGCGGGAGTTTGCGAGGACGGCTGCTGCCCCGCTTGGGCCTGGGGAGATTGAGAACCTGCGGCACTTCCCGCGCTGAAACTCAGGCAAATTGCTGCGATCAACAAAGCTGGTTCACACACACGCCTGTTCCGAAACACCATCTCGATGCCTCACCCCGCTATTTGTCTACTTTAGTCCTGATGACGATTGCTTGCACCAATTCCCGTGCCACCCAAACTAGGGATTCATGTCAGCCATTAGACGTATTCAGGGGTGAAAGTCGTTTCACCGGCAGGTTATTCCCCGCAGAAATGAGGGTTGCTATCGGTCAGCAGCTCGATGTCCTCGAAGATGCGTCTAGTCACACAATCCGCGACTGCACGACACTCACAATCACTTCACGCCACGATGCCCCGATTTCATTGGAAGTCACTGATTTGCTCACTTCCCCATCTGCGATTCAAAGCTGGGCCAAATCGCGGCTTTAAATCTCGGGCTGAAGCGATCTCGCCATTTCCAGAGTGACGCGCTGCTTGCGGCGATACGAGATGTTCGCCAGGTGGGCGGCGATTGCCGAACGATAGCCAATCTCAACTGACGCATTGGGGGTCTTGCGGGTTCGCACGCAATCGACCCAATTGGCCATATGGTTCCGATTCGGCGTTTCTCCGGAGAGCGTCGTCCCTTCACGCCGGTTGGCCTTCTCAGGATAATAATGAATGCCCTCTGCAGACTTTCCGGTCACCATGTCGGTTGCTCCGGATATATGTTCGATGGTGCCGTCACTCCCGAGCAGGCGCTCGCCCAAGCCGTAATGGCTGTTGCTGAAAGTGGACTGCCACGTGACAACTGTGTCAGCGGGATATTCGAGCGTCGCCACGATCGTGTCTGGGACCTGGCGACCGTCTTTCTCCGAAAACACACCCCCTGACATGTACGCTGCGCTAGGCTCCGGCAGATCCAGCGCGGTCATGATCCAAGCGATTTGATGGATCATGTTTTCCGTCACATTTCCGCCTGAAAACTCCCAGTACAACCTCCAGTTGATAAACTTGAAGGGATCAAATTCGCGATCGGGGCGCCCGTTCAGGAAAGCTTTCCAATTAACGTTTTGCGCGGTGCAGTCCGGGGGTACCTTGCGTACCCACTGACCTTTGCCGTGGGGAGTGTTGCGGCTCATCCAGGACTCCACTTGAGTAACCTTCCCAACAATTCCGCCCTTGATCCACTTCCGCGCATCGGCGAGTGAGCCGGAACTTTCATGTTGCAAGCCGATTTGCACCACGCGGTCGGATTTCTTCGCTGCCGCCAGGCATTCTTCTGCCTCCGGAATGGACCAAGTCATTGTTTTCTCGGAATAGAGGTCCTTGCCGGCTGCAAGCGTATCCAGAAAATGCCGTGCATGGATGTGCAGCGGGCTCGCCACGATGACCGCGTCGATGTCTTTCATGTCGAGCAGCCGCCGGTGATCGTCAAGCGTCTGAATGCCGGCCGCCATCTGCTTGGCTTCGTCCCGGCTTCGCGTGTAAATGTCTGCGATGGCGACGAGTTGAGCGTCGGGAACTCCGAGCACCTGTTTGAGCAATTCTTGTCCGCGTCCACCCACCCCGATCATCCCCACGCGCACGCGGTCATTTGCGCCGAGCACTCGCGAGGGTGGATAAGCCGCCAGAGCTGCCGCGCTGATCGCGGCCTGTCTTATGAATTCGCGTCGAGAGTTGTTTGCCATGTGCGTATCCCCCTGTGGATCATTTTCGAAAGACAGTCAAGAAGGTTTTTGCTTCGCGGTCGCGTCTTGAAGATAGTGCGTCACTACGCGGGCAAAATCCGCAATCGCTAGTTCAGGCTCTTCGATCTCGGGATGCCAGGCTTTTTCCCATTCGAAAGAATAGTAACCCGCATATCCGGACTCGACTAGCAGTTCCACCTGGCGCTTCACAGGCACCCCGCCGCGCCCGGTGAGGACGTAATGAGCCTCCCCACCTTCCATGCGCGAGTCCTTCAGATGGGTATGCCTAATGTATCTCCCAAGCTGACTAACTGTGACCGCCGGGTCTTCCTTACCATCGACGTAAGTGTTGTGCGCATCCCAGAGCAATCCGACGTGCGACGAGCCAGCCTTTTCGAGTATTTCACGAAGCGTTGGAGCATCCGTGAAGTCTCCGTGCGATTCGAGCAAGACAGTGACGTTCTTGGGGCCCGCATAGTCCCCAAGTTCGCGCAGCGAACTGGCAATATGCTCGAGCGCCGGGGCACGCGGTCCGATCACCTTGTTGCCGAAAACGCGCACGTAGGGCGCGGCGAGTTGCGAGGCAAGGTCAATGAACCGCCGCGCATCGGCAAGCTGCTGTTCGTGCTCCTGGCCAGCACTATGCAAGTTGGCCGAACTGCTCACGCAGGAAATTTGCAATCCTCGGTCGGCGATCTGCTTCTTGGATTGTTCAAGGCGCGTCGCCGCAAATTCGGGGCGCGAAGGCAGGTCCATCGTTCCCTGCAGTCCGCGGAGCTCCACAGCGGCAAAGCCATTCTGCTGGGCGAAGTCGAGAACCTTGAGCCACTCCCAGGACGGGCAACCGAGCGTCGAAAAGCCGATCGGCAAGCGCCCGCCCGCAGCGTGCAAAACTCCCGGCAGCGCAGCCAGGGTCATCGTTAGGCGCTGAAGGAATTCCCGCCGGTCCGTGTGCATCATCACCATGAGCGTGCGGCAAAATCCATTTCCCGTTTCTCAAAACTCGAACGAAATACGAGCTTCACTGTCCGTCTGCTTCGCCCCGGTAAGCTAGAGACTAAAGGGCTCCAGCCTCTTGCAGCGCTTTCTTCATCCCTGCCCAACTCTGTCGGGTCGATTCCTCCGGTGTGTCCGCGCCGCGCCAGTGGGTCTCGAGACTTACGGCGAAATGATAGCCGTCGCGCTTCAGCGCCCTAAACTGCCCGACCCAATCGATGATACCGCGGCCCATCGCCGCCCATTGGTAGCCCTTGTCGTCCGGTTTTTTTACCGCGTCCTTGCAATGACAGTGGCCAATGCGATCCTTCGGCAAGAGATTGTATCCATCCGGATAGGGCTTCTCATCATGCTGCGCTGCGTTTCCTGGGTCCCAATTGAGCATTAGGTTAGAAGATCGTACCGCACCAAGGACCTTAGCCGCTTCAGCCGCAGTAGCGGTATTGCAAGCAGCCTCATTTTCGAGAACCAGAATCACATTCTTCCTGGCGGCTGTTTCAGCCGCATTCCGCAGTTTTTCATTTATGGCCGCGCGATACGGCGCCTGATCATCGAGCCGCCAGAAATCGAAGAATCGGACGCGATCGGTGTGGAACGCCTTCGCCAGCTCGATACTTCGTTCAAGCACTTCTTCCTCCTGCTCAAACGTAAAGTCAGCGTTGAATTGATCGCGCTTGGGACTGTACTTGGACTTCGGTGCGCCCGGCCAATCCACCTTGAAAAGCGGGCTAGCGATGTCGGTCACACGCAGCTTGTACTTTTCCAAAATGCGCCGCGCTTCTTCAATTTCCTTTGCGTCCAGCTTGAGCAGGTTTTTGTTCCACATGCCGCGCAGCTCGATCCATTCCATGCCGAATTCCTTCGAAGCTACTTCGCAGGCGTGGCCAAGGTCCTGACTGATCTCGTCGCTGATAACGGCGATCCGGAAGGGCGAATTCATACCGTCACCCCGAGCTTTTCTTCGAGATATTTCTTACTGAGCGCTCCCGACTCTTTGGGCGTGCGCGTCTTGTCGGGCACGGCGTCCAGCTCGACGATGGCCCAGCCCCTGAAATTCACTTTGTGCAATACATCGAACACTGCCTGGAGATCCACCTTCCCCCGGCCGAGTTCGACAAAACGATAGGGGCGCTTTGCATCCGCGCTTCCGGGCAGCGGCTCGACATCCTTTATATGCAGGAAAAGCAGCCGGTCGCTGTATTTCTCAATCGCCTTCGCCGGATCGCCGCCGCCCTGGTAATAGTGCGCCACGTCCAACTCCAACTTGGCATAGCGCGGGTCCGCAGCTTGCAGGATTTGATCCACTTCCTCGGGACGCTCTCCGAGCGAACCCATGTGGTTGTGATATCCCAGCGAGACCCCCAGATCGGCGGTGCGTTTCCCGATTTCCGAAATCAGCCGTCCCAACCGCTTATAGTCCGCCGCCGTGATGGCGCGGTCCTTAGGACGTTCGTCGGTGACTTGAAGATAGAGGCCTCCAACATCGTGCACAAATTTTGCATTGGCGGTGTGCTTGGCAATTTCTTCGGCTTCAAGCGCAGGGTCGATGTGTACGCCGCCGCTCGAGAGCGCAACCATCTTCAGTTGGTGCTTTTCGAGCAGGTCCCGCATTTCCGCAGGGCTGCCAAATTCCTTGATGACATTGGAGCGCAGTTGAATTCCGCGGAAGCCCAGTGATGAAATGTCTTCGATCGCCTGCCGGTCGTTTCCACCCCAAGTGATGGACGCATATCCAAAGAGAATTGCCGCCGGCGCTGGTGAAATCGGCGCATCAAAATACGACAAGTCCATCGGTGGATAGAGCCGCGGATCCAAAGACGCATAGCCTGGGATCGAGGGGAGGGCAGTTGCGACTGCCATCACCCCGAGACCATTGAGAAACTCACGACGTGAAACGCGAAACGGCATATTGGCCCCTCCTACCCGATACTATTAAAGGGATCGATCTTGATCTGCAATAAATTTCGCATTCCCTGAACAATTAGTCGTTTGACGCGTGCAACTGTGACTGGGGCCGCCCAGCCGACACATTTGTTCGTCGTTCTCAGCCGGCTCAGAAGTTGAACTTTGCGCCGAGTTGAAGCTGGCGGCCGCCGGTGGCACTCGTGATTGCGCCCCAACTGTTGCTGTTCAGCGTCAGGCCCGCCACTGTGCCGTTACCAGAGGTGAAGAAGAATTGCGGCGTATTTGTTACGCCAAAAGCCTCGAGGCGCAGATCCAGATTATAGCGTTCTGTCAAGTGGACCGACTTGGACAACGCAGCATCCAGGTTGAAGAAGCCGGGCCCGCTGAGATAGTTGCGCCCCACATTGCCGAATGCATCCCCCGCCGCAGCAGCGAAGCTCGAGGTGCTGAACCATGGATTGCCGATGCCGATACCGTGAAGGATCTTCACAGGAGCAACCAAATCCGGCGTTTGGGTGTTGCCCGGCGCCTTGAGCGAGGCAGAACTGGCGCTAAAGTAGAGCGGAAGGCCCGACATCAACGTAAGAAAGCTGGAGACGCGCCAGCCACCGAGAACCGCAGCGCCGATTCCAGAAGAGACGAAGTGCTTGCCCTTTCCGAACGGCAGATCGTACACAATACTCTGGACAAATGTTTGGGTGCGATCGAAGTCGTTGCGGCCGTAATTGCGGCGTTGATTGATATAGAATGCGAGGCCACCATCGTCGCCCGTTTGGAAACCCATGCCTTTGCCGAAGGTGTAAGACGTGGTGGTCGCGAAACCGCTCGAGAAGCGTCGGTCAATCTTCGCCTGCAAAGCATGGTAGCTGGACGAGTATCCCGCAAAAAGGAGACTGGTGCTCGAGGTTCGCCCGAAAGGGATATCCTCAGGCTGCCCCGCGTTCGATTGGCCAACCACCGTGGCGGCGTTGAGGTTGTAATTTACAACGGTGTCAACGCTGTGATTGCCAACGTAAGCTAAATCGAGTACGAAGCGCCCAGGCAGAGTCCGCTGGATCGCGGCATTCCACGATTCCACATACGGGTTCTTGAAGTTGGGACTCACCACAAACTGGTTCGAGAGTTTGAGCACCGCCGCCGCCGCCGCGCTGGTCGCAGTGGTGATGATGCCGTTCGACGGAACCACAGGGAGGCTCAGAGGGGGGAAACCATTCTCGAAAGTGGCCGGAGTTACGCCATCAGCAAGCACTGCCGGACCAAAACTCGCAACTGCTGGATTGAAGGCAACATTGGCGCGCACGGGGAAATTGTAGGCATAGCTGTTGTCGGGAAAGGGCGTATAGCTGATCCCGAACCCAACGCGGAAGACCGTGGATTCCTTCAAGCGATAGGCCAGTCCCAGGCGCGGCGCAAAGTATTTGTAATGCGTCGTGATCCCCAGGTTGTCCGGATTGCTACCGTAGCCGGTGACGACAAGCGTGTTGTTGACGGGATTGTAATTGGAAAAGCCTCCCTTGGCAACAGGGGTAGCTGGCGGATAAAACTCCCAACGGACTCCAAGATCCGCAGAGAACTTGGGAGTGACCACCCATTTGTCTTGCACGAAGGTGAAGAATTGCCATGCTCGATAGTTCGGGAAGAAGGTGGCCAGATCGCGTCCCGCCTGACCCGGTACGTCGAGCAGAAAGCTGGCAAAGTCGTTTCCAAAGCTGGTGATAGTTGAGCCGCCACCGGTGTTGAGTGCCGTCTGGCCATCGTTGAAAGTATAAAGGCCGCGCGGGCTGAACGTTTGCTCCTGGAGCAAGGCATCGCGGATACGGCGAAGGTCGGCACCAAACTTAACGGTATGATTGCCGAGAATCTTGGTCCAGGTATTGGCAAAGTCAATATTCGTTTCTGAGCGGATCCAGGGCAGGCTCGAGGAGAAGCCAATCAAGGGGTTGGAAAACCCTCCGTTAATCGTGACACCCACGATTCCGCTGGTTATGGTTTTATCGAGGTTAACGCCGGGAATGCCGAGAGTAGTTGAAGTATTCGTGCCGTAATCGCTGTTGTGGGCTTCGTTGTGGTACCACCCTGCGCCAACGCGAAACTCAGCCACCAAAGTATTCGAGAAAAAGCGGTTGTAGTTGAGGCCAGCGCTATAGGTGTTCTGAAGCCCCGATCCTTCAAAATTGCCTTGCGCCGGCCCGCCGGCTATGCCGAATATCGGGGCTTGGAAAATTGACGGACGCTGGTAGCTGAATCGCGCACTCAGGCGGTCTTTATCGGTGAGATTGGCATCGACTTTGCCATCAAAGAAATTCGTGTCTTTATGGAAAGCCAGCAGAGCCGAGTAGTTGTTCGCGTTGCCAGGAAGATTTGGGCTGGGTAAGAAATTCATGAACTTAGTGGAAATGGGATCAATCAAGCCAGTGGGAATGACGTTGGAGCACATACCGTTGCTATACCCTAGGGTCGCCGGAGTGCACGCCGAGTTGAAGGCATCCACGGTAGTTCCATTTGGACCCGATACCGTAGCCACACCAGGAGAGGACGTGGCAACCAGCGGCTGGCGGCCCGTGCCGTCTGGATTACCGCTAAAGGGATTGTAGATGTTGCAGGCGGTCGGAGGGGCCGGTGGTTTACAGGCTGCCGAGTTTTTTACTGCAGTTAGATCACCCGAGCGAAAGGCCATTGTGGGGATACTGACGCGGTTCGCGTTCGCCTGATGGTCTTTGACCAATAGATAGTCGGCGAAGAAAAAAAGTTTATTCTTCTTGATCGGGCCGCCAATATTGCCGCCAAAATAGTTGTAAGCCAGGTGCCCCACGGACGTGTCAAAATAGTTGCGGGCATTGAAATAATTGTTCCTGGCGAATTCATAGGCAGCGCCGTGGTAATTGTTCGTGCCGGACTTCAAGATGACGTTGGTAACGGCGCCACTGGCACGCCCTAGTTCCGCGTCGAAATTACTGGTCGAAACGTCTACCGTCTGGATGGCTTCGAGCGGCGGTATCAGGATCTGCAGAAGACCGGTGCGTTCGTTGTCGTCGATGCCCTCTATCTGGTAGTTGTTGCCCATGCGCAGCTGGCCGTTGACTTCCGTCTGCAACGAACTGCTGGCGTTAAAGAACTGCGAATGCTGGAAAGTGGCGCGAGTCGTACCGGGCACGATGTTCAGAAGGTTTTGGAAATTGCGATTGGTGCCGAGCGGTACGTTCTCCGTTAGCACGGTTTCGAGCTTCCGCCCCGTGTCCGCTCGCTCGGTCTGAAGGATTGGGGTCTCCGCCTCCACGGTGATGGTTTCCGAGGTGCTTCCAGGCTCAAGGACCAGATCGACGCGCCCGGTCGTGTTCACGATCACATCGACTCCGGCTCTCGACGCGCGTTTAAATCCCGACTGTTCAGCGGTTACCGAATACGTCCCCGGCGGCAGATCTGGGAAAACATAGTTGCCGCTATCGTTCGTTTGAGAGGCACGGCTAATCCCTGTGTTCGTCTCCGTGACCGTTACCTTCACGCTGGCCACCGCAGCCCCTGACGAATCCGTCACGGTTCCGAGCAAAGTTGCGTTGACCGCCTGCCCCACGATGGGTAGAGAAACCCCAAGAAGAATTGTCCCCAGCAGTACGGCCATGCTCAGGCGCCACAGTTTGACCAGACCGGCCGTGGCCGGCACTGCAATCTCTTCGGTATTTATCGCATGGGATTTATTCCAGGTACGCATCCAAGGGGAAGACGAACCAAACAGTTTTTTCATGGCATCACACCCCACTCGATTCGAAAAAACTCCAGACCAGAGACAAAGGGACCAACAAAGGCTTGGAACTGGTTCCACACCTTAGCCGAGCGAAAACTCTCTGTCAAGTCAGAATCCCTCGTCCTAGTGAGAACCAATAAGTTGGATTGGTTTTCCACCTACTTGCCGCAGGCATGCGTGGGTCCGTGGAGCCTGTTTGTTGAGGATACAAGCGTAGTTTTGGTGTGCTAGACTTGCCCATTGAAGAGGGGGTCGACGGTCCACCGAAACGAGCCAGACGCCAACGCGACAAAAGGGCGCATTGTCATGGAAGCAGTTCCAAGGAAAACGACGATTCGCGAGGTTGCGAAGGCCGCTGCCGTCGGCATAGGAACCATTTCCCGCGTGTTAAATTCCAGCACTCAGGTAAGCCGGGAAACGCGTGCGCGAGTACTCGAGGCCATCCGACGTCTGGGATTCCGCCCCAATGCGCAGGCCCGCCGGATTCTCAAGCGACGCGCAGAAATGGTTTGCTTTCTCCTAAGCAACCGCGATTTTCTCCATCCCTTTCATGCACGCATCCTGCAAGGCGTTGAAACTTATGCCAGCAGCTTGAAACAGCACGTGCTGTTCGCCGCGCTGCATTACTCC
>Ga0209118_1000903_pt1 | contig 14817 bp, 18 predicted proteins | sample BlaSpr_A8_Ref_M1_FD_187988 | JGI IMG/M metagenome (GOLD analysis project Ga0209118, IMG submission 187988) | Forest soil microbial communities from Thunder Bay, Ontario, Canada - Black Spruce, Ontario site 2_A8_Ref_M1 (SPAdes) (version 2) | ecosystem: Environmental > Terrestrial > Soil > Boreal...
GCAGCCGGCAACGCAGAGATCGGCCGCCTAGGCGGATGAGCCCGCAGGGTGCCACGGGCGCCGCGCAGCGCCGCCCCTGGCATTTCCGTCGAACTTTCGAAGCGGGACACTACGCAACATCCTGACGCGTGAGCAGGATCGTCGTGAGCGCCGCGCCGGCCACGGTGACTGCGGCGAGCACGATCACAGAGGGCCATAGATCGGCCTCGATTGCACCCGGCACGGTCTGGTTGCCGATGTGCGCGAGCAGCGATTCGGCGTAGTGACGGATGGAGAGCGAAGCGGGACCTTTTCCAATGCTGGCGACGCCCGCCTCCCAGATCAGCACGTAACCCAGCCCGAAGATGAGGGCGTGCCGCACTCGCAGGCCGAAGGCCGTGAAAATCGCGGTGTAGGCGCACGCGGCCAGAGCGGTCGATGCGGTGGCGGCCCCGAGCGCCTGCGAGCTCGCGCCGGCCAACACGACCGCCAGCCCGACCGGAACGAGAGTCAGCGGCAGGACCACCATGAGTGTCGCCGCCAGGGCGACGAGCACCACCTTCCAGCGCGCGACCGGTCGCAACCATATGTAGACGAGGGTTGCGTCCTGGGCGAGATCGCCCAACGACGATGTCGAAAAAACAAGGGCGACCACGGGTACGTACAACGCCAGGGCAGCGCCGTCGACCAGGATGTAGACGTCCGTCTCGCGGTTCGCGTAATCGCTGACTCGCAACGCGTACCCGATGAGGTCGATCAGCGCGCCGCCCGCGAGGAAGGCCAGCAGCCGGCCGCGTGTGACCGAGGTGCGCAGAAGGATCCGGTACAGAGAGGTCACGGTGAGCGCCTCGCCACGAGGTACCTGAAAACGCTCTCGAGGTCGTCGTCGAGGGGCGCGACTTCGAGGAGGTGCACACCGAGCTCCTGGGCCAGGCGCGGCAGGCGGCGCCTGAGCGGCGATACGGTCCAGGTGTCGATGACGATCGCGTTGTCGCCGGCGGTCTGGACGGCGGACACCGTGCCGGAGCCCATCAGGCCTGAGGCCAGTCGCAGCGGGTCGCTCGACCGAAGCCGGATCCTGTGAGGACGGTCGTCCAGCAGCTGGCGGATGGCGTGAAAGTCACCCTCGGCGGCGAGCTTGCCCTCGGCCAGGACGAGCACGGTTGAGCTCAGCTCCTGGACCTCCTCGAGGACGTGGCTCGAGACGAGCACGCACCGGTCCTCGGCGCCGAGGCGGATGAACAGCTGGGCCATGCGCGAGCGCTGGCGGGGATCGAGCCCGTTCAGAGGCTCATCGAGGATGAGGATCCGCGGCCCGTGCACGATCGCTTGCGCGATCTTCACGCGCTGCCTCATTCCTTTCGAGTAGCTGCTGAGGTGACGGCTGTCGTCCGGGTCGAGCTCGACGGTCTCGATTGCCGTGCGCGCCGCCCCTGCCGGATCTGGCATGCCCTCCAGCGAGGCTGCCATGGCCACGAACTCGAGCGCGTTCACGCCAGGCGGCAAGCGTTCCTGTTGCGGCACGAGGCCGATCACCTTGCGAATCTCGCCCGAGGACCGCGGGTCTTTGCCGAGGACTCGCACCGAGCCCTGGGACGGCGACGTGAGACCGCACATGATGCGGATCAGCGACGACTTGCCCGCGCCGTTCGGCCCGAGCAGCGAGGTCAGGCCGCGCCCGATCGTGGCCGTCAGGCCGCTGAGCGCGACGACGCCGCCGTACCACTTCGCCACGTTCTTGATCTCGATCACCGGCGGCCCTCGGCGCGGTATCGCACGACGAGCAGCCCGATCGCGGCCAGCACCCAGGCGGCAGCGGCGGCCGCCATCTGCCAGGTGGGAACGTTGATGGTGCTTGAACTCTGGTAGAAGCGGAATACGAGCTGGAACGGCAGCTGGTTGACGTTGAAGAGCGCGACCCAGTCCGGCCCGTGCAGAGGGCCCTCGAGGATGAGCAGGGCTGCTCCGGTGAGCAGAAATCCCAGGATGATCCCCGCCGCCGCAAACGCGTTGCGATCGGTGAGGCTCGAGATGGCAAGCGCCACCGATCCGAAGAAGACGGCCAGCATGAGCCCGCTGCCGGCAACCTCGCCCAGGGTCTCCAGGCTCTTGGCCAGGCCGTTGGGGCCGTGGCCGAACAGCGAATAGCCGGCGAACTCGATCAGCACGGGGCCGACGGTGACGATGGCCAGCACAGCCCACACGGCGATCAGCTTCGCGAAGATGTAGGTGGTCGGGCCCAGGTTCGACGTCATGTACATCCGCAGCGTTCCATGCCTGCGATCCGGGCAGATCAGCTCGGGCGCGGTGAGCGCCACGAAGATGTACATCGCCGCCGTGATGAACTGGTAGAAGTCCGGGTAACCGGGCAGCTGCGTGTCCGGCGGGGCGACGGTGGCGACCACCACCAGGACCAGGCTCGGCAGGTAGGCGAGCGCGATCACGATGATCGGGACGACCTTGTAGCGCGCGCTCCGCTTGAGCCCGAGAACCCACAGGATCGAGTGCAGGACCAGGGTACAGAAGGAATAGACGGCGCCGAGCCGCACGCCCTCGTAGTGCTGGAATCGGCGATCCGCGATCTGAGCCTGGGCGCTCATCGGGCGGGCGCCTCCTCGAGGTCGAACAGCTCGCCGAGCGTGGCGGCGCCTCTCTCCATCCGGCGGAGCTCGAGGTCGAGCTCCACGACTCCCGCCACCACGGCGTCCTGCACCCCCTCGACGGATGAAGGAACGGTGAGGCGAAGGTCGTCCTTGGCGGTGGAGGCGAAACCTTTGGAGAGAGAAGGTCCGCGAGCCGCTTCGCGCCGGCGACGACCTCCACCACCATCGGCGTGTCGCCGCCGAGCAGGCTCTTCACGCTGCCGCTGCGCGCGACCTTGCCGCCTTCGAGCATGACGATGTAGTCGCTCACCTGCTCGACCTCACCCAGCAGGTGGGATGAGATCAGGACGGTGAAGCCAAGGTCGGTTCCAATCCGTCGCACGAGCGCGAGCATGTCGTCGCGCTGGATCGGGTCGAGGCCGTTGGTAGGCTCGTCGAGGAGGACGAGCTCTGGGTCGTGCACCAGCGCTTGAGCCAGCTTGACGCGCTGGCGCTGGCCGGTGGACATGGTGCCGATGGGACGGAAGCGCTCCTCGCCCAGGCCGACCTCGAACAGGACCTCGCTCGCCCGCACCACCGCCGCGCGGTGCGGGATGCCACGCATCTCGGCAAAGTGACGGACCAGCTCATTGGCTTTGACGTCGGGAGGAAACCGGTCGTCTTCGGGCGCGTAGCCGATCCGCTGGCGAAGCTTGTAGCCGGCTTTCAGCGGGTCCATCCCGAGCACCTCGAGCTTGCCCGCGTCGGGCCGGAGGACGCCGAGCAGCAGGCTGATCAGGGTGGTCTTGCCGGCGCCGTTCGCGCCAAGCAGGCCGGTCACGCCTTTCTGCAGCTCGAAGGTGACGTCGCTAAGGGCGAGCACCTGGCCGAACTTGCGCTGCACGTGGTCGGCAGAAGCGATCGCCGCCATGGCGCGGAAGTCTAACGAGAGAGGGCAATAGACTCATCGTGCAGATGCCTGAGGATGTGCGTTCTCGTTTCGCGCCGGTCGCCGCGAACTACACGCGCTCCACGTTTCACGCATCGTCCGAGCGGCTGCAAGAGGTGCTGGACCTCGCCCGGCCTAAGCCTGGCGATCTCGCCCTCGACGTCGCGACCGGCACCGGCAACACAGCGTTCGCGCTGGCGCCTTACGTGCGCCGCGTGATCGGGCTCGACGTGACGCCGGAGATGCTGGACCAGGCCCGGCGCCTGACGCGCGAGCGGGGCGTCAACAACGTGGACTGGGTGCTGGGCGATGTGGCGGCCCTGCCTTTTCAGGACGAGACCTTCGACCTCTACACGGTTCGCGCGGCGCCGCATCACTTCGCCGATATCGACGCCTTCCTGAGCGAGGCGTTTCGCGTGTTGAAGCCCGATCGGGATGCGGCCTTCATCGACTGCTCCCCGCCGGCCGCGGCGCGCGATGTGCTGCACGAGGTGGAGCTGCGTCGCGACCCCTCGCACGTCAAAGCCCTGACGGTCGAGGAATGGTCGGAGCACTTCGAGCGCGCGGGCTTCGAGATCGAATTGGCGTCCCGTCGAGAGCTCGACTGGGACTACGACGAATGGATGAACAACATGGCCGTCGACCCGGTGCTGGCCGGCGAGCTGGCGGAGGTGATCGAGAGCGCAGAGGGCGAAGCGCTTGCCCAGCTGCACCCGGAGCGGCGCGAAGGCAAGCTGCGGCATGCCTACTGGCATTGCCTTATCCGCGCCCATAAGAATGGGTAACTGTGGTCATGGCTCCCTTCCCCCGCAGAGGGAAGGTGGCCCGTCGCGTAGCGACCGGCCGGATGGGGGAAGGTGGAATTGGTATTAGCTGACGGAGAACTCATTCTTCTTGTCGACAAGGTCGGGCGCCGGCACCGCGTGCGCCTCAAAGCAGGAGAGCGGCATTCCCTTCACAACGGGGTGATCGACCACGACTCTCTGATCGGCCGTCCCGAGGGCGTGATCGTGACCACCCAGATGGGCGCGCGGATGCTGGCGGTGCGACCCACGTTTGCCGAGCAGGTCACCGGCCGGGTGCGCCAGGCGCAGCCGATCTATCCGAAGGACCTCGGAGCGATCATCGTGGGCGCGGACATCCACCCTGGGGCGAAGGTGCTCGAGGCGGGCACTGGAACCGGCGCGCTCACGCTCGCGGTGCTTCGTGCCATCGGGCCCGAGGGACACGTCGTGAGCTACGAGCAGCGAGAGGAGTTCCAGGAGGCGGCCACGAAGGCGATCGTCGACACGCTCGGCCACCTGCCCGGCAACCTGACCCTCAAGCTCGGGGACGCCTACGCCGGGTTCGACGAGCGCGACCTCGACCGGGTCCTGCTCGACCTCCCCGAGCCATGGCAGGCGGTGCCGGGCGCCAAGCTGGCGCTCAGGGCCGGGGGCATCGTTTTCGCCTTCTGCCCCAACGTGAGCCAGGTCCAGAGGTTTTTCGACTGCCTGCGCGAGGTTCGCGGCTTCGGGATGCTCGAGGTCTACGAGCTGCTCCAGCGAGGTTGGACGGTGCGCGGCCGCAGCCTGCGCCCGTCCCACCGCATGGTCGCCCACAGCGGATTCCTGTGCTTCGCCCGCCGCCTGGCGGAGGACGAGCTGTTCGAGCCGGAGGGCGAGGGCTTCCGGTGAGGTGGATCGTCCACGGCGAGCGCGCGGTGTACGAGAGCCCATGGGTTTCGGTGGCGCTTGTCGATGTCGAGGTGCCGGGAGGCAGGCGGTTCGAGCACCACGTGGTGCGGATGCCGGGCGAGGCGTCAGGCGTCGTCGCCGTCGAAGGCGGACGCGTTCTGCTCATCCACCGGCACCGCTTCATCACCGACTCGACGGGGTGGGAGATCCCGGCGGGTCGGGTCGAGGCGGGTGAAGACTCGATCGAGGCGGGGCGGCGCGAGATGCTGGAGGAGACCGGCTGGCGCCCGGGGCCGCTGTCCCAACTGTTCTCCTACTTTCCGGCCGCCGGCTTGATCGATCAGCGCTTCAACATCATCCTGGCTGACGGGGCGGAGCACATTGGCGAACCATCGGATGCGAGCGAGTCCGACCGCGTGGAATGGATTGCGCTTTCGGAGCTACCCGGGCTAATCCGTCGAGGCGAGATCCAGGACGGGTACAGCCTGACGGCCCTCTTGTGGCTGCTCCATTTCGGGTCGCAAACGCAGGGCACCGAAACCTAGCGGTCTGTCTTGCCGTTTCATCTTTGTGAGGCGCCGCGTCAGGTTCGTGGCCCTACCGATCGTCGCAGCATCGGTCGTAGCAATCGGCGCCTCTTTCTTCATCCCGCGAGCTCTTACGGCTCTTCACAATCGAGCCACCTTTGGAACGTTCGACACCTCAGGCGCCCCTCCAAGAGTGGACTACTGCGGACGCCGCTACTACCCAGGCAGCAATGTCGACACGCTCGCCCAGGTCAATTCGTTTTTCGCGCTGAACAAGCTGTACGGGATCACTCGCATCGACACAGCTCCTTCTGGCATGCCGATCGTCGCGAACGTGATGTCAGCCAACCTCCGCGCCCGTTATCACACCGACGTATGCACGATGTCGTTGTGGGTGCAGACCGGACCGGACTCATACCTTGGTTACGGCCTCAGCGGCGGGCCCTAGCAACTAGCGATTTTCTCCGCGTCACGGCGTCATGAGGTGTACGATATGTACACCATGCGCCGAACCCAGATTTACCTGGACGAGAAGCAGGTGGCTCAGCTCAAGGCCGCCGCCCGGACGTCTTCGAGAACCGTCTCGGAAGTTATTCGGGACGCGATTGACGAGAAATTGGCCCGCGCCGAGGAACCTGACGACTTCGAACGGGCGCTGACGGCAGCCGCCGGTATCTGGGCCACCAGGAAAGACCTCGGCTCGGTCGACGACTACGTCAGGAGAGTGCGGCGTGACCGGCGTGGATCTGTGGAGCCGTGATCCTGGACTCTGATGTGATCATCGAGGTGCTGCGCGGTAACCCCGCCACCATGGGATGGCTGCGTACCCAGCGCGCGGCTGGAGTCGCCCTGGCTTACTCGCCCGTCAGCCGCGCCGAGATACGAGCCGGTTCTCGACCCGCCGAGCGGCCGGCCATCGCATCCCTGTTTCGGAGCCTGACTGCGATTCCTATCGAAGCGTCGACCGGCGAGCTTGCCGGAGAGCAGCTGGCAAAGTACGCCAGATCACATGGGGTCCAGCTGGGTGATGCGCTCATCGCGGCCAGCGCCATCGAGAGCGCAAATGACCTGGCGACCTTTAACACAAGGCACTTTCCGGGCCTTGGGCGGGTGGTCAGGCCGGACCGCTGACCTTGAGGCTTGACGCTCGAGCTCCATCGAGCGGATAGCATTTGGGCCGATGAGCTCACGCAACCTCGTCCAGGTCACCGTCACGGGCGCCGCCGGACAGATCGGCTACGCGCTCCTGTTCCGCATCGCCTCGGGCCAGATGCTGGGTCCGGACCAGCCGATCGTCCTCCGGATGCTCGAGATCGAGCCTGCGATGAAGGCCCTGGAAGGCGTCGCGATGGAGCTCGACGATTGCGCCTTCCCCCTGCTTCACAGCATGGTGCTGACCAGCAAGACGGAGGAAGCCTTTGACGGCGCCTCCTGGGCACTCCTCGTCGGCTCCGTTCCGCGCAAGGCCGGTATGGAGCGGGGCGACCTGCTTTCCATCAACGGCGGCATCTTCGGGCCGCAGGGCAAGGCCATCGCCAAGCGCGCGGCGAACGACGTGCGAATCCTGGTGGTCGGCAACCCGTGCAACACCAACTGCTACATCGCCCGGATGAACGCCCCCGAGATCCCGGCCGAGCGGTGGTTCGCGATGACCCGGCTGGACGAGAATCGGGCCAAGATCCAGCTCGCGAAAAAGGCGAAAGTGCCCGTCAAGGCCGTCTCGAACATGGCGATCTGGGGCAACCACTCCGCGACCCAGTACCCGGATGCCAGGAACGCTCGCATCGCCGGCATGGGCGTCTTCGACGTGATCTCCGACCACGGCTGGCTGAAGAAGGATTTCGTCAAGACGGTTCAGACGCGGGGCGCGAAGGTGATCGAGGCGCGGGGCCTGTCGTCAGCGGGGTCGGCCGCCAACGCGGCGATCGACTCGGTGAACAGCATCCGGGAGGCGACGCCTTGGGGCGACTGGCACTCGCTGGCAGTGGTCAGCCACGGAGAGTACGGCGTGCCGGAATGGCTGCAGTTCGGTTTCCCGGTCCGTTCCGACGGCACCAACTGGGAGGTCGTGCCGGACCTACAGCACGACGATGACGCGAAGGAGAGGATCAAGATCACCACGGAGGAGCTCATCCAGGAACGAGACCTGGTCAAGGAGCTCGTCCCGAGCTAAAAGGCGGGACCTTCATTCCGCACGTTTGGAGTGCCATCTAATCTGAGCACGTGAGCGTCACGCTCGACCGGCACAGCTTCCCCTTCACGGCGATCGTGGGCCAGGAGTCCATGAAGCTCGCCCTGATCCTCAATGCCATCGTGCCCACCGTCGGCGGAGTGCTCATCCGCGGGGAGAAAGGGACCGGCAAGTCGACCGCCGTCCGCGGCCTGGCCCGCCTTTTGCCCGAGCACGAGGTCGTCGAGGGCTGCCATTTCGGCTGCGACCCCACCGACCTCGAAGCCTTGTGCGCCGACTGCCGATCGAGGTTGAAGTCAGCCGGCGTGCTGCCGACCCACAAGAGACGGATGCGCGTCGTCGAGCTGCCCATCAACTCTTCGGAAGACCGCGTGGTCGGAACCATCGACATCGAAGCGGCGCTGCGCACCGGGACCAAGCGTTTCGAGCCTGGCGTGCTCGCTGAGGCAAACCGGAACATCCTCTATGTGGACGAGGTCAACCTCCTCGACGACCACATCGTCGACGTGCTGCTCGACGCCGCGGCGATGGGCGTCAACGTGGTCGAGCGCGAAGGGGTGTCGTTCGCGCACCCGGCCCGGTTCATCCTCGTCGGCACCATGAATCCGGAGGAGGGCGAGCTGCGCCCGCAGCTGCTCGACCGTTTCGGTCTGTGCGTCGACGTCGAGGGCATTCGCGACCCCGACGAGCGCGTGCTCATCGCCGAGCGCGACGCCGCGTTCAAGCGTGGTGACCACGAGTTCACCAACGAGTTTGCGGCCGCCGACAACAATCTCTCGAGAGCTCTGGCGGAGGCGATCGCCGCTGTCAAGAAGGTCCGCGTCACGCGCGGCCACGCGCGGCTCATCTCCTCGATCTGCGTCGAAGCCGCAGTGCTCGGCCATCGGGCCGACGTCGTCATCGACCACGCCTCGCGCGCCCTCGCGGCATATCGCCGGCACGCCACACCAAGCCGCGACGACATCTATGACGTGGCGGCCCTGGCGCTCGCGCACCGCGCAAGGCAGCCACTACGCAGGGACCAGGACGAGACCAGCTCGCCGGATCATGGCGAGGAGCAGGAGGGTTCCAAGCCGTCCGAGTCGGAACCGGGCGAGCCGCAGGCGTCGGAGAGCGAGTCTGCCGCGGAAGCCTCGGCCGATGCGAGCGCCAGCGCCTCAGACAGCGGCGAGCAATCGGCCGGTAGCGACCAGGGGATGACGACGGGCGGGTCGAGCGGGCATGAGTCGTCTCCGGACGCACTCGAGACCTTCAACCTCAAGCGGATCGACCTGCCGCGCCAGCGGCGCGTGCGCAAGCAGGGCGGCAAGCGCTCGGCGAGCCAGACGGCCGACCGGCGGGGACGCTATGTGCGCGCCGCGCCGAAGGCGAAGGTCAACGACCTTGCCATTGACGCCACCGTGCGCGCCGCCGCGCCCATGCAGAAGGACCGCGGCCGCCTCGCCGGCGAACGGCTGAGGCTGGAGCGCGAGGACCTGCGCCAGAAGGTGCGGGAGCGGAAGATCGGCAACCTGATCGTGTTCGTCGTTGACGCCTCGGCCTCGATGGACGCTGAGCAGCGCATGGCCGCGACGAAGGGCGCGATCCTGTCGCTGCTGCAGGACGCTTACGTGCGGCGCGACCGCGTCGCCGTGGTCATCTTCAAGAACCGGACGGCGGAGGTCGTGCTGCGGCCAACGTCCAGCGTGTCGCTGGCACGGCGGCGGCTCGAAAAGCTTTCGGTCGGCGGCACTACTCCGCTGACGCACGGCCTCATGGCCGGCTACAAGGTCGTGAAGACCGAGCTGCTGCGCGACCCGACTGTGCGCCCACTGCTTGTGTTGATCAGCGACGGCCGCGGGAACATCTCGATGTTCAAGGAGGAGCCGCTCGTCGAGGCGCAGAAGGTGGCGGCGCTGATCGAATCCGAGAACATCGACGCGCTCGTCATCGACTCGGCGCGCGACTACAGCCACCTGCCTTCGGTGCAGCATCTCGCGAGGGTCGCGCCGATGTACCAGACCTACGCGATCAACGCATGCGCCGACCTGGCGGAGCGCATGGGCGCGCGCTACTACGGCCTGTACGACCTGTCGCGCGACGAAATCGCGTCCGCGGTGGAGCGAGAGCTCGGTAGGGCTCGTTAATCTCCCTCCCCCGCAGGGGGCAATCAACAGGTCCCATCCTCATCGCCGCTCTGCGCGCAGGGTCGGGGTGGGGGGAGGTCCAACCGCGAATCACGATTCGAAGCAACCCCGCCCGGTAACATCGTCGCCAATGGCAATCGACCGTTACTCCTATCCCTTCACCGCGATCGTCGGCCAGGAGCAGATGAAGCTGGCCCTGGTGCTGAACGCGATCAACCCGTCTATCGGTGGCGTGCTGATCCGCGGGGAGAAGGGCACGGGCAAGTCCACCGCGGTGCGCGCGCTGGCGAAGCTGCTGCCCGACCAGCAGGTGGTCGAAGGCTGTCACTTCGGCTGCCATCCGGACGATCCGGAGGATTGGTGTCTCGACTGCCGCGAGCGAGCACGCGCCGGGGCCCTGCCGGTGACCACTCGGCGCATGCGTGTGGTGGAGCTGCCGATCAACGCGTCGGAAGACCGGGTCGTCGGCACGATCGACCTCGAGGCGGCTTTGAAAGAGGGTTCGCGGCGATTCGAGCCCGGCGTGCTTGCCGAGGCCAACCGCAACATCCTCTACGTCGACGAGGTCAACCTGCTGGACGACCACATCGTCGACGTGCTGCTGGACGCTGCCGCGATGGGCATCAACACGGTTGAGCGTGAAGGGGTGTCGGTGTCGCACCCGTCGCGCTTCATCCTCGTGGGGACGATGAACCCCGAGGAGGGAGAGCTTCGCCCGCAGCTGCTCGACCGGTTCGGGCTCTGCGTGGACGTCGAAGGCATTCGCGACCTCGACCAGCGCGTCGCCATCGTCGAGAAGCGCGCTGTGTGGGAAGACGACCCGAATCTCTTCTACCAGCAGCACGCCGAGTCGGAGCAGGGCGTCCGCTCACAGATCGCCGAGGCCATCGCGACATTCCCCGAGGTCAATTTGCCACGGGAAATCCTTCGATTGATCGCGCAGATCTCGATCGCACTCGAGGTTGACGGCCACCGCTCAGACCTCGTTTGTGCCCGCGCCGCTCAGGCGAAGGCCGCGTACGACAGCGCGGAGAAGGTCGGGGTGAACCACGTGGGCGAGGTTGCCGAGATGGTGTTCGCGCACCGCGTGCATTCGGTGCCGTTCGGCAAAGGCGGACCCAACCTCGGCGAAGTCATCGCCCGGATGATCGGCCAGGCGTGACCGCATCGACTGAGGAAACGATTTCCGCGTTCAACGATGCGTTCGGCCGTCACGACGTCGACGCCGTGATGGCGCTCATGACCGACGACTGCATCTTCGAGAACACGCTGCCGACGCCCGACGGTGAGAGGCACGCCGGCCAGCAAGCCGTGCGCGCGTTCTGGAACCAGTTCTTCAACGACTCCCCTCGCGCCTCGTTCGAGACCGAGGAGGTGGTGGTCGCGGGCGATCGGGCAGTCGTGCGCTGGCGGTTCGACTGGGGCGACGGCCACATCCGGGGAATCGACCTCTTCAAGGTGCGCGACGGCAAGGTGGCCGAAAAGCTCTCTTACGTAAAGGGCTGAGCCGTTACCTTCTGACCGTTTGAGGCGTCATATCTGACGTGCCAGGACGGTGGCGGCGCCTGACTGTCTCGAGTGCGCTGGTGGCGATCGTCCTCACAGCCTGCGGCGAGGCTCCGCCGGATCCGATCGTCCAGCACGTCTCGATGAGCCTCACCGCGTCGTCCTCCACCTTCGGTCTTGACCTGCTCGATCGCTTGCTCGTAGCCCCTGATGCCGGCAACGTGTTCATCTCGCCCCTGAGCGCGACGCTGGCGCTCAGCATGGCGGCGTCAGCGAGTCATGGCGACACGCGTGCGGCTTTCCTCCAGACGCTGGGCCTCGATCCCAACGTCGATCCAGGAGCCCAAGCGCGCCAGACGATCGACCGGTTGCTCCAGAGTGACCCAAACGTCCAGCTCGAGCTGGCCCAGGCGGTTTGGGCACAGAAGGGCCTGACGCTCAGCCCCGCGTACGTCGCCCAGCTTCGCAACGACTACCACGCGCAGATCGCAAGCCTCGACTTCCAATCACCCGGTGCACCGGCCGTTGTCAATCGCTGGGTGGACAACGCGACGCATCACAAGATCACGCAACTCGTGGACAGCTTCGATCCAAGCACAGTTGCCTACCTGGTCAACGCGACTTACCTACACGCCCTGTGGAGGATCGAGTTCCAGACCACATCCAACGGCGACTTCCACAATTTCTCAGGCGCGACATCGAACGTGCCGATGATGAAGCGCGACGAGAATGTCACCGAGCTGGTCACGCCCGACTACACCGCGGAACTTCTGCCCTATAGAGGTGGCCGCTTCAGCATGGTGTTGCTGCTCCCGAAAAAGGTGCTGTCGCCGAGTGGTTTCGCCCGCCTGCTCACAAAAACTGGCTGGGACCAGGCCCTCGGATATCTGCACAACAGCACGGGGCCCTCGATCGGCGGCCCTTGCAAGGGGTGGTCCGGCGGCCCCGATGTCCAAATTACGTGCGACGGCTCGTTGGTAATGCCGAAGTTCAAGCTCGATTACAGCGCCGAGCTGCTTCCTCACCTCGTCGCGATGGGCATGCCCGTCAACGGCTTGTCCGACATCTGCGCCGGCTGCTTCATCTCGCGAGTCGTGCAAAAGACCTATCTCGAGGTGGACGAGCATGGAACCACAGCCGCGGCGGCCACCGGCGGGGCTGTCGCGACCGCGCTCCGCATCCCTACCGTCGTCGACCATCCCTTCGCGCTGGCGATCATCGACAACGCAACGGACGCACCGTTGTTCATGGGCGTCGTCGGGGAGCTCTGAGGGAACCATTAATGGAGCTCGGACCACCCCCCACCCCGACCCTCCCCCTGCGGGGGAGGGAGAGTGCGGAGCTGGGATCACCCCCCACCCCGACCCTCCCCCTGCGGGGGAGGGAGAGTGCGGAGCTTTGATCACCCCCCACCCCGACCCTCCCCCTGCGGGGGAGGGAGAGTGCGGAGCTTGGATCATCCCCCACCCCGACCCTCCCCCTGCGGGGGAGGGGAGACTACGACGTTCCTCCTTACGTTGGTGGCCCAAATCCCCTGCATACACATGGCGGGAAATCCTGGGCGCCGGTTCTAGACTTTTGCGCGTGTCCGCATCGCAGGATCGATCCCTTGAGCCCCAGCGCGCTGCTGAGCTCCTCGGCAGGATCGAGGAGAACATTCATCGCGTCATCGTCGGCAAGGAGCGCGCCGTGCGCCTGGCCATTACAGGCCTTCTCGGTGGCGGGCATGTCCTCCTTCAGGACCTCCCCGGCACCGGCAAGACCATGCTCGCGCGAGCACTCGCGACTTCGGTGGGCGGGACCTTCCGCCGCATCCAGTGCACGCCGGACCTGCTCCCGTCCGACGTCACGGGCTCGAGCATCTTCAACCAGAAAGAGCTGAGCTTCGAGTTCATACCCGGGCCGATCTTCGCCAACATCGTGCTGGCGGACGAGATCAACCGGGCAACGCCCCGGAGTCAGTCGGCGCTCCTCGAGGCAATGGGGGAGAGCCAGGTCACCGTCGAGGGCACGACGAGGTCGCTCGAAAAACCCTTTTTCGTGATCGCCACGCAGAACCCGAGCGAGTTTCATGGCACGTACCCGCTGCCGGAATCACAGCTCGACCGCTTCCTCCTTTCGGCTGAGATGGGCGCGCCCACCGACGCCGAGGCGATGGAGGTGCTGGCGCGCCGCGAGCATGGCGACCCGATCGCGGAGCTCGGCGGCGTGGTCGACCTCGGCGACGTGCTCGAGCTGCAGGCTGCGTGCCTTCAAGTGGTGGCGGCGCCCTCGATCCGAACCTACATCGTCTCCCTCCTGCAGGCCATTCGAGCGCGCCCTGATGTGCTTCTTCCCGCGAGCATGCGGTCGGGCGTTTACCTGCAGCGGGCCGCTCAGGCGTGGGCACTTTTCGAAGGCCGCGACTTTGTCCTGCCGGACGACGTGAAGCTGCTCGCCGCGCCCGTCATGGCGCACCGCCTGAGCATGCGGGGCCGGGCCAAGGCGGAAGAGATGATCCAGGAGCTCGTCGCGTCCCTGCCACTTCCACCGCTGAGGCAGCACTGATAGACGGTGCCAGGCTCGGATCCCCCCACCCGGCTGCGCTCGCGTTGCGAGCGGAGCCGACCTCCCCGGCGAGCGGGGAGGTGAATTGGTGAGACCGACTCCCCGATTCTTCGGCGCGGTGGCGTTCGCCGCCGTGGTCGAGTGGTACGGCACGACATCTGAGGTCTCCTGGCTCTTCTTGCTTGCGAGCTGGATCGCCGCGCTCTGCCTTGTTTGCTTCGCGTACGCCTTGTGGAACCGGGCCGGTCTGCGGCTCAGCATGAGCGTCCGCGGCATCACCTCTTCAGTGAATTCGCCAGCCGGCGACCTTCCCGCGCACCTGCTGCGCAATGCTCCGCTGCCGGCGCCCATCTTCGAGGGCGATGGTCTCGAGCTGGACGTTGGGCTGGACACGACCGGGGCGCCGCGGGGTCCCGCTCGGGTGGTGGGCATCGTCGGCTCGAAGGAGATCGCGGCGGCGACCGGCCTGGTTCCAAGGTCGGGATGGAAGCAGCGCGTCGAGCTCGAAGGGCTGCGCCGCGGACCCGTTGGCGCACGCGCCTGCATGGTCGAGTCGAGCGATGTCGCCGGCTTGTTCCGCAGCCGCCGCCCCAGCCCGGACTCTGAGGTGGCCTTGGTGCTGCCTCGCTTCACCTCGCTCGCGGGCCGGCCGCAGGCCAGAGAGCTCGAAGCGAGCGTAGCCGCTCCTCGGGCGGGATCCGGGACCGAGCTGTTCGGCGTCCGCGAATATCGCC
>Ga0209118_1000904_pt1 | contig 14802 bp, 14 predicted proteins | sample BlaSpr_A8_Ref_M1_FD_187988 | JGI IMG/M metagenome (GOLD analysis project Ga0209118, IMG submission 187988) | Forest soil microbial communities from Thunder Bay, Ontario, Canada - Black Spruce, Ontario site 2_A8_Ref_M1 (SPAdes) (version 2) | ecosystem: Environmental > Terrestrial > Soil > Boreal...
TGCAATCCGAACACCTGTTCGCTATGCTGTGATTGCGAACATGCGTACTTTGAGCACCCAGGTCCGGCTGAGGCGGCTGATCCGCTCCTTCGACGAGGCGGTCACGCGCCTGCTGTCGGACCCTCACGAGCGCCAGGCGGCCGGCTCCGTGGCTGCCAGGCTCCTGGAGCTGGCCACGGCGGTTCGAGAGGCCTGGCGGCGCGAGAACGCCGCTGCACCCCTGCCCAAATCCCTGGAGCGCTACGTGCGGGACGCGCTGCGCACGATCGACCTCGCGATCGCGGGCGTCCAGCAGGCGGGTGCCGACCTCGATCTCCTCCGGCAGGACTTCGAGGAAGCGGCCCTGCCCCTGGAGATCTTCATGAGGGGCCTGGACGCCGAACCGGCCCTACAACGCTCCGCCTAGGCCCGACAAAGACAGTTTTCGCGTCTCTGGCGCCAAACGTGCGGAATGATGTCCGTAATTCGGCTCCTTTGGCGCCAAACGATCGGATTCACGGCGCCCGGCTGAAATTCAAGCCTGCTCGGAGGCTTAGCTTTCTCTAGCAGTCATTATCAGCACCATAGGACCTGGGCGGAGGCCGGGCGTTTGCATGGCGACTGGGCCCTTCCTCCCTGCCAGTCTTGGCTCTGTGCAGGGCGTCATCCTCGACGAGATGCGGATGTATGTCGTGGGCGCGTACGGCGATCCCGCTTGGGCGGAGGTCATGAAGAGGTCTGGGCGGCCGGCCGGCCACGAATACTTGAGCGACAAGGTCTATCCGGACCAGGAGCTCGGCCTGCTCGCGATGCAGGCGGCCGAGGTCGCCGGCATGCCGCTGGCCGACGTCCTCGAGGGCTTCGGCGAGGCGCTGGTGCCCGTCATGTTCAAGTACTACAGCATCCTCGCCAACCCACGCTGGAGCTTCATCGACTTCCTGCTCGGCATGGAGCCGCTCCTGCACTCGGCGCTCCACCTTCATGCGCCCGACGCCCTGCCGACCAGGGTCCACGCGACCCGCACCGGCCCGGAGACTGTGCAGATCGTCTACGAGTCCCCACTCCGAGCGTGCTCAGCGGTCCGCGGCATCATCCAGGGCGCCGCGCTGCACTATGGCGTGGAGGTCGACGTCATCGAGGAGAAGTGCGTGCTGCGGGGCGATCCCGCCTGCGTGATCACAGTCACGGGCCAGTGATCAGAGGCCAGGCTTAGACGCGTGCAGGGCGTCATCTACGACGAGCTGGAGAAGTTCGTCCTCGCGCAGGTCGGCCAGGACGGGCTGACCCGGATTCGCAATCTGACTGGACGAGGAGATGGGGGCTACGACTTCGCTGCGTCGTATCCCGACGATGAGCTCGCCATGATCATGCGGGGCCTTGTCGAGGCGACCGGACGGCCTCCGGAGGAGCTCGTCGAGGAGTTCGGTGTGGCCATCGTGCCGGGGCTGCTGGAGATCTATGGATTTCTGATCAACCCGCGGTGGAGCTTCATGGACTTTCTTTTGAACACCGAAGAGGTGATTCATCGCGGAGTCAAGCTGAACACCCCGGGCGCGCGGCCGCCGGAGCTGGAAGCTATCCGAAACGGACCGGAATCGGTGACCATCCGGTACCACTCGAAGCGCAGACTTTGCCCGCTCGCCAAAGGAATCATTCGCGGAGCCGCCACCCACTACCAGGTCGAAGTGGCAATCTCCGAAGCGCGCTGCATGCTGCGCGGAGACCCTGAATGCCTGATCACGATCTCAGGCCAGGAGTAGGCCTTTGCGAAGCCGGTCCTGGTCGATCCGGCCCTCGGCGACCACGCGACCGTCGACCATGACCACGGGTACGCGCCAGTCGTAGATGGCGTAGAGCTCGCGGTCCGCGTCGACGTCGCGCAGCTCGGGCTCGACGCCCAGCGCCCTCAGCGCGCCGAGGGCCTCGTCGCAAAGGTGACAGCCCTCGCGGGTGACCAGCACGATCTTCACGCTCCGGAGGCTACTGGATCGTGGTTACGCCGGCAGCCTCAGGATCTCCCCCGCCTCGATCACCGGGCTCTGCAAGCCGTTGGCCCGCTCGATGCCGTCCACCCTCGCCCGCACGTCATCCGACGGGTACCGCTGCGCCGCGATCGACCACAGGGTGTCGCCGGGCTGCACCACCACCGTCGCATCCTGGACCGATGTGCCGCCGTGCGCCACGATGGCCAGCCACAGGCTGACCGACAGGGCCAGGAGCATCACCGCCGCCAAACGGCCGATCGGACGCATACGACGGGCCGAGCGCAGCGGGCGGATTCCATAACCGGTGGCGTACATCTGTTCGCCAACGGTAGCGAACGGGTGTTCGAAAGTCAAGAGGCCGAACAAAGGTTTGCACTTGCGAGGCCGGAGTGCTAGCATGGCCCGCAGCGAAACCCCACCACGCGCTGGAGATGAAACTGAATTGACCGAACAGCTCACCGAACGACAGACCAAGATTCTTGACTACATCCGGCGGGTCACCCGCGAGCGCAGCTATCCGCCGAGCGTGCGCGAGATCGGCGAGAACGTGGGCCTGAGCTCGAGCTCGACCGTTCACAACCACCTCAATCAGCTCGAGCGCCGCGGCCTGATCAAGCGCGACCCCAGCAAGTCCCGCACTGTGCAGCTGGTCCAGGACGCCAATGTCGACAACCAGCGGCGCAACGCGGTCTCGATCCCGGTCATCGGCAACGTCGCCGCCGGCGCCCCCATCCTGGCCGAGGAGAACATCGAAGACCACGTCCTCCTGTCCCCCGACATGGCGCAGGAAGGTTTCTTCCTCCTCCGCGTCCGCGGCGAGAGCATGATCAACGCCGGGATCCTGGACGGCGACCTGGTGCTGGTTCGTCCTCAGCAGGAGGCGCCCAACGGCACCATCGTGGTCGCGCTGGTGGATGGGGATGCGACGGTCAAGCGCTTCGAGCGCGGCAACGGCCACGTGAAGCTGGTCGCCGAGAACCCCGCCTACGAGCCGATCGTGACCACGAACGTAAGCCTGGTCGGCGTGGTTCGCGGCGTGATCAGGATGTTTCGCTAGGCCCGAACTCTTTAAACCGCCGAGCTTCGTGCCGGGGCACCCACCCCCACGCCCTGGTGCCGCCGTCCACGTACTCGGTGCGCTCCACCCCGCCAACCTTGCGCAGCGCAGCGAGCACTCGCTCGCTTCCATAGGGCACGAGTATCTCGAGGTTCACGATGTCGCTGCGGCTCGCCTGGTCCATGGCGTCCAGCAGCTCCGCGAACCCCGTCTGCTTGGTCGCCGAGATAGGTATCGCGCCGGGATAGCGAGCCGACAGCGAGCCGATCGCGCGGCGCCGGGATGCGGGTCCGAGCAGGTCGACCTTGTTGAGAGCCACCACGCGAGGCTTGCCGCCCGCGCCCAGCTCTACCAGGATCTGCTCCACCGTCGCCGCCTGCTCCTCGGCCGCCGGCGAGCTCGCATCCATCACCTGGACGATGAGGTCGGCCTCGGTCACCTCCTCCAGGGTCGCCCTGAAGGCGGCCACCAGGTCGGTTGGCAGCTTCTGGATGAACCCCACCGTGTCGGTGATGAGCAGCTCCCGTCCGGCGGGCAGCGCGACCTTGCGGGTCGTGGGATCCAGCGTCGCAAAGAGTTTCTGCTCGGCGCGCACTCCGGCTCCAGTAAGGGCATTCATCAGCGTGGACTTCCCGGCGTTGGTATAGCCGACGATCGCGGCCGTCTCCAGGGCAGCGCGCCGCCGCCCGGTGCGCTGCTCCGCACGCTGGGTTCGAACCTGCTCGATCTGGCGCTCCAGGTCTCGCATCCGCCTGCGGATCCGCCGCCGCTCGACCTCGATCTGCTGCTCGCCGAATCCACCCCGAGCTCCGACGCCTCCGCGCCGCCCACCGACCTGGCGGTCGTAGGCATACGCGCCGATCAAGCGCGGGAGCAGGTGATGAAGCCGAGCCGCTTCGACCTGTAGGCGACCCTCATGGGTGCGGGCGTGCTGGGCGAAAATCTCGAGGATCACCTCGGTGCGGTCCAGCACCCTCGTCTTCAAGTCGAGCTCCAGGTTTCGCTGCTGCCGCGGACTCAGATCCTCGTTGCACATGATCACGTCGTACCCGCCTTCGAGCTTCATCGCGCGCAGCTCCTCGACCTTGCCCATGCCGATGAAATGCCTGGCGTCGACCTGTCCGCGCCTCTGCACGTCCGAACCGACGACCTCGGCGCCCGCGGTGCGCGCGAGGTCCGCCAGCTCGACCATCTGCTCGTGCACCAACTCGTCGGTCGAACCCGGAAGCAGAACGCCGATGAGATAAGCCCGCTCGCGGGGCGTCCTGGTCGTGATCATTTGAAAGGGGCCCCCACGAAATCGCGGCGAAGCCTCGGATATCGTGGGGATTTCAGAGCTTGAGCGTCCTCATTCGCGCCATCGCCTCTTCTAAACGGGCGTCCGGCGCTGTCACGGATAGCCTGAAGTAGCCCTCGCCGTGCGCGCCGAAACCAACGCCCGGCGTGATGTTGACCCCGACCTCGTCCAGCACGTAGCTCGCAAAACCAATCGAGTCATACCCTTTCGGAACCGGCGCCCACACATAGAAGGTCGCGCGTGGAGGCTTGATCCTCCAGCCCAGGTCGTTGAGGGTGTCGGCGACCAGCCGGTGGCGCCTGGCGTACACGTCGCACGCGGCGCGAGTGTCCTGGTCTCCCCCATTCAGCGCCTCGATCGCGGCCCACTGGACCGCCTGGAATATTCCTGAGTCGATGTTGGTCTTGAGCTGGCCGATCAGCCCCACGAGGTCCGCCCGGCCGCATACCCACCCGATTCGCCAGCCGGTCATGTTGAAGGTTTTGGAAAGCGAGTGAAACTCCAGGCCGATCTCCTTCGCCCCCGGGATCTCGAACAGCGTGAGCGGCCGGTAGCCGGCGAAGGCGATCTCGGAGTACGGCGCGTCGTGGCACAGGATGATGTCGTTGCGCCGGCAGAACGCGACCGCCCGCTCTAGAAAGTCGCGATCTGCGACCGCAGCGGTCGGGTTGTTCGGATAGTTCAGCCACATCAACCGCGCCCGCTGCGCGACGTCCTCCGGAATGGCGTCCAGGTCGGGGAGCCATTGATTCGGGGCAGTCAGCGGCATGATGTACGGCTCGGCGCCGGCCATCAGTGCGCCGGTCACGTACACGGTGTAGCCCGGGTCGGGCGCCAGCACGACATCGCCAGGGTCGACCAGCGCGAGCGGCACGTGCGCGATTCCATCTTTGGAACCGAGCGTGGGCAGAATCTCCGTCGACGGGTCGAGCGTCACGCCCGAGCGATGGCCGTACCAACCCGCGATCGCCTCGCGCAGCTCGGCCAGGCCGAAGTACGACGCGTAGCGATGGTTGGCCGGGTCCGCGGCGGCCTCCTGCAGGACGTGCACGATGCGCGGCGGCGTCGGCAGATCCGGATCGCCGATCCCGAGCGAGATCACGTCGACTCCGGCCTTCTTCTTCTCCTGGACCCTGCGATCGATCTCAGCGAACAGATATGGCGGAATCTTGTTCAGGCGAATCGCGCCTGGGTGCACTGTCTTGCTCACGCGGCATCCCTCACGTAGTTGAGGATAGCGGGCAGCGGATCGGGCTCGATCTCAAACCACCTCACGCGCTGATCGCGCCGCCACCATCGCAGCTGCCTCCGTGCATAGCGGCGGTTGGAGCGGGCCATGGCGAGCGGCAGCTCCTCGAGCGTGAGCTCGCCGTTGATGTGCACCAGGGTATCGGCGTATCCGATTCCGGTCAGCACGGGGGCGGTCGCGGGAACGCCTGCCTCGAGCGCCGATCGCGTCTCGGACACGAGTCCGCGTGCGACCTGCTGCCGGCTGCGCTCCTCGAGCCGCCGGTCGATCACCTCGAGCGGCGCCGTCAGGCCGATGCGCAGCGCTTCCCACGGCGGCGGCGTGCGCGTGCGCAGGCGGCGCAGGGGCGGGCCCGCAATCTGCAGAATTTCGATGGCGCGAATCATGCGGACCGGGTTCTGCAGCTCGACTCCTGGATCGGGGTCCAGGGACAGGAGCCTCTGGCTCAATGCGATGACATCCAGGCTCTCGAGCTCCACTCGAAGCGCGGGGTTCGGTGGAACGCCTGTGAGGCTGAAGCCGTCGCACAGCGCATCCACGTACAGCATCGTGCCGCCCTCGACGATCGGGGTCCTTCCGCGCGAGGCGATGTCCGCGATCGCCGCTCGAGCACCCTGCACGTACTGCGCGGCGTTGAAGCCGTCAGCAGGATCTATGAAGTCGACCAAGTGATACCGAACCTGCTCTCTTTGCTCCGGGCTTGGTTTGTTGGTTGCGATGTCCAGCCTTCTGTACACCTGCTTCGAATCCGCGACCACGATCTCTCCGTCCAGCGCGAGCGCGAGTCGAAATGCCAGCTGGGATTTGCCGATGCCTGTCGGGCCGACGATGACCGGAACCCGCAAAGTGCTCAGTAGTTTCGGCGGAAGTGGCGCGTCAGCTCCTGCCACTCGACGAGCAGCCGGGTCGGGCGCCCGTGCGGGCAGGTGACCGACTCCTCCGTCGACTCGAGGTCGGAGAGCAGGCGACGCTGCTCGGCGACGTCCAGGACGTCGCCGAACCGCACAGCGGAATGGCAGGCGAGGGCGGCGGCCGCCTTCTCCAGCGCTCCGTCACCGCGGCTCTCGGCAAGCGCCGCCAGCGTCTCCTGCACCGCTGCAGTCGCACGTCCGGCGGGCATTTCAACCGGCACAGCGGTGATGCGCAGGCTTCGCGGACCGAACTCTTCGAATTCCAGGCCGAGGTTGGCGAGATCCGCCCGATGGTCCGCGGCGGCCGCCATCAACGCGGGCTCGACGTCCACCGCCTGCGGGATGAGGAGGGGCTGGCTCATTCCGCGTCCCGAGCGGAGCCGCTCGAGCAGCCGGTTGTAGAGCACACGCTCATGAGCGGCGTGCTGGTCGACAAGCACCAGGCCGTGGGGGCCCTCAGCAACCAGGTATCCGGGGCCGGCCTGCCCGATCGGACGCAGCACTGCGGTCTCCGCGTCCCGGACAACCGCAGGTTCGGCTGTCGCGAGTGCAATCGCCGCTTCGTGAATGGTGAGCTGAGGCGTGACCCGGCTCTCAGTCATCGGCGCCATGGACTCGACCGGCCGGTAGCGGAAAGGCTCGCTGCCGTCGAGCGCCGCTCGCACAGCCCGCTGCAGGGCAGCGAAGACAGTGCCCTCGTCCCTGAATCGAACTTCCTTTTTCGCCGGGTGCACGTTGACGTCGACGAGCTCGGGGTCGATTCCTATGTCGATGACCGCGACCGGGTGGCGGCCTCTCTCCAACCGGCCCTGGTAGCACTCCTCGAGCGCGTAGACCAAGGCCCGGGAGCTGATCGGCCGGCCGTTGACGGCGAGCACGATCCCGTCGCGGCTGCCGCGGCTCAGGCGGGGCTGGCTGACCATGCCGGAAGCCAGCGGCATGCCGACCATCTCGAGCACCTCGGCCGCCACGGGTGCGCCGAAGATCGCCGCCATGGCGCGGCGCCGGTCGCCGTCTCCGGTCGTGCTGACGGCCACCCGGGCGTCGATCGTGAGGTGAAATCGAACGTGAGGATGGAGCAGCGCGAGTGCCCCGACCACGTCCTTGATCGCGGCGACCTCCGTGGCATCGCTCTTCAAGAACTTCAAGCGCGCCGGCACGTTGGCGAACAGGTCCCGCACCTCGAGGGTCACCCCAGGGAGCAGCGGACCCGACCCCTGCTCGACCGGTTCGCCGGCACGGATCCGGATCGTTGCCCCGCCGCTCGAACACTCGACATCAGACACCGCCGCGATGCTCGCCAGCGCTTCGCCGCGAAAGCCGAAGCTGACAATCGCGTTGAGGTCCGAGAGCCTCGCCACCTTGCTGGTGGCGTGGCGGACGAAGGCAATCGCGAGCTCGCCGGCCGGGATGCCCGCACCGTCGTCGCTGACGCGGATCGACGTCCTCCCCGCGCCCCGTACGTCGATGTTGATACGCCGCGCGTCCGAGTCGAGGGCGTTCTCCACCAGCTCCTTGACGACCGACGCGGGCCGCTCGATGACCTCGCCCGCGGCGATCGCGTCTGCGACCTCCGGGGCGAGCAGGCGAATCGATTCGCTCAAGGCGACAATCTCGAACGCAGCTCGTACAGCTTCTGCAGCGCCTCCAGCGGACTGAGCGAGTCGGGCTCGATATCCTCCAGCTCCTTGCGCAGGGGGTCGGGAGCAAGCTCGATGGGCAGGCCCAGCTGCAGCTCGGGTGGTTCGAGCGGGCGCTGGCGCTCCAGCTCCCCCAGCACCTGTCGCGCGCGCGCGATGACGCCGGACGGCAAGCCCGCCAGGGCCGCCACATGGATTCCATAAGACCTGTCCGCGCCACCCGGGACCACCCGGTGCAGGAAGCGCACTGTCTCGCCATCCTCGAGCACCTCGACGCGCTGGTTGGTCACGCGGGGCAGCCTCTCGGCAAGTGCGGTGAGCTCGTGATAGTGCGTGGCAAACAGGGTGCGGCAGCCCAGCTTCGGCGAGTCGTGGAGGTATTCGACGACCGCCTGGGCGATCGACACTCCGTCGTAGGTCGACGTCCCCCTCCCCACCTCGTCGAGGATGACGAGCGAAGAACGCGACGCGTGGTTGAGGATGTTCGCCGTTTCGGTCATCTCGACCATGAACGTCGACATGCCCGCCGTGATGTCGTCGTGCGCGCCGACCCGGGTGTAAATGCGGTCGGCCAGTCCCACCACCGCGCTGTCAGCCGGGACAAAGCTTCCGCATTGGGCGAGGAGCACGATGACCGCGGCCTGCCGCAGGTATGTCGACTTGCCCGCCATGTTGGGACCCGTCAGGATCACGATCTGGTCTGCATCGGGATCGAGCTCAAGGTCGTTGGGGACGAAAACTCCCGCAGGCAGCCCGCGCTCCACCAGGGGGTGGCGTCCGCCCTTGATGCTGAGCTTTAGACCCGCGTTGACCTCTGGCCGGCGCCACCCATGGTCGGCCGCGGTCACCGCCAGGCTGAGCACCGCGTCGATCATCCCGATCGCCTGCGCGCTCGATCGAAGGATCGCCGCGGACTCGGCAACCGCCGCGCCAAGGTCGCGCAAGATCTCGAGCTCTCGCTCAGCGATGCGCTCCTGGGCGGTCAGCACGATCGCTTCTTTTTCTTTCAGCTCTGGAGTGAGGTAGCGTTCCGCGCCTGTCAGCGTCTGCTTGCGAACGTAATCGTCCGGTACAGCGACCGCATTCGCGTTGCTGACCTCGATGTAGTAACCGAAGACCTTGTTGAAGCCAACCTTCAGCGACCGGATCCCCGTGCGGCGCCGCTCAGAAGATTCGAGGCCGCCAATCCACTCGCGAGCAGTCCGTGAGGCTTCAGCAATACCATCGAGCTCTGCATCGAACCCTGTCCTGATCGCGCCCCCTTCACGGGCGACCGGGGGCGGATCCTCGACCAGGGCACGCGAGAGGGTCGCCGCCAGCTCCGGCGCATCGCTGATCTGTCCGGCGAGCTCCCGGCTGACCAGGGCCTTGCATGCGGCCACCGCTGTCTGCAAGGACGGGATTGCTTCCAGCGCCCGCCGAAGCGCGACGAGCTCCCTGGCATTGGCATGGCCGCCGGCCGCGCGGGAGGTGAGGCGCTCGAGATCGCCCACCGGCTTCAAGGCCGCCGCCAGGGTCTCGCGTAGGTCGGCGGACGAGGCGAGCTCGGCCACCGCCTCGAGGCGAAGCTCGATCGACTCCGCGTCCCGCATCGGCGCCCCGAGCCATGCGCGCAGGCGTCGGGCACCGATGGGCGTTCGCGTTCGATCGACCAGCTCGGTCAGGGCAGGCAGCTCGAGGTTGCGCACAGTCGCCGCATCCAGCGACATCGTCGACTCGGGTGAGTAGGTGCGAACGCTGAACGAACCCGGCGTGATGCGGGCCTGGTTCTGCTTGAGGTAGTCGAGCACGACACCGGCGGCCCCGACCGCAAGCGGAGCATCGGCCGCCCCGACCGAGGCCGGGAAGGCGATCCCCAGCAGGTCGCGTAGACGCTGCTGTCCACGGATTGGATCGAAGCGATACTCCTCGATCGCCGGCGGCGTGAGCAGCTCTGCGGGCGCCAGGCGTTGGAGCTCGGCGGTCAGGCGATCGCGCGGCAGCTGGCACAGCAGCAGCTCCCCGGTGGAGACCTCGCAGGCGGCGAGCCCGGCGTCGGCGCCGTGGGTCCACGCCGCCACCAGGTAGTTGGCGCGCGATGGGTCGAGGTACGCGTCCTCGACCACCGTCCCCGGCGTCAGGACGCGGGTCACGTCCCGGCGCACGACCTTGTGCTTGCCGGCAGGCTCCACCTGGTCGCAGATGACGACCTTGTGGCCGGCCCGAAGGAGCTTGCCCACGTACGATTGCCAGGCGTGATGCGGCACACCGCACATCGGCGCGCGGCCGGTCTTTCCGAGGGGTCTCGAGGTCAGCGTCACGCCCATGACCGGGGCCGCGATCTCGGCGTCCTCGAAGAAGATCTCGTAGAAGTCGCCCAATCGGAACATCAGGATTCCGTCGGGGTGCTGCTCCTTCGCCTCCCGGTACTGGCGCATCACCGGGGTGAGAGGAGTCTCGGTCACGCTGCCCTTAGGGGTCCCCGCGAAATCACGCCGCAGGCTCTGATTTCGTCGGGTTGAGCATTCCCAGGAGCTGACCGGCGGTGGCCTGCAGGACGCGCACGTTCAAGAGCTGACCCGGGGCGATGTCGCCGCCTTTCAGCACGATCGCTCGTTTGCCTTGCCTGATCCTTCCATACGGCCGGTTGAGCTCGTCCCTGCCTTCGATCAACACCTCGACGTCACGACCGATCCAGCGCGCTGTCTTACGCCCTGCGATTCCCCGCTGTAGAGCGAGGAGGTCGTTGAGTCGTCGCAGCTTCTCGTCGTGCGGGACGTCGTCCTCCATCCGGCTCGCCGCGTATGTGCCATGCCGCGGTGAGTACATCGCAAGGTGCACCACGTCGAACTCCATCTCTTCGAGCAGAGCCCGCGTGTTCAAGAACGCGGTCTCGGACTCTCCGGGGAACCCGACGATGACGTCGGTCACGAGGCCGAGGTCGGGCATGAGGTTGCGCGCTCGTTCCACGATCGCCCGGTAGTGCCGCATCTGGTAGCCCCGCGCCATCCGCTTGAGGATCGTGTCGTCGCCTGATTGCACAGGCAGCTGCAGCTCGCGGCAGATCACTTCGCTGGAGGCCATGACCTCGAGCAGCTCAGTCTCCAGGTCCTGTGGGTGCGACGTCATGAAGCGAAGGCGCTTGAGGCCCGGAATCTGCTCGACCTCGCGGACAAGATTGGCGAGGCCTCCCAGCCCCGTCGGGTCCGTGTAGTCGTCCACGTTCTGGCCCAGCAGCACGACCTCCCGGGCCCCGTCAGCTACGGCCTGGCGGCATTCAGCGACCACCCTGTCCATCGGCACATGGCGTTCGCGGCCGCGGACCTTGGGCACGATGCAGAACGTGCAGTTGTGGTCGCACCCCTCGATGACGCGCACGTAGTGGCTGATTCCAGTTCGACCGGCCTGGGGAAGCGCCTCTCCCCGTGAGTAGTCGTATCGAGCCTCCAGGCTCGCCAGGAACTCCTCGTAGTCGCCGATCGGAACGACCGCGTCGAGCTGTGGGAATTTCCCTCGCAGCACCTCGCCTTCCTTACCCACGATGCATCCGGTGACGGCGATCGTCCGCTCAGAGGTCTTCCACTCCTTGAGCTCATGGAGCTTCGAGTAGACGCGATCCTCTGAGGCCTGGCGCACGACGCAGGTGTTCAGGATCGCAATGTCGGCGCGCTCGAGCGAGTCCTCCACGTAGCCGGCGGCGAGCAGCCGCCGCGCCAGGTCCTCCGAGTCGGCCAGGTTCATCTGGCAGCCGATGGTCCAGATGTTGAACGAGCGCGCTTGGTCCCGCGTCCCCGTTACCGGCTCTCCACGAGCAGTCGGATTCCGGTGCGTTCCTCGCCGTCGATGGAGATGTCGATGAAGGCGGGGATGCAGACCAGGTCCAGGCCGCCCGGTGCGACGTAGCCACGCGAGATCGCGATGGCCTTGACCGCCTGGTTGATGGCGCCGGCTCCGATCGCCTGCACCTCGACCCGACCCTTGCTGCGGATCACGCCCGCGATCGCGCCGGCGACGGCAACAGGCTTAGAGGTAGCCGAAACTTTCAACACCTCTACTGGAGCGCGCTCGGCGGTCATTGTTGCTGGAACCCCTTCAAACGTGTTCGCGATCGACTCGGTGGATCGATGTGGCTCGTCCGGTGGAACTGTTAATGGTAACCAGTACTGAATTGAATGTCACGGGTCCTGAGGCCACCACGAACCGGTTGGGAACACCCGTGTAAAAGCGCTGGAGGACAACGTCTTTGTCCATCCCGATGCAGCTGTCCCTGGGCCCGACCATCCCGACGTCCGTGACGTACGCCGTGCCACCCGGAAGCACCCGGTGGTCAGCCGTCGGGATGTGGGTGTGGGTGCCGACCACGGCGCTCGCCCGACCGTCGAGGTGCCAGCCCATGGCTGTCTTCTCCGAGGTGGCCTCAGCGTGCATGTCACAGAAGACGATCTCGATCCCTGGATGGGCGGCAAGGATGGCGTCGGCGGCGCGAAAGGGATCGTCCAGGTTGTCCGACGTGAAGATCCGGCCCATCAGGTTCATCACGAGCACCTGCCTCCCCGCTGCCTCCACCACGCACGAGCCCTGTCCCGGCGCAGCCGGCGGATAGTTCGCCGGTCGAAGCACGCGCTCCAGGCTGGGCAGCTCCGGCACGAACTCCTTCTGGGCGAAGACGTGGTTCCCGGTCGTGATCACGTCGGCGCCCGCCGCCTTGAGCTCTGCCGCAATCTTGGCGGTCAGCCCGAAACCCCCAGCGGCATTCTCACCGTTGACGATGGTCAGGTTGGCTTCGACCTCTTCCTTGAGACTCGCCAGCAGCGCCTTGACCGCTTCGCGGCCCGGGTGGCCGACCACGTCGGCGACGAAGAGAATTCGAAATTCGTCATTCGCCACGCCGACAGTCTATTGGCCGGCATAGGAACGGAGCCCCGATCGGCTCACTCCCCGGCTGCGGAGGTGATTTCGGCTTAGCTGAAGAAGACCAGTCCTCGTTGACGGCGGTGAGCGTCAGGACCTCCCTCGCGCTATGTCCTTGTTCAGATGCCGGTAGCGGGTGTTTCGGGGCGCCCAAATGCCAACGTCCAGAGTTATGATCGGCCGGGTTGGGACTTCGGGAAGGGGGGGCCGGCGGACAACGTCGCCATGCCCGGCAAGTCAGTCAGGCGCCGACGGATGACCGGATTCTGCTGCGCCCGAATGGACTCGCTCTGCATGTGCGCGAACCTGCGGCCGCGGTCCTCTGCTGCCTCGCCTTGGGGATCATCTTTCTGGCGGAGATAGTCACGCCTTCGACGGTCGTGGCTTCGCTTGCGCTGATCCCTCTCATTGCCGCCGGCTGGCTGTTTTCGCGGCGGGCGGCGTCCGGCGTCGCCATCGTCGCGGCCGCGTTGTTTACTTTGAGCCTGGTCGCCGAAGCGCGAAACCGGCCGACCCTCATCATCGTCGGCGTCGTAACGATTGTTGTCGTGGCCGGTGCCCGCTTGTATGCGGCCAGGCTGGTCGCCCTGATGGCACAGCCTGAAAATCCAGACGCACACAACGGTCGAGTCACGAGCGATTTCTTCGACCGTCTGCCGCGAGGGGTCGACTCCCTGACTCGGCGGGAGGTGGACGTAGCCCGCCTGGCTGCCGAGGGCCGGAGAGCGGCTGAGATTTCAGCCAACCTACGCATTAGCGAGCGCACAGTTGAGTCGCATCTGGCCAGCATCTATTCCAAGCTGGGGATCAACTCCAAGGCCAAGCTTGTCTGGATGGCGTCGGTTCTACCGGTGGATTCGCCCCTGGCACACCACAGATAGACATGCGGCTCAAAACAAAAGGGAGTCCCGCGGTGGGACTCCCTTCTATGGCTTACTTGGCGTACTCCACGGCCCTTGTTTCGCGCACCACGGTGACGCGGATCTGGCCTGGGAAGCTGAGCTCGCTTTCGATGCGCTTGGCGATGTCTCGCGCCATCAGCTGAGCAGCGGTGTCGTCGATCTGCTCTGGCTTGACCAGGATCCGGACCTCGCGTCCGGCCTGGATGGCGTAGGACTGCTGCACGCCCTGGAAGGAGTTTGCGATCTCCTCCAGCTTCTCGAGCCGCTTGACGTATGCCTCCAGCGACTCCCTGCGCGCCCCTGGGCGGGCAGCGGAGATCGCGTCGGCCGCGATCAACAAAAGCGCCTCGATGCTGTGCGGTTCCTCGTCGTAATGATGAGCACGCACCGCGTGCACAACCTCTTTAGGAACCCCGTGTCGCTGCAGCAGGTCCGCTCCGATCACAGCGTGCGATCCCTCGACCTCGTGGTCGATGGCCTTGCCGATGTCGTGCAAGAGACCGGACAGCTTTGCGATGCGAACGTCGGCGCCGATCTCGGACGCCATCATGGCGGCGAGATAAGCGACCTCCTTCGAGTGGTTCAACACCTGCTGCCCGTAGCTGGTGCGGAAACGAAGGATTCCGAGATGGCGGACGACCTCGGGATGCAGTCCCTGCAGGCCGACCTCCAGGACCGCCGCCTCTCCTTCTTCTTTGACCCTCTGCAGGACCTCGACTCGGGATTTCGCGACGATCTCTTCGATGCGGGCCGGATGGATCCGGCCGTCGACGATGAGCTTGTTCAGCGCGACCCGCGCCACCTCGCGGCGGACCGGGTCAAAGCCGCTGATGATCACGGCTTCCGGGGTGTCGTCGACTATGAGGTCGATCCCGGTCGCCTGCTGCAGGGC
>Ga0209118_1000906_pt1 | contig 14787 bp, 13 predicted proteins | sample BlaSpr_A8_Ref_M1_FD_187988 | JGI IMG/M metagenome (GOLD analysis project Ga0209118, IMG submission 187988) | Forest soil microbial communities from Thunder Bay, Ontario, Canada - Black Spruce, Ontario site 2_A8_Ref_M1 (SPAdes) (version 2) | ecosystem: Environmental > Terrestrial > Soil > Boreal...
GGTGCCGCCGAAGGTTGAATACCGTCTGACACCATGGGGCCAATCCCTTTGTCCTGCGCTCGACGCCATCCTAAAGTGGGCCGATCGACGGCCAGCAGATAGAAGAAAGAGCAACTCGCGCTGACACTTTGCTGCTCCTGAGACGGCATAACCGGAAGTAGTGCCTCCGGGTTGGCAGATTGCTCCCGATAAACGCCCTTGTGGCCACTAACGGGCCAACTCCCGGATTGTCGGCAACTCGGAAGTGATCCAAGATTGGCCTCGCAAACTGATCCAGTATCGCAACTTAGTGCAGGCAGGAAAGAGTCAGGCGGCGGACGCCGTACCGGGCAGAAATTCGTAGCGATCGATCTTTGCGGCGATTCCCCGGCGGCCGTCCGGGTCTGAATCGATCCGCACAATCGTGCCGCGGCAGCGGATGTCCACTCCCCCGGCCTGCGTCACCTGCTGCGGCAAGGTGATCACAAATTCGATTTCGCCGCCGATTTCGAATTTGGCATCAACCACAAAATAGAGGCCGCGGTAACTTACGTCGCGCGTTTGTGCTTGAAGTTCAGATCCATGCGCTTCACGCGGCAGGACGCGCAACGGCAGGGTCATAGTGAATCGCCGCGCTTCGCGGCGGTCGGCTCCGTCACTCATGTCTCCCCCGACTGGCTGGATTCTGAGGAACGCTAACATTGCAGCAAGGAAACTGCAACGCGAAATTCAGGAAATTTTGTCCTAGTACGAGGTCTTAGCAGTTTGGATAACTCCGGCATATACTTAGAGTTAGCCCGCCCTGTGGCGTAGTGTATGGTTTCAAGAATGCCTGGCCGCGAGCATCACCGCGTGCGGCTCCACCTCCCGGTAAGACTTCGCTGGATTACGCCTTTCGGTCGGAAAAGCGAGATTTGCGAATCGGTGAACGTTTCTCGCGGCGGCCTGCTCGTCTCCTGCAAGGAATCTCATTCTCCGGGCGTCGCGCTATGGACAACGTTTCCGTACGATGCTTCGATGTCTGATGGGCAGCCGGAAATTCCCACGCGGGTGCTTCGCAACGAACCAGACCCAAATGCACCAGTGACTTCGCATGTTGCGATGCGGTTCGAGAGAACGAGACAAGCGATTTCCAACGGCAATGGCAATGGCACTGATCTTGAACGGCGCGCCAGCCGGCGGCGCACACTGGCGATGCCGGTTCATGTGCGGCCCGAACACATGCCCTGGTTCGAAGAAGCGATGACGCTCGATGTTTCCGGTGAGGGGCTTCGTTTTGTGAGCAGCCGGGAGTATGCGCTCAGCGACCATCTCCTGGTGTCTTTCGATCCGTATGCATCGGCTCCGTGGCATGGCAGTGCGGAAATCCCGGCACGAATTGTGCGGGTCGAGCACTTGCCGGAAAGCAGTGCGCTCGCAGTCACCGTGCAACGCCTGCCTTGATCGATCCTGCTCATCAAACGTCGAATTTTTCCCAGTTCGGTTACACTCGTGGCGCCGGAATTTTATTTCCATGGTCACACCACACGAATCGAGAAATTTTTTTCTCCACGGTCCTGCAGGCCGTCTCGAAGCCATCCTTTGGAGACCCACGAGCGCCAAGAAGCCGCCGCTGGCCGCGCTCGTCTGCCACCCTCATCCGCTCTTCGGGGGAACGATGCACAATAAAGTGGTTTATCAAGCGGCAAAATCACTGGACCAAATCGGTTTGCCTGTGCTGCGATTCAATTTTCGTAGCGCGGGGATGAGCGCGGGCGCTCATGACCGGGGCCGGGGAGAGCAAGACGATGTTCGCGCGGCGGTCGATTTTCTGGCTGATGAATTTCCCGGCCTGCCCGTGCTGCTCTCGGGATTCAGCTTTGGTTCGTGGGTGGGTCTTCGGGTTGGCTGCGAAGATGTTCGCGCGGCCGAATTGATCGGCATCGGTGTGCCGGTGAACGACTCAGATTTTTCGTACTTATCGGCTTGCAAGAAGTCGAAGCTATTTGTTCACGGAAGCAAAGATCAATTTGGCGAACTGGAGAAACTGAAAACTCTTGTGGCTTCGCTCCCCGGGGACAACCGGTTGATCATCGTGAATGACGCAGATCATTTTTTCACGGGCAAGCTCGACCAGTTGGGCCGCGCGATCGCAGATTGGCTCACGGAGCGCCATCCGCACATCGGAAAGTAAACCTGAGGAAGCCCTGCTCCTATACGCTCTCGCCGTGGCTGAAGAGTTTGCTGAATTGATCGACCGTCGCTGGCGGCACGCCCACCAGGCGCGCGTTTGCGAGCACGTGCTCGCTGCGTGACATCCCCACCAGCGCGGTGGTAATTCCCGGCGACGATCGCACGAACTGCAGCGCGCACTCCGCGTCATTCGCAAGCCCAAGGGCTTGGGCCACAAACACGGGCAGATTTCGCGCGACTTGCCCCTGCAACAGCGAGGCGCTGGCGATCAGCGTAATGCCCAACTCGCTCGCCGCTTCCATGACCGTTCGCTCGCGGCCGCCGAGTGATTGATTGCCGAGCGTCAGAGCTTCAGTCATTCCGAGATTGAATGGAAGCTGGACGAACCGAAAGCGGTGTTCTTCTCCGGCAATGTCCTTTGCGATCTCCGCGAGTTCGCCAAGTTGCATTGCATCGCGCGCCCGAGACTCCCGCCGGAATCCATTCCAAGTGGCGATGCCGTAGAACTGAATTTTTCCTGCTGCTGCGGCGGATTCCAGGTAGATGAAGGCATCCCGCACACGTTCCAGGAAATCCGGGCGTGAGACTTCGCCGAGTTGCGTCTCCGGATTGTGGAGATAGTAGACGTCGATGCAGTCCACGCCGAGGTTGCGCAAACTGCGTCCAAGCTGGTCTTCGAGAAAGCGCGGGGTTATGCAATGACTGCCGGCGACGATGTCCTTTGCGCTGAACACGCCCGGCTGGAGGTATTCGCGGAAAAAATACTCGTTCGGATCAGCGGGCATGGATCCATCCGGCGTTAGATAGCCGCCTTTTGAGCAAAGAATGAGTTCTTCGCGTGTAATCCTTTTCGCGGCGAGTTGCTTCAGAGCCGCGCCGATGCTGCGCTCGCTCCGCTGGAAACGATAGTTGATTGCCGTGTCAATGACGTTGATGCCGGTCTCGGCCGCCGCAACCAGCGCGGAAGTGTAACTCTCGTCGGTTTTCGTATCGGGCTGGCCCAGGTATGTGCCGATGCCCAAAGAGGAGAGCATCAGTCCCTGCGCGTCACGGAAATGTCCATCTGCGGCTTTGCCGGCAAATCGCTTCGCATACTGGCGCGTGGACGCTGGCGTGGCGTGCGTTGTCATTGTTGCGCAATCCGTTCGAGCTGCGTTCTAAAATCGTCGTGCGGAAGTATAGCAGGGCTGCGCACCCGTCTGCCGTTTTGCGCGCGCTTCAACCCACTTTATTATTTCGCTCTCGGAAATTCTCCGTTGCACGGGCCGAGTTGAGCGGGCCGCTTCCGCCGGCATGCCCAGGCAAGATGTTTCCCGCGTGTCCTGCGTTGTCCGAGAATGACATTAATTTGGGGGCGATGGCGCGTGCGGCGCGAGCAGCCGCGCGCAGGCACGCAAAATGCGCCGGTACGGCCAGTCTTTGTCGTGGAAGAAAATTTCGCCCTCGCGGGGATTGCTGTAATACCAGCGCGCTACCAGACTCAGGTGCTCTCCCAAATCATCCTGGCCCATCATTTCGTGGGGAACGAGAGCTCTCTCTTTGTCTTGCTTGGGAGGCCCGTCAAGATAATCTCGCAGGATTTGTTCGGCAGAACGCGGCTGGCTGGCGATTTCCGCGAAGCGTAAGAAAAATGGCTCATTCACCCGGCCGCCGCGAACCGCGTAAACACCAATCGTCTGTTCTTCCGCCGTGCGTTGCAAAATCACGGCATCCAAGTTCCGAATCCGCCGGGCGAGTTCCGGGCGGCCGCGCAGCACATCGTCCAGTTTCTCGATTTTCTTGTGCAATGCGGATGCCCGCTCGAAGTCGAGCTCTCCGCTGGATCGCTCGCGCTCTTCTTCCATAGCTGAGCGCGATGAGCTGCCGTTTGTATCCAGAAACTGAACCAGCCGCTGCACCTCCGAGTCGTGCTCTTCTTTCGTGCAACCCGCGAAACACGGCGCGAGGCACATCTTCATCTCGGAATAAAGACAACCGGGGAAGGCCGGGTCGCGGCGGATTTTAATCTGGCAACGCCGAACCTTGAAAAAATCGAGTGCGCGTTCGGCGAATGCTTCCGCCGAGCGCCGCGATGCAAATGGTCCATAGTAGGCGCCCGCGGTTGGCAATCCCGCTTCGTCCACCGGAATGCGTCTGGTCACATAACACCGCGGATAGGCGTTACGCAGGCTTATTTTCAATACGGCTGGCGGGCGCAGGCGCATCAAGTCCCGATAGCGTTTTGGAAAGATGTGTTTCGCGTGCTGATAGCAGGTCAAGGCCTGTTCAAAGGCGGATCCAGTCAAGCGGTAGCGCACGCCACGCGCAAACTCGCGCAAGTTTAACCGTTTGCTGGCCGGATCGGCGGGACCCAACAGCCGCTGCAGCCGCCTCCGCAAATCCTGGGTGCGAAGGAGAAACGGCTCGGCTGTTTCCTCGCGGGGCTCGATCAGGCAAACTGCTGGATGCGGCGGCAGGGCGGGAAAAAAATCCTCGGCGCGCGCAAGATCAAATTTAAGTCCACAGTCGAGTTCAAGCACGCTGTCAGGATACTACGGGCTGATTAAGACTTCAGGACCCAGGAAGAAATCACCAAGCGCTGGATTTCGCTCGTGCCCTCATAAATTTCGGTGATGCGCGCGTCACGATAGGCGCGCTCGACGGGATATTCGCGGCTGTAGCCATTGCCCCCGTGCACCTGAATTGCTTTGTGCGTCACGCGCGTGGCCATTTCGCTTGCGAAGAGTTTGGCGATGGCCGCGTCCCGGGTGAAACGCGCGCCGGTATCTTGCTTCCACGCTGCCTTGCGCACCAGCAGTCGCGCCGCGTCGATCTCCGTCGACATATCCGCAAGCATGAACTGAATCGCCTGGAACTCCGAAATCGCGTGGCCGAAAGCCATGCGCTGTTGTGAGTATGCCAGTGCGGCCTCGAATGCACCCTGCGCGATGCCTGTAGCCTGTGCCGCGATACCGATTCGCCCGCCGTCCAGCGTCGAAAGCGCGACTTTGTAGCCTTCGCCTTCGTTGCCGATGCGATTCGCTAGTGGCACTTCGCAATCGGTGAACACCAGCTCGCAGCACGCCGTCGCGTTGATGCCCAGCTTCTTCTCTTCTTTACCCACCTTGAAGCCCGTCGCACCTTTTTCGACCACAAGCGCTGTGATTCCTTTTTCCCCTTTCGCGGGATCCGTATTCACGTAGACGATGGCCGCATCGGCGGCACCACCATTGGTGATCCAAGCTTTGGTGCCGTTGATGATGTACTTCTCGCCTTTTTTCACTGCCCTGGTTTGCAGCGCCGCAGCATTCGATCCCGCTTGCGGCTCCGTCAAGGCATAACAGCCGATCTTTTCTCCACGAGCGAAAGGCAACAGAAATCTCTTTTTTTGTTCATCCGTACCAAAGCGGTGGATGGGATCACAATAAAGCGAGTTTTGGACCGACAGAATCACGCCCGTGGAAGCGCAGCAGCGCGAGATCTCTTCAATCACAATGGTGTAGGCGACGTGGTCGAAACCCGCGCCGCCATCGGCTTCCTTAAACGCTATGCCCGTCAACCCAAGCTCCGCCGCTTTCTTGAAAATCTCCCGAGGGAAGCGGCCGGTTTCATCCAGCTGTTTCGCCAGAGGTTTCACCTCGGATTCCGTGAACTCGCGCACACTCTTCTGTAGCAGTTTTTGTTCTTCCGTCAGTTCAAGATTCACCGTGTTCTGCTCCGCGCACAAACCGACCGGCAGCTCGCAACCATTTTCTTACGGCCTTCAACCGCATTTACAATTCAGAGAAAAGCCTTGCGAAGCCGGTCGTACGTGGTCCGTAAATCTTCCGGGTGGACGCGGGTCTCGCCCGTGACGGTCATGAAGTTCGAATCCCCGATCCACCTGGGCAGAGCGTGCAGGTGCAGATGTCCCGTTACTCCCGCCCCTGCGGCCCGTCCCAGATTCATACCGAGGTTCATTCCGTCGGGTTTGTAATTTACCTGGAATGCCTTCTCCACGCGCTGTGCCAGCTGCATCATTTCTTTCAGCGCGTCTGCTGCGCACAAATTCAATTCGGCCACATGAGCGTACGGCACGATCATGACGTGTCCCGAGGTATAGGGGTATCTGTTCAGGATGACGAACGCTTTCACGCCGCGGTGGACAATCAGAGTCTCGGCGTCACTGTTTTTGGCTATCGCGTCGCAGAAAATACATTCGGGCTGCCCGCCGCTGTTGACTTGCGCCATGTATTGGTAGCGCCAAGGAGTCCAGATGTAGTCCATTGCGTCGGCTGCCTCGAGTCAGAATCCTGCGCACAGCATAACGCAGAATTACCGGGCGTGTGTTGCTGGCCGCTGACTGAGTTTCTTCTGCTGGGGCCGGCCGCTCCCTGAGGGTCTCGTGTGCTCGAAACCAGAACGCCGGCAATATGCCGGCGTTGCTCCTTCAAGACAATGGATTTGGGTGCCGGGTCTCAGGAATTCGGCGCGGCCCCCGCGGAGGCCTGTGCTTCGGCACTGTTCACAAAGTCCTTAAGCTCTTTACTGGGTTTGAAGAAAGGAATTTTCTTCGCTGGGACTTCCACCTTTGCTCCGGTCTTCGGGTTACGCCCCACGCGTCCGCGGCGTTGCCGTGTTCGGAAGCTGCCGAAGCCGCGAATCTCGATCTTTTCGCCCTTTTGCAGCGATTGGATGATGCTATCGAAAATAGTCTCGACGATGGTTTCTGAATCAGAGCGCTTGAGTTCAGTGATGCGTTCGACCTCAGCGATGAGGTCGGCTTTCGTCAATGTAGGTTGCTTGGTCATCTTCCCCATGCCTCGGTGCGTTGCCGGAGTAGCGGTGCCCGCAGCTTTTTGAAGCGAAACAGCTTAGCGGGGCGCCGTCCGCCTGATTGCCCCCCTTCCTATCATTAAAATGACCTTCAGGTAAACGAAATTCCTTCAGGGGTCCGGGACGGGCAGGCTGCTGGCCTTTTCACCTTCACGGAACGGACTAACGCGCGGAAAGTTTGGACTGAATCGCGTCGCCTATGGTTGCCGTTGACGATGACTTCGACGTGTTGCGGTATTGCTCGATCTCCCGGCGTTCTATTTGCTTCGTCGCCGCGCGATAGCTCAGACCGATCCGCCGCGTCTCCGGGCTGATCTTGATGATCTTGAAATCGTATTCCTTGCCCGGCTCGAGCGGCCCGGCGCTCTTCAGCGGTCCGGTCGTCGTGCGGTGCATCGGCCCGTGCCCTTCGTCGCGCCGTTTGCGGTCTTCAATTTCCGTGTTGTGGCAAAGGCCTTCGATATTCTCACCTAGTTCGACGAACGCGCCGAACATGGCAATCCGCGAGACCTTGCCTTTCACGATCTGCCCGACCTTGTGCTGCTTGAACCAGTCGCCCCAGATGTCATTGACCTGCTTGATGCCCAGCGACACCCGGCGATTCTCCGGGTCGATTCTCAGCACCTTCGCCGTCACCGGTTCGCCCTTCTTGAACACCTCGTGCGGGTTCTTCACGCGGCCGGTCCAACTCACGTCACCCACGTGCACCAGCCCGTCGAAGCCTTCTTCGATCTCGACGAACGCGCCAAACTCAGCAATGTTGCGCACTTTTCCGGTAACGACCGTGCCGACGGGATATTTTTCGGCCGTTTGCATCCATGGATCCGGCAGCGCTTGCTTAATTCCCAGCGAAACGCGGCGGTCGCTCGGTTTGATGTCAAGCACCACCACATCTACTTCGTCGCCCACTTTTACGATTTTCGATGGATGTGTGGCTTTTTTCGCCCAGCTCATTTCCGTCACGTGAACGAGACCTTCGATGCCCTGTTCCAGCTCGACGAACGCGCCGTAATCCACAACGCCGACAACTTTTCCCTTGTACTTGCCGCCCGCGGGATATTTTTCCGCTGCGTTGACCCAGGGATCGGGGATCAACTGCTTGAGCCCCAGCGAAACGCGCTGCTTCTCCTTGTCAAACTTGAGAATGATAACGTCCAGCTCTTGTTCCGGCTTCACCACGTCGGAGGGATGCTTCACGCGGCCCCAGCTGAGGTCGGTCAGGTGCAACAGCCCGTCAATTCCACCGATATCCACGAAAGCGCCATACTCGGTCACGTTCTTCACGTGTCCGTGAACGGTCTGACCTTCGGTCAGCGTCTCCATCAGCGCAGCGCGCTTGGCGTGCTGTTCTTCTTCGAGAAGCGCGCGGCGGCTCACGACCACGTTGCCGCGCCGCCGGTTCAGTTTCGTGACGCGCACCTGGACTTCGGTGCCCACCAGGTTGTCCAGATCTTGCGTCGGCCGCAGGTCATACTGCGAGCCCGGCAGGAACGCGCGCACGCCGACGTCCACAACCAGGCCACCCTTGATGCGGTCCACGACTTTGCCCGCAATCGTTTCCTTTGCCTTATAGGCTGCGTCAATCTTTTCCCAAGTGCGCCGGCGGAGAGCCTTCTGGTACGACAATATGACGTAGCCATCTTTGCGCTCGCCCGTGCGCTGCACTTCGATGGTTGCGTTGGGTTCCGGACGCGGAATGTCCGTCTCGGAGAATTCCGCCGCAGGGATCAGACCTTCGGATTTTTGTCCGAGGTCAACAACCACGCCCTGCTCCGTGTATGCGACAACCTTGACCTCAATCAGCTCGTTTTGCGAGGCAGCTTCCTGCTGCTCCTCGTACTGATCCATCAACTTGCTCATCTCTTCCGAGCCAGCCGCCTCTTCAGCCGCGGCCGCTGCTTCGGCATCCACACTGCCGGTGATGCCGTGTCCCTCACCCCCAGCGGACGATTCGACCGACTTGTCCGGCACGGATTCGGTCACTGCTGGCGGTGGCGCGTGGGTTGCTTCCGATGCCGCACTAACAGGCACGGCGGTCTCTCCCGCGTTCGCCTGCGCGGAATTCTCGACCGTACTTGCGTCCGCGGAATTTACTTCGGTAGGTGCATTAGTTTGATCGGGTTCAGAATCAGGTGCAGGAACGGCGGCTGCCGCTGATGCGAGGTTGTCGTGGTCAGAAAACATGGTTGCGTGCCTCCGGGATAAGAATCCCTGTTTTATCGAAATAAGGTTCCTTGCGGATTCCCTTCTGGGTTTAGTGCAAGGAGGTTGACCGCTAGGCGGCCACTTGGGACACAGATGCTGCGGGCGTTAGAAACGCTGCAACGTTAAAATGATACGCGCCGCCTTTGCCTCGTGTCAATGAATGGCGCAGCCCGGTACTCGCCGCTTTGAACTCATTTTCCAGGGTCTTTGAAGATGACTTTGATTGGAACGATCACCCTAACCGGCTTTCCATCCTTTGTTGCGGGTTTGAACTTCCATGAATCGACGGTTCCTTTGGCGATATCGTCGAGTATTGGATGGAGTTTCCGGACGACTCTTACGTTATTTGTACAACCCTTCTCATCGATGATTGCCTCTAGCACCACAGTACCTTGAATGCCGCTTCCCCTTAGCGAATCCGGATATGGCAGTTCTGCGCTACCCTTTTCGACCGAGCAGTGAGGCGGACTTGCGGAAGACGGGCCGGACTGAGCCAAGATAGGAACAGATAAAACCAGGATACCCAGAATTACTGCAAAGATTTTATTCATACACAGTCTCTAAAACCCTAGGCTCGGGCGCGGCCGGCCTGCGTCGTTTCGCGTCGGAAATCCGGTGCGGAGATTTCAACGGTTCGGCACATTTCAAAGAGCCGCGAACGCATGCGACTGCTGATTCTCTGCTCTAGAGAGTCCTCACGAGAGGCAGGCACGAATTTTCCATTGGGAAGTCTCGTCGCTTCGCCTTCAGAGGCCGGATTGTCAACGTAGTTCGTCGTTATGATCGTTGTCCGTCTCTCGTTGTACCGGGCGTTCAGGATGATTCCGACTACGTCGCGGACCCAATCCGAAGGTTTGCTAGCGCCCAGATCGTCAAGCACCAGGATCTCGACTGTACGGACCGGCTCCAATATGCCCATCTCGGTTGTTTGGCTCGCGGGGTTGTAGCTTGCCTGTATCTCTTTCAGCAGTTCACGGTAGTCGCAGAAGAGCCCTCCGTGCCCACGCTGAATCAAATCCTTCAGAGCTGCCACGGCGAGGTGCGTTTTGCCAACGCCGGAAGGCCCCATCAAGAGCAAGCCTTTTTCCGCACCGCCTGGATAATCCCGCACAAATCCTTGCGCGAGCAGCTTGGCTTGCTTCAGCGATTGCGCATGTTGCGGCGTCCAAGTTTTTCCGTCGCTAAGGTCGGTAACGTAACTCTCAAAATCGCAGTGTTCGTAGCGCTTCGGAATGCACGCCCGCTCCATCACACGCGCCGCGCGCTCTTCCATTCCGCAATCGCATGCGACGGCGACGCTGCCCCCGGCGGCATCCGGCCGAGGCACAAGCTTCCATCCGGTCCCTCTGCAAAGCGTGCAATTCTCCTGTGCCATAGTTGGTCTTATCCAGGCAGGCACCGGGCTTTACCCCAGCATCTCTTCTCCGTGCCCACAGCATACGGTCGCATTTCGTTCACGGCAAGATGTCTACTCTAGGAAAACTGTGGAAGGCTTTGGCGGCACAAACGTGAATCTGTGCACGTTGTTCCGTTGTGCATGAAGAAAGCCAGATAATCCGACGGTCGCCCACATCCCAGCTAAGAAGACCGCACAACTCTTGGCGCGGCCCGCACAATCGCATGTCGCGATGGCCTTTCATCGGTGCGGGACGCCACCCGCGAGAGCTCCTGTTGCACGACATGCGCAAACTCTCCCATTTGGTGTTCCATCTCGATCATTTTTTCGCGCATGTTCAGGATGATTTCGATTCCTGCGAGGTTTACCCCCATGTCGCGTGCAAGCGTGAGGATCACGTCCAGCCGCTCGAGGTCGGAGTCTGTATACAGCCTCGTGTTTCCCTGCGACCTCGATGGCTTCAGCAGCCCGACGCGCTCATAGAGCCGCAGCGTCTGCGGGTGGAGCTTATACAGCTCCGCCACCGCGCTAATCATGTACCCCGCCTTGGCCCGTTTTTTCTCTCGTGGCGACATTGCTCTTCTCTTATACGCCGGCCTTGCTGAACAAATCCTTTCGCGGATCCGACGGCGCAACGATTTCCAATTCCTTCATCAGGTTCCGCACGCGCTCATCCGTAGGCTGCGGCACGACAACTTGAATCTCCACATACTGATCGCCGCGCGCGCCGTTCCTCACGCTTGGCACCCCTTTTTCCTTGAGCCGCAGAGTCTTCCCGCTATCTGTCGCTGGAGGAATGCGCACGATCGACCGCCCATCCATCGTTGGGACTTCGATCTTCGCACCGAGCGTCGCTTCGCTCACCGTCACCGGCACCTTCGTATACAAATCATTTCCGCGCCGTTCGAAAAATGGATGAGGCTTGACCTCGACGCGCAGATACAAATCACCTGCCGGCGCACCCATGGTTCCCGCATTGCCCTTGCCGGGAACCCGCACGCGGCCGCCGTTCGCGACGCCCGCCGGAATCCTCACCTCAATCGTTTCCGTGCGCCGCACGCGCCCCTCACCACCACACGATTTGCACGCGGTCGGCAGCTTGCCGGTTCCGCCGCAGCGTGTGCACGGCACGTTGAACCGCATCTTGCCCGCTGCTTGTTGGATGGATCCCGTGCCACCGCAAGCGGTGCACGTTTGCGGCGAACCCACTGCACCAGTGCCACGGCAGTTCTGGCATGAATCCAGCCGTGTGGTGGAAAGTTTTTTCACTGCGCCGCGAACGGCATCCCAGAAATCGATCTCAATCTGGTATTCGAGGTCGTTGCCGGGCTCCTGCTCCATTTCGCCGCCGCGTCCGCCGCGGAAAAATTGGCTGAACAGATCGCGAAAGCTTCCCGCGCCGGCGCCGCCACCCGCCCCGCCGCCAAAATCGAATCCGCCAAAATCAAAGTTGATGTCGGGCTGCCCGCCGCCGGCTCCTGCCCCGCCGGGTCCGCCCGGTGGGAGGTTGTCGCTGTAGAAGCCATACTGGTCGTACATCTGCCGTTTTTTCGAATCGGAAAGAACGTCGTACGCTTCCTGGAGCTGCTTGAACTTTTCTTCTGAGGATTTGTCGCCGGGATTCAGGTCGGGATGGTATTTCCTGGCGAGTTTCCGGAAAGCCGTACGAATATCCTTCACACTCGCCTTCCGCGAGACTCCTAACAGTTCGTAGTAGTCCTGTTTCGTAGCTGTCGGCATCGATGCTCTGGTGAAAAGATTGCTGGGCACATGCCGCCGCGTGTGCCTCTACGGCTCATGCGTTAATTCGGACGCTTGCTTTCATCCACGTCTACGTACTCGGCGTCGATCACATCACCGGGCTTTCCACCCTGCCCTCCGCTCGAGCCACCCCCTGGGCCAGCCGACGAGCCGGTCGCACCTGCCCCCGCACCGGCGGCGCCGGCTTGTTCTGCCCCACCCGCCGCCTGATTCGCCTTGTACAGCACTTCGGCGATCTTGTGCAGCGCTCGCTCGATATTTTCCGTAGCCGAGCGCAGATGCGCCGTTCCACCTTCGCTGATGGCTTTCTTCGCTTCTTCGATCGTCTCTTCAGCCGTCTTGACGTCCGCTTCCGCAATTTTCTCGCGGTTTTCCCGGATCATTTTCTCAGCCTGATAGAGGATACCGTCCAGACGGTTGCGCGCCTCGACTTCTTCCATGCGGCGGCGATCTTCTTCGCCGTGCGATTCGGCTTCGGCCCGCATCTTCTCAGCCTCTTCCTTGGTCAGGCCGCTGGATGCGGTGATGGTGATCTTTTGTTCCTTGTTCGTGGCTTTGTCTTTCGCGCTCACGTTCAAAATGCCGTTCGCATCAATGTCAAACGTCACTTCGATCTGCGGTGTGCCGCGCGGAGCGGGGGGAATGCCGTCGAGCTTGAACTTGCCGAGCGAGCGGTTGTCCGCTGCAAATTTGCGCTCGCCCTGCATGACGTGAATTTCCACGCCGGGCTGGTTGTCCGCGGCTGTCGAATACGTTTCGACCTTGCGCGTCGGAATCGTCGTATTGCGTTGGATCTGCGTGGTCATCACGCCGCCGAGCGTTTCTACCCCCAGCGAAAGAGGTGTCACGTCCAAAAGCAGGATGTCCTTGACTTCGCCGCCCAGCACCGCACCCTGAATCGCGGCGCCTACCGCCACGACTTCGTCCGGGTTCACGCCCTTGTGCGGCTCTTTCCCGCCGAAGAATGTGCGCACCAGCGATTGCACCTTCGGGATGCGCGTCGAGCCGCCCACGAGCACCACTTCCTGGATGTCGTTGGGCGACAACTTTGCATCCTCCAGCGCCTGCTTCACCGGCTTCATCGAGCGGTCGAGCAAATCGCCCATCATCTGTTCGAGTCGCGTCCGTGTTAGCTTTTCCTCCATGTGAATTGGGCCCGATGCGCCCGCCGTGATGAACGGTAGATTGATCTCCGTTTCCATCATTTGCGAAAGCTCGATCTTGGCCTTTTCCGCCGAGTCCTTCAGGCGCTGCAGAGCCATCTTGTCTTTGCTCAGATCGATGCCATTCTTTTTCTTGAATTCGTCGATCAACCAGTCCACGATCCTCTGATCCACGTCGTCGCCGCCCAGGTGCGTGTCGCCGTTAGTGGCCTTTACTTCGACGACTCCGGCGCCGACTTCCAAAACCGAGATGTCAAACGTTCCGCCGCCCAGGTCATAGACCGCTATCGTTTCGTCACTCTTCTTATCCATTCCGTATGCCAGCGCGGCCGCGGTTGGCTCTGGGATAATGCGCACCACTTCGAGTCCCGCGATTTCGCCCGCTTGCTTGGTCGCTTGCCGCTGGGCATCGTTGAAATACGCGGGCACGGTGATGACCGCCTTGGTCACCTTCTCACCGAGAAAGTCTTCCGCCGCAGCCTTCAGCTTGCCCAGGATCATCGCCGAGATCTGCGGCGGGCTGTAAACCTTTCCCAGAATCTCTACGCGCGCGTCGTCGTGTTCTCCCTTGACGACCTTGTAAGGGATACGCCGCGTCTCTTCGCCAACCTCATCAAATCGCCGACCCATGAAGCGTTTGATCGAATACACCGTGTTTTCGGGATTCGTCACCGCCTGCCGCTTCGCTACCTGCCCGACCAAACGCTCTCCCGTCTTGGTAATCGCTACGACTGACGGTGTCGTACGAGCGCCTTCCTGGTTGGGGATTACCACCGGCTCGCCGCCTTGCATAACGGCCACCACCGAATTTGTTGTCCCCAGGTCAATTCCTATGATCTTGGTCATTGCTCCTACTCCTCTCTGAACCCAAGTATGTACCCGACATCGCCTCGCTCACATGGAGCCAGCATGAGGTTTTGCTTTTTCGCTTTATTGACCTCAGCTCGAATGGGAGTATACAAGTTGAGTGTGTGTTTGTCAAGTTTCTTAACTACAGCACTAACATGCTTTTGTTCAATAGGTTACGGACCGTGTCCGGTCTGTGCCCTAACTCCGGCCATCGCCTCAGCCCCAAACAAACCACTTGCCTCCACACGCATCTCATTGTGTATGGTCCGGATACCTCTGGGCATCACCGGGCGGTGTCGATGCTCCTGTTTCTACGATTTCGCGGTAGAATTGTCCTTACCGCTGCAAATAGCGGCTTGCTGCGTTGACAGTTAGGGAGGATCGAGTGATTCGACGGCGGATTCTTGCTGCCACGTTTATGGTGACTCTCTTCGGCCTCTGCTGTGTCCTCCTTGCACCGGCGCGAGT
>Ga0209118_1000907_pt1 | contig 14785 bp, 8 predicted proteins | sample BlaSpr_A8_Ref_M1_FD_187988 | JGI IMG/M metagenome (GOLD analysis project Ga0209118, IMG submission 187988) | Forest soil microbial communities from Thunder Bay, Ontario, Canada - Black Spruce, Ontario site 2_A8_Ref_M1 (SPAdes) (version 2) | ecosystem: Environmental > Terrestrial > Soil > Boreal...
CTGCATGTCCCTCTAGCACCACCCTCACCTCGGTGATGCGGGCGAGGTCGGTGATGTTGACGTCGGTGACGAAGGTGCCCCGGTGTGGGATCGACCGGACCAGGTTCTCACGCCCGAGGCGCTGCAGCGCCTCGCGGATCGGTGTGCGCCCGATCTTGAGCTCTTCGCGGAGGCGGGTCTCGTTGACCACAGAGCCCGGCGGCATGTCCAGCGACACGATGCGTTCGCGGATGCGCAGGTACGCTTCCTCGCTCTGCGAGCGAGCCGAGCCCCCGCTCTCGACCAGCGCCATGACCGGCGTTGCCGAAGCCATCCCCTGACGTACCCCTTCCCTTAGGACGACCGATATGCGAGCGATATACCGCCGGGAACCGTAGCACCGGCCGGGGAAGCCGTCAAACCTTGTTTTGCGCGGTCGCCTCCTCGAGCCAAACGGCAAAGCGCGCCGAGCTGAGAACCTCGAGCGCCCGCGCCCACCGGCCTGTGTAGTAGCCGGCGAAATCGAACTCGACGGCCGAGATCTTGGCCTGGATGGCTCCCCAGAGCGTCCAGCCGACGTCCGACATGAGGGCGAACAGATTCATCCGCGCGAGCTGCCGCGCATCCTCGCGGCCGAAGTACGCCGCGCACAGAGCGGCGCGCAGGTTCGGGCCGAGCTCTGCCTCCTGGGCCGTGTTGCCGAGGTCGAAGCATGGGTCGTTGTTTCCGCTGAGCTCGTAGTCGACGATCCGCAGCGTCTGGCCGTCGTCGATGAAGTTCTCGCACAGCAGGTCGTTGTGACACGGGACCCGTGGAAGGGCGCCCACCGCCACAGCGCGCTCGATCTGCGCGATGACCGGCAGCCAGTCGCGATAGCCGTCTGGGATGGCGACCTCGTGCTGTTCGACTATCCCGAGGTAGTACTCGATCAGGCGGAACATGTCGAAGTCCTTGAAGAACCGCGGCGAGGCGTGGAGCCTGCGGAACGACGAAGCCATGCGCGCCGCCATCTCCCTGGACTGGAGCGTGCGCGCCGACATGGTGGGGCCGGGAATGAACTCCAGCACCAGGACGTCGAGCCCAGCTACGTGCTCGAGTACCTGCGGCCCGATCCCTGTGCTGGCGGCCGCCTGCGTGTTGTGAACCTCGTTGGCGCGATCGATCGAAAGCAGGTCCGTCGATTGGCCGGGAATCCGCATCACGTAACGCCGTCCGGCGGATTCGACCAGGTAGTTCTCATTGGTGAGGCCGCCGGATAGCTGCGAGACTTTCACGTCCTGGCCCTTCCACAGCGAGACGCTCGCGACCGCATCGTCAATGCGAGTCGCGCTCATCGCCTGGCGTCCTGCTTCGAGAGCACCGAGTCGGTTGTGACGATCGCCGGGACCAGCTGCCCAAACACCTCGACCTCCACGCTCCCACCGGGCTTCATCTCGACAGGAAGGTAGGAGTACGCGAGGTTCTTTTTGACCGTGAACCCGTAGGCGCAGCTCCTGACGCGCCCGACCACGCGACCCTCGCTGTGCACCGCCTCGCCGCCGTAGATGGTGAGGTACTCGTCGCCGCCGACCGCGAGGGTGCGCAGGCGCCGTTTGATACCGGATAGGCGAGCGGCGAGCAGCGATTCGCGCCCATTGAACTCGCCCTTGTCCAGCTGCACGCAGAAGCCGAGCCCGGCCTCGAATGGGTTGTCCAGCAGGGTCAGGTCGGTGCCGTAGTAGCGGTAGCCCTTTTCCATGCGGAGCGAATCGAGGGCGCGGTAGCCGCCGGGCCGGATTCCAAACGCTCGCCCGGCCGACATCAGACGGTCCCAAACCTGCACCGCCCAACCGGGTGAGAGATAGAGCTCCCAGCCGAGCTCGCCGACATACGTGACGCGCTGGGCGAGCGCCGCGGCTCCACCAATGTGAATCTCTCGAGCCTGCATGAAAGGGAACGCAGCCTCTGAAACGTCGTCGTCTGTGACCCGTCCCAACACGTCACGCGCATTCGGTCCCCACATCCCGATCACCGAGAGTTCGTCGGTCGTTTCGCGGAACTCGACCGGCGCGTCTCCATCGCGCGTCTGAAGCCGGAGCCAGCCAAGGTCGCTGTTCACATATCCGGCTCCGGTCACCACCCTGAAATGCTGCTCGGAGACGCGGGTCACGGTGACGTCGGCGGCGATCCCGCCATTGCTCTCGAGCAGCTGCGTGTAAACAACAGAACCGGGCGGCCGGTCGACCAGGTTTCCGGCTGCTCGCTCGAGCAGCGCCGCGGCGCCTGGGCCGCGGACGTCGATCTTTCCGAAGGACGTCATGTCGATGATTCCGACGCGCTCGCGGAACGCGCGGTGCTCTTCGGCCAGCACATCGAAATACGGAGGCTTCGTCCAGCCGAAGCGGCGCTGGTCGGCGCCGGCGCGCCTCCATGGTTTGCCAGGTTCGAGATATTCGGCCCGCTCCCACCCGTGCTTCGCGCCGAAAACTGCGCCCTCGTCTTGCAGCCGCTCGTGGAGCGCGCTCGTGCGACGCGGCCGTCCCCACTCGTCCGAGTCGAACGGATAGCGCAGGTAGTAGTAGTAGCGATACGCCTCGCGCGCCAGGTCTGCCGCATAGCGATGGTCGCGGTGCACGGGCCCGAATCGCCACGGTCGGTAGGGATAGAGGTCGAGCTCGGTCTCACCCGTCGTGATGAGCTCGGCGAGCGACCTTCCGATCCCGCCGGCGCCGCCGAAGCCGTTCAGGGATAAACCCGCGGCCAGGTACAGGCCCTTGACGCCGGGGACGGGACCGACGAGCGGGTTGGCGTCAGGTGTCATCGCGTCCGGGTGGCACACCAGCTTGACGATGCCCGCCTCTCCCATGAATGGAAAGCGCCGCGCGGCGCCCGCCAGGAGCGGCTCGAATCTCGCCTGGTCGGGTGGCAGAGAGGTACCCGCGTGGTCCCAGGGCACGCCGTCGATCCAGCGTGCGACCGGGTCTGCCTCGTATCCACCGAGGACGACACCTCCGGCCTCTGACTTTCCATAGAAGAGGTTGTCCGGGTCGCGGAAGCACGGCAAGTCGTGAGGGAGCTCGTGGCCGGGCACCGCGAGCAGGGCGGCGTGCTGGTGGTCGACCGGCGTCGAGACGATGAACGCGCCGGCCATGGCCGCTATCTGCGGCGCCCAGATTCCGCCTGCAATGACCAGCACGTCGGCCTCGATTCTCCCGGAGTCCGTTTCTATCGCCTTCACCGCGCCACCGGCGCCCAGCTGGATCCCGATCACCTGGTGCTGCGTCAACACCTGGGCGCCGAGCTTCCGCGCCGCGGTCGCCAGTGCGTGAGTGGCGGTGTGCGGGTCGAGGTGGCCGTCGCTCGGGACCCAGACCGCCCCAAACAGCGAGCGCATGGTGATCGCCGGCATCAACCGGGCGGACTCATCGGCGGAGATGAGCTCGACGTCGAGACCGATGCCGCGCGCGCGGCTGACGCCGCGCTGCAGCTCCTTTAGCGATTCTTCGCTCGAGGCGAAGCGCAGCCCGCCGACCCGCTCGAAGACGCCGAGCTCCTCGTACAGCTCGATGCTGTACCGGCGGAACCGCATCATCGTCGGCGAAGGGTTGAACTGCGTGACCAGGCCTGCGGCGTGGCAGGTCGAACCGCTGGTCAGCTCGTCCTTTTCGACCAGGACGGTTTCGCGCCAACCAGCCTTGGCAAGGTGGTAGGCGACGCTCGCGCCGGTGATGCCGCCACCCACGACCACTGCCCGTGCGCGATCCACTGCTGGCAACTCTAATCAGGCAGCGGCGCCTGCTTCGTCTCGGGCAGCAGGAAGAGCAACAATGCGCCCGCGATCGCCGCCACGCCGCCGAGCTCGATCGCGCGTCCCAACCCCGAGGACGGGGCCAGGTAGCCGACCGCCTGCAAGCCCACGACGCTGCCGACTGCCGCGGCCACCGACGCCATCAGCTCTGCGGTGGCGCGGGCTCGCGTTGGAAACAGCTCCGCCGTCCAGGCGCCGAAGACTGGAGTGGACGCGCTGGCGAACGCGCTCCACAGCACGTTGCCGACGTAGAAGCCGACTGTGGCCGTGGCAAAGCTGAGACTGGTTGAAATCGTGGCTGCGATCGTGAGCACAATGGCAGGTCCTCGCCGGCCATACCGGTCGGTCAGATAGCCGCCCACCAGGTACGACGCTGCGCCCGCGATTGCGGAGACCACGATCAGGACGCTGATCGCCGCGGGGACAAGGTGCAAGGAGTCGGTGGCGTAGACGGTGAACAAGAGACCGGCGGGCTCGAACAGCACGGCCAGCAGCGCGGTCATCGCCGCGATCACGACGACCCTTCGCCGCCACGCCGGCTGCATCAAAAGCCGCAGCGCCGAACCGCTCACGTGGGCGCCCAGCCAGGTCCTGCCTTCCGGCAGCCGGAACCAGATCAACGGCGCGAAGAGGACGCCGATTCCGCCGGCCAGGAACAGCCACCGCCAGTGTGGCGCCAGCAGGGGGTAGCTGATCACGGTGATGCCGGTGCCCAGTCCGCCTAGCAGCGCGAGCACGCTCACCGCCTGGCCACGCCGAGTCGCCGGAGCCTCTTCCACGATGAGGGCTGTCGCGACGCCTCCCACCAGGGTTTCGAAGCAGACCGCTACCAGCCTCAGCCCTGCCAGCGCCTCGAGTGAAGGCGCCAGGCCGCTGGCGAAATTGGCGATCGAGAAGCCTGCTACCCCGATGGCGATCAGCCGTCGGCGGCCGAAGCGATCCGCAAGCGCTGCGAGCGGCAGCGCCCCAAGCGCGCCGATTGCAAGGACCGACCCGAGATTGGAAAGCGCAGGCGTGCGGGCGTGGAATTCGGATGCGATCGCCGGCAAGGCGAGGACGAGCACCGAGCCGTCGAACGCCGTCAGCACGACGGCAAGACCGGCCCAGACCAGGGTGCGGCGTTGTTGATCGTCCAGGTTCAGCAAACGGCTAGACCAGGTTCAGCCTTTTCAACAGGTAAGGGCCCGGGCCGAGGAAGCCGCATGTGGCGGCGATGTGCGCGATCGAGACACCAAGCAGAGACGGTGGGCCCGGCAGGAGCCAGAACGCGAGCCCAAGCGGCACGCCGACGAGCGCGGTGGCGAAAGTGTCGGACCACGTCCAGCGGCCGAGCCGGTGATAGAGGACGTAGATCACGGTTGCGATGGCAAAGCCGGCGGGCGCTCCCCACAACAGGCTGAGGCCGCCCTGCACCAGGCCGCGAAAGAAGGCCTCCTCGACAGGACCGTTGACGACGTAGAAGCCCGCCTGGAACCAGGCGTCTCCCGAGTTCGCCGGGACGCCCAGCACCCCACGCCGGCGGGTCAGCCACAGCTGGACCCAGGCCGCCGCGGCAAACATCAACGGCACTGCCACCGCGGCGAAGAGAAGCTGGAACCCAAAGGATCCCGTGCTGAGGCCGAGCGCGCGACGGTGCGGGATGAGCTCGTACGCGATTGCGAACGCAACCGTGAATGGCGCGATGCGGACCAGCAGGTCGGTGCGGATCCAGGCCCAGCTGTGGGGAATATCCGTGAGAACCAGGCGCGGTGAACGGTTGACCGTCACCCTGAGGTCATCCGGTTCGAAGTCTTCTACGACTACTTCTGCCCATTCGTTTACGGCGCATCGGTGCTGCTCCAGGCCAGCGGCCTCAGGTGTGAGGTCAACTGGCGGTACTTCTAGTTGGTCCAGGTGAACTCCAAGGATGACGCGTGGACCGTCTGGGGGGCGCCCGAGTCCAAGCACGTGAGCGGCAAAGCAGCTCACGATCGCGCAGAGCGGCGACGAGGAGGGAATAGTTGATCGCTAAACTTTTCTCGGGTCGTTGGGGGCCCTCAGGAGTTCTGTGTACAGCGGAGTAAAGGGATGTCGATTGCCGCGCCGGTGGGTGAGAGCCAGGTTCCTACAGCCGCCAGCAGCTCCTGGCGTACCTGGCTCATGACCGGGATCCGGCAAGGTCCGATCTACCGGCGGCGTGTTCGGGGCGCCCACAAGGGTCTCAAACGGATGCTGGTCGAGGGGATGGGCGAGGGCATTGATCCACACGGCAGCTGGAGGGGATTCTCCGGCGCGATGGTGCGCCAGGCGGTCGGCGAGGCGGTCGGCTCGCTGCCCCCGCGCCAGAGGCAGTTGATCAAGCTCGCGTATTTCAGCGACCTCTCGAACCGCGAGATCGCCCAGGGTCTGGGGATCACGCTCAGCAGCGTGGAGCGAGGGCTGCGCCAGGCGATCGCTCGCATCAGCGAGCACGTGGAGCGCGGACGGTCCGCCGGAAGGAAGGTGATCTACGCGCTTGCCGTGTTCCTGGGCGGGCGCTGGTTGAGCCAAGCGCACGTGGCCACCGGCGCGAGCGCCCCGCAGTGGGTCAAGGCCGCGACGCTCGTGCTCGCCACCGCCGCCGCCGGAGCGGTGCTCGCAACGCACCCGGCCTCGCCGGCTCCACGTCCGCAAATCGACCAGGGGAGCGTTCCGGTCGTTGTGTCAGCACCAGCTGACGAGGTGTTGCCGCGGCAAGGTGGATCAATGCATCACGCGATCGAGAACGTCGCGCCATCTGCCAACGTGCCGGCGCCAAGCGTCCCTGAGGTCCAGGTTGTGCCGCCGACGGTTGCGGTGCCACGGTTGCCGGTCCATGTAACGGTGCCGACGGTGACACTTCCGGTCCACGTGAAGGTTCCACCGCTGCCGGTTCCGTCAGTGGTTCACGGGCTGTTGGGCGCGTAGATCACGACGCCGTCGACCGTGGCCACGGCGTGGTAGCTGCTGTCCACCAGGTTCGCGAGCACCGGATAGTTGCGCATCGGGTACATCGAGAAGTCGCTCCAGCCGGCTGATGCCGTGTCGACGATGAGCGCCGGCGGATGCGCGCTCAGGTCGGACTGGAGCTCGGGCCACACATCAGACGTCGTGTCCCAGTTGTTCGGCGCGATTCCTGAGCCGCGGTCGAAGCCGCGTAGAAAGCCGGGGAATCGACTCGCCATGAGGCGGTCGGACTCAACGTAGAGGGCGGGCCAGTCGCCCCACACAAAGACACGCTGACCCGGCGTCGTGTGGTCGTGGACGTAGGCCGCCACCAGCTGGTGCTGTGGTACGGGCGGGCTGAAGTCATAGGTCAGCGGGTCGGCGCCCAGGTCGTACGTCCACCAGCCGAGCACGGGAATGGCGATTCCGACAGCCGCCACCGCGGCGACCCACCTCTTGAGCGAAAAGCGCGAGAAAAATAGGGCGGCGGCCAGCGCGAGCGGTCCCATCGCCTGGATGAAGTAGTGCCAGGACAGGTGACCCGCAGCCATCGATCCGGCCATCGCGACGACCAGCCATACGATGACCAGCCTCTCGAGCCGGTCCAGCCGCCGCCAGCGTGTCACCAGGGCGATCGCGGCGATCCACAGCACCGCCATGTCCACCACGAACGGCAGCAGGCTGTCCCTGGCGCGCTGCCAGACATAGCTTGGAATCCACGTCGTCGATGCGTATCCGTACAGGCTGCCCACCGTCCAGCGCCAGAAACCGGCGAGGGAGCCGGTAAGCAGCAACACTAGAGCTCCAGCGGCCAGTGCGGCCGCAACGCCTCCGGCCAACCATGCGGCAGGTCGCCCGCGATTGCCGACCGGCTCGAGCCACACGATTGCCACTGCGGCCAGCAGCAAGTTGACGGCCGCCACCTGCCGGAACGCGCCCGCCATCACGAGCAGGACGCCCGACCAGAACCAGCGGCGCCTGAACATCAACAGGACGGACGCGGTGAGAGCCAGCTCCATGAAGATCTCGGTGTTCGTCGCCAGGAGCCGCGGATTGCCGGCCGCAGTGAGGATGCCGTAGAAGAGGGCCGCCAGCAGCCCGGTCCGGGCTCGGCCGAGGTCGCGACCGATCACGAACAGCAGCACGCACGTCGCCGTGATCACCGCCAGGCCGACGAGATGGATGGCCGTCATCTGATAGGTGCCGGCGGCGCGGAAGGTCGCCGCGTAGACCCAGAAGATGCCGGGAGGCTTGTTGTCCACGCCGCCCGGTCCGTAGAGCTCTCCCCCCGTGTTCAGCAGCGCCGCAATCGAGCCGTAGACCGCCTCGTCTCCATCGAGGAGCCGGTGGAGGAAGGAAGGCAGGTGCGCGATGAAGACCGTGACGGCGATCAACCCGGCCCACAATGCAAGCTGCCTCCGGGTCATCGACCAGTGACTTTAACCTCGGTGCGGTAACGTCAAACGGTGATGAATTCTCGCCGGGCCTGGTCCTGGTTAGGCCTCGCTGTGGTGGTGACCGCGCTCGTTCTCGATCTGACGCACCACCCTCAGCACGTCGGCATCGACTTTCATACCTACCTGGCGGCCGCCATGGTCGGGCTCCAGCAGGGGTGGTCGCACGTGTATGACCAGGGCCTGGTCGCCGCCGCGCAGAAGCACCTCGTGCCGGGCCAGTGGTCGCAGCCGTTCCTCAGCCCGCCGACCGTGGCGTGGCTGGTCGCGCCGTTGACGGTTTTTCCGTACTGGACCGCGTTCGGCATCTGGGCGGTGTTCAGCTTGGTGGCGCTTGCGGCCGCGCTCGCCTGGTCGGGAGTGAGCACAGGCGCCTGCCGTTGGATCGCAGTGCTCGGAGCGCTCACGCCGTGGTGGGTGCTGTACGCCGGCAACCTTGGCCAGGTCGTCCCTCTTGTCGCCGCGGGAGTGGTCCTCGCGTGGCGACTCGTGCGCGATGACAAGGAGATCGCGGCCGGCGTTCTGCTCTCTGTGATCTTCCTCAAACCGAACACGGCGATCCTGGTGCCGGTGGCGCTGCTCGCCGCGAGGCGATATCGGGTGTTCGCCGCATGGCTCGCAGCGGGGGGTCTGCTCGCTGTCATCGCCTTGCTGGTGCTCGGCCCAGAAGGCTTCTTCGGCTACGTCAACCAGCTGCGCTCGCCATTGCCCAGCGGAGCGGACGCGTTGACCATCAAGGGTGCGATCGGCGCAACCGGCGTGGTCGCCGCCCTGCTCCGTGTGCTCATCGTGGGCATGGTCCTGGCGACGGCCTTCAGGCTGCGCGCCTCGCCGGGTCTTGTCGTGCCCATCGGCATCGTGGGTTCGCTGATAGTCTCGCCGTACCTGCACGCTTCAGACCTGTGCTTGCTCGCCGCCGCCGCGTGGATGGTGTGGGAGGAGCGCACCAACGTGGCGTGGCGCATCGCCCTGGCCCTGGGTTGGTTGGTCGCGAGCCCCTTTCTCTTCCTTCCGAGCGGCGGTCCGGATTTGAATCGATGGCCTTTGATGGAGTCCGCCCTGCTGCTGGCCCTGGTGATCGCGGCGTGGCGGCCCTTAACAAGCGCGGCTGACCTGAGGACCCGGGCCCCGGCATAATCAGGACGCCCGCGCCACTCAAGGGAACGATTTGCCACTCGACATCCACGAAATCGACGGACCACTGCGCGTGCTCGCCGGACCGGGCACCGGAAAGACCCACGCCCTGGTCGACCTGTACGAGCAGGCCGTGCGTGAACGTGTGGCCGGTCGCGGAGAGATCCTCGTGCTCACGTTCTCGACGAGCGCCGCGGCTGAGATATCGCGGCGCATCGACGAGCGGCTAAAGGACGAGTACGGCGAGGCGTGGATCTCGACCTTTCACAGCTTCTGTATGCGGCTCCTTCGCGAACATGCTCCGGATCGCGAGCGGTTGCTGCTCAACGGCTTCCAGGAATGGCTTGTCATGCGCCGCGTCCTCGAGGAGCTCGACGCAGAGGTGCTCGGGGCACTCGAAGGAGTGCGGCGCTCCGACGCATTCGCGCACGACGTACTGACTTTCGTCGCGCTCATGAAGCAGAACCTCGTGCATCCGTCCGCGCTCTTGCTCGCCGCCGAGGCGAGCGCCGGCGACCGGCTCCGCGTGCTGGCCTCTGTCTACCAGGCATACCAGCTGAGGCTGCAGAACGCGCGGATGCTCGATTTCCGCGACCTCATCTCCGGTGCGATCGAGCTGCTGCAGTCGAACGCACCGCTGCGCGAGAGGCTGCGCGCCCAGTTTCGTCTGATCCTGGTCGACGAGTTCCAGGACGTGGACCCAGCGCAGTTCGAGCTGCTCCAGCTCGTCGCTCCTCCTGAGGCGCGACCGCGCCTGGTCGTGGTCGGCGACCCGGACCAGTCGATCTACGGTTTCCGCGGGACTGTTCCGCGATTGCTGAGCCGAGACTTCGCGGCTGCTTACGGCAGCGCCACTCAGCACCTGGAGGATTGCCGTCGCTGCTCGCAAGAGGCTCTCGACGGCGCCGAGCGTCTGCTCGTCGCGACGCACCCCGGGCGCGAATCGCGCCTCATGCGCACGGTGGCGGTGTCGGCGCAGCCCGCAGTCGTCGTCGCTCGTGAAAGCGACCCGGTCGACGAAGCCTTCTTCGTCGCCCGCGAGATCAAGCGACTTCACGTCGAGTCGCCGGGGCTGCGCTATGGCGACTTCGCGATCCTGCTGCGAAGCACCACCTCGCTCGGCGCTCCGTTCGAGGAGGCGCTTCGCGCGCTTGCGGTGCCATATGAGGTGCGAGGGTCGGGGGCGACCTCGCGCAACGAGGTTGTGCGCTTCCTTGTCGGTTATCTCGAATCGCTGAGGCGGCCGGACGACCCGGAGGCGTTCGAGGGCGCGTTGGCTTCGAGCCTGGGCGGCGTGGGCGCGCGAACCCTCGGTCGCCTTCGGGCGTCGGCGCTGGAGCGGGGCCGGCCGCTGCTGCGCGTGATGCGCCGGCTGATGTACACGCTGGCGGCGCGCGACCCGCAGCGCTACCCGCTCCCGTGGGGTGGCGACGCTCCCACGGAAGAACGCGCGGACCCCGACTACATGGTCTTTCTCTCCGACGAAGAGCTGGCGACCCTGCATGCCGCGATGCTCGCGCGCCAGCACTTGCTCGGCCGCGTCTCCAGGCTCTCGCTGGCCGCCCTCGCCTACTCGGTGCTCATCGAGGACGGCGCCATGCGCCGCCTCCTCGACCTCGAGCTGCCGGACGAGCAGCGCGCAGAAGCCATCTCTGACTTGCGCGCCGCGATCGAAGGCCTCGAAGCCATCGAGGCTGTCCACGAGCGGTTGACCGGGGCGAAACCGATGCTTTCCGACATCTCGGGGTCGCTGGAAACTCTGCTTGCCGCCGCGGCGGACGACAGCGAAGCCGCCTCTGGGCGCGGTGATGCGGTGCAGGTGATGACCGTGCACCAGGCCAAGGGTCTCGAGTTCGAGGTCGTCTTCTGCTCGGGCTTCGCACACGGCCTGTTTCCGCTGCCGGCGCGCCCGCATCCGCTGCTGGACGAGCAAGACCGCGCATGGCTGGAGGGATTCAAGGTCGGTTTCATGCCTTCGTGGCCTTCCGACCCTGACGGCCATCTTGCGGAGGAGGCGCGGCTCGCCTACGTCGCCATGACCCGCGCCCGACGGCGCCTCTACATCACGTATGCCGACGCCTATCTGCGCCAGGCAGGTCCGTCGGTGTTCCTCGACATGGCCGCGCCGGAGGCGGAGTCACGCTCGCTCACGCGAGGGTCATCTCGGCTCCAACCGGGCGACGTGCTCCTGCCTCGCGAGGCGGAGGTCCTGCTCGCATCGCATCGCTCGGCGCTCACGAATGGCGTCCCCGCCCGGGCCGCGGCCCTGGGTCTCGACGTCGCGTTTCTGACCGATCCCGAGTCTGGAGAACCCTTCGAGAGCTACGGAGGCGATCGCAATCCAACGACGGTACAGATCGATCATTTCAGCCCGACCACACTCAACGACTACCTGAAATGCCCGCGCCTGTACTGGTACAACCACCACCCAGGCCTGGTCGAGGAGCCGCGTTCGGTCGCCATGGAGCGCGGAGGGTTCCTGCACAAGGTGCTCGAGGACTTCCACGCGAAGGAGAGCGAATGGCGGCCGCTCGACTCCGAGCATCAGACGGAATGGCTCGAAGCCGCGCTGCAGGTCCATCTCGAGAGCTACCTCGTGCACATGGAGGGGGTGCTCGATCGCAAGCGCGAAGAGCGCCAGGTTCGCTCGTTGCTGACAAATTACATCCGCTTCGTCACCGGCCTGCAGCAGATCCGCCGGCTGGGGACGCTTGCGACCGAGCGCCGCTTCCGGCTGCAGCTGGATGGATCCGACATCGTCGGCAAGATCGACCGCGTCAACGACGTCGGTGACGGCGAGGTCGAGGTGGTCGACTACAAGACGGGCGCGGGCAAGCCGATGAAGTACGCCTACGAAGCGTATTTCGGGCCCGAGCTGTACGACGTGCAGCTTGCCCTCTACTACATCGCATGCAAGGAGGGATTCGACGAGGAGGGCAAGCCCCTCGGCTTCCAGCCGAGGTTCCTATCGTTGTGGTACCCGAAGGAATGGGTCTGGCGCGATATGCGCCAGGTCATCTTCAGCGTCGGGCGCGCGGCAGGCTTGAAGGAGTACCGCGAGAAGCTGCTGACGAATGAAGACCTAGACCGCAGCCGGGCCATCGTCGTGGACGCGATCGGGCGGATCAAGGCCGGTCATTTCGAGCCGGCGCCTCGTGAGCTGGCCGGCACGTGCGTCACCCGATTTGGCAGCTGCCCGCACGCCGCCGTATGCCCCTACGGAGGTGCTCCACCCGAATGAGCGCGACGCGCCTCCCGAGCGCGATAGAGCTGAGCCCCGAGCAGGCCGCCGCCGCGCACGCAGGACCGCAAGGAGCGTTTCTCATCGCGGCCGGGCCCGGCACAGGCAAGACGTTCACCGCCACCGAGCGCTTCTGCTGGCTGGTCGAGCAAGGCGTCGCTCCGAATCGCATCCTCACAGTCACGTTCAATGACCGCGCGGCGGAGGAGCTCAGGCAACGGATTGCCAGGGAGCTGGGGGCGCGGCGGCCCGAGCTGGGTCCGGAGGTGCTGGACGGCGCATGGATCGGCACGTTCCACGGCACGTGCGCCCGGCTGCTCGACGAGTTCGCCTACCTGGTCGGCGCGCCGCGCGAGCTGCGCGTGCTCGACGAGACCGGACAGCGCCTGTTCGAGCAGAACCTGCTCGCCGGCCTGCGCAGCGGCGCGGCCGCACCGTTCGACCCGGACTCGTTCGTGGCACTCGCGGTCGAAGACCTGGACGACCTGCTTCGCTCAGGGCTGCGGTTCCTCCTCAAGCTCAAAGGCCGAGGCATCACTCCCGATGGATTCCGCGACCGCGCCCTGGACCTTCACTCAAATCACTGGAGCGCCCGCGCCAACGGTCACGCGAACAATGGATCCGGCGGCCCCGATCCCGCGGCCGCGGAGCTCGAAGCGATCGAGGTGCTGTCCGTCATCTACAAGACTTACGAAGAGGCGCTGCGCGCGGCCGGCCTGCGCGACTTCGACGACCTCATCCTCGACGTGATCGGATCGCTCGAGCGGGTTTCCGAGTTTCGAGCGCGCTGCCGCGAGCGGTTCCGCTACCTGCTGGTCGATGAGTTCCAGGACACCAACCGGATCCAGCTCGACCTCATCCGCCTGCTTGCCGCCGACGGCTTCGGCAACGTGGCTGTGGTCGGCGACGCCAAGCAGTCGATCTACGGCTGGCGCGATGCGGAGATCGAGAACATCAGAAGCAGGTTCCCGGGCCGCAGGCTGCCCCTGACCCACAACCGCCGCTCGTACCAGGGCATCCTCGACTGCGCCACGGATTTCATCCGCCGCGACCCGGATTTCGCCGGTGAGCCGGACCTGGTCGCGACACGTGGCTCGGTGTTGCAGCCGGTGACCGTGATCATGGCGCCCGACTCGCGGACCGAGGCCCGCTCGATGGCGCAGACGATCAGGCGCCTGCACGTCTCGGGCCGGGCGTTCGCCGACATCGCGGCGCTCGCCCACTCGATCCGCATGCTGCCACGAGAGTTCGAGGACGAGCTCCGGCGGCAGGGAATTCCATACGTCACAAGCGGTGGATCGGGGTTCTTTGACCGCCAGGAGATAAAGGACGTGCTGGCGCTGCTGCGCCTCACCGACAACCCGATGGACGACGGCGCCTTCGTGCGCATCATGCAGGGCCCCATCGTCCGCCTCCCCGACAGCGGCATGTACCGGCTTGCCGCCCGAAGGTCAAGCCGCTCGGGAATGCGCCTGCGAGACTGCTTCGACGAATCGGGACGCGAAGGATTCCCGGAGATGGATCCCAAGGTGGCGCGCGAGGCCGTGCACCTGGTCGAGCTCACCGACCGGCTAGGCCGGCTCCGAGACGCGCTGACCGTGGCGGACATCCTCAACCGCCTGCTCGAGGAAAGCGGGTACCTGCGTTGGGCAGAGCTCCGCGCGCAGCGCGATGGCAGCCCCCGCGCCCTGCTCAACCTGCGCAAGGTCTTCCAGCTCGCGGGTCGCTTCGAGCGCGACCTCTCGCTCGCGGGAATCGGCGACTTCGTGCGGCACCTGGACCAGGTGATCGACGCCGAGCTGCCGGTCGGCGAGGCGGCCGAGGAATCCGCACGCGCGGAGGCGGTCTCCCTGCTCACGATTCACTCGGCCAAGGGCCTCGAGTTTCCGGTCGTGTTCCTGGTCAACTTGCGGCCCCCCAGGCCGAGAGACACCGAGCGGCTCTTCTTCGATCCCGACAGTCTCGGCTTCGTGATCAAGAACTGGCGCGGCGAGAAGCATCCGCGCTACGTGGAGACTTCACCCGGCGCTCCCGCGGTGGCGCTGGCCATCGGCGAGCGGCGGCGCATCGTGTACGTCGGCCTGACTCGCGCCAAGGACTCGCTGTACGTCACGGCCACGCGTGAGGAACAGACCGCTCGCGACGTCGGCGTCAACGGCCTCGACGACCATGACCATTTCGCGGAGATCCTGAGCTGGGCGTTGGCGAATCCGCAATCCGCGTCGGTCGTCGAAGCCGAGCAGCTCG
>Ga0209118_1000908_pt1 | contig 14778 bp, 17 predicted proteins | sample BlaSpr_A8_Ref_M1_FD_187988 | JGI IMG/M metagenome (GOLD analysis project Ga0209118, IMG submission 187988) | Forest soil microbial communities from Thunder Bay, Ontario, Canada - Black Spruce, Ontario site 2_A8_Ref_M1 (SPAdes) (version 2) | ecosystem: Environmental > Terrestrial > Soil > Boreal...
CTTCGATGAGTCGATTCATTTTCGTTCCACTAAATCCATGATCGCATTTTGCAGGCGCATCCGCTCGGCCTCAAATTCCTGAGGCGTTTGAGTCTCCGCAATCCGCAGGGGAGAGCCAAAGATGGCGCGCAACTTGGCGAACGGACGCGGGACGATGAAACGGTCCCAACTTTTCAAACGCCAGTAGCTTGAGTATTCCATGTGGATTGGGACTACGGGCGCGCCGGTTTTTTGGGCAAGAAAGACAACCCCCTGGCTGGCTTCATAGACGGGGCCGCGCGGACCATCCGGTGTGAGCAAGACGTTGCTGCCGCCGGCGAGCGTATCGACGAGCTGACGCAAAGCGCTCACGCCTTTGCGCGAGCTCGAGCCGCGAATCGTGCCGTAACCGGACCGCTCGATGAGAATGGAGACCAGGTCCCCGTCGCGGCTTGCACTGATCAAACCGAAACTCTGACGGGTGGGAAAAGACGGATCAAAAACGCGCGGCAGCATCAGCAGACGATTGTGCCAGATGGCGAAGATAACCGGTTGATTCCGCACGAAGGCCACGACGTCGTTGGGATCTTCCACCCGCAAACGAAGTGTTCGTGCCCAGAGCCGATACAACCCAAAGCCAAGCACGATCAGTGCGCGTGCGCGCCAGCTATCGAGCTTCACTTTCGCGGTGTCTTCGCAGCGTCGTCACGCCAGCGGTAGGCGGAAGGATTCGGGAGGCCGAGTTGATCGAGGATGCGCCAGACCACGGTGTCGGCAACGGCGTCGACGGAGCCGGGCCGGCTATAGAAGGACGGGATCGCAGGCAAAAGAATGGCGCCTGCTTCGAGAAGGGTCACCACGTTGCGCGCGTGAATCAAACTCCAGGGCGTTTCGCGCGGCACCAGGATCAATTTGCGACGCTCCTTCAAGAAAACGTCCGCGGCGCGCAGAAGCGCCGTGTCGCTGCAACCGGACGCAATGCGGCCGAGCGTGGCCATCGAGCAGGGAACGATCACCATCGCATCAAAGCGTGCCGAACCGCTGACGAATGGGACGTTGAGATCGTTCTCGCCGTGCTCCGACACGCCGGAGGGAACGGCCAGCTTGTCAACTTCCTGCGCCGCGACCTGTTTCGCGTGTCCGCTCATAACGAGATGGACTTCGTTAGCGGCGCAATCAATCTGCGCGAGCAATCGCTGGAGATAGATCGTTCCACTGGCGCCGGTCGCGGCAACGACGAGTTTCATCCGGCTAAGGAATCACATTCGGTGGGGAAAGACTAGGGTCATCCCGAGCCGCGGAGACGGCGAGGGACCTCACACATGCTCACCGAGCGCTTCCGCGAAAAATCTGGCGGCTCAGGTTTGCGCGTCGTGTGGCGCAAGCAAGCCCGCATCGAAATTGTGGGGTCCCTCGTCGTCTGCGCGACTCGGGATGACTATTCGAGCTCAGGAATCCCCATGCTCATTAGCGTTTGAAATTCGCCCAAGCGCGGGCAATAGGAGACGTTATGGTCAAGAAGCTCCTACACACGCGTTATCGTGTCGCCGATTTGGAGAAGACGGTTTCCTTCTACCGGGACGTTCTCGGGCTCCAGGAAATCCGCCGCCAGACTTCGGGCCGCGGGTCGCAACTGGTTTTCCTGAAAGCGCCCGAGAGCGAGGAAGAAATCGAAATCTGCAAGTTCGATGAGAGCGGTCCCATCGTGGTGGGTCCCGATCTGACTCATCTGGCTTTCGAAGTGGACGACATCGAGCAATTCGCGCGCGAATCCGCGAAGAAGGGCTATCCGCTTTCCGACGGTCCGCACCCAAATGGCAAGGGCGGCGCGATCGCATTTATCGATGCGCCGGAAGGCTACGAGATCGAGTTGATCCAGCGAGCGAAGGCGTAGCCGCATGCAACCGCTTGCGCGCACAAAAATTCTGCCGCTAAATTGCCGCCGATGAAACGCGACTCCGCCGTACTCCTTTTCACGATGGTGTTTGCACTGCTTTGCGTCGCGGCCAAACCGAAACGGCAGGAGTTCGGCACGATGCGGCCGATGGGGACCCCGGATGCTCCGTCTTTCCTCCGTAAGGCGGAGAAACCCGAGCCAGTCAACGGTCCGCCGCCCGGAGGCGTTTCAAAAATTGCTCCGGCCACGCGGGCGGCCTCGGTGATCGTGATCGATGCGCGCAGCGGCGAAATTATCTACGAGAAAAATGCGGACGCGCCCCGCGCGGCGGCCAGCACCCAAAAATTACTCACGGCGCTGATTATTTCGGAGCGCGGATATCTCGACCGCCCGGTGACGGTCGAGCCGGTCGACACGATGGCGGAGCCGGTCCGGCTGAACATCAAGCCCGGCGAAACGTATCAACGGATCGAGCTGCTGCGCGCGCTGCTCGTGAAAAGTCCCAATGACGTGGCGCGCTGCCTGGCGCGCGATGCCGCCGGCAGCGTGGAAGCTTTCGCGGAATTGATGAACGAAAAAGCGCGAGCGCTCGGCGCGACCCATTCGCATTTCGTCAACCCGAACGGCCTCCCGATGCCGGGCCAGTATTCTTCCGCGCGCGATCTCTCGATCATCGCGAAAGCCGCCTACGCGAATTCCACGATTCGTTCCATCGTCTGCCTGCCGCATCTGGTTTTCCGCTATGCGAACGGCCGGACGCGCGAGCTGGAGAACACGAACAAGGTTTTGAAACGCCTCGCCTACTGTAATGGAATGAAGACCGGTTACACCGAAGCGGCCGGCCATTGTTTGATTGCGAGCGGCGCGCGCCCGGGCCGCGACATCATCGTGGTCGTGCTCGGCGACAGTAAATCCGGCGTCTGGCAGGACGCGTCCGCGCTTCTTTCGTGGGGGCTTTGGATGTAGTCCTGCGGCGGCGCGGCGGCTACGGGCTGCCAATCGCGTTGGCGCGGAGGAGCGGAGAGGGGACAAGCGCCGGATTCCGATTCGGATCGGTCGGACCTTCGGCCGGGATATCTTCGGGACCTTCCGCGGGAGAAGCAGGCTCGTTCAGGTTCGTCGTGGCGTTCGTGTTGTTCGCGTACATTTCGCGCAGCGTCGTGCGCTTGTTGGCCGTCATGTTCGTCGTTCCGCAAGCGGCGAAAAGGGAAATTGTCAGCAAAGACGCGGCGATTTTGGTGATCATGATTTAATAACTCCTTGGAAGCGTTCAGCCGGGTTTCCCCCGACGGTCTTTATAATTACTATATTTTAATTCCGTTTGGCAAGTACGTTTTTTGTTGGCCCATCTGCGACTCACATTTGCCAGCAGTCTGCGCTAGAGAAACCGGCCGAGGATCGCCTTGAGCTTTTCGCTCGTCGCGGGCGGCCAGAGCTTTCGTTCCGTCACCAGCGCGGTGTCCAGCGCCCTGTGTTCCGGCCAGTCCGGCTCGGTCGGAATCCGCGGAATGATTTGGCCCAGGATTCCTTTCGCCGTCTCCGCGTTCGCGATCAGATGTTCGAAAACTGTCTGGGCCGTCACGGGTTCTTCTTCAACCTTCCAGCAATCGTAATCGGTGATCATCGCCATGGTCGCGAGCGCGATCTCCGCCTCCCGCGCCAGCTTCGCTTCGGGCAAGTTCGTCATGCCGATGACATCAAAGCCCTGGCGGCGATTCGATTCCGATTCCGCCCGGGTCGAGAAAGCCGGCCCATCCATGTTCACGTAGGTGCCGCCGTTGTGGACTTTGATGTTCAGGCCCCGCGCTGACTCCGCGAGGATGTGGCGCAGGTTCGGCGAGATCGGCTCGGCGAAGCTCACGTGTGCGGCGATCCCGTTTCCGAAAAACGTATGGTCCGCCCGTTGACTCGTCCGATCGAAGAATTGCGAGGGCAGGAGCACATCCCGGGGCGCGTATTGTTCCTGCAGGCTTCCGACGGCCGTCACACAAATGATCCAGCGCACGTTCAGCGAGCGGAGCGCGTAGATGTTCGCGCGATGGTTCAGCTCGTGCGGGAGCAGGCGATGTCCGCGGCCGTGCCGCGGCAAAAAATACACCTGCCGTCCGTGCATGCGGCCGCCGATGATCGCGTCGGAAGGATCGCCGAACGGCGTCCGGACGCGGCGCTCGACGGCGTCCTCCACGCCTTCCATCTGATAGAGGCCGCTTCCACCGATGATGCCGATTGCCGAAGTCTCTCCGTTCATTGAGCTCATTATGGCGCGGCCTCCCGGTCTGTGTCACTATTCCGCTCTCGCGATGCCAAAATTTTTCATCAAAACCTACGGCTGCCAGATGAACGAGCGCGATTCCGAACAGGTTGCGCACTCGCTCCTGGCGCGGGGCTATGAACGCGCGGCGCGCGAGATCGACGCGGACGTCGTTCTGCTGAACACATGCAGCGTTCGCGACATGGCGGATCAGAAGGCGCTCGGCAAAATGGGAATGTTGGGGCAGATCGCGAAGCGCCGGCCCGAGGTCGTCTTCGGTTTTCTCGGCTGCATGGCCCAGGCGCAGGGCGACGCGCTTTTTGCGGGAATGCCTCATGTGGATCTCGTCGTCGGGACCCAGAAATTTCATCGTGTAGCCGACTACGTGGAAGAGCTTCTCGAGAAAAAACGGACACGCCGGATGGATGATCCGCGCTTCTCGATCTGTGATACGGATGACGAGGAAGGCTCCGCGGAAACGATCCGCGACCATGAGCTCAAAAGCCGGCAGGCGACCGCGTTCGTCTCCATCATGCAGGGGTGCAACATGCATTGCACATTTTGCATCGTGCCGCAGACGCGCGGCGCGGAGCGAAGCCGTGCCATCGCCGAGATCGCGCGCGAAGTCCGCGAACTGGTGGCGCGCGGGGTGAAAGAGGTGACGCTCCTCGGCCAAATCGTGAATCTGTTCGGACGCCACGAATTTCCGGTCGTGCAAGGCAAGAGTCCATTCGTGCAGTTGCTAGAAGCCGTGCATGACATCGATGGTCTCGAACGTCTCCGCTTCACTTCTCCGCATCCGATCGGATTTCGCGAGGACCTTATCCAGGCATTGGCCGACCTTCCTAAACTCGTCGAGCACATTCATCTCCCGGTCCAATCGGGATCGGATCGCATCCTCAAGGCGATGCATCGGCCTTATACTGCGGAAAAATATCGAGCGTTGGTGGATCGGATCCGGCGCGCGCGTGATGGAATCGCCATCACCACGGATGTGATCGTCGGTTTCCCCGGCGAACAGGAGGACGATTACTTACAGACGCGGGACCTGGTCGAGGAGATCGAATTCGATAACGCATTTATCTTCCGCTACTCGACGCGGCGCGATACTCCGGCGGCGACGATGGCGGCGCAGATCGACGAGCGTGTGAAAGAGGAGCGCAATCAGGATTTGCTCAGCGTGGTCGATGCCTCCGCGCATCGCGCGAACGAACGCCTCGTCGGCCGGGACATCGAGATTTTGTGCGAAGGACCGAGCCGAACCAACCCGGCGCGTTTAATGGGCCGGACCCGCACGAACAAGATCGTGGTTTTCGAAGGAACGCCGGAGCACATCGGCGAGATTTTCGATATCAACGTCACGCAAGCGAACGGATTCAGCTTGTATGGGACGCCACGCGTGCAAACCTGCTCCCCAGTTTTCGCATGATCTATCATTTATCCCTTCAAACGGCGGGCTTCATCGCCGGCGTTTTCCTGGTGCTCATCGGTCTGCCCGGGCTGATCAAGCCCGATCTTACGCGCGGTTTTGCCCAGCGCTTGCCTCGCTCTCGCGGGGCCGGCATCGTGCTTTTGACCATCGATTTGGCCTGGAGTTTTTGGCTTCTCGCCACGATGGAAATGGGAGAGTTCTCCAGTTTTCGGCGGCCGCTGCTCTTCATCCTTCCGCTCGGTTTCCTGCTCGTCTTGATCTTCGTGGACGAATTTCTCGCCGTCCGCGCGCTCGGCATTTTCTTCCTTCTGGCGGCCGAGCCGCTCCTCGATGCCGCGTTTTTCCGGAATGAAAACAGCCGGCTCCTCGTGACTGTGTTCGCGTATCTCTTGATCGTGGCCGGATTGTTCTGGGTCACGATGCCGTATCTGTTGCGCGACCAGATAAACTGGAGCGCGCGCACACCGGCGCGGTGGCGTTTGACGCATGCGCTTGCTCTGCTGTATGGGGCGGCGATCCTCGCGTGCGCGGTGCTGCGTTATTGAATCCGATCCTCGTCATTCGCGGCGGTGCGATTGGCGATTTCATTCTCACGCTGCCGGCGATCAAACTCCTGCGCGACAGATTCCCGCAGGCGCACCTCGAAATTCTCGGGTATCAGCACATCATTGCGCTGGCGGAAAAACGCTTTTACGCGGACGCCATTTGTTCGATTGAGTACGGGGCGCTGGCAGGATTCTTTGCGAGGGAATCGGCGCTTCCACCGGAGCTGATCACTTATTTCGGCGGTTTCGATCTGGTCGTTAGCTACCTCTTCGATCCCGGCCGGATTTTTGAAACGAACCTGAAACGCTGCGGAATCAAACGCTTCCTTGCAGGACCCGCGAAGCTGACCGGGAGCGAGCATGCCGCGCGACAGCTGGCCCGACCACTGGAACAACTCGGGCTTCGCTTGGAGGATCAGTCCGCGAAAATCTATCCTTCGGATGCCGATCGCGATTTCGCGCGGAACTTTCTCGGTGACGCCGCGCAGCCTGTCATCGCGTTTCATCCTGGCAGCGGCAGCGAAACGAAGAATTGGCCGATCGAAAACTGGCGAGAGCTTGGAGAACATTTTCTTTCACAGGATCGGGACATACTTGTGGTCTCGGGCGAAGCCGATGAAGAGCGGATGCGCGTCCTGGAATCGGAGTGGGGCAAGCGGCGCGCTCGATTCGCGAAACATTTACCTCTGCCTCGTCTTGCGGCGTTGCTGGAGAACTCCATCTTCCTCGGGCACGATAGCGGCATCTCTCATATCGCAGCGGCAGTCGGCGCACGATGCGTTTTGCTGTTCGGCCCAACCGATCCCGCGATCTGGGCGCCGGTCGGCGAGAAGGTGATGGTGCTTCGCGCGCCGCAACAGAGAATGCGTTTGCTTGCTGTCGAGATGGTGGTCGCCGCCATCGAGCGCTGATTAACCAACGATGTCGTGTCATCCCGAGCCGCGCAGACGGCGAGGGACCTCGCAACTGGAATGCCCGCTATCGCGAAATCTCAGGCGCGATCTGACATAGACGCCCACGATAACGCGGAAGCGATTTCGCGTTTGCGAGGTCCCTCGCCGTCTGCGTGGCTCGGGATGACACTCGCTCTTACGAACTGATGCGCATCGGCATCAGGACGTAAAGAAATGGCGTCTGGATCTTCAGCACGCCCGGACTCATCTCATCGATCAGATCGAGAAAGACTTCGTCTTCAGTCAGGTTCCGGAGCGGCGCCATGAAAAATTCCGGATTGAACGCGATCGAGAAATCCCGGCCCTTGTACGCCACCGCCAGGGACTCTTTGGCCTCGCCTACTTCCGGCGTGTTGGCCGTGATGTCGATATTGTTCTTGGTAAAGTTGAGTTTGATCGAGTTCGATTTGTCGCTCGCCAGCAGCGAAACGCGCCGCAACGAATTGAGAAACGTCTCGCGCTCGAGCGTGACGCGCTCCTTGGTCTCGGTCGGAATGACCTGGCGATAATTCGGATAATTCCCTTCGATCAACTTCGAAACCAGCAGCGTGTTATTCAAATCGAACGCGATCTGGCCGCTGCCCAGGCTCATTTTCACTTCGCCGTCGTCCGTCAGGAGCCGCTGCAATTCCGTGACCGCCTTGGTCGGCACGATGATGTCCGCTTCGTGGCTGCGCGGGAACTCGAGTTCGATGTCCACCATCGCCAGCCGCCGTCCATCCGTCGCGACCAGCGTGAGCTTGTTTTCTTTCAGGCTGAAGAGGAGCCCGTTCAGCACGTAACGCGTTTCATCGGTCGAGATCGCGTAGGAAGTTTTCCGCAAACCATCGCGCAAATCCTTCTGGCGAATGGTGACCACTTTCGCGCTATCAAACTTCGGCAACGGCGGGAACTCTTCCTCCGGCAAGCCGAGGATCTTGAAAAAACTTTGGCCGCTGCGAATCGAAGCGGCATTTTTCCCATCGACCTCCACCTGCACTTCGCTCGAAGGGAGCTCGCGAATGATCGTGAAGAGCCGCCGCGCCGGCAGCGTCGTGGCGCCTTCCTTTTCGACATTCGCCTCGAAACTTCCGCGCACGCCCACGTCGAGATCGGTGGTGGTGAGATGGACTTCGTTGCCTTTGGCCTGGAGGAGAACGTTGGAAAGAATCGGCAGCGTCGTGCGCGTGCTGACCACGTTCTGGACCTGCTGCAAGCCTTCGAGCAATTTTTCTTTCGTGGCGCTGAATTTCATGACGGACCGGAAAGCTAAGATGTAAGGCTTACGATTTTATTCGGCAACCGCAATCTCGGAGTGGCGCAAGTTTATAACTTGCGTCTGAGTTGGAATCACAAGTTGAAAACTTGCGCCACGACTACCTTTGCAGCGCGCTGTCGATAAAGGAGATGGTCTGGCGAATATTGTCCTGCTCCTGCATGCGTTTCTTCACCAGCTTGCACGCGTGCAGCACCGTGCCGTGATCGCGCCCGCCGAACGCGTCGCCGATTTCGTTCAGCGACGCTTTGGTTAGTTCGCGCGCCAGGTACATCGCGATCTGGCGCGGGAAGGCGATGTTGGCCGGGCGGCGCTTGCTCGTCATGTCCGCGAGACGCACGTCGAAATGTTCCGCCACGCGCCGCTGAATTTGTTCGATCGTGACGGCGTGCCGGGCTTCTTCCTGGAGAATATCTTTCAACAAATGCTCGACCACCTCGTTAGTCAGCTCCTTGCCGCTGAGGGACGCGAACGACGCCACCCGCATGAGCGCGCCTTCCAGCCGGCGCACATTCGTGCGAATGCGATTGGCCAGGAACTCAAAAATCTCGTCGCGCAATTTGATCTGGAGCGTGTGCGCTTTCTTCCGGAGGATCGCCATGCGCGTTTCCACATCGGGTGGTTGCAGCTCGGCGGTGAGTCCCCATTCGAATCGTGAAACCAAGCGATGCTCGAGGTTCGCGATCTCGGACGGCGGCCGATCGCTCGAGAGCACGATCTGCTTATGCCCGTCGAAGAGCGTGTTGAAGGTGTGGAAAAATTCTTCTTGCGAGCGCTCTTTCCCGCCAAGGAATTGGATGTCGTCGATCAGCAGCAGATCGGCCTGCCGGTAGCGCTTGCGAAATTTGACGAGATTGTTGTGCTGGATCGCGTCGATGAATTCGTTGATGAAAAGTTCGCTCGAGAGATACATGACCTTCGAGTTTTTCTTCTTCATTCCGACGTATTGCCCGATCGCCTGCATCAGGTGCGTTTTGCCGAGTCCCACGCCGCCGTAAATGAAGAGGGGGTTGTAAGTCCGCGCGGGCGATTGCGCGACCGCGAGGCTGGCGGCGTGCGCGATCTCGTTATTCGGGCCGACCACGAACGATTCGAAAGTATTCCGGGGATTCAATCCCAGCGCCGTGCTCGATTGCTTGGCGTCGCGAGTGTTCGCGCGAGCGAATTCCTTCTCGGAAAGCTCGGGCAGAATTTCGTCGTCCAGTTTCCCCGGCACTTCCGAAGCGGAAGAGAATTTCACTGCGCGCGGCGAACCGAAGGCGCTCACGATCGCCGCCTGGAGCGCGGCCATATGATTACTCTCGATCCAGAACTGATAGATATTGTTCGGAACGCGAAAAGTGAGCGCGTCGTCGGTCGCATTGACGAGCTGCACGGCGGAGAACCAGCGCTTGAAAGTGTCCGGGCTGACCTGCGGCTTGAGAGCAGCCGACAATTTCTGCCAGAGCTGAGCGCACTTCTCGTCCATACCGACTTGTTAACAGGGTTAAGCAACCCGCGCCGCGAGGAGCGAAGCGAAAAGTTGCGAGGTAAAAATTAGGTTTAAGGCTGCTTGTGCGGCGAGCGGTCGCGGCGCCGTCCGAGGGAAAATTTGCGTTGAAAACACGAAACACGAGGGAGAAAGAGCGGAGATGCGAGCGAGAGAAAACCGCGTAACGCCGGGAGAGATATTTGCTTGGCCGGGCTGGCTCGCTCTGGCGGGTGTTATTATCATTCTAGCTCTTCGAAATTGCGGAAAACTGTTCACATCTTGTTCACACCTGCGCGGCTTGCTCCCGGACAGCGGGCTTGAGATTAGAAACCGCTGGCAGATGCGACAAGAAAAAACCTGAACTTTATTTTTGTTCGGGCGTCAAAAAAATCTTGACGAAAAATCCTGTCTGGCGATGTCCCCGAGGCCTGCGCGGCGCCGCACGAGGAAGGTTGACCCCGTCCTCTCACTCGCGCAACGTTGCTTCCGAATTCGTGTCCGCTCCTGGTCGCGTCTTTCTCAAAATGCGCTCCAATTTTTCCTCGGAATGAAAGCGAGATTGCGCCACGCCCATCACTTTTTCGCGGCCGCGCTGGCACTCCTCAGCTCCGCCGTCCTCGCCAGGGCGGTGGACGACATCCCGCCGCCGTTCGGGTTCCACTGGAACGATTCGATGACGCGGGTCGAGCAGGTCCTCGTCGGCGCCAAAGCCAAAATCGTCACGCGCGATCGAAAGGAAAAGCGCGATGTCTGGACCGTCGAGGGCCTCGTCCAGCCCGGGCTTAAGCGGACGCTTTTCACTTTCCGGGACGGCGGTCTGGTTGAAGTGGAATTGCAGTACGAGTATCCGGATTGGAGCATCGAGCGTTACAACGACCGGATGGGGGAGATCCGCCGCTACTTCGACGCGAAGTTCGGGACCGGGAAATTGGTTTCACGAGCGCGCGACACCGATTCGGACGTGATCCAAACGCTGGTGGGTTATCAATGGATCGTCGGTGGAACGATGCTCGAGCTATTTTATTTCTCCGCGCAACGCGACATGATGGTTTTCCGCAGCATCACGGTGACCTACAAGGCGATTTAGGAACCGTTAAATCGTTAAATTGCGAATCGTTAAATCGTGACCACTTTCCGATTCGATTCACGATTCACAATTGACGATTTACCGCCTCACCGCCCCACCGTTTCTCTCTGCAACCGCTTGAGCCGGCTCGCGTGGCTCGCTTTCGCGACCGAGCTCATCCGATCGATGAACAGGATGCCGTTGAGGTGATCCACTTCGTGTTGCAAAACGCGCGAGAGCAATCCCGCCGCTTCGATCCGCACGGCGTCGCCCTCCAGCGTTTCTGCTTCCAGCGCTACCGAAATCGCGCGGTCGATCTCGGCGGTGATGTCAGGAAAGCTGAGACAACCTTCGTTTCCGGAAACAGTTTCGTCCGCCAGGCTTAATTTCGGATTGAGCAACACCAGGGGCATCGCGGTCGCTGGATCCATTTTTTTGCCGTTTAAAGTCAGGATGCTCGGGCGATCTTCGACCTGGGAAATGTCGACCACCGTGAGTTGGAGCGCGTGACCCACCTGTTGCGCGGCCAAGCCCACGCCGTTCGCGTCATGCATCGTCTCGAGCATGTCCGCGGCGAGCGAGCGAATGCGCTCATCCACTTTTTCCACGGGCTTCCCTTTTATGCGCAGCATCGGGTCGCCGTATTTCCGGATCGGCAATCTCATTTCTCGCCGTGCGTGAAGGCGGGCAGATTTTTCACGCCGGCCAGCTTCAACGCGTCCATCACTTTAATGATTGTGCCGAAAGACGCTTTCTTGTCCGCCTGCAAGGCGAGCGACGACTTGCGCGTCGGCGGGAAACTCCGCACCGCGTTCTCCAGTTCTTCCACGCCGACGACCTGGCCATCGAGCCGGATCTCGTCGTTCTCATTCACGCTCACGATGGCGTGCTCGAGTTCCGAGGAGGCTTTGGTCGACGTCTTCGATTCCGGAAGGTTGATCTGCACTTCCGGCTGATCTCGTTTGAACGTGGTCGAGACGACGAAAAAAATCAGCAGGATCGTGAGGATATCCACGAGCGAAACGATGATAATCGAGGGGGCGCGCCGCTTCCGGACTGCGATCTTCATGGATTGATGTGGCGCAACTTTGCAAGTTGCGTCTGCAGCAAAACGCAAGTTGCAAACTTGCGCCACATTTTGTCGATCTCCTTCACGCTACGGGCGCGGCTGGCGGAATGGCTGCTCGCGCCGGCACGGTTGATCTGGAAGCCATCGCCTCCCCGCTGGGGACGCGGCCGTAATAACATTTCGCGATGAGATCGGAAACCAGCGATTCGATTTCCACCGACATCACTTCCACTTTTTTCGAAAAATAACTGAAGCCGATCAAGGCCGGGACCGCGATCGACAAACCGAAGATCGTGCAATTGAGCGCTTCGGAAATGCCGAGCGCCACGCCTTTCGTGTCCGAGGCGCCGCTGCTCAGGCCGAGTCCGGAGAAAACATGCACGAGCCCCGAGACGGTCCCGATCAAGCCAATCAGCGGCGCGATTCCCGTCACCACTTCGAGCACGATCAGACCGCGCTCGAGGCGGACCAGCTCGCGCCGCGCCCGTGTTTGGACCGACTCGATGTTTTCCGCGCGCGGCCAGCGCAAATGCTGCAACGCCACTCGCACAACGCGCGCGAGCGAAGATTGATCGTCGGTGACGATCCGCATCAACCGTTCCGCGCTGCCTCCGGGCACGAGGCGTTCGATTTCGCTCTCGATCACCAGCGGCAGCACTTTTTTTTCCCGCAGAGTCAGCGCGCTTAAAATGATCGTCGTCACCGTGACGATCGAGGCGAGAAGGAGCGGCCACATGAAGAGGCCGCCCTTGGTAAAAAAGCTCACCATCGTTTGGAAGGTCTCGGTCGGTTGCAGGGCCAGAAGTGCGATCATTGGTTTGCGTAAGTCGTAAAGTAAATGTCCACCGGCATTCTGCCATCGGGCAAGGTCGCGACCAGATCCGGTGGAATCGGAGGAAGATGCGCCTCCTGAAACGATTGCAAGCAGATGTTAGCGAAAGCTTCGTTCGCATTGTTCGAGAGGACCCGCAACTTTTGGATGTGTCCTTGCGCGTCCACCTCGGCCTCGATGTGCGCCGTCCCGATGCTGACCAGGTCCATCTTCGAATTCATATAATAATACCAGCGCGAACCGATCGCGTCGGAGACCGCCTTCTGGTAGCGGCCGAGCGGCGTGCCGACCGCGTTCACGGCGGAAGGTCCGCGATTAGTGATGCGACCGGTGACGCGAGTTTCCTGCTTTTGCGATTGAAAATTGGACGCGGGATTTTCCGGCTTGGGCCGTGGCACAACCGGCGCGATTGAGGGGGCGGTCTCGGGTGGCGGTGATTGCTCGATCTCCTCCGGCGCATTGATGGGCGGTGGCGGTGTCGCGGTCAGCATGGCGAACTTCTCGGGCTCCGGCGTGGCGGCTGGCGCCGGAGTGGAATTCGGTTTCGGCGGCTCGGACGATTTTGGTTTCGGCGTAGCCGGCGGCTCCGGCTTGGAATCAGGAGCAACGGTCGCTTTTGTTTCCGGCTGCGGCTTCGATCCGTCGGTCGAGAGAGAATAATCGTGGGTGTCGAGATTCAGGAACGGACGCTCTTTCGCATCCTGCGTCGGCAGCGGCGCGTCGCCATTCGCCGGAAGCTTGCTCGCCGCGATCGAGTTGGCATTCGATTCAAAAGTCTGCTCCTTGGGTTTCTCCGCCGATTCCTTGGCGGGTTCCGTTTCCACGAACGCCGGATTTTTCGGGATCGATGGTGGCGGCGTCGCGGAAAGATCCACCAGGGTGAGCTCGGACGGTGTGTCCTCCGGCGGAAGCGGTGGAGTGAACACGCTGCCAAACGCGGCGAGCGAATAGCCGACGGCCAGGTGCAGAAAGAGCGATATCAGAATCGCCCATCCGAGCTTTCGGCGTTCTTTTCTCTGTTCCATCATCTGGTGGGATTGCTTCTCCGGCCGGAAAATTCTACGGGCCTGCAATCGAAGGAATCATATCGCGGTTCACGGAGCCTAACAACCTGCCTGCGCTTCCGCTGGAGGCGCGGCGGCGCGCTTCCGGGCGTGATGAAATAGATATTGCTGCGCATAGCCTCCGTGCGCGCCGAAATAATTCTCGCAAAAGTCGCGCAACTGCGCCGCCGTCACTTTTCGTTTCCGCGGAAAATATTTCTGCCGCAGGACCCGCTCGATCCAAACGTCGATCGGGAACGCGCGCAACCGCTCGTAGGCGAAGAGCATCACACAATTAGCAACCTTCGCGCCTACGCCCGGCAGCGTGCAGAGGTGTTCCCGCAGCGAGTCGTCTGGGAGCTTGCTCCATTTCTCCAAGTCGGCCTCGCCGGAACCCACGAGCCGCGCCGTCGCCAGCAGGTTCTTCGCGCGATAGCCGAGCGCGCATCCTCTTAGATCTTCTTCGACAAGCGCCGCGATTCGATCGGCCGCCGGGAACGTGTGAACCTCCCGCTCGAAGATCCTCCGGCGCTCGCCGTATCTTCCGCGCAATGCCCGCGACATTTGCCGGATGTGCGCCACCTGTTTCATGGATGAAGTGATGAACGTGGCCAGACATTCCCAGCGCGGCTGGCGAATAATGCGCAGGCCATGGCAGAAATCGCGCGCCGCGCCCATCGCCGCATCATCCGGGAAAGAGCGGCATATTTCCTCGAGCGGATGATCGAGCGCAAAATAATGCGCGATCATTTTTGCCGTTGCGCCTTGGAAACAAAGCTGGTTCCCCCATTGCTCCACATACACAGCCTTCGTCCCGATAGTTCCCGCAAAACCGTCCCCGCATTTCTCCCAATGGAACACCTGCCCCGAGTCCAGGGTGCGCGCCAGATCGAAATCCGTTGCCGCGATTGCTCGCCGAGATTCAGTGCGCACGCGGGATCATGCCTCAAGGAGCGGCGGTTTCCAAACCGCCGAAGAGGCGCGG
>Ga0209118_1000909_pt1 | contig 14758 bp, 9 predicted proteins | sample BlaSpr_A8_Ref_M1_FD_187988 | JGI IMG/M metagenome (GOLD analysis project Ga0209118, IMG submission 187988) | Forest soil microbial communities from Thunder Bay, Ontario, Canada - Black Spruce, Ontario site 2_A8_Ref_M1 (SPAdes) (version 2) | ecosystem: Environmental > Terrestrial > Soil > Boreal...
CGTCCAGCCGACCGGCAGTTAAGAGATCGAAGATCTCGCGATGCACCGGAGCCAGACGTCCAGGATCATCATGTTTACGATCGACCAGCACCATGCCCATTCGCAACTCGCCAATCAACTTTTGATAGAACGATTCCAGCCGGCGATTGCGATGAAAACGGATCAGCAAGGTGTGAAATTGCAGATCAAACCGCACCGCGCGGATCCAATCGGCTTCCTCGCATGCCCGTTCGTATCCCTCCAGCGAATTGCGCAGTTCCGCAAAGACATCCGGGCAGTCCGGTTTTGCGGCCAGCACGCCGGAGATTTCCATCAAATGCCTGAGTTGGTATATTTCGGTAACATCCTGCAGAGAAAGCTGCGCCACCTTTACGCCGCGATGAGCGCTGCGCTTGAGCAATCCCTCAAGAGACAGAATGCGCGTCGCCTCGCGCACAGTATTTCTGGAAACACCAAGTGAGGCGGCAGTGGAGATTTCTTGCAAAGCCGTCCCCGGACGCAACTCCCCATCCAGGATTCTTTGGCGCAGGATGGAAGCAACCTGGTCGGCGACTGAGACTCGGCTGATTTGGGCGAGTTCCATGCGTCTCCTGCTGGGATCTTGGACAGGGCGAAATTCTGAACGCAAAGGCGAGCAGTGTCAAGTGTTCAACAATTGAGCAAGTCAACTGCACTCCTTTGTTCTTGACATGTTTCGGCCTACCGCTTACTGTATCGCGCAGTTATACCCTTTCGCCACGAGGCGGTGCTCGCTCATGCGGTCAGGTCCAATTGAGCTCTTGAGTCTTGCGGAGCCGAAGGTGACTTCGCTGACTCCAAATTTCATCCGAGCCCGCTCACTCCAAGTGATCGTTACCTCCGTCTCGTTGGGATTCGCTTCTCGCCGCTGTTCCGCAATTTCGCTGGTAGCCCACGGCTGCCAGAGTCTGATACCGCGAGGAATCGGACCGAAGGGGGTGCCGATCCGGCGTCTGGCCTGCAGGTCAATAAGAATGAATCTTTTGGGGGGTGAGTTGTGATCGATTCGAAGTGTCCGCGCATTCTGCGATTGTTTTTGGTTTTGATTGCGATCATTGGTCTCGCCGTGACGCCCCGAGCATCGAGTGGTCAAGCAGTTTCCGCAACCTTATCGGGTAGGATCACGGATTCATCCGGCGGCACCATTTCCAAGGCCATGATTACGATTTTGAACAAGGCGACGGGCGTGAGCCGATCTGCGCAGAGCTCTGATTCCGGTGACTACCTCATCCCGGCCTTGCCCGCAGGTGCCTACAATATGTCGGTCGAATTCGCCGGTTTCCGTAAACAGACCAAGGACATCACACTTCAGGTTGGCCAAGCAGCTGCGCTCGATTTTTCCCTTTCTCCCGGGCAGGTGGAACAAAGGGTTGAGGTCGAGGCAACATCGGAACTAGCAGAGCCCACCCGCACGCAAGTGAGCACGGTTATTACGGAAAACCAGATCGTCAATCTTCCCGTAAACGGCCGGCAATTCATCGACTTCGCGCTACTGTCTCCCGCTGTCACCATCGGCGACACCACTTCAGGCAACACTGACGTCATCGTGGAACCCGTCACCAAGCTGTCCTTCGCCGGTCAAAACATCCATTACAATTTCATAGCGGTGGACGGGGCCGATGACGTCTCCACTGCTTCCGGTATCCAGCGTGGCACTCCTCCTCAAGAATCCGTGCAGGAATTCCGCGTTATCAATACCGATTATTCCGTCGAGTTCGGCCGCGCCAGTGCCGGCATCGTCAACATAATCACCCGCAGCGGCACCAACGACTGGCACGGCATTCTCTACGAATACTTCCGCAACAACAAGCTGGACGCTATCAATCTCCTGCAGGCGACTGGCGCGCACGCGTTGCGACAGAATCAATTTGGTGTGGCCATCGGGGGCCCGATCCAAAAGGACAAGTCTTTCATTTACGGTAACTATGAAGTCCAGCGTCGCGGCGAATCTCCATTCTATAACTCCGCCGTTCTGACGAACATCCACGCGATTAATGAGCTGAAGACCAACGTTTACGGTCTGCCCGCCGAACCTGATCTTGGCAGCGTGCTCCGCACCAACGACAGTGACAACGGTTTTCTCCGCTTCGACCACAGCTTCGGTGAAAAAGAGAATTTGTTCGTCCGCTATTTTATCAATGACGGCAGGCTTCTCAATCAGTCGCCGCTGAACGACGGCTTCGACTTGCCATCTGCTTTTAAGGACAACTTTTACCGCGACCAGTCGGTCGCCGGAACACTGGCCTCCGTTATCAATCCGAGGGTTGTCAACGAACTGCGCATGCAATTTGCTCGCCGTTCCTTTGATTTCCCCACCGTTTCGACCCAGCCCCACCTTGAGCTCTCGAACACATTTACTGCGGGTGTCAATCGCGGAAACCCTGATTTCTATCGCGAATCACGATATGAACTCGTGGACAATCTGAGTTTCACTCGCGACCGGCATAGCATAACTCTCGGCGGCAATTTCAACTATGTCCGTACCACGGAATCCTTCCCGCTGTTCTATCCCTTTGAAGCAGATTTCCCGAACCTCGGCGCGTTTCTAGGCAATGACGGCGTCAATGGAGCCCCGTGTGTCTCCGCCGTGAACGATCCCGGGGGACCCGGGCCCGCAGGCTGCCAGCACCCAAACGTCATCTTTTTCGAGCGCTTTAAGACGCCAAATTTCAACGAGCAGACCATCTCGGAGGGCACCGCCGTCTATAGAGGCACTCGCTTTTCTCCCGCGATTCGCAATCAGGCCGAAGGGACGCTGAATCACACGTACGACGGATTATTTATACAGGACAAGTGGCGCGCCACGAACCGCCTCACCTTGAATGGTGGTATCCGCTGGGAGTGGGAGACCTGGCCAAGCGGAGTGCTCAATACGCAGTGGAAAAACTTCGATCCGCGGCTGGGAATGGCTTATAACCTCGGCACGAAACATCACGTTGTTGTCCGCGCTGGATTTGGGTTGTTCCACGGCATCATCCCCGCTCCGCTGCTTGCCTGTCAAAAACCGTCGTGCGGGGGTGTGATCGGCAAGTATCCCAATCGTCCGTTCGAAAACAGCCTCGACGCCACCACCGAATTATTTGCATTTGCGAGTGGTCCGGCGATTACCGCAAGCGGCTTGCAAGGCCTGATCCGGGATGGAGCTTATCCGGATAATACTACCGATCCCTTCACCAGCTTCCCGGGATGTCAGCCGATCGCCAACTGCGGATTTTTCGGTCCTTCCGTGGTGGTGCGTTTCGATCAGAATCACAGGAATCCTTATGGCGTTCAAGCCAGCGTCGCCGTGGAATTCGAACCGCTGCAGGACACCTCTGTCAGTATCAGCGGGTTGCACATCCGTGGCGTTCACCTCGGCAGCTTCTACAATGTGAACCAGCCCAATCCTTCCGCCCAGGTGGCCGTCCATGATTCGCAAGGCCGCAGCGGATTGAAAAACGTCTATTGTTCCTTCGTTCCAGCGTGTCCATTTACTCCCGGCGTGCGCACTTTTCCGATCGCCATTTACTTTGAGGCTACCTCGCGATGGGATTCGCAGTACGACGGCTTGCTCGTCAACGTCACGAAACGGCTATCACACAACTTCTCCTATGGCGTCAGCTATACATGGTCCAAATCAATTGACAACGGCCCGAACCCGAGCTTTGTGCTCATCCCGCAGGACAGCCAGAACTTCCGGGGGGAACGCGCCCTTTCCTCGGATGACATCCGAAACCGTTTGGTATTGAATGGCACTGTTGCTACACCGAAGACTTGGACTCTGTTCGCAAGAGATTTCCAATTCGGCATGATCGCGACTATTCAGTCGCCGTCGCGGTTTACCAAGTTCGCGGGTTTCGACGCCAACGGCGACATCTTTGGCAATAACGACCGGGTTGGCATCGAACCGCGCAACACATTCGTGGGTGACAACTTCCGCTCGGTGGATTTCCGCCTCGGACGCACCATTCCGTTCAAGGAAGGCCGCAACCTTGAACTCTTGGCGGAAGCTTTCAATCTCTTCAACACGACCAACATTCGCTTCTTTAATACCGTGTACGGCGCATCTGACTTCTGTCCATTCAATGCAACGGCTTTCGGCTGTCCGGCGACGCCCTCCAGCTTCCGTGAGGGTTCACCCAATCCACTGTACGGATCGCCCCGTGCCGTATTCAACCCACGGCAGATCCAGTTGGCTCTGAAGTTCACCTTCTAGCCGGCGCTCTTCCTCAGTCGTTGTTGACGGTCGGGCCTTGGCAAGCTGCCAGGCCGTCCTGAACGTTTGACGGTTCTGCTGGAAGTCGATAAGAAACTCGAAAGCATGACAACAATGACCGCGCCTAATCCTCCCGATTCTCTTGCCTCCTCTGTCTCCTTACCTTCGATGGGAGCACGCCGGCTCTTTCTGCTTGGAGGGATCGCGCTAATCCTTACGGGAATGATCTTCGGCGACATTTTCGCCGTGTTCGTCTTGCATCAGAATGCCGCTCGCGTGGGTGCCAATCTGGCCGGAGCGGCTCACGCCGCGCTCCATCGCGACGCGGCAGCCGCGCAAACTTACTTTCAGAGTGTGGGGATGTTTCTCGAAAACCGTGGCACCCAGGTCGATACCCATGTTCACATGATTGGATTTGGCTACCTGGCGCTCTTCCTCGCTATCCTGGAACCCTGGCTGGCGTTCTCTCCCGAGACCAAGCGCCGCATCGCTCAGATTTTTGTCCTGGGCTCATGGCTTCTTCCGATTGGAGTTTTTTTGATCCACTACGTCGGACTCGCCTACAGTCCCTTGCAAAGCATCGGCTGGGCCAGCATCTTTGCCGATTTCGGCGGCCTGTTGGTCTTGGTCGCCACACTCGCCTGCTTCTTGGGGCTATGGAAATACTTTCGTTCGCAGGCCTCTTCCACCTCGGTCAAAGATCTGCTGATGGACCAGAGCTCCGTAAGCTGTCTTCTCGCGACTGGCGGACTGCTGCTGATTCTGCTCGGTTTCGCCGGCGGCGCTTACTACGCCACATTCGACCTTTATCGCCACGAAGCGCAGGATTTCCACGATCTCTCGCAAATTACCGCAGCCGCTGCTTCGGACAGTCCCCAAGGTGTCGAGGAGGCGCTCGCTGATTACGGCCAGTTACAGGGCGATAAAGCCGTCAAGATCGCCGCTCACGCGCACAGCATCGAATTTGGCTTGCTCGCCATGCTGCTGGCGTTCTTTCAACCTTATGTAAATCTGCGCGAGTCCTGGAAGCGCCGCTGGGCCCTGATTCTCCTCATCGGCTCGCTGATACTCCCGGTCTGTGTATTTCTCGAACTACGCTACGGGCTTTTGGCGGGCGGCCTGGCGGACATCGGCGGCCTTCTCGTCATCGCCGCTCTCCTGGCCATGGGGATCGGCATCTTGCGCTATACCGGCAAAGTTGATGCGGCCGGCATTGCCCTCACGGGAGGCACTCAACCATGACGCGCGCGCGCCGCATCTTGCTCACGGGTGGGATTGCTTTGGCCGTCTTCGGCATGGCCTATGGCATGTGGTACGCCATCTTCGCGGAGCACCAGGCACTCGAAGACATCGGTGTCTCTCTCTCAACGGCCTTCTCCAGCGCTGCCCGGCGCGATACCGCAGAGTCTGCGGCTGCAATATCGCGCTACCAGGAATCCAAGTATGTCTACGACCGCCAAGTCGATGTTCATGGCCATTGGATCGGCCTCGCCATGGTGCTGATTGTGCTCGGTCTTTGCTTCGATCAAGTGTCATTCTCTGAGAAGCTGAAGATCTGGCTTGCGGTGGGGATGCTTGCTGGGGCGTGGATCTTCCCTCTGGGCGTTTTGCTCCAGGCTTTTGGTCACGGACCGCTGCCCAAAATTCTGGCGATTTCGGGATCTGTCCTGGAGATTGCTGCCCTATGCTTCATCGCGCTCGGACTTGCGCGGGGCCAATCGTCCGTATCTCGATCCTGAATGCTCGCCCATCAGCACTTAGGTACCGGTCCCCATTTGCGAAGCGGTATTCTGTAACAGCAGACGGTTCCGTTGCCTATGGTCAGGCTTTGAATTTCTTCCGGAGTCCAATTCTTTCCAGCCTGGGCAAAACCTCGTCGCGAAAATAGGGAAATTCCTTCACATAATCGACGAAACTTACAGTTGTGCCGGCAAATCCGGAGGCCGGGATTTTTTCCATTTCTTTCACAATTGTGTCGGGATCGCCCACCAGCGGATACGTGCCATGTCCTGCCGCAAACCGATCGCGCATGGTGCGCAGCGCCTCGGGCGGAAACGATTGGGCGTGAAGTCCCTGGAGACGCATCAGGTTGTCGACGGCGTCCCAGTCCGCATTCTCCTGTGCATAATAGCGGTAATACTCCTCAGCTTCTTTCTTTGTGGGCCTGCAAACGACGTGGCAAAGCGTGAATACGCCGGTATCCCGCCCCAGACGCGCGGCTCTCTCCTTAATTTGTTCCACTTCCATCTTTGATTTCTCGAGGTCAATCGAAATCGCGAAAAGAAAATCCGCGTTGCGTGCCGCAAAGTCGCGGCCCTCGCCGGACCCGGCCGCATTCATCACCGGCGGGTTGCCGTCAAAAGGACGCGGAAAGCCATAAAGACCTTTTGCCTTGTAATACTTCCCCTTCCATTCGAAGGGGCCCTCATGGTTCCAGATGCGAGAAACGAGATCGAACCATTCCTGCGCCAGCTCATAACGGTCCGCGTGCTTCTCGGGCAAATCGATGCCGAAAGCGTCGTACTCCGGTTTGTTCCAGCCGGCCACAACATTCAGGCCGAGCCGGCCGTGACTGAGCTGATCCGCCGTAGCAAATTGCTTCGCGGCCACCACCGGATGAATAAACGCCGTATGCACCGTCGCAAAAACATTGATCCGCCTGGTGTGGGCAAGAAGGCCGGTCGCCCAAATCAGCGTTTCCAGCACACTGCCGTGGAAATCGGTTTCTCCGCCGTAGCCGATCCAGCGGGCGATTGGCAACAAAAATTCAATCCCTGCGTCGTCGGCAAGCTGTGCGAGGCGAATATTGTTCTCCCAGGAGTTCACCCATCGCTCCGGCACTTTGGTCACGGACATGCCACCGGAGCAGTTCGCGGAGAAAAAACCGAGCTTCAGTTTGTTGTCATTCAGTATTGGAGACTGCGCGCGCCCCATTTTTACCTCACGTGATGTTGGATACGAATCCCAGAAAGTAATTACATAAGGCTGGCCGTTTTGGGAACTGGGTAAACAACACGACAATTGGCACTCGCAAACCACGGCTCATTTTCTTGCTGTTTGGATGCCTCAAGTAGTTCGACAAGATCAGTCATCTAGAGACCAAAAAAATCATTGCTCAAAGGACCAAAAATGGCTGCGTTCGATCTTGCCGCACTCCCATGGCTAAGGAGCAGAGCTCCGCACCGATACTGGGGTGGCACGCAGAAGATACCCCATCCGAACGAGCCTAAACAATATTTTCCCTGGGGCCCAAATCGATGAGGAGACATATAGAAATGGGAGCGGACTAAGTACTGTTGAATCTGGAACGGGCGATGTGTATCGACTGCTTTCACCGAATCTCGCGCATCTGCGCATTTGTTTGGGATCTCATTGGTTTTCAATCAGAGCGTCTTGGCGTTACGGATCGCGGTTTTGGTAACCACACGTGCAGCGTATTCCGATTCAGTGGCATAATCTTACCCTCCTGTCGCGGCGGGTGAAGGAGTACGCCGTTTCTTTTTCCGACACTTTCCTATTTGCCGCTGCCTCGCCGTGTATAAGTGCGCCGCTCCGCCGAGTCAGGAGTTGCTATAGGAAACTTGGAAAGCTTCTACACTGCCATTGTACGAGGCCCACTCTGAAGCTTAAGCTAGCAACTTGGAGAGGGGCCTGTACGGTCGCGATGGGCGCAGTGTACATTTCGCAAGGTTAAGAAATAGATGTACGTCAATTCACCGCTTCCATGAATTCTCGCAGGGAGGTACACGTGAGAAGAATAAATCAGCTTATTTTAAGCAACTCAATTCTGGGGCTGGGAGTTGCTCTCGCATTGCGCGGGGCAGCGCCAGCAACGGAAGTCACTGAACTGAGAGTCACTATCCGCGAATGGGACGTTCCGACGAAAGGCGCGCATCCGCATGATCCTGCCGTTGGGCCGGATGGAGCGCTGTGGTTTACGGAACAGATGGTCAACAAGCTGGGGCGACTCGATCCCGCCACCGGCATTTTCAAAGAGTATCCACTCGTTGAGGGGAAAAACTCGGGCCCCCACGGGCTGGTGGCGGATAAAGACGGGAACATCTGGTATACGGCGAATTTCGGCGGCTACATCGGAAAGCTTGATCCCCGCACGGAAAAAGTGACGCAATTCAAGATGCCTGATGAAACCGTCGATGATCCTCATACGGCGGTCTTCGATGCCCGTGGAATCCTGTGGTTCACCGCGCAAGGCGGGAACGCAATAGGCCGGCTAGACCCACGCACGGGAAAGATCGAATTGAAGAAAGTACAAACCGAAAGCGCCCTGCCTTATGGGATCCAGATCGACAGCAAAGGTGTGCCGTTCTTTTGCGAACTCGGCACAAACAAAATGGGCAAGATCGATCCAGCGACGATGGAGATCACTGAGTACAAATTGCCAGAGGGAGCGCGGCCGCGCCGCTTGGCCATCTCTGCTGACGACAAGATCTATTTTACGGATTTCAAGGGCGGAAATCTGGGCCGGCTCGATCCCACTACTGGCGCCGTAAAAATGTGGGCTTCTCCCGGTGGTCACGACTCAGGCCCTTACGGCATCGCGATTACCACAGAGGGAATGATCTGGTACAGCGAATCCGGAGTAAAACCCAACACGATCATTCAGTTCGATCCAAAGGCGGGAAAATTCGCTCGCGCCATCATTCCTTCGGGTGGAGGCGTGGTGCGCAATATGGCGGCAACGGCCGACGGGCGGGTGTATATTGCCTGCAGCGGCGTGGACAAAGTTGGCGTAGTGGAACGCGCCCGCTGAGTGACCTTCCCTGCTGCACCGTCCTTCGTGACGGGGAGGATGCGATGAACGCAACAGCCGTAAAACCCAAGGAACAACTCTGTCAGGCAGTTTCGCGCGGAGATGAACCCTGCGACCAAAGCGCACAGCAGTATTGCGAGCGCTGCGGTCAATGGTATTGCCGGGCTCACTTTCCTGACCCGGACTGGCATCCTTGCGCACCGGACCAGGGCGTGGGCTGATTCGCTGCTGATAGGGCCGCCGAATAGACCATTGGCGATTGCACAGCAGTCGCTCTGCGAATTCTTGACGGGCGCGCGCGTCTCCGTTAGCGTCAAAGGATGCGGAATACTGCCCCGCTCCGTCTCAGCGCCATGCGCAAATTATCCTATCTGAGAGAATCCATTGGCCAACGCAATCATCACGCTCACAACTGACTACGGCACCAGCGACCATCTGGTCGGAACGCTGAAGGGCGTAATCCTGAAGATCAATCCCGATGTAACCATCGTGGACATCACGCACAACGTCACGCCGTTTGATCTGCTCGACGGAGCTCTGGCTATCGGGTCTGCGTATTCCTACTTTCCGCCAAAAACAATCCACGTCGTTGTTGTGGACCCCGGTGTCGGCACCGAGCGCCGGCCTCTGCTGGTCAGCGCTCTGAATCAGTATTTTATCGCACCCGACAACGGCGTGCTGTCAGTCATTTATGAGCGCGAGAAAGACACTCTTGTAGTCCGCCATGCGAATGTCGAACATTACTACATGCAGCCGGTGAGCAAGACGTTTCATGGACGAGACATCTTCGCCCCCGTCGCCTCCTGGCTCTCCAAGGGTTGGCAGACCCCCAGCATGGGAGATGAGATCAGCGACTACAAGAAGTTCTCGATTCCCCGCCCCAAGGGGTCGGACGGAACCGTCAAAGGCGCCGTGCTGCGGACCGACGCGTTCGGCAATTTGATTACGAATTTCCGCTCAGAAGATTTGCCGGAATCGGCGCTCAACGGTGGCGCGCTCAAGCTGCAAGTGGGAACCCATCAAGTGTCACGACTAGTAGATACATTTGCGCGCGGCAATAACGGCGAGACCATTGCCTATCTGGGTTCGAGTGGATATCTCGAGATAGCGGTGAACAAGGCGAACGCGGCGCGCACCTTGAATCTGGGTCGCGGCACGCCGGTGATCCTCACGAAGTAGAGACCTGCCGTCCTTCAAACGCACATTTGACTCTTTACATCCCAAGAATATTTCAGCGGGAAAATTCCTGTGCAGCCATCTGCGCGCGCGTCCGCGGATCTAGCCAATCGCGCCAGGCATCGCCGAGCAGGTTGAACGATAGGACCGCGCTCATTACCGCCAACGCGGGGAACACGACCATGTGCGGCGCATCGAAGAGGTGGCCGCGAGCATCGTTGAGCATGGCGCCCCAACTCGGAACGGGCGCGAGCACTCCGAGTCCGAGAAAGCTTAAAGTGGATTCCGCAAGGATAGCCCCCGCCATTCCTATTGTGGCCTGAATTAGTACGGGTTGAAGAATGTTTGGGAGCAGGTGTCTCGCCATTATGCGCGTGTGCGATGCACCCAGCGACCGCGCCGCGAGTATGAATTCCAGCTCCTTCACTTTCAGCACTTGCGCGCGCGCCAGGCGTGCGTACCCCGCCCACCCCGTGATAATCAGCGCCAGAATCACTTTCCCGATGCCTGGACCGAGAAACGCCGCGAACGCTATCGCAAGAAGTATTCCTGGAAACGACAGAAAGGCATTGATCAACAAAAGATTTACGAAGCGATCGAACCAGCCCCCGGCATAACCTGCGATCATCCCCATCGTCAAACCGATGAATCCACAACCGCAAACCACGCAGACGGAAACGAGCAGCGAGATTCGCGCGCCATAAATGGTGCGCGACAAAATGTCCCGGCCGAGTTCGTCCGTTCCCATCCAGTGCGCGCGAGATGGAGATGCGAGTCTCGCCGGCAAATTCTGCGTCGCGGGGTCGGCGGGGGCAATCCATGGCGCAAACAGCGCCGCCAGTAACAGAATGACAGCTGCCGCGAATCCAACCCGCGCCAGAACACTGTGAGCTAGAAATTCCCGGGCCGCCCGCGCCAGGGTCATGACAACCTCACGCGGGGATCAATCACGGCGTACAGCAGGTCCGTGAGCAGGTTCACCGCAACATAGGAGACCGCGATCACCAGGATGCATCCTTGCAGTAAGGGATAGTCGCGCGCGGAGATAGCCTGAACGGTCAATCGTCCGATGCCAGGCCACGAAAAAATCGTCTCGGTCACAATCGTGCCGGCAAGGAGCGTCCCAAACTGCAGCCCCAGGATGGTGACGATGGGAATCAGTGCGTTCCGAAAGGCATGCCGCAGCAGGACAACGCTTGTGGAAAGCCCCTTGGCTCTGGCGGTGCGCACGTAGTCGCTCGAAAGCTCTTCAAGCATGGAGCCGCGAACCATGCGAGTGAGAATCGCGGCCAGCGCCGCTCCCAGCGTCGCAGCAGGCAGCACGTAATAGAGCGGTCCGCCGCGCCCCGAAACCGGCAAGAGCCCCAGTTCAATGGAAAAGAGAAGGATCAACACCGGTCCCAGAGCGAAATTGGGGAAAGCCAATCCAAACAGAGTGAACACGCCCACGGCGCGGTCCGCCGCTTTGCCGCGACGGTATGCGGCAAGCATTCCCGCGGGAATAGCAATCGCGGCGCAAACAACGAGCGCGACGAAAGCAAGTTGAAGCGTTGCGGGGTAACGTTCAAAGATAATCTGCCGCACTGGCGCCTGAAACTTGAAGGATTGCCCAAGATCACCGCGCCCAAGTTGCCACAAGTAGTGTCCATATTGGGTGTGAAGAGGCAAATCCAGCCCAAGTACATGACGCAATTGCGTCAACTGCCCCGGCGCCGCGCCCTCTCCCAGCATTTGCTCGACGGGATCGCCCGGCACGATGTGAATCATGAGAAAGACGAGCGTGAGGACCAGCCAAAGCGCCGGCAGCGTCAGGAGAAATCGTTTGAAGAGGTAGCGCACCATTTGCGGCAAAAAAACCTAGGAGTTCTCCCGTGAAGCTTTCGAATCTCTGGACGGCTGCAGCACTGTCTCTGGAACCTCCTGCGCCTTACTCACGCTTTCAGTCGGACGAATGCGCTGAATTTTCACCCGCGCCACGCGCTTTCCGTCCATTTCGACGACCGAGAAGCGAAAATTGCCATACTCAAAGCTTTCTCCGCCCTTTGGAATGAACCCCAATTGGTCGAGGACGAAGCCACCCACAGTCGCGTAGGCCGGGTCATCCGGCACACTGATGTTGTATTGGGTGTCAAGATCTCGTACGTTCAGAGCGGCGTCAAAAATCAGCGCTCCATCGGCGAGGGTGAGGGGCCGCTCGACAACGTCAAATTCGTCGTGAATCTCTCCAACCATTTGTTCGAGGATGTCTTCAATAGTCACCAGCCCGAGGATGCTGCCAAATTCGTCCACCACCAGAGCCATGCCGGCGTGACGAGTGCGTAACTCCAGAAGCAGTTCGTTGGCAGGCTTGGTCTCGGGCACGATGAGCACTTCACGCAAAACGCGGCGCAAATCGAAAGGCGGTGGCGATAAGTTCTCTTCGAGGCGGCGTTCGCGATCAAGAAGAATCCATATCATGTCCTTGATATGAACAAACCCGAGGATGTGATCCGCTGTGCCGCGATAGACGGGGATTCGTGAACGCTGGGTTGTCGCGAATACTCGCATCACCTCGTCCATGTTGGATTCCACGGGAAGCATGTGGATGTCCGGCCGTGGCACCATGATCTCCCGAACCTGGATTTGAGCAAGTTCCATGGCGCTGAGAATAAACTTTTCTTCGCCTGGCGCGATTAGTCCACGCTCGCGGGCTTGTTGGATTTGAATCTGGAGCTCTTCGGTCGAATGCGCCACGCCATGAACCTGCCCGGACGTAACACCTAACGCCTTAACAATCGCACCTGATATCCGGTCGAGCAAATGTATTGCCCAGTGAAAAGTGTTCAGGAACCAAAGGAACGGCATGGCCACCAGAAGCGCCACGCGCTCGGCACGCGCCAGACTGAGCGTCTTGGGAACCAATTCTCCGATTACCACGTGCAACGCGCTCAAGAGGACAAAAGCGCAGACCAGCGCAATGGCGTGAGCCAAAAGCATCGTGTGGCCGCTCGGATTGCCCGGCCAAATCGCCTGAATCATCTTGGCAAGGGTGGCCTCGCCAAGCGCGCCGATCGCCAAGCTTGAAAGCGTGATGCCGAGCTGCACGCCCGAAACGACACGGTGCAAATCGCCGAGGAGCGCTTCGACGACGCGCGCCCGCGCATTCCCTTTTGCGACCAGTTGCCGCACGCGTGACAATCGCACCGCAACCAGCGAAAACTCCGTCGCTGCAAAAAAGCCATTCAGCGCGACCAACGCCAGAACACCCATCAGGCGCACTGCCAACATAAGTGGATTTTTCTCCCTGCGGCATTGTAGCAGTATGGTGTTCGCCAGACTTGATCTCGTTCGGACTTATCACTACCGCTCGGTTGCAGACCCGCGGCACCTCCTCTACACTCAATTTTGCCTAAATCGGGTGGGAGTAAACTTGCGAACCATTCTTCGGATCTTCTACTGGATCTTCGCCATTCTAGTGATTGCGGCGGCCTCCTTGGCCTGGTGGTATGTCTACCGCCCGTTGCCGCAGGTCGATGGAAGCGCCTCCCTGCCAGGCCTCGAGCATGAGGTCACCGTGGAACGGGATCTCTGGGGCGTCCCGCACATCCGTGCCGCGTCAGTCGAAGATCTCGCCGAGGCGCAGGGATTCGTAATGGCGCAGGATCGCCTCTGGCAGATGGATTTGCTCCGTCGCGCCGCCCGCGGGCAGCTCTCTGAAATCCTTGGCCCCAGAACGCTCCTCATAGACAAAGAGTTTCGAACAAACGGTTTCGCCCGCGCCGCAGAGCGCGACGCCACGCTCCTCGATTCCGAATCTCGCAAGGTGATGGAAGCCTATGCTCGCGGCGTGAACCAATTTATCGAGCAGCATAAAAAGAATCTCCCTCTGGAATTTTCGCTCCTCCGTTACGAGCCGAAACCCTGGCAACCGTCCGATACCCTGGCTATTTCCGGCTATATGTATCGCACTCTGACGGACACCTGGGAAAGAGAGCTGAATCGCACGAAAGTCACCGAACGCGCCGGGGCAGACCGTGCAAAGGACTTATTCTCAGAAGAGGCCGCGATGGATCATTTTGTCGTCGGCGACCCCAAGGTTATCGATGATGGCTCGCAACGATCTGCCGCAGACAGCGACGATGAGGATGACGACGACGACATGCAACCGGATACCGTTCTGAAAGCCTATCACGGAGTTTCGAGCGGGGTCACGCCGCGGGAGAGCGATCCCGACCTGACATCTGTTCTCTCTCATTCCGTTCAAGAATTTCTCCAGGAATCAAAGAGCGAGATCCGCCAGGGCCTCGGCAGCAACAACTGGGTCGTGAGTGGCGCCCATACCGCCACCGGAAAGCCCTTGCTCGCGAACGATACCCATCTCGAGCTCTCCATCCCATCCATCTGGTATGAGATTCACCTCACCGCACCCGGCTGGAACGTCAAAGGCTTCACCCTGCCAGGCGCGCCGATGGTCGTCATCGGCCACAACGAGCGCATCGCCTGGGGCTTCACCAATAACGGCGCCGACGTCCAGGATCTCTACGTTGAGATTTTCAATCCTGCCTCGCCGGATGAGTATCGAGTGAAGGGCACGTGGACGAAAGCGCAAATCATCGACG
>Ga0209118_1000910_pt1 | contig 14749 bp, 4 predicted proteins | sample BlaSpr_A8_Ref_M1_FD_187988 | JGI IMG/M metagenome (GOLD analysis project Ga0209118, IMG submission 187988) | Forest soil microbial communities from Thunder Bay, Ontario, Canada - Black Spruce, Ontario site 2_A8_Ref_M1 (SPAdes) (version 2) | ecosystem: Environmental > Terrestrial > Soil > Boreal...
GTGGCGCCCACCCCAGAGGGCACCTGCACCCCGCTGTAGCTGGTCGCGTCACCCAGGTTGCCGGGCGCGAACTCGTTTACGAAGGCGGCGATCGGCTGGCTGCTGTAGACGACCGCCGAGCCTGCCTGGGCGGCGTCTCCCCCGCTGCTTGGGAAGGAGTTGCCGTTGTCCTGGCGCACCGTCCAGCTCGCGTTCACCGGCAGGCTGCTGATTGAGTCGCCGACGCCCAGGGGCGCGCCGTTCTGGTTGAAGTAGACGATCCGGACGAGCGCGGGCGCCGAGCCGGTGTTCTGGATCGTGGCCGCCGTGACGTAGCCGCCGTAGGCGCCATTGGCCATCGCGGGGAACACCGCCACCGCGGTTAGCTGTACCGCCAGGCTGTGGTTTTGGCCGCTGGCGATGGCCACGGCAGCGGGGAGGGAGCTCACCACAACCGGCGTGCTGCTGGTGGTGGTTGAGCCGTTGCCCAGCTGGCCGAAGCCATTGCGGCCCCAGGCCAGCACCTGGCCGGTGGAGGTCAGCGCCAGGCTGTGGTAGCCGCCGCCGGCGATCGCGGTGAGGATGCTCCCCGAGGGAAGGCTGACCGCAACCGGGATGCTGCTGGTGGTGGTTGTGCCGTTGCCAAGCTCGCCATCAAGGTTGTAGCCCCAGGCCAGCACCCGGCCGGTGGAGGTCAGCGCCACGCTGTGGTATTCGCCGGCGGCGATGGCGGTGACGGTGGTCCCCGCGGACAGGCTGACCGCAACCGGGGTGCTGGTGTTGGTGGTGGTGCCGTTGCCAAGCTCGCCATCAAGGTTGTAGCCCCAGGCCAGCACCTGGCCGCTTGAGGTCAGCGCCAGGCTGTGTTGTCCGCCGCCCGCGATGGCGGTGATGGTGGTCCCCGAGGGCAGGCTGACCGCAACCGGGGTGCTGCTATTGGTGGTGGCGCCGTTGCCCAGCTGGCCGTTGACGTTTTGACCCCAGGCCAGCACCTTGCCGGTCGAGGTCAGCGCCAGGCTATGGAATTCGCCGGCGGCGATGGCGGTGACGGTGGTCCCCGAGGGCAGGCTGACCGCAACCGGGGTGGAGATGCAATAGCACCCGGTGGTGGCGGTGGTGCCGTTGCCCAGCTGGCCGGAGGCGTTGTAGCCCCAGGCAAGTACCTGGCCGCTGGATGTTAGCGCCAGGCTATGCGCGGCACCGCCGGCGATGGCGGTGACGGTGGTCCCCGAGGGCAGGCTGACCTGGACCGGGGTGCTGCTGTCGGTGGTGGTGCCGTTGCCCAGCTGGCCCTGGCCGCCGGAGCCCCAGGCCATCACCTGGCCGCTGGAGGTCAGCGACAGGCTGTGCTGTCCGCCGCCTGCGATGGCGGTCACGGAGGACCCCGAGGGCAGGCTGACCGCAACCGGGGTGCTGCTGTCGGTGGTGGTGCCGTTGCCTAGCTGGCCGTAGCCGTTCCAGCCCCAGGCAAAGACCTGGCCGCTAAATCCCGACGATCCCGCCGCCTGAGTTTCAATCGGCGGTGCGGAGATGATCGTCCCCAACAGCGCCAGCATCGCGGCAACACCCAGCACGGCGAGAGCCCGCAACCCTTTTCGCTCCCCGCCAGCTCGAGGAGCAGTGGTCAGAGTTGTCACCGTATCCCTCCCATTCCTACTTCATGTCGTAAATGGGGTTGATCGCAGCTTCTGTGCGGTGGCCCCCGGACGTCACCGGGTGACCAGATCAGCTCCTTGAGGAGCGTACCGGATCTCTCACCCATGAAAGTGGTCGCGCTGATCTCGTTGCAGGTCACGGCCTGTGGTGATTCGGTTGCGGAAGCTGACAGCTCTAAAAGCCTCGCGCGTCTTCTACTAATAGGGCCAACTTGTACTAATAGGGCCAACTTGTACTAATAGGGACAACTTGTACTAATAGGGCCAACTTGTACTAATCGGGCCAACTTGCCGTCGAATTGGCTCGCCCCGCGACGCGGGACTTCGAAGGCCGCATGTGCGACAAGCCGAGAGAGATGATCAGAATCCAGTCCAAGCAATGCTCTATCGTCGTTCAACGCTCATATAGGAGAGTTTCGGACGCTGGCATCAAGGTCAACTTTTGTTCGAAGGCACCCGCCGCGGCGCAGTCTTCACTGTCATGCTGCCGCCCTTCGTCGGCGGAATGTGGTTGAAGAGATATAGGCGCGAGCCGTTTCACGCTCCTGTTTCTGGGTCGAGCCCTACTGGCCGACGTAACTCATGAACGTGGTCGAGCTGCTCTCGTTGCAGATCACGGCCACCTGGCCCCCGGAGGATGTTGTGACCACGGCCGTGGCCCGCGACCCGCTGGGAAGGCCGCCGCCGGGCTGGTAAAGACCCCAGAAGGCATGCGGCGCCAGGAACTGCGTCTGTGTGGTACCGATAGCTGCGCCAGTGACACTGTCGTAGTAGCTGACCTGGATCGGGATGCCGCTGTTGCCGGTATTCATGATCCCCTCACCGGTGTTCCATGGGTCGCTACCGCCATTCTCGACCAGCGGCAGGTGGAGGCTGCTGCTGCCGCCGCTGAACGTGTTGTAGGAGGTCGACTGCCGTGCCGACCCCGCACCGGCCGGCGCCACCTCGTTGACAATCGCGGCCAGGGGCACGCCGGAGCTCTGGATCACAGCCGTGTAGGCGCCGGCTGCCGGCCCGTCGGTGGCGCTTCCCTGGAAGACGCCAATGGAGCCGTTGGCGGCGATGCTGAAGCTCTTGGCGGTGGCCGTCCCCGAGGCGTCGTAGTAGGTGACGAACACCGTGCCCGCGCTCGCGGCCGTGTTCTGGATTGCCATCCCGGTGTAGTAGCCGCCGTAGGCGTTGTTGAGCGCCGCCGGCACATTGAGCAGGGTGCTGCCCGAGAGCACAGCGTCGTAGGAGCTGAACTGTCCGCCCGGTCCCGTCTCGTTGACAATCGCCCCCAGCGGCTGGCTCGTCGAGCTGGTGATCGTGGCGGTCCCGGCGAAGCCGCTGGGCAGAGCCAGGACGGCGTCCCCGCTGTATAGGGAGTGGTAAGCGTGGGCGGCCAGCCCGCTCACCGTCTGGGTTTTGACCACCGCGCCGCTGCCATCGCGGTAGGTGATGGTCACGTTGGTGATGCTGCTGCCCTGGTTGAGCAGGCCGATCCCTGTCGTGTAGCCGCCGTAGGCGTTGTTGACGATGGTCGGGGCGTAGAGCTTGGTGCCCACCCCGGACGGCACATGCACCGCGGTATAGCTGGTCGCGTCACCCACATTGCCGGGGGCGAACTCGTTGACGATGGCGGCGACGGGCTGGCTGCTGTAGACGACCGCCGAGCCGGCCTGGGCGACGTCCCCGCCGCGGCTCGGGAATGAGTTGCCGTTGTCCTGCCGCACCGTCCAGCTCGCGTTGACCGGTAGGCTGTTGATAGCGTCGCCGGCGCCCACGGGCGCCCCATTCTGGTCGAAGTAACCGATCCGGACGCTCGCAGGTTCGGTGCCGACGTTCTGGATCGTGGCTGCCGTGACATAGCCGCCATACGCGCCGTTGGATACCGCGGGGAGCACCGCTGCCTCGGCTTGAGGGATTGCCAGGCTGTGATACGCACCCGCGGCGATGGCAACGACAACGGTCTGCAGTGCGCTGACCACAATCGGGGTGCTGCTGCCGGTGGTGGTGCCGATGCCCAGCTGGCCGAAGCCATTGGAGCCCCAGGCCAGGACCTGGCCACTGGAGTTCAGCGCCATGCTGTGGTCGGCGCCTGCGGCGATGGCGGTGACAGTGGTCCCCGAGGGCAGGCTGACCGCAACCGGAATGCTGCTTTTGGTGGTGGTGCCGTTGCCCAACTCGCCCATGTAGTTGTCGCCCCAGGCCAGCACCTGTCCTGTGGAGGTCAGCGCCAGGCTGTGGCCGAGGCCGCCGGCGATGGCGGTGACCGCGGTCCCCGAGGGCAGGCTGGTCAAAACGGGGGTGGTGCTGTAGGGACTGATGGTTCCGTTGCCCAGCTGGCCCTCGGGGTTGTAACCCCAGGCCAGCACTTGTCCGGTGGAGGTCAGCGCCAGGCTGTGGTAGCCACTGTTGGCGATGGCGGTGACGGTGGTCCCCAAGGGTAGGCTGACCGCAAGCGGGGTGTTGCTGTTCGTCAGGGTGCCGTTGCCAAGCTCGCCGCTTGCGTTGTAGCCCCAGGCCAGCACCTGGCCGGTGGAGGTCAGCGCCATGCTGTGCTGAGCGCCGGCCGCGATGGCGGTGACGGTGGTCCCCGAGGGGAGGCTGACCGCAACCGGGATGCTGCTGTTGGTGAAGGTGCCATTGCCCAACCTGCCGTCGCCGTTGTAGCCCCAGGCCAGCATCTGGCCGCTTGAGGTCAGCGCGAGGCTATGGCCATGCCCCGCGGCGATGGCGGTCACGGTGGTCCCTGAGGGGAGGCTGACCGCAACCGGGGTGTTGCTGTCGATGGTGGTGCCATTGCCCAGCGCGCCCGCACCGTTGCCGCCCCAGGCCAGCACCTGGCCGGTCGAGGTCAGCGCCAGGCTGTGGTTGTATCCGCCGGCGACGGCGGTGACGATGGTGCCTGAGGGCACACTGACGGCAACCGGGATGTTGCTGTCGGCGGTGGTGGCGTTGCCCAACTGGCCGAAGTTGTTGGAGCCCCAGGTCCAGGCCGAGTCGTGGGCTCCGGAAGCCTTGATTGCCAGGCTGTGGCCGGCGCCGCCGGCGATCGCGGTGACGGTGGTCCCCGCAGGCAGGCTGACGGCAACCGGGTTGCTGCTGCTGGTGGTGGTGCCGTTGCCCAGCTGGCCGTTGCCGTTGTTGCCCCAGGCCAGCACCTGGCCGGTGTAGGTGAGCGCCAGGCTGTGGTTTGCGCCGCCGGCGATCGCGGTGACGGTGGTCCCCGAGGGCAGGCTGACCGCAATCGGGACGTTGCTGGCGGTAGTGGTGCCGTTGCCCAGCTGGCCGTAGGCGTTATAGCCCCAGGCCAACATCTGGCCGGTGGAGGCAAGCGCAAGGCTGTGGCTGCCGCCGCCGGCGATCGCGGTGACGATGGCTGCGTTGGGCACGCTGACAAAAACCGGAGTGTTGCTGTTGGTAGTCGTGCCGTTGCCCAGCTGGCCGTAGGCGTTATTGCCCCAGGCCAGCACGTCGCCGAAAGCGGTCAGCGCCAGGCTGTGGTAATTACCGGCCGCGATGGCGGTGACGTAGGTCCCGGACGTCAGGCTGACCGCAACCGGGGTGCTGCTGTTCACGTTGCTGCTGTTGCCGAGCTCGCCGTCGAAGTTGTCGCCCCAGGCCAGCACCTGGCCGCTGGAGGTTAGCGCCAGGCTGTGGCCGAGCCCCGCCGCGATGGCGGTGACAGTGGTCCCCGAGGGCAGGCTGACCGCAACCGGTGTGCTGCTGCTGGTAGCGGTGCCGTTACCCAGCTGGCCGTAGAAGTTGTAGCCCCAAGCCAGGACCTGCCCGGTCGAGGTTAGCGCCAAGCTGTGGCGAGCGCCGCCGGCGATGGCGGTGACTGTGGTCCCCGAGGGCAGGCTGACCGCAACCGGGGTGCTGCTGCTGGTCGTGGTGCCGTTGCCTAGCTGGCCGTTGGCGTTATTGCCCCAGGCCAGGACCTGGCCGGTGGAGGTCAGCGCCAGGCTGTGGTACTGGCCGCCGGCGATGGCTCTGACCGTGGTCTCGGAGGGCAGGCTGACCGCAGCCGGGGTGCCGCTGTCGGTGGTGTTGCCGTTGCCCAGCTGGCCGTTGACGTTTTGGCCCCAGGCCAAGGCCGGGCCGGGGGATCCCGTCGATCCCGCCGCATGAGTCGCAATCGCCGGTCCAGAGATGATCATCCCCGCCAGCGCCAGCGTCGCGGCAACAACCAGAACAGCGAGGATCCGCGGCCCTTTGCGTGCTTCGTCAGCTCGAGGAGCGGTGCTCCGACTTGTCACGGTATCCCTCCCATTCCTACGTCATGTCGTAGCAGGGGTTAATCGCAGCCTCTGCGCGGTGGCCACCCCGACCTCAGCGGGCGACCGGATCAACTCCTTGAGGAGCTTACCCCGGATCTCATTGCCCGTCGTAACTCATGAAGGTGCTCGAGCTGCTCTCGTTGCAAATGACCGCCACCCGGCCTCCCGATGAGGTGGTGACCACCGCCGTCGCACGCAACCCGCTGGGCAAACCACCCGTGGGCTGATACAGGCCCCAGAAAGCATGCGGGGCCAGCGTGAGGGTTTGGACGGCGCCGACCGTTGCGCCGGTGAGGGCGTTGTAGTAGGTCACGGTCACAGTGGTGCTGCTGATGCCTGTGTTCATGATGCCTTCGCCGGTGCTCCACGGATCCGCGCCCGCATTCTCGACCAGAGCCAGGTTGAGGGTTGCACTTCCGGCGCTGAAGGTGTTGTAGGAGGTCGACTGCCGGGCGCTGGTGCTCGAAGGCGCAACCTCGTTGACGATGGCAGCCAGCGGCAGCGCGCTTGTGATCGTCGCCGTGTAGGCCCCGACCGCCGGGCCGTCGCTGACGCTGCCCTGATAGACGCCCAAGGAGCCGTTCGCCCCGATTGAGAAGCTCTTGACTGTCGGCGTCCCCGCGGCGTCGTAGTAGGTAACGGTCACCGTGCCCGAGCTCGCCGTGGTGTTCTGGATCCCCATCCCGGTGTAGTAGCCGCCGAATGCATTGTTAAGCGCCACCGGCGCGTTGAGCGTGGTGCTGCCCGCAGGTACCGCGTCGTAGGAGCTGAACTGCCCGCCGGGTCCCGTTTCGTTGACGACCGCACCCAGCGGCTGGCCTGTGCTCGTGATGGTCGCCGTCCCCGCAAAACCGATCGGTAGCGCTAACCCAGTGTCACCGCTGTAGAGCGCCCGATAGGCGTGGGCTGCCAGCCCGCTCACCGTCTCGGTCTTGATCGTGGCGCCACTGCCATCGCGGTAAGTGATGGTCACGTCGGTCGGGCTGCTGCCCTGGTTGAGCAGCCCGATGCCGGTCGTGTATCCGCCATAGGCATTGTTGACGACAGTCGGCGCGTAGAGCGTCGTACCCACTCCATTCGCGACCTGCACTCCGCTGTAGCTGGTCGCGTCACCTACGTAGCCTGGTGGGAACTCGTTGACGAACATCGCGGTCGGCTGGTTCGCGTACACGATCGCCGAGCCGGCCTGGGCGGCGTCCCCTCCGCTGTTCGGAAAGGAGTTGCCGGTATCCTGGCGCACCGTCCAGCTTGCGTTGACCGGCAAGGAATCGAGTCCGTCGCCGGCGCCAACCGGCGCGCCGTTCTGGTCGAAGTAGTCGATCCGTATCGCCGCCGGCGCGATGCCTGTGTTCTTGATCGTGGCCACCGTGACGTAACCGCCGTAAGCGCCATTGGTTACCGCGGGCAGCACGGCCTGCGGCGACAGCGGGCCGGGGTTGAACAAGATGTCGAGCACGGGATGCAGCTCGATGCCGTTGGGGGCCTGGCCGGCAGTGCCATGGATAGCATTGAAAAAGCCGATTCCCTTCACCCGGACCGCGATGCTGGTCGCCTGGAGCGACGTCGTTGGCGTGTACCTGGCATCGAACTCCATGCGAGCGTTCCGAATCGCGGGAGAGTACACGCTGGTCGTAACGCAAAGGGGATCCGGTATCGCGACGATCATCGTGTTGCCCGAGGCATCCTGGATCACGAGGTGGTAGTCGCTATCTGTATCGAGCACATACCCAGTCAGGGTCGCGTCAATCGAGTAGATGTGGGTTTCCGGTGGGGGGATACGAGTACTGCCTAACGAGCCGGGCGGAGCAAAAGCACGCATCGCCGCGATCGTTGTGACCGACACGTTCGTGTTGACGCTCCCCACACCCGGGTCCTCCGCGAGCTTGATCGCCGCGCGGAAAACAGGACAAACGCCAGTCGAAGCAGCGAGGTGGCTGTGCAACTGCTGCTTTCCGGTCCCGCCGTAAACGGCAGTCAAGGCGAGCGCCACCGCTCCAAACAAAGCCAGGGCGGGACCGCCCGTATGGCGCCGGCTCATTGCCGGCTTAGCGTCGCACAACGCCGCCCTTCCTAAAGGCCCAACCAGAAATGCTTGTGATCAGAGCTCACGTAGGAGGCATGGGTACGCTCGCATCAAGGCCAACTTTTTGTCGAAGGCAACAGGCGAGGCGCAGTGTTCACTGTCGTCCTTCCCGCGTTTGGCGCTGATCGCAAGACAACTCGTTCAGTGCGCACGGTCTCCCCTTTGAGGTTCTATTGCGCGTTGTAGCTCATGAACGATGTCCCGTTGGATTCGTTGCAGATCACCGCGACCAGCCCACCCAAGCCAGTAGTCACCACTGCGCTCGCCCTTGTCCCATTGGACAGGCCGCCGGTTGGCTGATACAGACCCCAGAAGGCATTGGGCGCAAGCGTTTGTGTTTGCGGTGTGCCGACGGCGGCGCCGGTCCCGGGGTTGTAATAGTTGACGGTGACCGTGGTGCTGACGACGCCGGTGTTCATGATCCCCTCACCTGTGCTCCAACCGTCTGCTCCAGCGCTTTCCACCAGCGGCAGGTTGAGGCTCGAGCTCCCGGCGACAAAGGTGTTGTAGGCGGTCGACTGCTGGGCGCTCGTGTTCGAGGGCGCGACCTCATTCACGATCGCGGCGATCGCCACCGAGCTGGTCAGCCTGGCCGTGTAGGCGCCGGCTGTGGGAATGTCCGTCCCCTGGTAAACACCCAGGTATCCGAGTGCGACGATTGGAGAAGTTTTGACCGTCGCCGTGCCGGTGGAGTCGTAGTACGTGATGGTCACTGTCCCGGCGCTGCCGGTCGTGTTCTGGATCCCCATGCCGGTGTTGTAACCGCCAAAGGCGTTGTTCAGCGCGACCGGGCCATAGAGCGCGGTGCTGCCCGCGGGCACCGCGTCGTAGGAGCTGAACTGGCCTCCCGGACCGGTCTCGTTGACTACGGCGGCCAAGTTGCCGGCCGAGCTCGTGATGGTTGCTGTGCCGGCGAAGCCGTTGGGCAGGCCGAGCCCGGGGTCGCCTGAGTAGAGGCCCTGGTAGGCGCCGGCGGCGACTCCGTTCAAAGGCTGGGTCTTGACCACCGTCCCGGAACTGTCCCGGTAGGTGACGGAAATATTTGCGGGGCTCGTCGCCAGATTCATCAGTCCGATGCCGGTGATGTAACCCCCGTATGCGTTATTGGCAATGGCAGGTGCAAACACGGTGCTGCCTACCTCGGTGGCGAATGCAACGCCTGTGTAGCTGGTGGCATCACTGCCGCTCGGCGCGAACTCGTTGACGAAAGCCGCAACGGGTTGGGTGCTAAAGACCACCCCCGAGCCGGCCTGGCCGGCAGAAAAAGCGTGCCCGTTGTCCTGGCGCACGATCCAGGTGGCGTTGGGCGCAAGGCTGATGTTGACGTCGCCCACTCCTGCGGTTGCTCCGCTCTGGTCCAGGTAACTAACGGATACGCTCGCGAGCTGAGTTCCGGTGTTCTGAATGTAGGCGGCGGTCACGTAGCCGCCATAAGCGCCGTTGCTGAGCGCTGGTAGCGCAACGGTCGACGGCGAATCGAAACGTGAGCCGGTAGACAGACCCACCCACCACTTGTCTGCAGCCGAGTAGAAGCCGGCAATGTCGGCCCTGCCGTCGCCATTGAAATCACCAGCCAGGAAGGGACTCCAGGTCACGTTCGGATTCCATGTCGCCCACAGGCTGGTGTTGAAGCTGGCGCCGGTGGAAAGACCAACAAACCATTGGCCGGTGCTGCTATCGCGGCCCGCGATGTCAGCCTTGCCATCGCCGTTGAAGTCGCCCACCTGCACGTCCGCCCACGTCACGCTGGCGCTCCAGGTCGTCCAGAGGGCATTGACGAAGCTGGAGCCGGTGGAAAGACCAACAAACCATTGGCCCGTGCTGAGTTCGCGGCCGGCGATGTCAGCCTTGCCGTCGCCGTTGAAGTCGCCCACCTGCACGTCCACCCACGTCACGCTGGGGCTCCAGGTCGTCCAGAGGCTGGTGTTGAAGGCGGAGCCGGTCGAAAGCCCCACCCACCATTGGCCGGTGCTGATGTCGCGGCCTGCGATGTCGGCCTTTCCGTCGCCGTTGAAATCTCCCACCCGCACGTCCACCCACGTCACGCTGGCGCTCCAGGTCGTCCAGAGGGTATTGACGAAACTGGAGCCGGTGGAAAGACCAACAAACCATTGGCCCGTGCTGAGTTCGCGGCCGGCGATGTCGGCCTTGCGGTCGCCACTGAAATCGCCCACCCGCACGTCCACCCACGTCACGGTCGGGCTCCAGGTCGTCCACACGGAACTGACGAAGCTGGAGCCTGTGGAAAGCCCCACCCACCACTGGCCGGTACTGAGGTCGCGGCCGGCGATGTCAGCCCTGCCGTCACCGTTGAAGTCGCCGACCCGCAAGTCCACCCACGTAACGCTGGAGCTCCAGGTCGCCCAGAGGCTGGTGTTGAAGCCGGTGCCGGTCGACTGTCGCACCAACCACTGGCCGGTAGTCGAATTGAACTGAGCGATGTCCGCTTTGCCGTCGCCGTTGAAATCCGCGGTCGCCGCAAACGTCCATGGGCCTGACGCGTGCGCTGTAGTAGCGGGGAAACCCGGACTGCCAGCTGCAATCAGGAGTGCGGCGATTACGACGCGAACCGCCCAGAATCGGCTTACGACTCTTCCCAAACCCTGGACCGTGATGACCCTCCTTCTAACGCTCGCGCCAGGCCCCTTCGGGTAGCCCAGGACTTCTAGAGGGCGCGTCGGCCAGCTTAACTGTTCCCCAGCGTTATGCCACGACGCTGCGACTTCGAAGCAACGTCGTTCAACCCAGTTGGTCATCCAACTGGGCTATTCCGCGCCGTAGCTCATGAATGTGGTCGAGTTCGACTCGTTGCAGATCACGGCGACCTGGCCGCCGCTCGAGGTCGTTACCACCGCGCTGGCGCGCTCGCCGGCGGGCAGACCGCCGGTGGGTTGATAGAGACCCCAGAAGGCGTTCGGCTGCAGGGACAGGGTGTCCACGGTTCCAACCTGGAGCCCAGTCGCCGCGTCGTAATAAGTGACCGTCACCGTGGTTGCCGCGGTGCCCGTGTTCATGATCCCCTCACCGGTGCTCCAGCCATCACTGCCCGCGCTGTCGACCAGCGGCAGGTGCAGGCTCGAGCTGCCGGCGGCGAAGGTGTTATAGGCGGTCGACTGCTGGACGGCCGGGTTGGATGAGGGCGCGACCTCGTTCACAATCGCGGCGATCGCCACTGTGCTGGCGAGCTTGGCCGTGTAGGCACCGGCGCTCGGGATGTCAGTTCCCTGATAGGCACCTACGTATCCGTTGGCGGCGATGGGGTGTGTGGTTGTCGTCGGCGAGCCGGTGGTGTCGTAGTAGGTGATGGTCACCGTGCCCGCGCTCCCGGTCGTGTTCTGGATTCCCATCCCCGTGTTGTAGCCACCGTAGGCGTTTCTCAGCGCCGCCGGGGCGTACAGCGTCGTGCTGCCGGCGGGCACCGCGTCGTAGGAGCTGAACTGTCCGCCCGGACCGGTCTCGTTGACCACGGCGGCCAGGTTGCCGGCCGAGCTGGTGATGGTGGCCGTGCCGGCGAAGCCGCTGGGCAGGCCCGCAGTCCCGGAATAGAGAGCCTGGTAGGCGCCCGCCGCGACATTGGGCAGGTTCTGGGTGGTGATCGTAGCCCCGCTCCCGTCGCGGTAGGTGACGGTGATATTGGCCGGTACGGTCGCCAGGCTGACCAGGCCGATGCCTGTCGTGTATCCGCCATAGGCGTTGTTCACGATCGTCGGCGCGTAGATCGTGCTGCCCGTGCCGGACGCCACGTTAATCGAGGTATAGCTGGTGGCGTCCGAGGTGTTGCCGGGCGCCAACTCGTTGACGAAAACCGCCAGCGGCTGGTCGGAGTAGACGACGGCCGAGCCCGCCTGGGTCGCGGCGAGCGAGTGCCCGTTGTCGGTGCGCAGAGTCCAGGTGGCTCCCGCTACCAGCCCTGCCGCCGAGTTGCCGAATCCAACGCTGTTTCCGGAAGTGTCGAAATACTGGACTCGGATGTGGGCTGCGCTGGCACCAACGTTCTGCAGGTACGCCGCCGTCAGGTAGCCGCCATAAGCCTGGTCGGCCATCGCCGGCAGCACCGCCACGCTGGGTCCTTGGGCCACCGAGGTCGGCGTCACGGCAGACGTAGCCGGTGATGCGGGCCCGGTGCCGACGGCGTTGATCGCGGCCACAGTGAATGTGTAAGGCGTGCCGTTGGTCAAGCCGGAGACGGTCGCCGCCGGCACCACCGCGCTCACCGTGGTTGTGGCTCCACCGGGCGAGGCGACGATGGTGTATCCGGTGATCGGAGCACCGGCGCTTGGAGGTCTCCAGGTCAGCGTCGCCTCCCCGTCACCTGCCACGACCCGGATGCCCGTCGGCACCGGTGGCGTGCCGTTGGCCAGGATGGTGCCACCGTCGCCCACTGCGAAGCAGGTAGTGGTGCCTGGGCAGAAGACGCCAGTGAGTTGATTGGTGGTGCCTGACGATTGAGCCGCCCAGGTGCCACCCCCGTTTGTGGTGGCCAGAATAGTCCCGCCGTGCGGTCCGCCGAAGCTGCCACAGCCGCAGTACGCCTGGCCATTGACGGCGAAGCAGATGGTGGTGCTGGGACAGCTGACGCCATCGAGCTCGGTGCCGATGCCGGAGGTCTGCGCAGTCCAGGTGCTGCCCCCGTTGCTGGTGCCAAGGATCGTGCCCGAGCTGCCCACGGCAAAGCATGTGGTGGTGGTTGGACAGCTGACGCTCAAGAGGAAAAAGTTGCTGGTGCCGGGGGTTTGCGCCGTCCAGGTGCCGCCTCCGTTGCTGGTGGTGATGATCGTGCCGTAGTCGCCCACGGCGAAGCAGGTGGTGGTGCTGGGACAGCTCACCGCATAGAGGTTGAGCGCGCCGGAGGGCTGAGTCGCCCACGTGCTGCCTGCATTGGTGGTGGCCAGGATCGTGCTGTTGCCGCCAAAGACACCGCCAACCGCGAAGCAAGTGGTGGTATTGGGACAGTTGATCCCCCGCAGATCAATGCTCGTGCCGGAGGTCTGCGCCGTCCAGCTGGCGCCCCCGTTGGTGGTGCTCAGGATGGTGCCGGAGCTGCCCACGGCGAAGCAGGTGGTGGTGCTGGGACAGCTGACGCCTAAAAGGGGATTGGTGCTGCCCGAGTTCAACGCTGCCCAGGTGCTGCCGCCGTTGCTGGTGCCAAGAACAGTGCCGGAGCTGCCCACCGCGAAGCAGGTGGTGGTGGTGGGGCAGGTGATACTCGAGAGGTTGTTGGTGCCGCCGGAGGACTGCGCCGTCCAGGTGCTACCGCCGTTGCTAGTGCCAAGGATGGTGCCGGCTCCGCCCACGGTAAAGCAGTTGGTGGTGGTCGGACAACTGACCCCATAGAGGTAATTGGTGCTGCCGGAGGACTGCGCCGTCCAGGTGCCGCCACCGTTGCTGGTGCCAAGGATGAAGGAGCTGGTGATGCCAAGTAGAGTGCTGGAGCCGCCTACCGCAAAGCAGTTGGTGGTGATCGGACAACTGACCCCGTAGAGGTAATTCGCGCTGCCGGAAGACTGCGCCGTCCAGGTGCCGCCCCCGTTGCTGGTTGCAAGGATGGTCCCGGAGCTGCCCACCGCAAAGCAACTGGTGGTGCTGGGACAGCTGACGCCGTAGAGCTCATAGGTGGTGCCCGAGGACTGCATCGTCCAGGTGCCGCCCCCGTTGCTGGTCGCCAGGATCGTGCTCGTGCCGGTAAATGAGCTGCCCACTGCGAAGCAGGTGGTGGTGCTGGGACAGCTGATGCCTGATAGGCCATTGGCGCTGCCGGACTGTGCCGTCCAGGTGCCGCCCCCGTTGCTGGTGCTAAGGATGGTGCTAGACCTGCCAACGGCGAAGCAGGAGGTGGTGCTGGGACAGCTGATACCCAAGAGGTAATCGGTGCTGCCGGATGACTGCGCTGTCCAGGTGGCGCCCCCGTTGCTGGTGCCAAGGATGGTGCCGGAGCCTCCGACGGCGAAGCAGGTGGTGGTGTTGGGACAGCTGACACCCGTGATCGCCTGGCTGGTGCCGGGGGACTGCACAGTCCATGTCCCACCCCCGTTGCTGGTGGCCAGGATGGTGCCGTAGCCAAACAGGCCGCCCACTGCGAAGCAGGTACTGCTGGTGGGACAGCTGACCGCAGACAGGGAGTTACCCTGAGGGAGGGGATTCTGCCATACCCACGTGCCATCTCCCGTGCTGAGGAAGGCATGCGCTGTTTGAGCCGTGCTCAATGTGCACAGCACGACCACGAGTGTCGCGACCAGCAGCGTCGAGCTGAACGCAGCGAGCCGAGCCCACCCGGAGGCCCGGCGATAGCTCAGGCGGCTACTGCCTGTTAGCGGTTCCCCGTCCTGTCGGCGATCACGGCGCCAGGCCCCATATCGCATCGTCCCCTTCCCTTAATGACGGCGGTGTGCGCGCGACGTGTGTATCACCGGTCAACCCCTGTGTCAATGAGGCCGCCGTCCCAAGCTGAGTTCCGGCCGCCATTCCGCACGTTTGGCGCCAGCCGCGCGGTTGCAGCGTTCGCATTCGGCCTGTTTGCCGCCAACCGAGCGTTTGGAGTGCCATCTAATCTGAGCAGGTGAGCATCACGCTCGACCGGCACAGCTTCCCCTTCACGGCGATCGTGGGCCAGGAGTCCATGAAGCTCGCCCTGATCCTCAACGCCATCGTGCCCACTGTCGGGGGCGTGCTCATCCGCGGGGAGAAGGGGACCGGCAAGTCGACCGCCGTCCGCGGCCTGGCCCGCCTTTTGCCCGAGCACGAGGTCGTCGAGGGCTGCCATTTCGGCT
>Ga0209118_1000911_pt1 | contig 14738 bp, 7 predicted proteins | sample BlaSpr_A8_Ref_M1_FD_187988 | JGI IMG/M metagenome (GOLD analysis project Ga0209118, IMG submission 187988) | Forest soil microbial communities from Thunder Bay, Ontario, Canada - Black Spruce, Ontario site 2_A8_Ref_M1 (SPAdes) (version 2) | ecosystem: Environmental > Terrestrial > Soil > Boreal...
TTGCGTGATTGCTTGCGCATAGACGTTCAGAGTGACCGAGATGTTTGCGTGCCGCATTAGCTCTTGCACAACCTTCACGTCCTCGCCGTTCCCCTTGAGAAGCGTCGCGTACGTATGCCGGAACGTGTGCCAACCGAAATGGCCCACGATTCCGATTTCTTTCGCCGCTGGCTCCAGGTGCGCCTTGTACAGCGAACCCGGCCAGTACGGCAGCTTTCCTCCGCTGTGCGGACTGGCGAATACCCAGTCCTCATCGGTTGGGTATGGACTATGCAGCCGCCAGTTCCACAAAACTTTAGAAAGTCGCAAATCGAGCGGAACCGGCTTGCGAGAGGCTTCGGTCTTGCAGTCCCCTACGTGTTGCATCACGATCGAGCGGATGACATGGACTTCCATCTTCTGAAAATCGATATCCTTCCACTTGAGGCCTAACAACTCCCCAACCCGAAGGCCCGTGAACACGGCGAGGAATACCATCGTGCGCGTGGGCTCCTTGAGGATGCGAAGCAGTGCCGCAATCTGCTCGATGGAAAGCACAATGGGCATCCTGGTTCGCTTGGCACTTTGACGCACCATGCGTATGGGATTCACATCAAGCCATTCCCATCTGACAGCGTGATTGAAAACCGCGCTCATGATGTTTCGAGCTTTGGCTTTGCTTCCGTTCGCATACTTGAGCGAACGAAGCCACTGCTCCACCGCGACTGCTTTTACCTCGGTTACGTGATAGCTTCCCCACCTGGGCAAAATCCACTTTCGGAAATAGCCTACGTAGGTGACCTGCGTCTTCCGCGTTTTGGTGCAGTCCGGCCCCAGCTCTTTTTCCCGGTAGTGCTCGACAAGCATTTGAACACTGATCGGGGTCAAGCTGGTTCGCGGATTCTCAGCGTTGATATCTGCCCGAAGTGCGGCGACGGCCTTCTGAGCCGCCGTCTCGTTCGGATATTGTTCGAGCGATCCAACCATTAGATTGCGTCGCGTCCGGCTGCCATCCGCCTGGAGTTCGTACCATCGGTACTCCCAAGCTTTCCGGCCACCGGCACGCTTCACGATCTGAAGGCTGCCTTGCTGAAATCTCGTCCGTCTCATCACGACCCTCCGTGGTTAGGGACGGTACGGATAGCTGGCTAACTTTAACCTCAAATGTACCCACGCGTCGAGATCGGATGTGCGAAAGCGCCACAATTTTCCGATCCGCATGGCGCGTATCTCGCCCTTGCGGGCGAGTCGTTGAAGTGTTTTCGGGTGGATCTGCAGCAAGGCTGCCGCCTCGCGCGAATCGACTAACCTCTCGAAATGAGGGGGAACGGCTGGCTGACTGGCGTTGCTTCGTGCATCTCGCTCATAAAGTCTCCTGCAGCGAGAGTCGAGATCGGGCTGAAATCACCGCGTCGTCTGAAGATCGGCTTTGGCGTCCGACTTCGTTCGACAGATTTCGAGCCCATTCACTACTCGGCTGGCGTTAGTCTTCGCGTCATGGGCGGACGAGAACATTATTCGTATAGAAACCGTACAAGACGCATTTGTTGCTTCCCTTCATAGAATCTTTTTTCTTTTTGACTTCGAAAGAACTTCTCAACAACTGCTTAAAGTGCCTAAAGCGCCTAGAAGTGCTTTTAGGTACGTTTGGGGAATCCACGGGAACATCGGAATGACGGCACTCAACCGCTCGCCTCGTTAGCGAGGCGATTCCATCCATCCGCCGCAAAATTTACCCCTCTATGTATAAAGGAACATGTGGAGGGGTAAAGCTATCGAAAAAATGTTGAACGCAATCCGAACAGAGCCGCACAGCCTAGAATTGACGCCGTTGGCTGGCCACGGTACCCCTACATTTGGTGAGGAACCTTGGACGGAGAAAAAGTATTAATCGTTTCCTGAAAAAGTTGGCATTCCGGGAAAGGACTTTACCGGCTGACATCTCCTCGATCACGCAGGTTCTTCGATGTAAGCTCTTTGAAACAGATGCCCTCTCCGCAGAAACATCGCAGCTGTTGCAAAGACATTCGACCTCAGAATTCAGCACGCTACTTTAAGAATCCCGCCCCGGTTCTCGGTTACAACCGGGTTAGGAAATTACTCGGTGCCCTAAATGGAGGAAACGTGCTGGAAATAGGCGGGGGATGCCTTCGCAACGCCTTGTACCTTCAAGGGTTGGACCTCAAGGTTTCGGTGCTTGAGGTGCAGGGGATGCGGGAACGATTCCCCCTGGAGTATAGAAGATTTGAGGATTCAGGTGGCCGACTTCTCGACGCTCTTCCACGGCATGGACTCTTTGACCTGGCCATAGCCACATTTGTAATCGAGACCATCTGTGAGCCATCTCTTAGGATACGTATAATCTCTCGGGTTCGGCATCTACTAAAACCTGCCGCATGCCTGATCTTGTCCGTGCGCGGGCCGAGTGACTTGGTAACCGCTCAAAACAAAGGGAGGCCATGCTCAGATGGCTACATTACACCAAGTTTCACGTTCTCACGGTCCTACACGCGATCTCAGTTGCAGCACTTTCTATCGCAATGCCACTTTTCGACTGTTGAGTTCTTACACAAGAAGACAACGAAAGAGCCAGAATTGCTCCACGCTCTGGCTTGGCGAAGGGAGTCTTGAGCAATGACGGAAAACTCGCCCAGTGAACCACAGCGAGAGAGTTCAGGCGTCCAAGATAAAAAGGAGGACGACGCCCGTCAGCACGTCGTGCCGCAGCTGATCGACGACGATAAATGGCTGGATAGCTTTTATCGGGAATGTGGGCGTGAGGTAACACTCGCTTATACCACTCTCAACCAAATGAAAAACTGGGCGATGGTGGTAGCTGCGGCGGCGATCTCAGGTTTGTCTTTTAGTTCTTCAGCACAACAGAACCAATACCCAAACCTTCCAATGTTTGTGGGGACAATTGTGGTCTACGTATTCGTATTGCGCTTCTACATCCGCGCGATCCTGTGCTACACGAACTTGCTGAAGTGGAACAAGCTGCAAGCCGATTGTTTGAGCCTAAAGTTACTGCAACCAGTGAGGAACGTCCCATTGCTTTCGACAGAACAGTTGAAGAAAAATCTCGCTGAAGACATCAACAATCACTACTTCGAGTTCTTGCCCACCGTCGGCAGAAAAACCCAGCTCTTGGCGAACCTGAAGCTCGGATTCATTCTGTTATTTGCTCTGACTCTGTTCTTCCTTATCTGGGGCGTCGTGGGACTCTGGAGTAGCGCTCTCGTCAAAGGACTGACCGTCTTTGCGGTAGGGAATACTATTCTGGAGATGTACGATTTCTTCACGTCAAGAAATTTTGATGACGTACCAGCGTGGAACAAACGGCGAGCGAAAGGCCGCGAGTACGGAGTGTTTCCCGTTCCACAGACGCGCTCGTTCTTCATGTATGGCTGGGTGCTGAACGTCGCGGTGAGTGCTGTAGTCGCCGGTTGGCCCACAATCTGGCCTGCGTTGCAACGGATCTGCCGCTAACCCTAAAGAGCGCTGATTACGCACACGGGAAACGGGTATCTCCCACGTGATCGGAGGGTCCAGCTACAATGACGGTTTGAAGATCAACGAATGCGATAGTGCGCTGCTGGCACCAAAGGCAATCAGCTTGAGCCTGCTCACTCACAACTTTCTCGTCGCTACCCATCCCCACACCGCAATATCATGGCCGGGGCGCAGCTCGTGTCAAGGCTCATGACCGCTTCGCGGCGCAAAAAACGCGGCCTTGACACAAGCCTTTTCTCCCCGGCCCGTCGCTCCGCCATGTGAGGAATGTGCAGGTGTGGCCGCAGGAGAGACCTCTCAATGTCCAAGGCCAAGACCGAGACCGCCGAGGTCATGGTCGAGGCCGACATGGGGAGTCTTTTCCGGCTCCGGTGTATGCGTCGGAGCGGATGAATGCTGCTCTCCGATCTGCTGCCTAGCTGGCCGGTTCACGCCAGTCACGAGGTCAACACCCTCGCTTTTTTCCACGTTGTGCGCGGATAGCTGTTTTCGAGCCAGTTCGATCGCGGACTGCCGCATCGTGGATACACCGACGGATTCACGAAGTTGCTCACAGTCGCTCGTGACGACAGCGATCTCGCTCCGGCCGCGGCTGGCGGCGACATAGAACAGTTCCTTTTTCATGGCGTCTGCCGAGATGATCACGGCATCTACGGTTTTGCCCTGGCTTCGATGGGCGGTGACGGCATATCCGTGGGTGAATTCGTGATAGTTCGCAGGGAGCGTTCTTCCGTCTTCGAGGCGTATGGCACCGCCATCTAGGGAACTCACTTTGACCAGCTCTCCGTTGGTCGCCCGGAGTTCCGGTCCTCGACGGTTTGCTGTGAGCATGAGGCTATCGCCAGCGGCAACTTCAATGGGCTGACGCTCATAAACGGAAAATGCCCGCGTTTGTTTCGGCGAGAAGTTCACCTCTTCTCCGGTTTCTTTTCGCGCAACCAGAGATTCAGGGCCAGTGCGCACGACTTCCAGCGACTCATGTCGTTTTGCGAGTTTCGTGTCTCTGTGAAACTGCAGAATCTGCCCCTCTTGGTAGTTGGGCAGTTCCTCTTTCTGGGCTCTTGTCCACTGGAGCGATACGTACCGATCAAAAGAATGGCCGACTCCGAGTTCACCGTGTTCTTTCCGGTCCTGGCGAATCGCGTCGGTGAGTTGGGAGATCTCAGCATGAGTGCTTGCAACTACCAGCGTATCGCGTCCTTCGGCTCGAAATTCACGATGCAGCTCCGCCACAATTTGACCTCGGTCGAAGATGGATACTTCGCGAATGGCTCCGAGCTTTTCCAATTGTGCGAACCCCTCTTCCGGTGAATGTCTCATGGTCTTTACGGCCTCGCGATAAAGGGAGTTCATCTGCCGCTGTACTTCGGTAAGTGACACACTCTTTAGGCCAGACTCATGTTCCAAAATGCGCAACGCATCCGAGGCCTCAACACTGGGAATCTGCCCCGTGTCACCGGAAAAGACAATTCTGGCTCCCTGATCCTCTGCGAGATGCAGTAAGCTTTGCATTTGCCGGCCAGAAACCATACCTGCTTCATCAACAATCAAAACCCTCCCGCGCAGCGCTCCCTCTGTTTCCTGACCCTCCAGAAGTCGTGAGACAGTCATCGCATCTCGGAAGCCGACCTTTTCCAGTTCGTCCACGGCACTCCGAGTGGGAGCCACCGCAAGAACATCGTGCCCGGCCTCTCTGAGGCCCCGATCAATTTCACGTAGCGTGGCAGTCTTGCCAGTACCGGCAGCCCCTCGAACATTGATCGCCAGATCGCGAGAACCGAGGACTGCCTCGACAGCGTGCCTTTGTTCGGGACGCAGCTTGTCCGAGGGCTCAAAGTCACAGGCTTTGCCGAGGCGGTCGTAGCGGTCTGTCCCTCGGTTAACTACCGCGATCATGTCGCGCTCGCGTCGGAGGGTCGCGTGTGTCGCAATTTCATCCCCGGCAGAGATTAGAGTCCCTTTCGCACGTTCAAGGGACAGAGAGCCCTGGAGGTCGCTGAGTTCGATGTTGCCGCGCCCGTGACGAAGAGCCTCGGTTAGAACCTCATGCTCTCTGGCGACTGAGAGACGCTCGAAAATGTGCTCCTGAGAGTAGGCAAGCGAGGCCTCCTGCATACCATGATTGATTTGAGGTGAATAGGATTGTGACTGAGCTTCGTTCAAGACGTCACGAAGTGTTTGTCTCTCATCCGCTGACAGTCGGTCTTGCTGAAGGTTGCGGACTCGCTCGGTCGATATCTCTTGCAGCTTGTCAGCTCGTGTTTCCCGGACGAGTACCGCAACCTCGTTGTCTGTTGGCGCACGGCCACGTGAATTGGTGAATTCCTGAATGGCCGAATCCCGCTGGGCGCTGCGTTGGCTGTACTTGTCGAGGAGGTCCTGGGAGAATCCTGCGATCTCGAATCCCTTGTCACGACCACGAACATCGTGACGGTTTTCAACCTCGTAACCAAGGGCGCGTACTTCGCAAGCCAGGGCATTGCGATAGACCTCGGTCAGGTAGCTGCGACGTTCGTACAGACCGGAAGCCTGTAGCGCCTTCCAACGCTCTTCAGTGCCATCGTAAGTGAGATTGGCAGCGACGGCATGAGTGTGGAGCTGAGGATCTAGCTGCCGACTCGTGTCGTGAGTGTAGGAAGCTACGATCCAGTTTCCGGTGGCTCGATTTTCGTTCAGGCCGGCGAGGCGAACCCTAGTGGCCGAGTATTTTTCTGCTTCCTCCAGTGCCTCGCGCACTGCGGTTTCGTGCGCGGCGATCAGTCTGTCATCACCGCCAACAACGGCCATGACAGAGACGGACTTCGGCGCTGAAAATGTCATGTCATAGAGGGACCGGGCCTTACTCTGTTCCGCGCCATTGCTAGCAATACGATCCGCGCTGTGGCGCTGCCGCAGGAACTCTCCAGTTTGCGGGTCGAGACCTTGCCGTACCGCCTCAAAATCCTCCGATGTAACCTCTCCTTTAAGGCCAAGCAGTTCAGCGCCGCGCCCATGCCACTTGCCTTCGACAGTCCGACTCTGGTCGTAATAATCGCTTTGCCGGAGATGGCGCTGAGCGTAGCCCTCACCGCCGGTCATGGCACGAATCGTCAGCACACGCAGACCCTAGCGCTGTTCGAAGTTCGGGATCAAGAGAGTTGCGGCTCCTGCTTGTATGCCTTCCACGTCCAAACAGCTGCCCCTTCCTGGCGAGGGTGCTAAGTTAGTGACAGATAAAGGCGCGGAGGACAGCGAGTAACTTGAGTGACAGAACAGCTTGTTAGTGCTGGATTCCCGCCAAAAGCAATGCTATACTCGATTTCGAAAATGACGATACAGACCAAATCCATTATGAGACGGCGCGTCAATCGCGCTCGGCCCTCGGGATTGGTCTGATTATTCGTTAGATTTCTAAGTTCAGATTCGATTTCCGAGGCTCCGACAAAAGTCGGGGCCTTTTGCTTTTTACGGATGTTTTTTTGGCCGGTAGCCAAGCTGGAAAGGCACGTGACTGTTACTCACGCCATGCGCAGGTTCGAATCCTGCCCGGCCAGCCAATTTTCGAGGGAAGACACGGCTCGCTAGTTCAGTAGGAAGAACGCGGCTCTCATAAAGCCGTCGCGGATGGTTCGAATCCATCGCGAGCCACCAATGGAGGGGCCTCCGGCGAGGGGCAGTGGCTTATACCCACTTCGGCGCCAGATTAGCGCGGCCAGGCAGGTTCGACCCCTGCACCCTCTACCAATTGTCGCGCCGGTAGTTCAACGGACCAGAATAGTTGGCCTACACCCAACAGATGCGGGTTCAACTCCCGAACGGCGCACCACGCAGGATTAGCTCGAAGGTCGAGCCCGCGGTCGATAACCGCGAGGCGTTGGTTCGATTCCAACATCCTGCACCATTTTGTTGTAGCAAGGGTGACTGGCAGAGATGGCTGATGCACTCGCCTCTTAAGCGAGACCAGGCTGGTTCGATTCCAGCGTCACCCACCAGATCTTGCGGGATTGGCAGATATGGATATGCACTCGCCTTTTAAGCGAGACGAAGTGGGCTCGATTCCCACATCCCGCACCAAGAGCAACAAAGAGGCGGCATAGCATAACGGATCAATGCTCCGAGCTTCTACCTCGGACGATGAGAGTTCAAATCTCTCTGCCGCCTCCAATGTGGGGATGTGGTCCAACGGATGAGGGCGCAAGGCTACGAACCTTGAGATCAGAGTTCAATTCTCTGCATCCCCTCCACATTAAGTAGGCTCGCGTGGTCTAACGCATGATGACGCTTCGGTCCTAACGAAGAGATCCGGGTCGGATTCCCGGCGCGAGCTCCAATGGGTGGGTAGTGTAACCGAACAACACGGCAGCGTCCGAAGCTGCAAATCCGGGTTTGACTCCCGGCCCGCCCTCCATTCCGCGTTTAGCTGGGTTTAATGCCGTAGCGTACCTCGCGTTTCAAGAAGGCTGCCTCGCCGCCCTCTAGAATTAGGCACACTTTATCGCGAATCCCGTTGTCTTCGAGTCCGCCTGATTCATACGAAAACGTAGGGAAAGCGCCGCTCAGTCTGTCGGCAGACGCAACAATCACTTGATCCGAGTCTGTGTTGACGACGAGATTGGGATTGTGGGTGATTACGATAACTTGTCGCAACAACTTTGCGCTCCGAAAGTAGTGCGAAAGCAAGGAATAAATTGATTCACTGTCCAGATTTTCCTCCGGTTGATCAACTACAAGCGGCATGCTGTCTTCGGAGTCCATAGCAAGGTACAGGATAAGCAGAACAATTCCCTTGGTGCCCGGCGACAGCTTGTCCAGTTCTGTTCCGTTATAGCGGAGGCCGTAGCTTAGCTTAATGTGGGTGTACCCGAATACCCATTCTAGTAAGTCGGAATGTTTGACCCGCGCTCGCAGATGGGTCTCGACGGAGTTTTTCTTGAACATTTCCAAGAGCTGTTCCATCCCGGCTTTGATCTGGGGCGGGTCGCCTGTCTCCCACCCTGGCAACACGGAAGATTGAACGGCCTCTCTGAACTTCAGTGGGGAACCGAACGGATGTCCTTTCCTCTGGTCGAACAGGTCGTTGCCGCGCTCAAGCCAGTTCTCCAAGTCAACGTCCCAGTTGATATGGAAATCGAGCATCTTCTCTTCCTTTAAGCCTTGCTGTAGTTTGCTGCGAACCGGTTCATACAGGCCCTCCAGCACAGCTTGCTCTTTTTTCCACGATTGAAATAACTTTTCATATATGTCCAATCGGGTCTGCCTTATGGTTTTCTGGCGTGCCACATTGCCGCCCTCGACTGTCATGATTTCTTTTTGTAGCCGAGCAATCTCCTGGGCAATGCTCGCGACTCGTTTTTGAATTTGCTGGATTTGACTCCTGCGGGTTTGGTCGGAGGCTACGCGCTTCTCTATTTCCTCGATTTGCTTCGCAACTGTCTTGATCGTTCGCTCCTGCCCGTTCTTCGTTGATGGGGTGGCTTTCCCCTCCAGTTGGGAGATCTGCAACATGAGGTCGGCTCCCAAGTCGTCCAAGGCATCCTCTCCCTTGATTTTCAGGTCGAGGTCGAACTTTTTCGCAACACCTAAGTCCTTGGCTTGGGCCAAAAAGTCTTGTCTTGACGCCTCGAATTCGGCTTTGAACTGGTCCAGTTTGGAACGCAGTTGCTGCAGCTTGAGTTGTCGCTGTTTGAGGCTGGCGACGGTGCTTTGCAGTTTCTGCAGTTCTTGCCGGAGGATTGGTAGCTGCTTCTGCGCTTCGGCCTCCTCGGGTGTTTCTGCGGACGGCAGTTGTTTCTTCAGCCCCGTTTGTTCCTTGCCAAGAGCCTCGATCCTGTCCTTCTTCGCGGGAACGGCTTTGGCTGCTTCGCGTAGCGTTTCGTCCTCGGCGATCAGTTCGCGTATTTTTGAGGTTAGTTTTACCCGCTCTGCCGCAAGCACTTGGGTCCTGACGCCGCGAAGCTCGGTGAAGCTTGACGTATTGAGTGTGTCGGTTGGATCAAGATTGGAGAAAATGACTCGCTCAATCTCATTCGTGAGCTCTGTGCCGACGTAGTCGTCCGAACAGAGCTTCTCAACGAAACTTTGCGAAAGGTATCGGACGTCCGCCCGGCGTTGTTTCTTGTCGCCGATTACGGCCTTGGAGGTGTGTCCGTCGAGCCAGGTCAGGCTAACGGTGGTACCACTTAGGTACTCGGCTGCCCTTGAAATGAAGCTGTCCGAATCCGCGCTCGAATCCTTACCAGCTGCGTAAGCTAACAGGTCCGTTAATGCAGATTTTCCGGACCCCTTTTGTCCTATGATTGTCACAAGGCCGCTGTTCAAGCCTAGTTTCAGGTTTCGAAAGGCCGCAGTCCCTCCCCCACCAATGGCAATTTCGGAGATAACCCTGGAGGCGTCATGCCGCGCGGGCGGGTGATTGCCGATATAAACTCGCTCCTTAGGCTCGTATACAGTCTGCCTGAGGCCTTCGAATGTGGGGTCGCCCTTTATCCAACAAAATCCGTTAGGGCTTGGCTTGAAAAGATCGCTGAGGCAGTGGGCGTCGGATCCGTGAAAGCATGGCTTCGGCGCTCCAAGTTTCTTCGCACCGTCGCTTTTGTCGCCTCCTTCTGCAAGCCAAAATGCGCGATTATTCTGGTTCGCGGAAAAAATGATATTTGCGGATCTCCATATTTCCTCTTGCTTCGCGGCCCAACCGCTGTCTTTGATCCCGGATGGGCCATCGTTTCCGCCGGCAGCGCACACCAGCGAATGTTGGCGCAGCCACGCCTCATTTTCATACCAATTCCAGAAGACTGCGAAGTCCACCTTGAACTGGTTAACACCTTCCCGGTATCGGGCATCGTCGTCGGTCAGGTCGTGGTTGTACGCTGCTCCTAATTTAGTGATTCCGGCCCTGGTACAGGAATATGGTTGCCGCTGGTACTCGATCGAGAGGCGTGCAAGCGCGTGATTGATTTCGTCGCAATGTGCCGACTCGGTGGGATCTATGAGCAGGTGCAAATTTACAGCGTGGCCCTTGTCTGTTTGTGGCGTGACGCGGAACTCGATGTTTGGTACGAGGAGTTCTATCGAGCCTAACTTGGCGTCTTTCTTATGCCCGATCAAATGCTCGTAGTTCTCAATCGACACATAGTCCGTGACGCCCACGACCGAGACGTCTTTCGTGGCCTTTAGAGCTTGGAGGAAACTGGGCCAGCCCGTGAACTTATCCTCGCGCCCCGTGCCTGGAGTGTGAATGTGGAGATCCCATTTTCTCCATTCTGATCCACGCTGGTAGGGCAACCGTCCTGCCCTCGTATTTACCTGAGCAGTCATAATGTTCCCCGATACTGTACTGGACACTAGCATAGTTGCCGATCTGTCTGCGATGTCGAATTGCTGAGGGGTTGCCAGCTTTTAGCATCGGAGACCATCGACGGTAACCAAGAGATGCCTTCAGTTACTAACTGCCCGCAAGGCTGAAATACCTACACTTTTGGCTATTGACGAATCTGCGAAATGATGCCAAAGTGATAACTGAGATCAAGTAATGATGCGCACACCCCATACCGATTGCTTCCCGACACCGGCCACGTTTACGTGGCAAGGAGCGGGGGAAGGTACGTTCATGTAACGGGGGCGATCCATAGCGCGTAGTTTTTCTGAGCCTCCGATACAAGTCGGGGGCTTTTGGTTTTTATGGCGCATTTCACCGATGCGCAGAGAGGAGGCGGCGTCGTCTAAAGGCCAGGATGCGGCCCTTTCAAGGCTGAGATGGGAGTTCGATTCTCCTCGCTGCTACCAAGTGATGAGCACACAAGTGATTGAACTCGAAGGTTTTGAGATAGAGCTTGCATCGGAACTCTACTGTGATCGCGGCGGAGATCACTGCGAATTGGTGGATCGTACGCGTAAGGATCGCACAAGACTGGGCTACAACGTCGATGAGTCGGCAGTGTTGTGCGTACGGTGCATGAAAGCAATCGCTCTGAAAGCGTGATGCCGGGTCGTCTAGTGGCAGGACCCTGGACTTTGAATCCGGGTACGGGCGTTCGAATCGCTCCCCGGCAGCCAGTTCTTTGACAACTTGAAATTCCCTCTTCGTCCAATGGCAGGACGCTGCGCTCTGAACGCGGAAATCGTGGTTCAAGTCCACGGGAGGGAGCCGGAGCTATGGTCTATCGGCAGGATGGCTGACCGTCTATCAGCAGGGACGGGTTCAATTCCCGTTAGCTCCGCCATAAGTTTGCGGGAGATTCGTCCAGCGGCTAGGACACTGGCCTCCAGATCCAGTTACGAGGGTTCGAGTCCTTCATCTCCCGCCAAACGCGAGCATGGTATAGCGGCTGGTGCCTCGGGCCTCCAACCCGATGACGCGAGTTCAACTCTCGCTGCTCGCTCCAGGCGGAAGTCGTCTAGTGGCCAAGACGCGACGTTGCCAACGTCGAGAGCGCGGGTTCGAGTCCCGCCTTCCGCTCCAGATCTAGAAAGCAAGTTATGTGGCGGTGTAGCCAAGACAGCAAGGCATCTGCCTGCAAAGCAGAGAATCGGGAGTGCGATTCTCCCCACCGCCTCCAGATTGTCGTAAAGAAGTTTTGTTGCTGGTGTAGCTCAGTGGGAAGAGCTCGGGCCTCGTAAGTCCGTGATCGGCGTTCGAATCGCCGCGCCAGCTCCGCTGGTATAGCTCAACGGGAAGAGCAGGCGCATGGTAAGCGCCCGACCGCAGTTCGAGGCTGCGTGCCAGCTCCAAGGTTTGCTGGTCTAGCACAGTGGGAGTGCAGAGAGCTTGTACCTCTCCGACGAGTGTTCGATTCACTCGACCAGCCCCAGATTTCGATGGCGGGATTGGCCGAATGGCTTAGGCACTGGATTGTGGCTCCAGTCACGAGAGTTCGATTCTCTCATCTCGCCCCAAATTGGGCGGTTCGTATAAGGGGATTACCCACGGCCTGCAACCGTGAAATGCGAGTTCAAGTCTCGCACCGTCCACCAAGTTTGGCTCGGGAACTCGACGGCAGAGTGCTGGTCTGAAAAGCCAGTGGATACGGTTCAATTCCGTGCCGAGCCACCAGATCATAGAAAGCGAGGCAAGAATGGAACAAGCAGTCTTCTTCGACACCCAGATTGTTACCAGAGTCAGCGATGGAGTGATTCCTGCTGCCATGTGGGAGGAAGTCATCGAGAAACTGGTCGGAAAATACAAGTACCGGGTTTCTTTTACGACTTTCTTGGAACTTGTTAACGCACTTGCCGGCGGTGACGAGCCTCACTTCGAGCAGAATCGGAAACGACTGCTGGTGTTGACGAATGTCGATGGATGCATTTTTCTCCCGATGCCGGGGCAGTTTATAAGAACCGCGGTGTTGGGCCTTCCGTCTGAGCGACCGGAGTTTTCGCCCGACGAACTGCAAGGGGTTTGGATGCCTGTCATTAGTGGGGCTCAACACAAGGAGGATCTCTCGTTCGGGAATGTCGTGATGGCGTCTTTGCCTGAGGGGATTGACCTGACCGCTGGCATTGACCTTGCGATGTTGAGAAAACAAATGGAAGACGGCAAGAAGCTCTGGGGAGAAGAACTGAGACTTGCAAAGAATGCGGGAAAAGGGATGCCGCCTCCAGATCTGTATGCGGCGTTCATTTTGGCATTTGATGCTCATGCATCTCAGAGCCAAGAAAACGTCGGGAAAGTTTCGAGAGCACTGGATGCGGCCTACTGTCATCTAGCGCACATTCACCTTGAGAGCACGAAGGGTGCGTATAAGTTCGAAGGAAAACTGCAGGACTGGATAGACAACCAGCAGTTAATGTATTTGGCTGATCCAGCTCTAACGTTCGTGACTGCAGATCGGAAATTGATTGCCAAGTTGGGCAAAAGCCTGGATCGACAAAGGGTGCGGGAATTTGAGGAGTTTGTGAAGGCTCTCTAAATCCCCTGACTGATTCGGAATGGATAATTTATGACCGACAATACTTACAACGTAATCAAGTCCGACAACGGCGTTCCCATCAAGGCCTGGACCAAGGGCGTCCCACTTGAGGACGCTGCACGCCAGCAGCTTTTGAACGTCGCGCAGTTGCCATTCATCTACAAGTGGGTGGCGGCGATGCCGGACGTGCATTGGGGCATCGGTGCGACCGTGGGCAGCGTGATTCCAACGCGCGGCGCAATCATTCCGGCCGCAGTCGGCGTGGATATTGGTTGCGGCATGATGGCGGTGCAGACTTCGCTGCACGCCAACCATCTGCCGGACAATCTGCACGGCATCCGCACAGCGATCGAGAAGGCAGTGCCGCACGGACGTACCGACAACGGCGGCAAGAACGACCGCGGTGCGTGGTCGGACGCTCCGGCGCATCACTTGGAAGCGTGGGCGGAGATGGAGCCAGCGTACAAGGCGATCATCGACAAGTATCCCAAGCTGAACCATGTGCAGCGAATGAATCACCTTGGGACGCTTGGCACAGGAAACCACTTCATCGAGGTCTGCCTCGACGAAAAGGAGAACGTCTGGTTCCTGCTGCACTCGGGATCGCGTGGCGTGGGCAATCGTTTCGGCACGTTTTTCATCGAGCTGGCGAAGAACGATATGCGCCAGTGGATGATCAACCTGCCGGATAAGGACCTCGCGTACCTGCCGCAGGGCACGGAGCACTTCGAGGATTATGTCCGCGCGGTGCACTGGGCGCAGGACTACGCGCTGGCCAACCGCGATCTGATGATGCGCAACATGATCGCGGCGGTGCAGGGCTCGGGAGAAGTCCCGGCGTTCGAAGCCAATGTGGAAGTCGTTAGCTGCCATCACAACTATGTGACCTGGGAGCACCACTATGGCGAGAACGTGCTCATCACGCGTAAGGGTGCAGTGCGTGCGCGCGAGGGTGACATGGGAATCATTCCCGGCAGCATGGGGGCGTGTTCGTACATTGTGCGCGGCAAGGGCAATCCGGAAAGCTTCATGAGCTGTAGCCATGGAGCCGGGCGTGCCATGTCGCGTACGGAGGCGAAGCGCCGCTTCACGCTGGACGACCATGCCAAAGCAACGGCCGGCGTTGAGTGCCGTAAGGACGCGGACGTTATCGACGAAACGCCGATGGCGTACAAGTCCATCGACGCGGTGATGGAAGCGCAGCGTGATCTGGTGGACGTGGTGCACACGTTGCGCCAGGTGGTCTGCGTGAAGGGCTAAACGGGAGAGGGCTGCAGGGCCCTCTCTTTCGATCCGGGTGTAGGGTAGCGGCCACCCACATGTCTTGGGCACATGTCCACGCAGGTTCAACTCCTGCCACCC
>Ga0209118_1000913_pt1 | contig 14718 bp, 11 predicted proteins | sample BlaSpr_A8_Ref_M1_FD_187988 | JGI IMG/M metagenome (GOLD analysis project Ga0209118, IMG submission 187988) | Forest soil microbial communities from Thunder Bay, Ontario, Canada - Black Spruce, Ontario site 2_A8_Ref_M1 (SPAdes) (version 2) | ecosystem: Environmental > Terrestrial > Soil > Boreal...
AACTATCGCGGGGCTACCGCAGAGCAGGAACTTGGTCAGAGGGTGGTTCAAGAGCCTGCCCTGAGCGGAACCGAGGGGGCCGAGAAGCCGCTGGAAAATCCGTAGTGTTCGATCCAATGGACATTAAATACGCGACTTTTTCAACACCCACAGGCCATTACACTCAAAACCGCGGTCGGAGGGGTCAATGAGCGATATGGCGATTTTTCACCAACTGACCATTTGGAACTGGCTTCAGGAGCTTGGATCGTGCCCACGTAAATAGTCGAGCACGACTCTCGCTCCTTCTCGTCTCTCCGCTTCGACTGTTTCTGGAATGTACGCATACCATGTGCGCTGGCAGCTTCGGCAGATGGGTATAGAGCCTATGGCCGAGTTTGGAACGGCTTTCGCGTCGGAAACGATCACGACCTGCAGATCGGAAGCGAAGCGGGTGAGGAACTCGCGATAATGCTCGTCATCCCCTGCTTCCATGGTCACCAGCTGGATTTCACGACCAGAAGCAATGGTCTGCCGCACGCTTCCGAATGACAGCACCTCTCCCTGGATCAGCCGCCGAGCCTCGGGCGGCGCGAGCAACACCACTCGCACAGGGGCTGGGGTGCGATTGCATGCTTGAGTTATCAGCAGCACGGCGAGGAGTAGCGCAGCCTCGTAGCGATTCACGCCTACATCATAGCGTCCCATGGCTGCCGTAAACAGGCCATAGCGCTCAAAACCCCCCTTCAAAAGTCAATGAGCGCTATGGCGATGTTACAACAGCTATCGGGTGGAGAACCGTTCTGCCTTCTATTTGTCCCTATGCCGCGAGTCGCCGCGACGAGGCGTCGCCCCAAGCAGCAGTGCCGTGCCCAGAGCGGCAATCATCGCCACAATCATCCCGATCATAAGAAAGCCGCAGAAGACCCAAAACACGGCGAAACTGCGAAGTAGTTTTCTTGAGCAGTTCTTTTGTGGTAGGTACGGATACCACCGTTGTAGCTTAGTCTTGAATGCAAACTCTTGCACATTGACAGCGCTTGCCTTTCGAGGGAGACTCCTTCCGTTGATGTGTAGCCCGGTCCGGCGGATAGGAGAACACCATGAAGAACCTGTTCAAGTTCGTCATTGCTGCTGCTCTGGTTGCGGCGTTGGCTGTGATTTGGTCAGCGAATCTGCAAGCCCGCGGCAAGCATCCTGAAGTGGTGACGAATAACGATCTCAAGGGAACGAATACCGTATCATTTTTCAAGTTCAACGGGACAACTCTGACCCTCCAGCAAACGGCCGCAAGCGGCGGCAAAGGCATCGGCGGCGGCTTCCCGGGCCTCAACCGGATGGCATTGGGTGGGACCAGCGCCGTACTATGCGGGTTTGTCAGCGACGCGGGCAGCAGCGACATCGCTGTCTTCAAGGTCATCAACAAGGTCGTAACCAAAGTGGGCAACTTCACCGATCCGCAAGGTTCCGGTAAGACACAAGGGATCGGACTGGCAGTTGTCGGAAATTTCTTGCTCGCTGCCTACACCACCAGCAAGAACATCGGTGCTTGGCAGATCCAGTCCGACTGCACTCTCACGCTTCTTGCCAACTTCAAGACCCCGCACGCAGTTGCCGGCATGCGGGTGACGCCTAATGGCAAGACGCTGATTGTCGGCTATGGCTCCGGCGTGAATAAAGTTGATTCCTTCTCGCTTGCACCCACCGGGTTGACGGAGCACGGTCCTTACCCCGCAACCTCGGGTGCTTCTGGCATAGACATCACCCAAGACAGCGCGTACGCTATTTTCGGCGACACCACCAGTTCTAAGACCGAGGTCGAGATTTATCCCATACATGCCAACGGGACGTTGGGGAAACGTACTCATTTCGGCGGCAACGGCACTTTGGGTGCTGGAGTCGGCTCCAGCAACGTTTGGCTCAGCGTGGATGAGAAGTTCCTGTTCGCAAGTAATAATTCCTCGAAGCAGGTGACTTCGCTCGGGTTCACGGAGAAGCCATTGGGCCTGTCCTATATCAACATCACCACCGTGCACAACCCCAGCAACCAGATCACTTCCGTAGCCCAGGTCGGCACCCTCTTTGCAACCGGGAATGGCCAATACATTGTCCTGGCGGAGGATGGGTCTCCGAACTCGTTTGTGGCCGTGCTGCGGATCAACGCGGACGGCTCTACCACGGAAATAAGCGGGTCACCCTTCTCGAACGGCCAAGGGCGCGGCCTGCAGTCGTTCTTGATCGGCCCTCCCCGACCCTTCTAATCGGGTGGGCGCAAAACCAATGTAGGCGCGGGCGTCCCACCGGTGCGGCCGCCCGCTTGGAACTCCGGCTGAATTCAGAGTCCCTCCATGTCGGCTCGCAGGCCATGGCACGGACCCGCCGCAATATCCCCGGTTGCGGCGTCAAGTCTCCGCCCGGCGTCATCAGGTGCCAGGATTGCGACTCTGGCTGTCGCCAAGGAGCGTTCGTGGTGAAGCTTCGGCTCAGTGATGGCAGGATTGTGGGCCACTTCAGCGCGTACACGTTGTTGTCCAAGGAACCGACATAAACCACCCCATTCGCCACCGCGGGCGCACGGCGGGACCGATGGGAGTGGTGAAGGATGGGGCAACAAGCGCGCTGCGCTAGGACGCAGCGCGCCGGTTTCGCCAGACAGAGATTAGAAGCTGATCTTCGTGATGCTGCCGCCGTTGCCTACGAACCATCCGGCTTTCGGACTGGCAAAAGCGACTGCCCAGAAGCCGCTCACCTTGTGCAGTTTAAACCAGGTGCGTCCTTCATCGGGAGACCAGGCCGCTGGCCCTGAGGTAAAGTTTGGCGCCGTCTCGGCGGTGATTACAACCGTGCGGTCCCCGTGGCCATCTCCTTCTTTCACGTCGCCGTGGCCATGCACGTAGCTCAGGCAGAAAATGGCTCCCTTGACGGGGGGCTTGTTCGTCAGCTTCCAGGTTTTGCCGCCGTCGTTCGACGTTGCCGCGTCCGCGCTATTGTTTGCGGCCAAGTCGCCGCCACCCACGATGCCATTGCTGGGGTCGCGGAAGGCCACCGTGATCGCGCCCGCGCTAGGCGAGCTGACCAGCGGAGTGTCATACGCGTTCCAGGTGTCGCCCCCATCTCTCGTGGCTAAGATCCTCGCGATAGCTGAGCCGCCCGTGGCAATCCAGGCGTTCCTTCCACCCTGGGTTGCGACGCAAGTTCCACTTGCCGCGAACGAGGCTTCCCCCGACAATGCCGGCGGCATGTTGGCGCTGATATCTTGCCAGGTCATTCCATCGGTCGTACGAATATCGGGAAATACTCCGTTCACCGAGTCACTGTGCGCAATGCCCCGGTTCGGAGTCCAAAAGGCGAAACAATCGTAGAATGCGTTCTGAGTCTGGTTCGTGAACTCTATCGTCCACGTCGCGCCGCCATCGACCGTTTTGTAGATGCGAAAATCCGTAGTGTTCGATCCAATGGACATCAAATACGCGACTTTTTCGCTTACGCCCTGCACATCGCGGAATTGCAGCGTTTCCGCTCCCGGCACGACACCCGCTTTCCAGTTCTCTCCGCCGTCGGTCGTGACCACAAACGTACCGCCGGTACCGGCTGCCCAGACCACGCGGGAGTTCACCGGGCTGACCGAAATGAGCAACTGCGTCGTGCCGCTGTTTTGCGGAGTGAGTTTGGGTTGGTGATCTTTGTGCTCTGCCGCAAAGGCGAGGGTTGCGGAGGTGGCAATCAGGAAAACAGCCAGTGAACGTTTCAACATGGGAAGCCTCTCCGGACAAGGGATTCGTGGCGCGGAGCAAGTATAGGAGCCGCCGCAAAGGGGTGTCAAACGGGCAAGCCTTGAATCTCAACGAAGCCTGCGAGAAATTCGTTTTCACGGCAGCCGACGCGGTGGTTGGCTGATAGCGGCTTTTGCCTTTCGATCAATACCGGCTCGTAACACACCAAGCGCCTGAGGGGATACTAGGCGCAATTCGTCCGCACTACAGTCATCTCGGTATTGTCCCAAAACCACTTTCAGGCATCTTAAACCCCGGTGCGCTGGACAACTTCGCTCCAGGAGTTCTTATGCTTCGTCACACCTCTAGGCTTGCCGTGGTCCTTACCTGCATGGCGCTCGCGATCCCCATCGCTTTCTCCCAAGCAGTCAGTTTTACCGCCTCCTCCAGTCCATACTTCGGGTACCTCCACGCTGACTTCAATTCTGACGGCCGAGAGGACTTCATCACCGGCTGTGTGAACGCAAGTTTCGGCCTTGCACTGTCCACTGGGGACGGCACTTATGCTCCCCCGGTGTGCTACACGCTGCCCAACGGAGCCCCAGCAGACTACTTTGCTATCGGCGACTTCAACGGCGACGGCAATGCCGATGTGATCGTCAGTAGCGATACGAATACGTTCTACGAATATTTAGGCAGCCGGTCTGGCACGCTGCGGTTTCACCGTAGTTTTACGGCGCCCATCGGTGTGCTCACCGTTGCGGCCGCCGACGTAAATCATGACGGAAAGATTGATCTGGTGTTCTGGGGCGGGGACAACAACCTGTGGGTCTGGTTTGGCAACGGGGACGGCACCTTCACGCCCGGTCCCGCTACACCCATGGGTATCGGTGGCTTGCTCTTGTTGGGCGATTTCGACGGTGATGGCCAAGCCGACATCCTCAGCGAGTCCGGCGGTGAGGGCGGCACCGCTTATCAAGTTTTCTACGGCGACGGAAGCGGTCACTTCCAAGCGTCGAAGGTTTGGGGCGAGTACGTGGATTACGCGATCTATGATTTGAATGGGGATGGCAGGTCGGACCTCGTCGGGCAACCGTTCGCCTTCTCGATTAATGGCAACACCTATTACAACAAGGTAAGGGTGCTTTACGGCAATGCGAATCGGACCTTTACCAAGAGGGAGATCACACTCGCCAACTGCGATGCCGGGGGCTCTCCGCCTGCCGCTGCGGATCTGAACGGCGATGGGATCAATGACATTGCAGTCGTCGAGGCCTCGGACTGCAAGGGCACGGCACCTGATACGTTCAACGTGTTGCTCGGTAATCCTGATGGATCAAACCAGCATGAGCAGGTGATCTACACTGGTTCAAGTAATGAGACACTAGATGGCATCGCCGTCCTGCGCGCTAATCGAGATACCAAGCCCGATCTTACCCTGTCTTACGCCTCCGGCGGTACGTCGAACCTCTTATTTGAGAACACCACGATTGGCAACTTCCCAGCTTGCAATCCGCCCAACGGGTACACGGGAATCACTCTCTGCGCCCCTACCACCACGGTGGTCGGTTCATCGCCGGTTCAATTCAGCATCGGTGCTGCTAACCAGGCGCCCGGCCGCAAGGTAGAAGTCTGGGTCGACGGCAAAAAGATGAGCGAGCAGTTGAAAGGCGCGTTCTCTTACTACAGTTTCCTCGATGCCACCCATCGGCTATCGAACGGAAACCACACCGTGACCGTGTTTTCCGCCGGCTGGGACAATTTGCTGCAGGAGTTCACTTTTCCTTTGACGGTGGGGAGTACAACTTGCGTTCCTCCATCGTCGGCCGGAGTCAATGTTTGTAGCCCGCTGAATCATGCGACTATCGACTCGCCCGTGCTCGCCTGGGCCAGTGGCACCGTGAGCGGAACCGTCGCCCGCATGGAAGTATGGGTGGACGGCGTGAAGAAGCACACGACGTATGGGAAGAACACCCTGAAAACGAAAATCTCCCTTGCTTCAGGAACCCATCAGCTTGTTTATTACATCGCGAATACGGCGGGACACAAGTGGAAACAGACGGTTTACGCCACCGTACCATAAGCGTCGAAGCCGCCGGGGACAGACGAAAAGCCGCGACTTGGGTCGCGGCTTCTCCCTGCTTTCAAAGTGTGTTTTACGCGGCTTCTCAGGTTGCCAGGCCGCCAGCCAACGCCCTGACGAAATCCCCGTGGCCGCTCACACTTTGGCGAGGCTCACTATTTACTTTGTCTCGAAGCCCAATGGCTGGATAAACTGTCGGAAAGATTGCCATTACACCAACACACCTCTGAACAGCCAGTTCTTGAGGCGATACTGGCTTGGCCCTATCCCTCCGGAACTTCCACCCGGGGACCGCGAAGAGATTTCGTTTTGTTCGCGTCCAGCTTCGAACCCGCCCATACTGCGATCCGGTACCCCAGCAGCACGGCGAGAATGGCTCCATACTCCAGCGGCAGGTGAATGTCGGCCTTCACCAGCCACCAGTAATGGATCACTCCTGCAATCGCGCTGAAATAGATCAAGCGATGAAGCGCTTGCCAGCGTTTCCCGCCGAGACGCCGGATCCAGCCTGTAGTCGAAGTGAGCGCCAGCGGGATCAGCAAAACGAATCCGGTGAATCCGACCGTAATGAATTTTCGTTTGGCCACGTCGTGCAACATCTCGTGCACGTTGAAGAATTTGTCCAGCCAGATGTAGGTCAGGAAATGCAGCACGCCATAGAAGAACGCAAACAATCCAAACATGCGGCGGAAACGGATTAGCCAAAGCCGCCCGGTCAGCTTGCGAATGGGTGTGATGGCCAACGTGATGAGCAAGAACCGCAGGGTCCAGTCGCCCGTTGCATGGGTGATGACTTCGATGGGGTTCGCGCCGAGCGCGCCGCTGTAGGCTTTCCATCCCAGGAGCGCCAACGGGATGAGGCAGGCGAGAAAGACCACGGGTTTGAAGTAGCGGATCATGGAGAGATCAAGTGGCGCTGTTGGCATCCTTGTAGCGCCGCCGTCCCCGGCGGCTGTCATGGGGGCGTCCCGCCCCCACCGGCGAGGGCAGGATGCCCTCGCGACAGCCGGCAAGATGCCGGCGCTACTAAGGTGCTCAGAAATTCTTTTTCAAGTCCATGCCGCTGTACAGACTTGCTACCTGATCGTAGCCGTTGAACATCAGTGTAGGACGCTTCAGAAATTCTCCCAGGCGCCGCTCCTTGGCTTGGCTCCATCGGGGATGATCCACATTCGGATTCACGTTCGAGTAGAAGCCGTACTCGTTCGGAGCCATCTGATTCCACGTGTTCCGAGGCTGGCTGTCGGTGAAGCGAATCCGCACAATCGCCTTGGCGCTCTTGAACCCGTACTTCCATGGCACCACGATGCGCAGCGGGGCGCCGTCCTGGTTGGGCAGAGCCTGGCCATACATGCCGAAGCAGAGCAGAGCCAAAGGGTGCATGGCTTCGTCCATGCGTAGGCCTTCGACATATGGCCAGTCGAGCACCCGGCCCCGCTGCCCCGGCATCTGCTTGGGATCTTCGATGGTAGTGAACTCCACAAATTTCGCCTTGCCCGTTGGCTTGGCCTTATTGATCAGTTCGCTGAGCGAGAAGCCCGCCCACGGTACGACAATCGACCAACCCTCTACACAGCGATGTCGGTAAATCCGCTCCTCGGGCGCAGCCATTTTGATAATTGTGTCCACGTCGAGGACCTGCTTCTTCTCCACGGCTCCGTCGATGGTTACAGTCCAGGGCCGCGTTTTGAAGTCCTTGGCCAGGCCTGCGGGCTCATATTTGTCAGTCGAGAACTCGTAGTAATTGTTGTAGTTGGTGACGTCCTTGTAGGGCGTGATAGCCTCGTTGGTCGAGAACGAGCTCTTCTTGATGCCGTCAATTTTGGCGTTGGCCTGCACTGCCATCGAAGGAGAGGCCAGCTCACCAGACCGCAAGCCCACAGCAGCCGCAGCGCCGGCTAATGCTGCGCCGGCGAGAAACTTTCGGCGGTTCAAATACAACCTCTTCGGAGTGATCTCAGATGAAGGAATGTCTGATGACTGCTTGATCAACATGAAAACCGTCCTTACTTGAGTGTACGGGAACGGGCGCAGCGTGGATTGGCCGTTCGTCCGTCACTCTCCCTAGATAGGACGCAGGATGGTCGGAAAAGTTGCAAAGATCGCGAGTCGCGCTCTTCACAGCTGCTGAAAAGCCCAGCAATACGGAGACGTTGCAAGCAACGTCTCTACCATCTTTCTTTGTAGAGACGTAGCTTGCTACGTCTCAGGCTGCCGACAAACCCGGCGATCCAGGATGCGGCTTCAGGCGCGCTCGCCCAGAACTTCCCGCACCTTGCGAGACAGCATTTGCAGGGTAAATGGCTTCTGCAGGAAAGCGGTATCGGGATCGACCACACCCTCGTGCACGATGGCGTCTTCGGTGTAGCCGGAAAGGTAAAGCACCTTGGTTTGCGGATACGATGCACAAAGCCGGGCGGATAACTCACGGCCGCTCATCCCCGGCATTACTACGTCGGTGATCAGCATGTCGATCTTGCCTGAATATCCAGAAACGATCTGCAGTGCAGCCTCCCCGTTGTCAGCCTCGAGGACTTTGTATCCCTTCGACTCCAGGGTCTCGCGAACCAACTGGCGCACCGATTCTTCGTCCTCCACCAACAACACGGTTTCTGAGCCGCCCGCTTGCGATCGCGAAACACCCACCGCACCCACCGGTTGCAAGGCATCTTCGACGCGCGGCAGATAGATCCGGAAAGTCGTGCCCTGTCGCGGCTCGCTCTCCACCAGAACGTAGCCGCCACTCTGCTTGATGATGCCGTACACGGTCGAAAGCCCCAGGCCGGTACCTTTCCCTTTTTCCTTAGTGGTGAAAAAAGGCTCGAAGATGCGCGACTGGGTCTCTTTGTCCATGCCATCCCCGGTATCGGTTACCGAAAGCACGACGTAGAGACCGGGTTGAATATAGCTGTATTCGCGGCGAACATCCTCATTGTTCAGTCCGGCGTTGGCGGTCTGTATTGTGATTTTTCCACCGTCGGGCATGGCGTCTTTGGAATTAACTACCAGATTCATGATGACCTGCTCGATCTGGCCCGCATCGGCGCGAGTCCGGCCGAGATCGGGTGCGAGTTGCGTCTGCAACTCGATGTTCTCTCCTATCAAGGGACGCAGCAGGCGCTCCATGTCCTCTACGATAATGTTCAAGTCGACCACCTTCAGTTCCAGCAATTGCTTCCGGCTGAAGGCCAATAGTTGGCGAGTCAGGGTGGTGGCCCGATCGGTCGCCTGGTGAATTGCCTCGATCTTCGGATACAGAGGGTTGTTCTTCCTGGTGTGCTCCAGCAAGACTTCCGTGTAACCGCTGATCACCATCAGCAGATTGTTGAAGTCATGCGCGACGCCTCCCGCCAGGCGTCCCACGGCTTCCATTTTTTGAGCCTGGCGGAACTGGTTCTCCAGCACTCGCCGTTCCGTAATATCCTCCGCGATAATTTCCACAACCTCGGCAGTCTCCTCCGGGCTGTTGACTGCGCGACCGCTCAAGCGCACCGTAATCGCGCTACCATCTTTGCGCTTCCAGCGAACTTCGACATTGTCCAGGCGCGCACCGCGCTGGAATTCACTCATCACCCGTGCCTGCTCGCTGGGATCCAGAAAGACATCCGATTGGGGATCCAGGGCGAGAACCTCTTCCGCCGATTCGTAACCGAGCATCGTGATCAGGGCAGGATTCACGTCGAAAAACCTGCCCTCGAGGCTGGACCGGTAAATGCCATACGCCGCGCTCTGCACCAGCGAGCGGTAGCGCGTTTCGGAACGGCGCAGAGCCTCCTCGTTCCGTTTATGTTCAATCGCGCTGGCGAGTTGCTGCGAGACGAAGGTCAGAATCTCCTTCTCCTTCTCCTCGAAGCGCACGTTGCCGGTGTAGCTCTGCACCACCAGCACGCCGAAGGTACTATTACCGGCTCTCAGTGGAACGCCGAGCCAGTCCAGGGACGGGGCGCCGATCAGCTCCACCTCTCCCCGTTTCACCAAGGCGTCAAAGACCTCAGGGGTGCACAACAGCGGCTCCCCGGTTCGGAGAACATATTCCGTCAGACCTTTGCCCAGCTTTTTAGGCGCGGGTCTGGAATCCTCTTCGTCCGCGAAATAGGGAAAGCTGAGTAATTGCGTCAGTGGATCGTAAACCGCAATATAGAGATTGCGGGCATACATAAGCTCGCCGACGATTCCGTGCACCGCGGCATAGAACTGCTGCAGATCCTCGGCCGAACTGGTTTTTTGCGTGATGCGGTACAGCGCCGAATTGAGAGCCTCCGCCCGCTTCTGTTCCGAAATGTCGCGGTAAAGAACGCATGAAGCAACCTGCTTGCCATCGATCACGATGGGAGCAGTGGAAATGAATACATCGATCAGCGTGCCGTCCTTGCGCTGACGCTTGGTTTCCAGAACGACCTTCTGGCCTTTCACCAACAGGTTTGTGATCCAGCGGGTTTCCGCACTCCGGTCAGGCGGGACGATCAGCGAATCGATGCGCTGTCCCAGCGCCTCCTCGGGACCAAAGCCAAAAATGCGGGTGAACTCACCATTGAGGCGGGTAATCCGGTACTCCGGATCCAGAATACTGATGGCTTCCGGAGCGCACTCCACCAATTGCTCGAGGTACGCTCTTTGTAACTCAGGGCTGTCCGGCGCAAAGCTGGGCGTGATTGGTTCGAGCGCTGCTGTAGTGGTCGCGCCGGGGCTGGAGAGCGCTCGCGTGCGGCGCTGAAGTGCCTCTCGGAGAAACTTCGCGCGTGAAAGCTCAGCCGACTTCGCTGGCCGGGTGATATTGTCACCCATCTAACCCCCTCGGCTAAACCAGAGCCAATTTAAGGATGTTAGATTGCCAGCCAGTTACTCGAAAGTTACGGAGGTAATTGTGACATGGAAGCGCCGGGCAGACTCAATCCAGAGACGCCGCTATTGCCCGGTCGCGAGCATTTTACACACCCGGCGAAGTACATCGCGCTGTTGGTCGTTGATGGCGAGAAATTCAAAGCCATGACGCAATCCGATGCGGTAATGCACCAGCGCCCGAAGCTTCAGCGGATAAGCGGTCAGAGGCAGGGAAAGTTCCATGGAAACGACTTCCCCGGCTTCCAGTTCTCCGGTCAGAGTGCAGCCCACTCCATCTTCTCCTAACTCGTTCGAACGTCCCCATAGGGACGCCGTCTCGCCCGAGCGAAAAACCTGCACGGAGATCCGCATGTCGACCTGATACCGGGGAAACCGGCGCGCGCTTTGTGGAGAAGCTTTGGAATTGGAGATAAAGCCTCCGTGTTCCCCCATCGGTGCCGTTGCAAAGGTACCGCTCAGTCATCTCACAGCGTTTCCGCCAAACTGGCGGCGCTAATTTCCATGCAAAGGGTAGCCCGGCTCCAGTGGCAACTTGCCGCTAACCTTCAATACCGTCACCCCGCCGCCAATCGAATACACATCCACCAAGCCGACCGCACCGGGAGTCGATCCCACCTTCTTCACCGCCGCCTCGTCCGACTCAACCACGATAATCGCCGGATGGTCGGCCCGGCCATGGTTAGCGCTCGCGATAACCGCTTTCACTTCGTCCCTCGACATGCCGTAGACCTTGTCCAACACCAACTTCATTTCCGGCGCCCCCGGATCGCGAGTTACGAAGCTCACCGGCTTGCCATCTGGCCAGCGGCTCGTCTGGCCTTTACAGACCTTCACCAGTTCCGCCATGTTCATCGCCGGGACATTATTCGATTTATTTGAAATCAGAGCCATGTCCTTGCACTGAGCCAGTCCAGACCAGCCCAGGACGACTAGTGCGGCCGCAAGTACGCGTCGGGAGCGCACATCCCCTCCAATCCCACCCAGCCGGTGACTGATGCCTGTCTCTGATTCTGCTCGAAGTTGTGCAGCGGCTCAATGATAGAACGCGTACGTACCACCAGAGACAATAAGCAGTTGGCGACTCGTATCAGTCCAGCGCAAAAGCAGCGGATTTTCGTTCGACCAAGAGTACAGCAAATCCTGTACTCCATGCACGGTCAAACTCATTTCACTTGAATCGTTCTTCTCCGGCTAATCATCCTTCTAGGCAGGAGGAATAAAATGGCGCATCAGTTACCCGCTCTACCGTATGACTATTCCGCTCTCGAACCGGTAATCGACAACCAGACCATGAAACTGCACCACGACATGCATCATGGGGCGTATGTCAAGAATCTAAACGCTGCCCTGGAAAAATATCCGAACCTCCAATCAAAGAGTGCCGAGGACTTGATACGCGATCTGAACGCCGTCCCCGAGGACATTCGCGCCGCCGTCCGCAACAATGGCGGTGGACATGTAAACCACACTATGTTCTGGAAGATCATGAAGCCCAAAGGCGACGGCGACCCCAGCGGCGCGATCGCGGACGTCATCAAAAGCACCTTTGGCAACTTCAAAGATTTCCAGACCAAGTTCAACGATGCCGGCGTCAAACAGTTTGGCAGCGGCTGGGTCTGGTTGGCCGGCAAACCAGGCGGCGAGGTGCAGATCGTCACCACGCCCAACCAGGACAATCCAATTTCCCAGGGTCTGTTCCCCATTTTCGGCAACGATGTCTGGGAACATGCCTACTACCTGAAGTACAACAATCGCCGCCCCGAGTACCTGGCGGCCTGGTGGAACGTAGTGAACTGGGAAGAAGTGAACCTCCGCCTCAAGACGTTCCAGGCGCATCACGAGCCTTCGTTGGCGGCCCGGTAAGTTTCGACTCGATGCAGGGAAAGGCCTCGGACGTTGGTTTCATACCGAGGCTTCTTGCATCTCCCATTTCTTTCTGGAAGCTCGACACACAGTGAATCCAACCGCAACTGAGAACTGAGAACCGAAAACCGGCAACCGCCTTTCTGCATTTCCTGTGAGTGCTCTGTGGAAATTACGCGACGCCAACCTTGCCAATCCTTCTTCCCAATTTGGCGCTAAGAGAAAGCCTCGTATCCACGCGGTTAATGGCGTTCACCTGAGAGTTTTCTTCATCGTCGCATATCTGCGGAAATCTGTGGCCGAATTTTCTGCTACTGCACCAACCTTGGGGATTGACCGCAGCCTCTCTCGCGCGTAGATTCGTCCTCGTCCTCGACAACATTTTAGGTAACAAGAATCACGCCTCCGGCAAAGAGGCTCGCTGGAGAAAGCGAAAATCGAAACTCGAAAACCGGAAATGCTTTTTTATTCTTCCTCCCCCCAAAGGGTAAATGGACCGTGAGAAAAACGTCGGCTACATGGAAAATTTATCGCACCCGCTTCTTAATCAAAGCCCAACAACTCACCCAACCGCTCGTATTCGTCGACGCCCTCGGGCGGGAACATTGCGGTCAGGCTGGCGACTATCTGGTTGAGTCATCCGACGGTAGCCGACGCATCGCGCCACGTTTGATTTTTGAAGACGTTTACGTGGCCATCGGTCCGGCGGACGAACGCCGGCCCTCTCCACTGGAGCCGGGTGTGTCCGCGCCGGATCTCAAACGTCGCGTCTCCTCCCGTCCCCTGGCTTCGGCCTAGTCGAGGGAAAGCTCACGTAGGCCGGACGCCCTCGTCCGGGCGGCCGAGCGAAGCTCGGCAGGATTCGCGGAACGGCACGATTGCACAGGTTGCTGAAAAACTCTGGTCTTCGGTCGCGCGGCACCGGAGGGACACCGAACATTCCGGGTGGACAGGCAGAACAGCACTACCTGGCGCCAGCCCCGAAAGGGGCGACAGATAATAGCCCAGGACGGAAGTCCTGGGTAAGGGCAGAAAAAAGATTCAGGCCCCGCACGGGCGCCACAAATTCCGTAGCTCGGGCGGTATGCCCAGAAAAGCGAATCGTGCCGATAAATCGATGAAAATGCTCCCTGCTCTTTGCCGCTGTGGAAAACCCGTCCACCAAATGGGCATCTGCGCAGTAATTGCTTTGAGATACAATATATAGGGATTACCTATTGACAGCCACAACGGGCGGGAGTACTGTAACCATCCCATAGGGGTAAACGCCTCCGGAAACGGAGACGTAGCGATGCAAGGATAAGAGCAAAAATAGGGGCGAGCGCCGTGGCCAAGGTGACCCCGCGCCGCCCCGCCAACTTAACCAAGTGTCAAGGCTTCATCGTTCCTGAAACCTGAAGCCCGACGCCTGAAGCCTGTAGCATTCGGTGGCCGTTCCCCGGTCCGGTTTCCGGACATCCCCACGGGGGACGACAACAGTTTGACAACTAGTTGTGGAAAATGCCTCGTCAAGAGGGCTCGGAGCCCTCTTCTTTCGAGGTGATTTTGAGGAGCTCGATGGAAGGTCTAGCGCATCTGGTCGCGGAATCCCTGGTTCGCCACGGCTTTGAGACTACCTTCGACCATCGCCGCCTGCAGTGGTCGCAGTGGTTTGGCTGCCAGGACAGTTTCAGCCTCGTGCTTGCTCCCTGCAAGCCCGGTCTTTTCGCCTTGGGCGAAGAAGTGATTGCTCCCGGCGAGTTGGCGGTCGGTGACGGAAAGCGCATGCTGGCGCTGTTCCAGATCTCCGAAGCCCACGACCTGGGTATGGCCTTGGGCCGTCTATTCTTGTCCGGCAGCCCCGAGCGCGAGCGCTTGGCCAGCGGACGATGTTTCGCCCGTTACGTCGTTATCGAGGACGCGGCTCAACGTCGCTCTGCCCACGACGCATTGCAGCGCTGGATGGCTTCATCCGCGGAAGCCTCGACCGGCATTGCCCAAAAACCAGGGCCCGTATCAGGGCTTGAATCCCAAGATCTGGGCTCCGTATCGGCGCACGACTCCCAAAAGACAGGGTTCGAATCCGGGCATGACTCCGAAAAAGCACGGTTCGTATCCGGGCACGACTTTAGTCGTGCCGCAAGCCCGGCAAGATCAACCTCGGCTTTACAGTTTGCTGAAAAATACCAAGTTCGGCAACAGAACGATCTTCGGCAACAGGTGGGAAACCCGCAACCGGGGCCGAATCTGGAAAACTCG
>Ga0209118_1000915_pt1 | contig 14702 bp, 12 predicted proteins | sample BlaSpr_A8_Ref_M1_FD_187988 | JGI IMG/M metagenome (GOLD analysis project Ga0209118, IMG submission 187988) | Forest soil microbial communities from Thunder Bay, Ontario, Canada - Black Spruce, Ontario site 2_A8_Ref_M1 (SPAdes) (version 2) | ecosystem: Environmental > Terrestrial > Soil > Boreal...
CTACGAATCCCGGCCCGAGGTGTCGCCGCGCCCACCGGATGGCGGCGCGGTCCACGTCCACGCCATGGAGTTCGCGCTCGCCGGAGGCAGCCAGGAAGCGGGCCAGGCGGCCGGAGCCGCAGCCGAAATCAAGCCAGCGCCGGTAGCTCTCTGCCGGGCGGCGGCGTTCTGCACAGGCAACGAGAACGGCCTCGGACATCTGGCAGCCAACAGTGAGGAACTCCTCGCGGGAACTCGTGAGTCCGACCCGGCGCCGGAGGCGCGCGGGCGGGAGCGGTACCGCGCGATGGGGCCACCGTTCGCGGATATCCGGCCCAAAGTCCCGCAGCCGAAACGGCAGGTCTTTGATCTCGCGCCGGAGCCAGCGCCATACGGGCTCGGGGAGGAGGGTCTTCGCCAGCCGCTTCAGAGGCTGCGCCGCAAAGATCCGAGGGAGCTTGGAGACGGAGGGTTCGAGGGGCCACATGAGCGTCGAGGAGCGATCGTACCATCGGCTAACGGGCGAGTCCAAGCTCTTCTCGCAGCTCAGCTTAGCGTCCGTCCCTGCCGCCCAGGGGCGCCCGGCCAAGTGCTACCGCTGATGGCCACGCCTTTCTTTATTGCCGCAGTGCTTGACAATGCCATCAGCGATATCGTAGCTTCTTTGAATGTAATTCGCCGCACTGGAACGCGCCTACCGCCTGCCCGAGCAAGAACTCAAGGAGGCCCCCTTATGTCGATCACCTCTCTGCGCCCACCCTCATTGAATAGCGGTGCGTTTCGCGTTCTTCTCGCGGGCCTCTTCCTCGCTCTCGGTGAGGCTCCGGCTTATGCAGATTTCGACTCCCGCGAGTGCCTGCTGCTCGATGGGTCGGGCGGCACGTGGGAGGTGCCGGGCAACTCGGAGTACGATGTCTCGACCTTGAAGTTCAACAACCTGACCGCGAGCAACCTGGTGGTGAACGCCGTGGGCGAGATCTTCGGCTCCACCGCCGGCACATCGCTTGTCTACACGCTCGTCCTCGATGGCGTCTCCTACGGCGGCTTCAAGCGCATGGTGCCCGCGATCTTCCCGGCGGCGCACGCCGTTCGCGCCTTCATCCCGGCGGTCCCGGCGGGTCTGCACACGCTCACCTTGCACGTCAAGAACCAGTCCGCTTCGCCGGTCAACTTCTTTCTCCTGTGGATCAGCCCGCTCCTCGTGGACTCCTCCGAGTCGCAGGCCATGCGCACGTCGAGCGGCCGGGCGACCTCCGGCACGGCTTGGACGCAGCTCGCGGCCCTCACCATCTCGCCGCCCGCGGGCAAGATGGTCTACCTCGGCGGCTACGCCGAGGTGAACGCGGGGACCTCCGGGAACGAGTTGGAGTACCAGTACCTGCGAAACGGGGTGGTCCTCGCCCACTACACCGACAGGACCCCGGCCTTCTTCCCCGACAGCCACCAGAGCGCGATCTTCGATCCGACGCCCGACGCGACCTCGAATACCTACTCCATCCAAGTGCGCAGCACGACGGGCAGTACCACGACCTTCGGCACGGCGACGCTAAATACGGAGACCGTGCCCCAGGTCACGCTCTTTGACGGCAGCGCGCAGAATGTCACGATCCCCTCGGACGCGACCTGGCACACCATCGCGAGCTCCGGCGATCTGCCGCTCATGAGTTCCTCCGAGGGCGCCTACGGCACGAGAAGCCATGGCTTCGCCTATGCCACCGCGAACGAGAGCTATGCCGCCGCGGGCCTCATCGAGTTTTGGCTGACTCTGCGGGACGTCGCGCCCCCGAACCATTTCTTCGAGGTGGGCACGATGTACGCGCCCGGCAGCAATGGGGCCATCAACCTCGAACCGGACATCACCGATTGGGAAACCCTCGGCCTCATGACCGGCAGCTACAACCGGATAGATCTGAAGGCCGCGGGCAACTGCGCGAACTCCCCGGCCCGTACTTTCCCGGAGTCGCGCTTTCAGGTCTTAGTCCTGCCGGACAACATGGGCATTTCGGCGGACAACAACTGCAACGCGAGCCTTTACCATAACTGCTGTTCGCAGCACCCGTCCTGCATCGCCTACCAGTGCACCTTCAACCCGGCCGTGCCTCGCAACACGCACGTGGGCGTGAACGTCTGCACCGTGCCTCCGGCCCCGGAGCCGACCGCCTTCAGCTTCTATACGGTGACCCCCTGCCGCGCCCTTGACACCCGGAACGCTCCGAACACTCCGTTGCCGTTCAACACCACGACGCAGGTCACGATCGGCGGGCTCTGCGGCATCCCGGCGTCGGCGAAGTCGGTGGCCATGAACGTGACGGCGGTTTCGCCTTCGGCGGATGTCTCGATCCAGATCTATCCGGGCAACCTGCCCCCGCCTCCGAGCACGAACGTGAACAGCACCCAGGCCGGCCTCGTGCGCGCGGGCTTCGGGGTACTCACCCTCGCCACGAACGGCACGGGTACGGTGACGGTCCTCCCGAGTGCAAGCACCTCGGGGCAGACGAATCTCCTGCTCGATGTGACCGGATACTTCCAGTAGTGGGCGGTCCCCGAGCGTGGGCGCTTTACTCCCGGCGATTCCGGCGGGACCGGCCCTTGCCAGGCGAGCGCGAACTCTTCGAGGCAATTAACCGATCGTCCTTCGATGCGACCGGGCTCGGCCGCGAGCTGGCCGAGAGCCGGCTCGCCTTCGCCCTCTCGCGCTACGACGAGGGCGAGCGCACCGTCGCCCTCCTTGAGCGGGAGTTCCCGGACCTCATGGCCCGGCCGGATCTTGTCGTCCTCGATCTCGGGAGCGGGAACGGCGGCATGCTCTTCCCCTTCGCCGGCCGTGCGCGGCTCGTGACGCTCGATGTCTACATCGACCAAGAGCTGCTCGCCTTCCGGCGCGCGGCGGCGATTCCGCTCCTGCATCTTGTAGGGGAGGCGTCCCGCATCCCGCTCGCCTCACGTAGCGTCGATCTCGTGATGATGGCCGAGACCTTGGAGCACCTCGCCGAGCCCCGCCGAGCCGGCGAGGAGATCGCCCGCATCCTCACCCCCGGCGGCGTCTGTCTCGTCTCCACCCCGCCGCGCTTGAAGTTCGCCCTGAAGCCGGACCCGCACTACGGCATCCGAGGACTGGCCTTGCTGCCGGATGCCCTCCAACGCTTCGTTGCCAAGCGGCTCTACGGCCATGCCGACTACAACGTCTGCCACCTGTATGCCACGAGCTGGGGAGTGGGCCGCCAATTCCCGCGAGGCGCTTTCCGCCCCCGCGTGATCTGCCCCCACCGCGCGGACTGGACGCGGCACCTCGCCTGGGCCTACCTCGCCTTCGAGCGCCAGGGTCCAGCTGCGGCGGGCGAGTCAAGCCGGGGCCAGGCTCAGCTCGAACCTTAGCCGTGGATCGTGGCGCGCCCGGTAGAGATAGACGACGACAGCCCGCACGAGCTCGATGGTGAGTTTCTCGTCTTCCACGGCGCGCCGGAAGAGCTCGAGGGCGCGCTGGGCCTCGGCGTGGACCCCCTGTTGCGTAAAGATCGGCGCCGACTCCCGCGCCAGGGCCTTGACCTCCTCGCGATGCCCGAGGATGGCGTGGATCTCGGCCAGCTCGAGCGTGACCAGGGCGCCGTCGTAGGCGATCTCGTCGTCGACGAACTTGCGCCGCACCCGCTCGAGGACGGCGATGGCCTCTGCGTACCGGCCGAGGCCCGTGTCGATCCTGCCTTGAACCCAGTCGACCCGGACCACGTCGAGCTGGTTACCGAGCTGGCGCGGCAGCGCTCGCACCTCGGCGATCATGAGCTCGGCCTCGCGGTGCCGGCCGAGATGGCAGAGGTTGAGCAGCAGGAGCTCCCGCACGACCCATGCCTTCCGTGGTTCCTCCTCGGCGTCGATGCGGGCCCCCGCCTGCCGGAGCAGGACGATAGCCTCCTCGAAGCGGCCCATGCGCTCAAGCGCTTTCGCCTTGCCGATCAGCAGCGCGGGGGTCTCGCCCCAGCGGTCGATCTCGAGCGCTCGGTCGAACAGCGCCACTGCCTCCGGGAGGCCATGTGCCTCCCGCCGTAGAGCCGCCTCGAGGCCGAGCACCCGCGCCTCGTTGAGGAGGCCCGGATCGGCCACCGCGCCGGCTTGCCACAGTGCGGCGGCCCGCTTGAACTCCGCATCCGCCGCCCGGTGGTCTCCGGCCACGCGCAGCGCATTCGCCAGATGCCGCCGCGCATAGCCCTGGACGCGCTCACGCCACGCCTCCTTGCCCGGGATCCGGTCCGCGACTTCGACGGCGAGTTCGGCGAGGTGCCGGGCCCGCTGCGCGCTGTCCCCGGCCGCGTGGATGCTCTCCTCGCACAGGAGCTCGACAAGCCCGGCGTTGTGGAACACGGTGTCTTTCCGCAGGAGCGCTTGCCTCTCCTCCTCCGTCCGGTCTGCAAGCCGCGCCCAGAGCGTGGGCGCCAGGCGGCGATCCGCGGCGAGTAGGCGCGCGGCCTCCGACGGCCGCGAGCGTTGGGCTGCCTCGGAAGCGTCCGCGCTCAGGAGCTCGGCCACCGCTCGAGCCAGCTCCGGGCGTCCCCAGGGTTGGCCCCCCGGCCCGGCCGGCTCGGTGCCCGCTGATCTCCCGGGGCCGCGGCGGCGGATCAGCGCGGACAGCTCGAGGAGCTCGGCAACCGAGAAGCCGAGCGCCGCCGCAAGCCGCTCGAGGGTCGGCATCTCCGGGAGCTTCACCGCCCGCTCGTAGTCCGAGATCGCGGGGCCACCCACTCCCGAGGCCTCTGCCAGGTCCTGCTGCTGCCAGCCCCGGAGCATGCGCGCCACCGCGAGCGCGCGGCCCAGCTCGTCAGGGTGTCGTTTCTTCGCCGGCATAAGATACCCTTAAGTTGTCAAGGGGCGGTGAAAATTATCGAACTCGATGGATGTAGCATCCGTCAATCCGACACTTTCTCCACCCCTTCCGTGCACCCTTAGTTCTTGGAGGCGCCACCCCGGCCATCCCGGCCGCGACGGTCGGTCGCCTTTGGGAGAAGGAGAGTCCCCGATGGCCCGCTCTCATTGCCGCCTCATTCCCGTCGTGGTCGTCCTCGCCGCGATCTTCTTGGCGACGCCAGCATTCTCCTCACCGTCCCCGGCGCAGTCGTGGCTCCCAGCTGGCCTCGACCTGCAGAGTGCCTGGCAGCCGCTGACTGAGCTCTGGCGCTCGCTGACCGGCTGGTGGTCCGGAGGTCCCGTGCATGCGCGACCCACGCCTGGGCGTGCTCACTCTCCGGCGCGGATCCAGACAGGTCCAGGTCCCGATCCGTACGGCCAGCCGCAGGTCCAGCCCGATACCGGACCGGGAGCCGATCCCTACGGATAGTTTCCGCAAGTCCGATGAGAGGCTGCGCCAGGCTGATCTTGCTGGGTCGCTGCTTGGCGGGAAACAGCTCCTTGGGAGAATCCGCTGAAGCGGCTTACAGAGGCAGCGCCCGTGGTCACCTGAGCACCGGGTGGAAGGCATGACAGCCTTCGCCCGGTGCCGTTCCTGGCGCCTCGCTCCGACGCTCGGCGCAAGCGTCACGCTGCCGCCTCGAAATGCAGCTGCGGATCGTCCTGCGCCCGATAGAGGTAGACGACGAACTGGCGGATGCTCGCCGCCGTGACCGCCTCCCGCTCGGCCGCTTGGCGGAAGAGTTCGAGCGCCACCTGCGCTTCGTGATGGACCTGCTGCGCCTGGAAAAACGGCGCAGACTCGCGGGCAAGCTTCTTGACCTCGGCGGTATGGCCCAGGGTTGCGTGGACCTCGGCCAGCTCGAGAGTCACGAGGGCGGCGTCGTAGGCGATGTCGTCCTGGACAAGCTTCGCACGCACGCGCTTGAGGATCGGGATCGCCTCCTCGTGGTGACCAAGGCCGGCGGTGACGATGCCCTGGAGCCAGTCCACCCGGAGGAGGTCGAGCCGGTTGCCGAGCCTCCGCGCCAGCGCTCGCACGTCGCCGAGCAGCAGCTGCGCCTGCCCGTGCCGGCCGAGGTGGCAGAGATTGAGTACGAGCAGCTCGCGCACGACCCACAGCTTCCGCGGCTCCCGCTCCGCGTCGACCTGTGAGCCCGCCTGGCGCAACACCGCGATCGCATCGTCGAACTGGCCAAGCTTCTCCAGAACCTTCGCCTTGCCCATCAAGAGAGACGGTGTCTCGCCCCAGCGGTCGATCTCAAGTGCAAGATTGAAGAGCGCCAGCGCCTCAGGCAGGCGGCGTTGTTCCCTGCGCAGCGACGCCTGGAGAGCGAGCACCCGCGCCTCGTTGAGAAGGGCCGGGTCGGCCTCGGCACCTGCCTGCCACAGCTCCGCGGCGCGCTCGACGATCGCCTCGGCCGCCAAGTGGTCGCCGGCAACGCGCGTGGCACTCGCGAGATGTGCCCAGGCGTAGCCCATGGTTCTCCGCCGCCAGCCCTCCTCGCCGCGAACCCGTTCGGCGACGTCGACCGCCAGCTGCGCGAGATGCCTGGCGCGCCGAGCGCTGTCGCCGGCCGCTCGGATGCTCTCCTCGCAGAGGAACTCGCAGAAGCCCGCGGTCTGCAGCTCGAGGCGCTGCCTCACCTGCTCTCGCCACTGCTCCTCGGGAGAGGCCCGGAGCCCCTCCCACAGCGCCGGCGCCTCGCGCCGCTCAAGGAGCAGCTGGACGGCGAGCGTCAACCGCCCGAGCCGGTCGCGAGCAAAGCCCTCCACGGCGCGCCCTTCGGCGGCGGCGAGCTCGACGATCTGCGCCTCGAGCGCACCGGCGAGGTCGTTGCTCACGGGCGCCGACGCCATCGCCGCCCGCGCGAACTCGATGAACGCCAGCGTGCGGTCGAGCTGCTCCGGCGGGAAACCCATCGCTTCGACCAGGCGCCAGAGCCGCTCGGGCGTCGGATTCAATCGGCCCCGCTCGAGCTTCGAGATCGAGCCCCGCTTGAAGCCGGCGCCCTCGAGCTCCTGCTGGGTGATGCCGCGGATGACGCGCAGGATCGTCAGCACCTCGGCCCACCGTCGCTCCGAGGGCGGGACTCCTGGCCCTGAGGACACCCCGACGCCGCCGGCGTCCGACTGAACCGCGCGGCGGAGCCCCGCTCGCGCCCCGTCCTCGAACCACTGGCCGAGCTGGGCGGCGACGGCCGCGACCCGCACCCGGCGCCTCCTCTCGGCGTCCAGGCCGGCGGTGGCGGCCACGGCCCGCGAGCGCTCGACGAACTCCACTGCGCGGTCGAGGAGGCTCGGCGGGAACGCGAGCGCCCGGACGAGGTGCCGCGGCTCGGCCGTCGGCCTCTCGCCGCGCTCGTAACCCTGGACGGAGCGGAGGCTGAGGCCCGACGCCGCGGCGAGATCTTCGGGGGTCCAGCCGCGGATCACCCGCAGGATCGTCAGCGCCTCGCCCCAGGGCCTCTCCTCCGCCATCATGACGCCTCCATGCCAAAAAGTGCCTTCTGAAAAAACCTGGTGTCCGCCACTCGGCACGCGGGACAGGTTTCGCGCTTTCCCCGAAATCCCGGCTCGGTTTCCGTGTGTGTAGGATTTCAGATTCTAAACGAAGTAGATAGGCCCCGGTTCCAGGAACCGCCACACCCCTTCCGCCGCCCTAGCGGGCTGCCGCATTCTCGTCCTCGTGCCGGCAGACCGATGCGTTCGCTCCGAGGCCCCGGATGCGGCTCGCGGCCACCTCAACCTTGCGCTCCTCGCGGAGCTGCTGATGGCGGCGCGGGGCTCCGAGAGCATCGACCGCACCATGCGGCATCTCCTCGCGCGGTGTCCGGTCTGCCGGCGGGGACGCGACGCCCTGCGACGGCTCAGCCGGGAGGCCCATCATCCGGACTACGTCATCGTTCTCGCGGAGGCCCGGGAAGCGCCGGCCCTGTGGCGTCAGCTTGCGGCCCTGCCCTATGCCAGCCAGCTCGCGGCGGTCGAGGCCGACGAGAGCTTCCAGCGCTGGGGGCTCTGCCGGATGCTGCAACGGCTGAGCGGCGAGGCCGCATGCCAAGATCCCGAGAGTGCCGGGCGGCTGGCCAACCTGGCCGTGCGCATCCCGCCGTTCCTCGAGCCCGCGTACCACCCTGATTCCATCCGGGATCTCCAGGCCCTGTCGTTCTGTTACCTCGGCAATGCCTGGCGGGCGCTCCGCGAGCCGCACGGCGCGGCCGATGCCTTCGACGCGGCGCGCGCGCTGCTGCTTGCCGGCACCGGCGATCCCGCGATCATCGCCGAGGCGCTGGCGCTCGAAGCCCGGCTGCTGCGTGACCGCCGCGAGCTGGCCGAGGCCGCGGTCTTACTGGACCGCGTCGAGGCGATCTACGGGGCTGCTGGGGGCCTTGGAGAGGGTGCCGAGGGCGCCGTTCTCGATGACGGGGACCCCGAGCGGGCCGCCAAGGCCAGGCTACACCGGGCCTGGTGCCTCTACCACCTCGGCCGCGTCGACGAGGCTCGCGGCCTGCTCGAACGGACAGGCGAGCAGCTCGACGCGCGGCGCCACCCGCGCCCGGCCCTGGCGGTGCGCTCCGGGCTCGCCTGGTGCGCCCTCTCCCTCGCCGCGCCCGACACCGAGACGCGCCTGGCCGACGCCATCCAGCTTGCAGGCCAGGTGGGAGACGACGCCGATCGCCTGCGCCTGCGCCGCGCCGAGGCGCGGGCCGACCTCGCCACGGGTGAGCGCGGTTTGGCCGAGCAGGCGCTCCGCGCCGCCGCGGCAGGCTTCATCGAACGGAACCTCGGCGTCGATGGGGCGCTGAGCCTTCTCGATCTGGCCGCGCTCTATCTGCGGGAAGGCGCCGAGCAGTCGACCTTCCACCAGCTGTCCGCCGACCTCCTGCCGGTCTTCTTCTACCCCGAGGTCGGTCGCGAGGCCATGGCCTTTCTCCTCTGGTTCCAGCAGGCCTGCGAAACCGGCAAGCTCACGCCCGGCATCATCGCCTCTGTCGCCCAGGCCGTGGAGGGGCAGCGCCAGCCCTCCCTCGCCTGGTGGTCCGCGCCGGAGATCCCGGCCAAGGAGGGGACCGGCGATGCCGGCGCCGCGGCACTCGCGTAGGGCGCCGGTGCCAGCGCCGGCAAGGTCGGACGGAGGGACCGAGAGCGCGGCGCCGCGTGATCTCGCGGCCGAGGGGCCGGCGGAAACTCATGTGGCGACGCTCGGCGACACCGCCAAGATCCTCGCGACCGCCCGCGAGAACAGCGAGTTGCTGCGGCAGCTGATGGCGATGCCGGCCCTGGAGCGGATCGAGGCCGCCCTCAACGACCTGCGCTTCCACCGTCCGACCCTGGCTCGAATGCTGGCGCTGCAGGCCGAGAGCGCGCTCGGCGATCCGGCCGCCGACCCTCGGCCGGTTGCCGAGCTTGGCGCGGCCATCGTCGGGACCCTGGCGCGCGACCCGGGCGGCGAGGCGCAGCGCGCGGCGGCATGGGCCTACTGGCTACTCGGCAAGGCGATGCTGCGGGCGTCGCTGTGGCGCCTCGCCGACGACGCCTTCCAGAGCATCTCCGCCTTCATCCCTCGCGGCAGCCTGGCGTCGGAGGCGGAGGCATTCGCCTGCCTGGGCTTCGCACAGCTGCACGAGGATCTCGGCCATGAGCAGCAGGCGGGAGCGCTGTTTCTGCGCGCCGCCTATCTCCATGCCAAGCGGGGCGACCCTCGGCGCGAGGCCGCCTGCCAGGCGCAGCTGGGCCTGCTATTGCACCGTGGCGGCGACCTCGAGAGTGCCCTCCGGCCGCTATGGGCCGCGCTCCGCCTGTTCGACGCGGCGTTCGCGCCGTCGCTCGCCGCCCGCCTGCGGCTCACGCTCGCCGGGATCGAGACCGTGCTCGGGCGCTCCGGCGCCGCCCGCGGGGAGCTGCGGCAGGCGCGAGCGCTCTACCCCTTGGCGCCCTCTCCCGCCGAGGAGATCGAGCGGAGATGGAGCGAGGCGAGGATCGCGGCCGCGAAAGGCGAGAACGACACGGCCGAGGCGCTCCTCGAGCGCGTGCGCCGCGAGCTACTCGACCGCGGCAGCCTCGCCGAGGCGGCGCACTGCAGCCTCGAGCAGCTCCTGATCCTGCTCGAGAGCCGCCGCTTCGACGCCGCCGGCCAGCTCGCCGTGGACCTGGCGGGGGCGTTCCCGCCTGCGGGCGAGCCCTGGGCGCCGGAGCTGGCGGCCCTGGCTCGGCTGGCGGTCGAGGAGCCCGGGGCATGCTACCCGGCAAGCTACGCGCTCAGGCGGCGCCTGCGTCGCCGAGAGATCGCCAACGCAGGCCGGCCGGCGCTGCTCGTGCCGGCGCGTGTGCTCGCCGACCGTCTGTTCTGCGGCTACGGCGAGCTCGAGGATCCGATCGGTGCTGCCGGCGACTTGTAGTGGCCGTACCTCGATGCGCGCGGACGATCGCGCGAGCCAGGATATCGGCCATGTGCTGCCCGCACTCTCTGCGCGGCTCCGCCGCAGCTTCCGCGGCGTGCTCTATAGCTACGGCATTCCAGCGGATGACGGCGAGGACCTGGTGCAAACGACGCTGCTGCTCGCAGTCGCCAAGTGGAACGACATTCGCGATCCAGAGGCCTGGCTCCTCGGCACGCTACGCAAGCGCTGCATCCTCTATTGGCGCACACGCAGGTCGCACATGGAGTACACCCGACCCATCGAGGAAATGGACCGCGAATACTCCATCGAGCCGGATCAGACACGACGCCAACTGTTCGCCGATCTCGAGAAGGTCTGGCACCACCTGCCGCCGACCCAGCGCAAGCTGCTGTTCCTGCGCTTTCGGGAAGGAATGAATCCAGGGGAGGCGGCGCAGGAAGTGGGCCTTGCCCAGAACTCGGTACGCAAGACTACCCAACGCGCGATCGATCGACTGCGCGAAGTGCTGGGCATGACGCCGCCGCAGCCGTCACAATCGCGTCGCCCGCCGCGGGCACCGCGGCTGCGGGGTGCAGCGGTGATGAAGAGGCTGCGCGCCAAGGGCGACGCGGGCGCAGCATGGCTGGCGGCCCTCGAAGCCTTCGCGGCCGTCAAGGCGCCACACCTGCGTGCGCAGCTCTTGCGCTGCGTTGCGGCGGCAGGGATCGCGTTGGGGCCGCCGCGGTTGGCCGAGCTGAACATCGAGCATCTCGCGGCCCTCCGGCTGGCGCTCGCCGGAAGGTCGCCCAGGCTCCGGGCAGAGATCTTCTACAGCCTGCGATCATTTCTGCTGTGGGCGAGCGAGCGCGGCGACCATGCGCTGCAGCCCGATGCCGTTCGCCAAGCGCTGCGCGTCGGCAAGACGATCCGGGGAGAGGCGCCCGGCAAGGGAGCGACGGCCGGATGGAGCGCAGCAGTCAGAGCGTTCCTGGCTGCCGCCACCATGACTGCCCCGACGCGGCAGCAGTACCGTTACCACCTTCTCACCGCGGGCGCCGCGCTTGGATGGCGGCCACTCGCCGAGCTGACGGAGAGCGACCTTCTGGTGTTCCGGGCCGTGCTCCTCGCTGACGGCCGGGCGGCGGGGACCCACCTGTGCGCCCTCATCGCACTGCGCCGTTTCCTCGTGTGGGCATGGGAGCAGGGTTGGCTTGCCATCGATCGGAACTTCATCCAGGTGGTGCTACAAGGCTGGGACTCGCGGCAAGAGGGTCCGGCGGCGGGCACCGCTCCTGGGGCTAGCACCAGGCTCAAAGGCGCTGCCGCACATCCTAAGCGGGTGGTCCGTCCGCCCCGGGTTGGCGCCTTGTGGAAGACAAAAGTTGAGGCCTACCTCGCGAGCATCGCCAGCTCGGAACACGAGAGCTATCGCTGCCACCTCCTCGAGGCGGGCTTGGCACTCGCCGAGGTCGACTTCCGTCAGCTCACGGCAGCGCACCTCGCCGCCTACCGCGAGAGGTTGCGTGCCGACGGCCGCAGTCAGCGGGTACACCTGCAGGCGCTCTCGGTGCTGCGGTCCTTCCTGGTATGGGCCGGCGCGCGGAGCGTCCACCAGCTCGGCCCCCTCGCGGTGATCGCAGCGCTACCCCTCCCGCCGATCGCGGACGAGGACTTCACGCGGGCCTTCGTGGCGCACTTCAGCGAGAGTCTAGCCGGGAGAGCTGGCGCTCGACGCGGCCCGGCGAGCTCGGCCGGCCGGGGAACACGTGGCGGCTGGGCGTGAGAAGCCCTCGGCGGCGTCCGCCGGTGCGCTTGTCATGGGACGCGGCTGTCGACGCCTTCATCTTGGTGTCCATGTACACCGTGCTGACGCGCACCACCTACAAGCGGCTCCTCCGACAAGCCGGCGAGCTGCTCGGCGACGTCCCGATGGGCGAGCTGACCGTCGAGCATCTGAGTGCCCTGCGCGCGGCTGTGCTCGCGAGCCAGCGTGGCAAAAGGCAACAGATGCTGACGGTGGCCCGAATCTTCCTGCGCTGGGCCGCGGAACATGGCCTGCACCCGCTGCCGCCGGAGACGATCTACGAAGAGCTGCGGGCTCCCGGAGTTTCGCGCGGCGTCGCGAGGCTCATCGGCACTCGCATCCAGCGACCGTCGCCGCCGCCTGGGGCGATGCCGGCCACTCTCGCGACCTTCGGTTACCCTCCCGGTGTTGCCGGGTTGGCGCAGGTCGCCGAGGAGATCCACGCGCTCCGGGAGGCTTTGAACGATGCCGACCCAGAGCGCTGGACCAGCCTGACCCGCGACACGGATCATCCTGTCAATCAGTGGCCTGGCGGAGTCAGTCTGACAGATCTCCTCGGCCTCCTCCGCCAAGCTGCCGGCAGCAAGCGCCGCGGCACGGATGCCTTTCTCAGCGGCCTCGGTTATCCCGAGGGGCAAGCCGGCGAGCGTCTGCTGCTTGGTGCCTTGCGCCGCCTTCGAGCCGCCTTCGCCCAGCAGCAGAGCAGCACGCTCGGACGCACTGTCTGGCGTGCGCGCTGGTTTGAGGTCACCATCCCGATCACTCATGATTCTCAGGATGCGGCATCATGACACGGGCGTGCTGTTCGAGGCGGCCGATACAGGTTCGAGGTGGTGAGGGCGGTGCGCCTTGTCCGGTCGGGCGCTGCGGTGGATTCATGAGCCGATGGTCTTCGATGGCCAAACGCTTACTGTCGGTGTCGGTAGTACAAAAACCAACACAGGGGCTCGCATGACCACCGATCCAAAGAAACTACCTGCGTGCGTGACATGCGGCGCAAGGCCGGGAGAGCCGTGCCGGTGGCCGCGGCGGGCACCGCATACGTCCCGCCTCAAGGCAGCAGGCCTGCTGCCGCCTTTAGAGCCGAAGAAGTGAGTTGCGTACAACGGCCGGTCATCCGACTAATGCTCTTGGCCTTGCGCTCGTGGCAACTTGCTCGCCTTTGGGATCAACCTCACGCGTCAATTCAGAGCTTACGGCGGTTGGCCTGCTGTTCGGCTTGCGCCGCGCTGAACGGCTGGGCTGAAGAGCTGTTCAGGATCGCCGCCTAGAGAGGAGGCGGGGACGAAGAATGAGAAATGCGCCGAAGTTCAAGTGGGTCCTCCTGTTCGCGATAGGAGCCGCAGTCTTCTCCGTCGCGATCACCTCCGTCAGCTACCTGGTCGCCGTTCTCGGCACCAGCGCTTTTGACGCCCTCGGGCGTGTCCTTGGCGTTAAGCCCAGCGCCCTGTGGACCTCGACGGGAATGCTGTCGGTAATCTTTTTGGCCGCGCTCCTGGCTGCCTCGTTTGGGTGGTTGCTGTGGCGCATCGCCTACCTCCTGGTCGAGATTCGGAAGCTGGGGAGCGCGAGACAGCCATGAATGGCTGGCGTAGATAGTATCGGGGAAGCGCGGGCATTTTAAGGCGAGGAGGGGGGAATGACGGTTTCGCCGCTAGACCCCAAAGACGAGTATCCGGAAGAGTGGCCACCGCTGCGGACCTACGCAGGCGCAATTCCGCTATCGCTGCGCGTCTGCTGGTGGGGCCTGCTCGGATGCGACGCGGTGATGGCCGCCGCCGTCGTCGGCCTCGCGGGCGAGTTCGGTTCGCGCCTATTGCTGGCGGGGTTACCCGGCCCGCTGCTCTCTGCCGGCATCCTGCTGTTCGTCGGCTGGTGGCACCGCCGGGGGCCTGGCCGCCGCTTATGGAGTTCGGCGAGTGGCGACTGTACCGGTAGGGGATGAGCGGCCCATTGCGACCAAGAGCGGAAGGAGCGAGGACCGAGAGTGACGAGGTATACGGAAAGCGATGAGCCGGCCTTCGAGATTGCGGAGCAAGGCGGGGCAGAGGGCTTCGCTTCCACATAGAGGCCCGGCTCACCGGCCGGCACTGGACGGCCAGGGGACCGCTCCCAGCGCCGTCGAAACTCCCGGGTTGGGTTAGGCTTGCCTACGAAATGGTCTCTCCCATTGGCTGGACCGAGACGTGCTCCCTCTGCGGGGAGAAGACCGTCTGCCGGATGGAGATCGCCGACCGGACGCTTGCGCTTTGCCCTGAATGCATCGCCATCCTAACCGCCGACGACGAGGCTGCAGCGCTCGCCTCCACATTTCTCGCTGTGCCCGATATCCCGACCATCCATTGAACCCGCTGACTGGCGGTTCCGTCACATTCGCGCACACCGCGAGATCCGGGCCAACGCCAGGGCTGCTCACCCATCGCCTCCTCCCGGTCCTGCGAGGCCCTATGGCAACGTTTCCGGTGTCGCCACGCCGCCGACTCGAGCCCAGCTCAACCGAGCCCTGAGCCACACGCCGCTCTCGCGTCCGGTGTCGTTTTGCGGCGCCTGCCCATTCGATTCCGCTGCTCGCGGCGCGCAAGGCCAAGCCCTGCGGGTGGCCTGCGGCCAGCCTTGTCGCGCCGCTCCGCGGCTCCATCTCG
>Ga0209118_1000916_pt1 | contig 14696 bp, 13 predicted proteins | sample BlaSpr_A8_Ref_M1_FD_187988 | JGI IMG/M metagenome (GOLD analysis project Ga0209118, IMG submission 187988) | Forest soil microbial communities from Thunder Bay, Ontario, Canada - Black Spruce, Ontario site 2_A8_Ref_M1 (SPAdes) (version 2) | ecosystem: Environmental > Terrestrial > Soil > Boreal...
CGAGACGGACGCGCTGATACCATTTCGGAAAACGCTGGAAGTTTTTCCAGGTCTGCGGATCTCGTTTCAGAGCCGCGATGATGTCTGGCGGGAGAACGAATTGTTCGCTCATTCGTCCGCGGATTTTTTCCATGCCGGCCGGGGTCATCAATCCGGCGCGGATCATTCGCCGCACGCGCTCTTTGTTCGTCTCCGACAACTGGCTCTTCGCGCTCCGGCGCGGACTGAAGCGTTGCGCGAAATAAGTCGCGTCGATGCTTTTCATGATCCCGTCGATCCACCCGAAGCAGAGCGCTTCCTCGACGGCGTCGCTGTAGGCCACGCGCTCTTTGGCGCTCTGTTTCGTCGCGTAGACCAGCCAGATTTCCTTCTTGCTCTCGTGATTTTTCTGGAGCCAGGCGCGCCACGCTTTCCGCGTGGTGAGCTGGAGAGCCTTTCCTACTTCCACAGTTTGACGAGACCCGACTTTCGAATTTGCCGGTCGTAGGTTAAGACCGGCACCTCAAGCGCGCGAGCCGTCGCAACAATCATACGGTCTGCTGGATCCCGCTGGAATTTGCGGGGCAACTCTAACAATTCGAGAGCTACGCCCGGCGTGAGTTGGGCCAGTTGAACCGTGTGCGGATGGCAGGCGCTTTCGAGCCACTTCTTTGCGTCCGGCAACAGAGTTAGCTCGCCGCATTCGACCAGAAGCGAAAGTTCCCACAGGCTCGCGACGCTCAAGAGCGGCCGCTCGGCCGCTTCATCCAGGGTCGCGAGCAAGGAAGGCGGCAGCCGCGGGCTGCGATCCATCCACCAAATCCAGATGTGGGTATCAATCAAAAATGCCACGAATATGTTTCGCTTCGCGCTTGATCCATTTGTCGATTTCCTTGCCGCTCATCGTCGGTCCAACGATATCTCCTTTGATTTTCGCCATTCCACGCAAGGCCAGCCACGGCTTCATCGCCGGCGGCGGCGGGGGCGCGAGCTGCGCGACCACTTCGCCACGTTTCGTGATCAAGATGGGATGATGGGTCTTCCGCACTTTGTCCATGAGCTTAAGGCATTTTGCTTTGAACTCCGTGGCCGTGATCGTCATACATGACCAGTTAACATGACCATATGGCGGAATCAAGGACCACCGTGGGATTGGGTCGCGCCCGGGCGGCCCCGGTTCCTTGAAAAGCATTTTCTTGGAAACAGGATTGCAATTTTGTCTTCGCGGCATCCGCTGTCGCGGCGAAGGGCGATTTCAGAGAGATGGGCGAAGATTTCGAGTCGCTTGATCCAGAGCCGTTGTCGGCGATCGATCCCACCGGCGGGCTGGATGAGTTCCTGATTTTCGGCAACCCGGAAACGCGCCGGCGTTTTTTGAAACAGGTCGCGGGAACGGGTGCGGCGATCACGCTCGGTCCGACCTTGCTGGGAATCGGATCTGTGGAGGCGGCGGAGACCGGTGCGCCGCCATCGGCCGGCGCAAACGCCACGGCATTTCAACTCAAGATTAATGGGAAGAATTACAAGCTCGAGATCGATCCGCGCACGACGTTGCTGGACGCGCTGCGCGAACATTTGCAACTGACCGGCTCGAAGAAAGGCTGCGATCACGGCCAATGCGGCGCGTGCACAGTCCTCGTGAATGGCCGGAGGATTAATTCGTGCTTGAGTCTGGCCGTCGCGCACGAAGGCGACGAGATCACGACGATCGAAGGTCTCGCGAACGGCAGCGAATTGCATCCGGTGCAGGCGGCGTTTCTCGAGCACGACGGATTTCAATGCGGCTACTGCACGCCGGGCCAGATTTGCTCGGCGGTCGCGTGTATTTCGGAAGGCCACACCAAGGGTGACGCGGAAATCCGCGAATGGATGAGCGGCAATCTCTGCCGTTGCGGCGCGTATCCGAACATCGTCGCCGCGGTCAAAGAGGCGCAGAGCAAAACGCCCGCGAAAAGCGCATGAATCCGTTTGTTTATTCACGCGCGAACGATGCGACAGGAGCGGTGACCGCGATTGCGGCGAAACCCCACACGAAATTCCTCGGCGGTGGAACGAACCTGATTGATCTCATGAAGATGGGCGTCGAGGCGCCCGCGCAATTGATCGATATCAATCGGCTGCCGCTCGCGCAGGTGGAAGAATTATCCGGAGGAAAAGGCGTGCGCATCGGGGCGCTCGCGCGGAATTCCGATGTCGCGGAGCATCCGCTCATCCAGCAGCGTTACCCGGTCTTGAGTCAGGCGTTTCTCGCCGGCGCCAGTCCGCAGTTGCGCAACATGGCGACAGTCGGCGGCAATCTCATGCAGCGGACGCGCTGCTATTATTTTTACGACCCGGCGTTTCCAAAGTGCAACAAGCGCAATCCCGGCAGCGGTTGCGGCGCTCTCGAAGGTTATAATCGCATTCACGCGATCCTCGGTCAGAGCGAGCAATGCATCGCGACGAACCCGAGCGACATGAACGTCGCGCTGGCCGCGCTCGAGGCGGTGGTGCGCGTGCAGGGTCCCAAAGGTGAACGCGAAATCCCGATCGCGGATTTTCATCGGTTGCCGGGCACTACGCCGAACGTCGATACGAATTTGCAAGCGGACGAGCTCATCATCGCAGTCGATTTGCCGGCGATCCCATTCGCGACGCGCTCGCATTATTTGAAAGTGCGGGATCGCGCCAGCTACGCGTTCGCGATCGTAAGTGTGGCCGCGGCGCTTGAGATCAGCGCGGACAAGAAAATTACCGCGGCGCGCGTGGCGCTCGGCGGGGTGGCGCACAAGCCGTGGCGTGCGCAAAAAGCCGAGAAGGAACTGATCGGGAAAAATGCGGACGAGAAAACTTTTCGCGCCGCCGCGGAAGCGGAACTCGCCGTGGCAAAAGGCTACAAACACAATTCATTCAAGATCGAGCTGGCGAAGCGCAGCATCGTTCGCGCGTTAACGACGGTGGCGAGGATGGCGTCATGAGCGGAAATTCTTTGGATTGGGTAGCGCGTGCGTCTCGCGCGCTGGCAACGGCGTCTCGCCGTTGCGAACTTCCCCGAAAAGATTGTTTCGGCGAGACGCCTAAACCAACGCGCGAGACGCGCGCGCTACCCAGACGAAGAACATGAGCGCGGCGACGATGGGACCAGCGCGAAGCCGAGTAGACGGCCGCTTGAAAGTGACCGGCGCGGCGAAATACTCGGTCGAGTTCGAAGTTCCGAAATGCGCGCACGGTTGGACCGTTGAAAGCAACATCGCGAAAGGGAAAATCACCGCGATTGATACGAAAGCGGCGCAGGCCGTGCCTGGAGTGCTCGCGGTGCTGACGCATTTGAACATGCCTAAGTTCAACAGCGCGCCAAAAAAGGAAGAGCGTGGCGGCGGCGGAATCCGAAATGAGGAGCGTTTTCCGCTAAGCGACGATGTCGTCCATTACGCTGGGCAGTACGTCGCGCTCGTGGTGGCGGAGACGCTGGAGCAGGCACGTCATGCCGCTTCGTTGGTGAGAATCAGCTACGCGCCGGAAGAGCCGCTGCTGACGATGGAAGCTGCCGTGAAAAAGGCGGAGAAGCCGAAGATGAATCGGGACGAGAAAATGCAGATCACGAAAGGGGATGTCGAAAAGTCGTTGAGAGACGCGACCCTCGTGAAGATCGAGCAGACCTACATCACGCCGACGGAAACGCATAACCCGATCGAGATGTCGGGCACGATCGCGGTTTGGGAAGGCGATCAGAAACTGACGCTTTACGATGCGACCCAATTTGTGAAGGGCGTGCAGAATGTGCTCTCTCGATCCTTCGGCCTCGAGCTGGAGAATGTGCGGATCATCTGTCCGTTTGTCGGCGGCGCTTTCGGGTGCAAAGGCGCGGTCTGGATGCATATCCTGCTCGCGGCGATGGGAGCGAAAGTCGCCGGCGTTCCGGTGAAATTGCATGTCTCGCGCCGGAACATGTTTGTCGGCACCGGTCATCGCACGCCGACGCGCCAGACTTTGTCGCTGGCCGCAACGCGTGACGGAAAATTGCAGGCGATCCAGCACGTCAGCGAAACGCTGACTTCGCCGGTAGGCCAATTCACGGAATCATGCGGCGCGCGTTCGACCGGACTGATGTATGAAAGCCCGGCGATCCGGGTCGAGGAAACGGTTTATCCGGTGAATGTCTCCACGCCTACATTCATGCGCGCCCCAGGCGAATGCCCGGGATCGTACGCGCTCGAATGCGCGATGGATGAGCTGGCGATTGCCTTGAAAATGGATCCGGTCGCGCTGCGGCTCGCGAACCACGCGGACAATCATCCGACGAAAAATGTGCCGTTCAGCGCGAAACATCTGAAGGAGGCGTACCAGCTCGGCGCGGAAAAGTTTGCGTGGGCAAAACGCAATCCTGAGCCGCGCTCGATGCGCGACGGCGATCTGCTCGTGGGCTGGGGCATGGCCACGGCAACTTATCCCGCGCATAAGATGAGCGCCGCGGCGAAAGTGATCCTGCGCGCGGACAATACTGCGACGGTGCAATGCGCCACGCACGATCTTGGCACCGGCGCTTACACTGCGTTTACGCAGATTTCTTCCGAGCAGCTGGGTCTGCCGTTCGAGAACATTATTTTCGAGCTCGGTAAATCGGATTTTCCGTTTGGACCGGTTGCTGGCGGTTCGAATTCCACCGGCACCGTTGGCACCGCGATTCACGAAGTTGCCGGCCTGCTGCACAAGGCGCTGGCGGAATTGGCGGTGAAGGATTCCAAATCGCCGCTCTACAATTTGAAGGTCGACGACATTGTGATGGTGGCGGAAGGCCGGATTGGTCTGAAAAAAGACAGCACGAAATCGGATGCTTACGTCGACATTCTGAAACGCGCGGGCAAAGATTCAATCGAAGTGCAAAGCGAACAAAAACCGCCCGAAGAAAATAAGAAGCAGGCTTTCCAATCATGGGGCGCGCATTTCTGCGAAGTAAAAATCGATCCAATCCTGCCGCGGGTGCAGGTCACGCGCGTCGTCAGCGTGATGAATTGCGGCCGCATCGTCAGTGCGAAGACCGCGCGCAGTCAGATTATGGGCGGCGTGACGATGGGCATTGGCATGGCTCTGACTGAAGAGACTTCATACGATCCGGGCACCGGATTGCCGGTTATCCGCAACCTTGCCGATTATCACGTGCCGACGAATGCCGATGTACCTGAGATCGATGTGTCATTCGTCGGCGAACCTGATTTCGCTTTCAATCCGATCGGTGCGCGGGGCATGGGCGAGATCGGGATTACCGGAATGGCCGCCGCGATTGCGAATGCCGTTTACCACGCGACGGGAAAACGTGTTCGCGATTTGCCCATCACGCCGGATAAGTTGATTTGAGACAAAGAAGGGCGATTTCAAATTGCCCTCCTTCCGGCGCCATGAGCGAAATCGCAATTACCGTAAACGGTGCGAAGCGCGTCGTGAACGTGGATGACGATACGCCGCTCGTTTGGATTTTGCGCGACACGCTCGCCATGACCGGAACGAAATTCGGCTGCGGGGTCGGCGTGTGCGGTTCCTGCGCGGTCCTGGAAAACGGAACGGCGGTCCGCTCCTGTCAGATTCCCGCGAGTGAAGCGAAGGAACGCTCGTTCGTGACGATCGAGGGGCTTTCGCCCGACGCAACCCATCCGTGCCAACGCGCCTGGCTCGAGGAAGACGTGGCGCAATGCGGCTTCTGCCAGCCGGGAATGATCATTACCGCCTGCGGATTATTGCGGGACAGTCCCGATCCGACGGACGAAGCGATCGATGCGGCGATGTCGGACTCGGTCTGCCGCTGCGGAACTTACCCGCGCATGCGCAAAGCGATTCGGCGCGCGGCGGCGATACTGAAGGAGCAAAAATCGTGATCACTTCACGTCGCGCCTTTCTCAAGACCGCCGCGTTCGGTGGCGCCTCACTCGTGATCGGTTTCGATGGCTCCCGGCTGCTCTACGGCGCTGAAGCAAAACCAGGAACCCAGTTCCAACCAAACAACTGGATTCGCATCGATCCCGACGGCGGCGTCACATTGACGATTGGGAAATCGGAGATGGGTCAGGGAGTTCGGACTTCGCTCGCCATGATATTGGCCGAGGAATTGGAGGCCGATTGGTCGCGCATCAAGCTGGTGCAGGCGTCACCGAGCGCGGTCTTCAACGACCTAGGCACGGGTGGCAGCGACAGCATGAGAGATGGATGGAGAACATTGCGCAAAGCCGGAGCCGCTGCGCGGGAGATGCTCGCTACGGCTGCGGCGATACGATGGAAAGTCGATCGCGCCAGTTGCGCAGCCTCGAACAGCGCCATCGTTCATCCAGCAACGAATCGACGATTTGATTACGGCGCGTTGGTTACCGATGCGGCCAAGCTTCCGTTGCCGAAAGATCCGCCGCTCAAATCCGCGGCCGGCTTCAAGATCGTGGGCCGGCGCATGCCGCGCATCGACGGCCGCGACATCGTGAGTGGGAAAGCGCGCTACGGCATCGACGCAAGGATTCCGGGAATGTTGCACGCCTCCCTCGAACGCCCGCCGTGGGCGGGGGCGAAACCGAAACGAATGCAGGAAGCGAAAGCACGCGCCGTTCGAGGTGTTCGCATGATCGCCAAAACCTCGCGCGGAATTGCAGTCGTAGGCGACACAACATGGGCCGCGATCAAAGGCCGGACAGCTCTTGCCGTCGAGTGGGATGATCCGCCGGCCGACGCTTTCGATTCGGCGGCTCATGCGAAGCAGCTCGAAGCCGCCTCCCGCGAACAGGGCTTCGTCACGCGCAAGGAACAACCGCCGCCCGGCACTGGCGCTGTCGCTAAAACAATAGAAGCGACTTACTCCTACCCCTTCTATGCGCACGCGCCGGTCGAGACGATGAACTGCGTCGCGGATGTGCGCGCGGACCGCTGCACAATCTGGGTGGGGACGCAGGCGCCTAACAAGTTGCAGAAACAAGTCGCCGAGCTGCTCTACACGACACCCGAAAAGGTCGAAGTGAATCTCACCCTGATTGGCGGCGGATTCGGACGGCGGCTCGCCGTTGAATATGCCTTGGAAGCAGCGGAAATTTCGCGCGGGGCGAAGGCGCCGGTCCAACTCCTTTGGTCGCGGGCCGACGACATGAAGCACGGCCATTTCCAGGCCGCTTCGGTGCACTCCCTCGCGGGTGGCTTCGACGCGCAAGGCGCGCCGATCTCGTGGCGACACACCAAGGCCGGCTCATTTCACAACATCTCTCCGCTCGACCCGAAGGAGGTCCATGACGCCGCCTGGTATCAGGATTGGTCATGGGGCACTTACGACGTACCTTACGCATTCCCAGCCGTTCAGACCGCATACGTGACTGTCGATTTGCCGGTGAAACATGGGCCGTGGCGCGCGGTGTTCGCGCCCTCGAGCGTGTTTGCGCGGGAAGCATTCATTGATGAGATGGCGCAGGTGGGCGGCGCCGATCCGCTGGCATTTCGCCTCGATCTTCTGAAAGGCGCCGACATCGTCAAAGCGGGCACGACCACCATCGATCGCCGCCGTTTGCGCCGCGTGCTGGAAGTGGTGCGCGACAAATCCAGTTGGGGCCCGCCGCTCGCGCGGGGCCGCGGCCGTGGCGTGGCGTGCAACGCTTACTTCGGCCACACTTACATAGCCTACGTCGTCGATGTCGCGGTCGATCCCAATGGCAAGGTGCGCGTGGAGCGGGTCGTCGCCGCCGTCGATTGCGGAATCGTGGTGAACCCAATTGGCGTCGAACAACAGATCGAGGGGGGAATCATTTGGGGCATCTCCTCCGCGCTCGGTGGTGAAATCACCTTCCGCGGCGGCGCCGCGCAACAAAACACCTACGCCGATTTCGCCGTGGCCCGGATGCGCGACACACCTGCGGTCGAAGTGCATATTCTGCCGAGCGATACACCGGAACCGTTTGGAATGGGCGAGCCGCCCGTGCCGCCGATCGTGCCCGCCATTGTGAATGCAATTTTTGCCGCGACTGGAAAACGCATTCGCCATCTGCCCATTCGGGCCGAAGATTTGAAAGTGACGTGAGGCCTAACGAATGAAAGAAATCCGCGATATCCTGCGCGCGTTCGAACTCAATCGCGGTCAGCCGCTGGCGCTGGCCACTCTGGTTCGCGCGCAAGGTTCCAGTTATCGCCGGCCTGGCGCGCGGATGCTCGTCTGCCCCGACGGAGTGACAGTCGGATCGCTTAGCGGCGGATGTCTCGAAGAGGAAGTGGCCCAGCGCGCATTCGAAGTGATTCGCACTGGGGCACCGTCGTTGATGAGCTTCGACACGCGGCTGCGTTTCGGCTGCAACGGCAACATCGAGATTTTCGTGGAAGCCGCGCCCGAAAGTTTTTTCTCGGAGCTGGCGGAAAATTTCGTGGAGCGCCGGAGCTGTCGCGCGATGACTATTTTCTCAGGAGCGCCCGAGGAACTCGGCACGCGAACGCTTGGAATGGACGAAGAACCGCCCGCCGGCGTGTTCGTGCAGGAAATCAAGGCGCCGCTTCAACTATTGATTTTCGGCGACGGCCCCGACAGCAGACCGCTGCGTTCCTTCGCGGAAATTTTGGGCTGGAGCGTGCTCGAGCTCGAGCAAGCATCCGGCCTCCCAGCGCGCATGGACGCGCGCACCGCCGCGATCGTGAAATCGCACAACTACGGCCGCGATTTCGCCGCCCTGCGCCATTTGCTTCAGCTTGATTTGCGCTATGTCGGCCTGCTCGGTCCGCGCAAACGGCGCGACCAACTTCTGAACGCGCTTCTCGATGACGGCGTCTCGCTCGAGTCCGACCTTTTCGCGCCCGCCGGCTTCGACCTGGGCGCGGAAACGCCGGAAGAGATTGCGCTCTCCGTCATCTCTGAAATTCAAACCGTCTTCGCCGAGGCGAGCGGGGAATCGCTGCGCGATCGCAAGGTGCCGATCCACGGATGGAACCTCGTTCGACCGCCGCCGCCCGATCCAGTCGACGAATGCAAAACGTTGGCGCGATAATTCTTGCGGCCGGCGGATCGTCGCGGTTCGGACAGCCGAAGCAACTGTTGGCGTTTCGGGGAGAGAGTTTGGTTCGACGCGCCGTGCGCGCGGCGGCAGAAGCTGGTTGCGGGCGCATTGCCGTCGTGGCCGGAGAAGAGCGCGATCTTATTGAAACCGAATTGCGCGAGACGCCGGCGTTCGTGATTCACAATCCACAATGGGAGCGCGGACTCGGCACGTCCATTGGCGCCGGGTTACAACATTTGCTGAACGTACAGCCGAAGGTGGACGCCGTCGTCTTGCTCACGTGCGATCAACCTTTCGTCGAGGCGCGCACGATTTCCGCCTTGATGACCATGCGCGACGACTCGGACAAACCAATCGTCGCTTCCCGATACGCGAATGCGCTGGGCGTGCCGGCACTCTTCGATCGCTCCTGTTTCGCAGCGTTGTCCGCACTGCCCGATGACTCCGGCGCGAAAGCGCTCATCGAATCGCGCGGCGCCGCAGTGGCTGAAATTGCCTTCGAGCAAGGCGCGATCGATATCGACACCCCCGCCGATTTCGAGCGGCTCTAAGCAGGAGCGCTCAATTCACCGCTTGGTTCCAGCGCGTTCGCGAGCAGTTCATCCACGTTCTCGATCGGGACGAACTTGATCTTCTGTTTCGCTTCCTCCGGAATATCGACCAGATCTTTTTCGTTCAGCTTGGGAAACAACACCGTGGTGATCCCGGCGCGCATCGCGGCCAGACTTTTCTCCTTCAATCCGCCGATCGGCAAGACGAGCCCGCGCAAGGTGATCTCGCCTGTCATGGCCACATCGGGCCGCACCCGCCGGTTGCTGAAGAGCGACGCCAGCGCGGTAAACATCGCCACGCCGGCGGATGGTCCATCCTTCGGCACCGCGCCGGCGGGGACATGAACGTGAATGTCGTTCTCGCGAAAATCTTCCGTCTTCACGCCAATCGCGCCGTTACGGCTGCGCACCAGACTCAACGCGGCCTGAACCGATTCCTTCATGACGTCACCGATCTGGCCGGTCAGGGTGATGTTTCCTTTGCCCGGATATTTGGTCGCTTCGATGTACAAAATCTCACCGCCATACGGCGTGTAAGCGAGACCCGTGACAACCCCGGGCGCACCAGTCGTTAACGCCTTCTCCCGAACGTAGCGGGCCGGCCCCAGCATTTCCGCCACGAGCGCCGGCGTGACGGTGACATGGTCCGATAGCCCGCGTGCGACCCGCGCCGCCACGCCGCGACAAACCGCGCCGATCTGCCGTTCGAGTTCGCGCACGCCGGCTTCGTGGGTGTAATCGTTCACCACGAGACGGAGCGCTTCTTCGGTCCACTCGCACTGCTCCGGCTTGAGTCCGTTCTCTTCCAGTTGCCGGCGCACGAGGTATTTTCGCGCGATCTCCACTTTCTCGCGCTCGGTGTAACCCGGCAGCGAAATCACTTCCATGCGATCGAGGAGCGGGCCGGGAATGCCTTCGACGTAATTCGCCGTCGCGATAAAAATCACCTGCGACAGATCGAACGGCACATCGAGATAGCGATCGACGAAGGCGTTGTTCTGCCGCGGATCGAGCACTTCGAGCAACGCGCTCGCCGGGTCGCCGCGAAAATCCGTTCCGACCTTGTCGATCTCGTCGAGCATCATGACCGGATTGCGCGTTCCGGCGCGGCGCAATTCCTGGATGATGCGGCCCGGCATCGACCCGATGTAAGTGCGGCGATGCCCGCGGATCTCCGCTTCATCGCGAATTCCGCCGAGACTCATCCGGACAAACTTCCGTCCGAGGGCGTCGGCGATCGATTGGCCCAGGCTCGTTTTGCCGACCCCGGGCGGGCCGAGAAAACAAAGGATCGGGCCGTGGCCCTGCGGATTCAATTTGCGCACGGCGAGATATTCGATCAGCCGGCGTTTTACTTTTTCGAGATCGTAATGGTCGCGGTCGAGAATCTCCTGCGCCTTGTCGAGGTCGAGGTTGTCCTCGCTCATTTTCGACCAGGGCAACTCCGCAATGATCTCCACGTAGCTGACGATGACCGAATATTCCGGACTGGCCGGCGGAATGAATTCGAGCCGCTTCAACTCGCGGTCCGCCTGGGCCAGGACATCGGCGGGCGGCTTCGCTTCCTCGAGCCGGACACGGAGTTGTGCGATTTGCTCGTCCATGCCGCTGTCGCCTTCGCCGAGTTCACGCTGGATCGCTTTCAATTGCCCGCGGAGATACGCCTTCCGCTGCGCGTCGCCGAATTGCGATTGCACGTCCTTTTGCAGGCGCTGCTGAATTTGCGCGATCTCGAGCTGGGCGGAGATGCTCGTCTGCACCGCGCGCACGCGTTTGCGCACATCGAGTTCCTCGAGAAGCGCCTGCTTTTGCGCGACCGGGATGTCCAGGTTTGGCGCCAGAAAATCGGCCAATTGTCCGGGGTCATCGATACTCCGTACCACAGTCGCCGCCTGGTCCGGCGCGTCGGGGGTGAGATCGAGCAAGCGCGCCGCGCTGTCGCGCAAATTGTGGAACTCGGCCTGCCATTCGTTATCCGGCGGCGGGTAAATCGGTTCCGGCAAATCGATTTCCGCGCGGAGAAAAGGATTGGTCGCGACGATCTTGCGCAAAGCGAACCGGCGGATTCCCTGCACGATCATCAAGACGCGGTCGTCCGCCTGCCGAAGAAGTTTGAGCACGAGTGCGGCGGTTCCGACACGGTACAAATCGTCCGGGGTCGGATTCTCCTTCGTCTCGTCGCGCTGGGTGAGAAGCCCGATCACTTTTGTCCGCGACAACGTTTCATCCAGGAGCTTGATGGAAGCGGCCCGCGTCACGGTCAGCGGCAGGACGGTGCCGGGAAAAACGACGAATTCGCGGACGGGAAGAATCGAGAGCTCTTCGGGGATGCGTGGCATTTCTTCGGACGGTCCGCCTGACGCGGCGGCGGGTCGCGGCCCAGGCGGCGGGCTCTGCGATTGCAAAACCTTGATTTGCTCGGCACTCATTTTTTCAGGGGCAGATAAATCCAAAGCAATCCGTTTTCGTGTTCGGCATGCGCGCCTTCGCTATCCACTTCCGCGGGCAACTCGATCACTCGTTCGAAAGGGCCGAAATCGATTTCGAGCGCCAGCATCTGGACCGCTCGCCCTTCGCCATCCGCGGGCTCCGGTGTCTCGCGCGTTCCGCTCAGCACGACCCGCTGTGGCTCAACCGTGAGATCGATCGATGTCTTGTCGACGCCGGCGAGATCGACACAAATCTTGATCGCCGTCTCGCACCGGAACGCGTTGATCGCCGGCTGCCATTTGTGCGCCGCCGCCCGCCACAACTGCACGCGCGCCACCTGATACGTCACGTCGCCGAGCGTGCCGTGCAGCCAGCGCAGTTTGATATTTCGGATCGGATCCATGTGTTCCAGCAATCAAGATAACCTATCTCCCGTTCTTTTCTTGGCACGCGGTAAACAGACAAAGGCGGGCGATTTCGAACGCCTACCGATTTTCTGATTCCGCTGAGGGCAACGCCTCAATCCGAACGTGATCACTTTTAGGCTTTGCAAGCGCGCCCCACGGCAATAGTCTGTTCGTGGCGCCCCAGAATTCGCTTTGACGAAGGCCCCAAGGACCCGCAAACGTTTTCCGGGCGCGGAAACCGTCTCACTAACAATCCACAAAAGGAGAAATTATGGCTACCACACCCATCCAGAATGCGCTCACTGCGATCATTCCAATCAAGGCTCAATTCGTCGATCAGTTGCGCGCGCAACTGGCAAGCAACCCAATCAATCCCTCCGGCCTCGACGCGGTGGGAACCGTGCATTTCGCCCGCATCTTTGTTTTTGCGGCCAACAATGCCTCCGGTGTCCCCTCGAATCTCGCCGCGGTGATTACCACCTACGACTTCGCGTTCGCCCCCTACATCCAGGCTTTCGTCAACCAGCCCGCGGTCGCCGCGTTCTTCGACAGTTTTTTGATGATGGTCGACGATCCCACCGCCGCCGGCTTGGTGCCCGTGACCAAAAATGCAGCTGGGTTCGCGGCGTTCGTGCAAAAGTACGACAACACGAATCCGGCCAACTCGTGGGGCCAGTGGTACAGCGCCTATCCGGGTCTGAGCGTGCAGAACATTCTGCATCCGACCCCGAAAAAAGCGCCTAAGCGCGCCGCGGGCCACTAGCCGTTCCGCAGTGCAGGAGGCGCCATGTCTCAACCCTTAGCTACGACGATAGCCGACCCGCTCAAGGTTCATCCGGAGGATTTCCCGGACATTCAAGGGTTTATTTTGCACGGGTATAACATGCCCAAGAGCCGTCACTTCGTCCTCACTCTCGGCCAAGTCGAGGCCGCGTTGGATTTTCTCAGTGCGCTGACTTCGGGTTCGGGCGCGCTCTCCATCACCAGCGCGGAACGATGGCCCCGGGGCGTGAAACCGGTGTATGCGCTCAATATCGGACTGACCGCGCGGGGGCTGGAAGCGCTCAAGCTCCCCGCGAGTCTGACGATCAATCAGGGCAACTTCAGCTCGTTCCTCGCCGGCGCGGTCGCGGCGGCTCACACCGTGGGCGACATCGGACCTAACGACCCAGCTAACTGGGTGCCCAAGCTCAATACCGCGAATGCGGACCGGGCCCACCTGCTTCTGTCGTTGTACACCAATACCGCCGAAGACCGCGACACCTACGCCACGCAACTCCGGGAAATGTTTGCCAAGGTCATCCCCCCGGCGGGGGCGCCTGGCAGCGACGTCCTGGAGTGGGATGTCGATCCCTACGTTTTCACGGACCCGGTCAGCGGAGAGAGCTTTCGCAAAATTCATTTCGGTTACACCGACGGAATTTCCAACCCAATCATCGACGAGGTAGGTCTGGCGCCGCCGCGACCCAACAAGCTTCCGTATGTTGCGGCCTGGCAATTTCTCACCCGCGACGGTCCGATGACCACCTACAACCTGCCGACGCCTTTGGAGTTTGGACAAAACGGGACCTTCAGCGCGTTTCGCATTCTCGAGCAAGACGTGGCGGCGTTTGACGCTTTTCTCAGTGCCGACGGCCGTGACGAGGCGGCGCAGGAGTTTCTGGCCAGCAAGCTGTGCGGAAGGTGGCGCAATGCGAATCCGGTTGTCCGGCGGCCCCACGCGCCGGGCCACAGGCTGCCCGACAACGAACTGACCGATTTTGCTTATGGCACCGACACGGTCGGGGAGCCCTGCCCTTATTCCGCGCATACCAGGCGGACGAATCCGCGGGGAGGCCCGTTGGTCTCAGTGGGCGATCAAGTGGACAACAGAATTATGCGCAGAGCCGATGCGTATGGGCCGCACTACGATGGCACGGACGATGGCCAACCGCGCGGGCTGGCTGGCCACTTCATGTGTGCAATGCTATCCAATCAGTTCGAGTTCATCATGTCCCAGTGGGTCAACAGCGGGACATTCCCGGGACTCGCGGCCCAGGCCGGGATTGATCCTTTACTAGGAAACGTTCCGGGCGGGAGCAGCTTCACTTACTGGGAGTCGGGCAGTCCGGTTACCGTGGGCGGCTTTTCCCGCTTCGTGACTACGAAAGGCGGTTTGTACTGCTTTATTCCGAGCATCACCGCGATCAAGTGGATGGCGCAAAATGGCGGTGTATCCAATCCGTGGACCGTGCCGCCGGCTTAGACGCGGCTGTTGTTGCACAACGATTTTCGAGCGACTAACGAGTTGAAGTGGCTGGAGCGCTGGCGGAAACGATTTTGAATTTCCAGTTTTCGATCGGCGTGCCTGAAGT
>Ga0209118_1000917_pt1 | contig 14692 bp, 13 predicted proteins | sample BlaSpr_A8_Ref_M1_FD_187988 | JGI IMG/M metagenome (GOLD analysis project Ga0209118, IMG submission 187988) | Forest soil microbial communities from Thunder Bay, Ontario, Canada - Black Spruce, Ontario site 2_A8_Ref_M1 (SPAdes) (version 2) | ecosystem: Environmental > Terrestrial > Soil > Boreal...
GTCAATCTGAAGCGCGCCGACTTTCACGGCGAATGGAACTACGCCATTCGACCCAAGCGTCAGAAAAAGTAGTCAGTTTATTATGGCGCGACTCCTTAGCATGGAAAAAATCGCAGCCGACGAACGTTTCTGATTCAGCCGCATATTGCGATATGCCTATGAGAGTCATGGGGGTGACATCGGCCACCATCTCATGATCGGTATCTGAGAAGGCGTCGTTCTTAGAGACGGATCTGGTCACCGAATTCCGCGCGATGCTGTTTTGGGAAAGACGGGCTTGATGAGCTGATCAGGGGCGGATAGAGGCTTCTCTCGAAGGTTAAGGCGCCCAGCGGCGAGCAAGGCCCTAGCGCGGGCCTGCGAGGGTAGATCTGTTCGGCTACCTTGGCGCTTCTCGAAGTTGTGCGTCAGTTGACTGCAAATAGACTGCGCGGTCAGCGGATCCCGTCAGGCGCCCTGGATCGCGGCAAACGGGTTCTCGACGACCAGGTCTCCGAACCGGCGGCCGGGTTGCAGGTCTTCGCTGAAGATCCGCTTGCAATTCCCCTCGAGGGCGGCCTGCACGATGAGGGCGTCCCAGAACGAGAGGGTGGCGCTTTGGTGAAGATGGACCGCTCGCAGGACGGTGCCGCCGTCGACTGTCACCAGAGGGAAGGACGAGAGATTGGTGACGGCGGCGAGCGCAGCCTCTGGCGCCAGAGGTCTGGCGAGCTTCCGGGTCACCGTGACGTAGAACTCCTGGAGTACCTGGGGACTCAGAACGATCAGCCCGGCCCTAGACTGCGCCGCGAAGACCTCCCGCGCCTGGCTCTGATGGCTGGGCGAGTCCTCGTCGAAGAGGTAGACCAGGACGTTCGTGTCGAGAAAGACCCTAGCGACGCTCATGCAGTTCGTCCCTGGTCCAGCGGCGGTCTCCCCGGCCGCTGCTGGCCTGGGAAGAGAGGCGGAGGATCGCCGCGGTCGCCTGGTGCCAGGTGGCACCGGCGGCGGCGAAGGCGTCGAGATAGTCGCGCAGCAGAGCATTGACCGAGGTGTCCTGCTCCAGGGCCCGCAACCGCGCTCGGCGCAGAATCTCGTCGTCGATTGTGATCGTCAGGTTGGCCATGAGCTCTCTCCGAAGAACGACGTCGTGTAAACCTGGATCAGTGTAGCACGGGTTTCGCCAAGCGAGGGGGTTGCTCTGACACCAATCATCCCTTGCCTCGCTAGATCCGACCCTGGACAGAAGAATCTGGCAATGCTATTGTCGGATAGTAGCTCTAGACTGAAAGGAGAGAGGTCCTATGAAGCTTCGATTGGCGGCTGCAGCTGTCTTGACGCTGGCGTTCGCGACGCCGGCGCCCAGCCTGTCTCAGGCGGCGGCTCCTCCTCCCCGCAAGCTGCCCGTCCTGGCCTACAACCGGATCGGCGGGTTCCCTCCTGTCCCCGCGGTCGCGGAGTTGCTGGTCTACAGCACGGGCGAGGCGATCTTGACCAGGTTCCCGGCCAGCTTCGGCTATTGCGAGGCCAGTGCCTCAGCTGGCCAGGTCTCCAAGCTCCAGGCGGAGCTGGCCGCCGCCGGAGCCTTCTACCTGGACGACGACCTCGTGAGCCCGCTCGGCGACGTGCAGGACATCACGTTGACCTTCTTCGTTGCCACCGGCGGCAAGGGGAGGGCTCGCAGCAACACCTTCACCTTCACCTCCGCCGCGCAGGGACCCTACCCCCTGGTCGAGAAGGCCGTCGAAGGCTTCATCGCCGCGGTGTTCCCGCACTGCTGAACGGCGACCCGGCTGCCGGTCGCTGCCCAGAACCGCGGGCTACGCTGCTGTCGTCGTGCAGTGCGGGATATGGCAGGAGACGCAGCCCGAGCCGATCGAGCAGTCCTCGCCGGAGGCGCCTCTCGCGTTCTGCAACCCGCCCTCGAGCATCTGGATCGATTCGCGGCGTAGGGTCAGCTTCGCTCGGACCTTGACTTCCTTCTTCATGGCCTGCCCGTCCTTTCGCTTGTCGAGAGTTCACCGTCGCGCCAGGAGCGGCGCGCCAGCCGATCGGTTGCTGTAAGCGAGGTGCGCGCCGCGGTCGCGGACGGGACCGGGCGGGATTGCCCGGGAGCAGGCTCACTTCCAGGCGGCCAGCGCTTCGCGCGCCGCGGTACCGAGGTCCTCGAGCGCCTGCTCGACGCGGTCGCGGTGGGTGCGGAAAGAGAGGACGCAGATGCGCAGGGCGAAGCTGTCGCCGAGCATGGTGCCGGTCAGGTAGACGCGCCGGCGGGCATTGACGCGGGCCAGCCAGTCGCGATTGAGGCGATTGAGGCGCTCGGCGGGGCCCGCCGGCGCCAGGCGGAAGGCCAGCAGCGACAGCTCGGGCTCGGCCACGATCTCGACCTCCGGCATGGCGCGCAGCTCGCCGGCGGCCCACCGCGCCAGGTCGAGCTTCTCGTCCAGCGCCTGGCGGAAGGGCGCCGCGCCGAGCAGCTTGAGCGGCAGCCAGACGCTCAGGCCGCGAAACGGGCGCGACAGCTCGGGAGAGATCTCGCAGAAGTCGATCAGGTCGTTATCGTCCGACAGCGGCGGCATGTATTCGGCGGCGACGCTGTGGGCGCGGCGCAGCGCCGGGCCGTCGCGCACCAGGAGAGCGCCGGTGCCATACGGCAGGAACAGGCTCTTGTGCGGATCGAGCACGATCGAATCGGCGCGCTCGATGCCGGCGAGGGCGCGCCGCCCGCGCTCGGTGAGCAGGAAGAACCCGCCATAGGCGGCGTCGACGTGCAGCCAGAGCCCGTGACGCGCGCAGAGGTCGGCAAGCGGGCCGAGCGGATCGATGGCGCCGGTGTTGGTGCTGCCGGCGTTGGCGACCACCAGGAAGGGCAGCCGGCCGGCGCGGCGGTCCGCCGCGATGCGCTCCTCGAGCAGGTCCAGGCGCAGCCGGAATGCCGCATCGCTGGGGATCGAGCGCACGCTCGCCGGCGGGAAGCCGGCGAGCAGCGCCGCCTTCTGCACCGAGTGATGCGCCTGGTCCGAGGCGTAGAGGGTGCCGGCCAGGAAGTCTTCCGGCAGGCGCTCGCGCCGGGCGGTGACCAGCGCGGTGAAGTTGGCCAGGGAGCCGCCGCTGGTGAGCTGACCGCGCGCCGCCCGCGGATAGCCGGCCAGCTCGGCGAACCAGGCGACGACGTTGGCTTCCAGCTGGGCGAGCGCCGGTGCGGCGGCGAACACGCCGACGTAGCGGTTGACCGCATCGGCGATGAGGCTGGCAACCGCGGAGTGCGGCAGCCCGCCTCCCGGGATGTAGGCGAGGTAGCCCGGCCCGGCGGTGTTGAACGACTTCGGCACGGCGCGCTCGAACAGCAGCTCCAGCACCTCGCCCAGCGGCGACGGCAGCTCGGGCAGCGGCTCGACCAGGGAACGGGCTAGCGCGGCACCCCCCTCGGTGTCGGCGGCGGGCTGGCGCGGCAGCGAATCGAGGTGTGGCGCGATGCGGTCCATCGCCGCATCCACCAGGTGGCGCAACGCGGCGCCCGAGAGCTCGAGCGGGCTCGCCGCCGCCGGTGGCGGCGTTTTTTCCGCGGCGCCGGGAATGGCCGTCTTCGTCTCCTTGCTCGGCTGGCGCTCGTTCATGGCAGACGGTCGTCGGCGGGCAAGCCTACCAGCAGTCGGAGAGGCCCGGAGTGGCCGGCGCGCCGAACCCGTTCCGCGACGATGGCACGTGTCTTGCGGCGGCACGGGATGGAACCGTGGAGCTGGAGAGGGGTTCCCGGAGCGGGTGAGGAAGGGGGACCGAGGGGGTGGAGGGGGAGATCCGGTGGGGGCGAGATCCGGCGGGGGAGAGCCAATCCATGATCTGAGCAGGCCTCGATCGTCCCGGTGTCCGTGCATCGGGAACGCCGCGGGCGCAGGAGGCCGGAAAGCAAGGGTGGTCGTCATGATGGAAGAGACAGAGTACAGCGGTGCGCCGGGCGTGACCCTCCGTGAGCAGGTCGAGGACCTCAGAGAGCAGGCTCGCGAGGACACGATGCGCCTGGCGGCCGACGTTCGCGCCCAGGTGGAAGCGCTGGTGCGCCACCGTCAGGACCTGCTGGCCGATCGCCTGGGCAGCATCGCGGCGGCGTTGCGCGACGCCGGGCGGCGGTTGCTGCACGAGGCGGCTCGTCCGGAGGGGACGGTTGCCGCGAGCGCCGGCGCCACCGAGATGCCACCGCTGGCAGGACCGGCGCCGGCCCGGATGGACGCCGCCACCAGGGGTATCTGCGAGCTCACGGAACGCGCGGCGCAGCAGGTGGACCGGGCATCGCACTACCTGCGGCGGAACGAGCTCCGGGACCTGGTGCGGGACCTCGAAGCGCTGGCGCGCCAGCGTCCGCTGGTGCTGGTCGGCGGCAGCTTCGCGACCGGTCTGCTGCTGGCCCGTTTCTTCAAGAGCTCGAGCGAGCGCGCGGAGTGGTCGGATGCGGACCTGCCGTCGACGCCTTCTTTCGAGAGCGGCGACCTGGATGACGACGGCCGGCTCTCCGAGGCGATGGCCGAGAGGTGGTGATGGCCGCGACCGCCAGGGAGGAGCGCTCGATCGGCCAGCTGCGTCAGCTGGTCGAAGACGGCTGGGGGATGGTCCGCGACAAGACGGTCGCCGGCGCCAACCGCCTCAAGGAGATCGTCCGCGAGCATCCGCTGCCCACCCTGACCGTCGGCCTGGGGCTTGGCTGGCTGGCGATCGAGGGCGCCCGTGGCGGTCCGCGGCTGCGGCTGCCCGAGAAGTGGCGCCGCGCCGGCCGGAGCGCCCCGACCGGACCTCCCGCGGGTCCGCGCCGCCGCGGCCTCGCCGGGGCGATCGAGGAGCTGCCTCTCGCGGTGGGTGTGGCCGCGCTGGCGATCGGTCTGCTGGCCGGCGTCGCGCTGCCCGCCACCCGGCGCGAGGACGAGCTGCTCGGCGATAGCCGCGACGATCTCTTGGATACCGCCCGCGAGGCGGGCAGGGACGCGCTCGAGAAGGGCAAAGAGGTGGCGCTCAGCGCCGTCGAGCGCGTCAAGGAGAGCGTGCGCGAGCAGGAGCTGGCGCCCGAGCAGCTGGTGGAGAAGGCGCGTCACGTCGCGCGCGACGCGGCGGAGACTCTTCGCGATGCCGAGCGCGAGGTCGTGCACGGCCTGGGCGGCGGCACGCCGGCGACGCCTTCGCCGGAACCGCCGCTGGGGCTCGGTACGCCGCCGGGCCTCGGTACGGCGCCGAGCGTCGGGACGCCGTCGGGACCCGGAACGCTGCCGGGACCGGGAACGCCGCTGCGCCTCTGAGCCCGCAGGGCGCCGAGGAACCCCGTTGCCGGCGACGTACGGTCAGTCGTCGATCAGGTTCTCGAACCGCGCCTTGTTGGTGGCCTTGAAGTAGGCCTCGCGTGGCGTCACCTGCTTGGCCTCGACCTTCGCCGCCAGGGCGTCGTCGAGCATCACCATCCCGAGGGAGCGGCCGCCCTGCATGATGGTCTGGATCATCGGCGTGTTGCCCTCGCGGATGACGTTGGGCAGGGCGGAGGTCTTGAGCAAGACCTCGGCCACCGCGCAGCGGCCGCGGCCATCGGCGGTGCGCAGCAACAGCTGCGACACCACCGCGGCGAGCGAGTCGGAGAGCGTGGTGCGGATCTGCGCCTGCTCCTCGGCCGGAAAAGCGTCGATGAGACGGTCGATAGTGTTGGCGGCGCCATTGGTGTGCAGGGTGCCGAAGACCAGCGCGCCCATCTCGGCGGCGGTCAGGGCGAGGGCGATGGTGTCGAGGTCGCGCATCTCGCCTACCAGGATGACGTCGGCGTCCTGGCGGATGGCGGCGCGCAGCGCGGCGCTGAAGCTGTCCGTGTCGGTGCCCACTTCGCGTTGCGACAAGCGGCTCCGTTTGTTGCGGTGGACGAACTCGACCGGGTCCTCGATGGTCACGATGTGCTTGCAGTAGGTGGAATTGATGCGGTCGATGATCGCGGCCAGGGTGGTCGACTTGCCGCAGCCGGTCGGGCCGGTGACGAGGATCAGCCCTGATCGGACGTCGGCCAGCCCGGCGATGGATCTCGGCAGGTCGAGATCCTCGAGGGAAGTGATCACCTCGGGGATGAGCCGGAAGACCCCGCTGGCGCCGTTGAGCTGGTAGAGGTAGTTGACGCGGAAGCGCCCCAAGCCTTCGATGCCATAGGCGAAATCGAGGTCGTGGCTGCGCTGGAACTCCTGCCAGTGGCTCTCGGAGGCCACCTCGCGCAGCAGCTCCGCCACCCGCGACTCGTCGAGCACCGGCCAGTCGGGCACCGGCTCGAGCCCGCCGTGGCGGCGGATGCGCGGCTCGAGCCCCGACGTCAGGTGCAGGTCCGAACCGCCGTGATCCTTGACGTGTTGCAGGAGCTCTCGCATGCCGGCCATGGCGTCTCCTCTGCCTCAGGCGGCTCCGGGGATTCTCGCGGGGTCGTCGGCGTGCAGCAGCGCCTCCTCGCGGGTCACCACGCCGCTCCTCACCAGCTCGGCGATCGAGGCATCGAGCTGGACCATGCCGTGCGCGGCGCCGGTCTGCAGGATGGAGCGGATCTGAAAGGTCTTGTTGTCGCGGATCAGGTTGGCCGCCGCCTTGGTGACGATCAGCACCTCGAGGGCCGGCACCCGGCCGCTGCCGTCGGCGCGCGCCAGCAGGCGCTGCGACACCACCGCGCGCAGCGACTCGGAGATCATGGTGCGCATCTGGCCCTGCTGGCTGGGCGGGAAGACGCCGAGCATGCGGTTGATGGTGCGCACGGCGTTGTTGGTATGAAGAGTGCCGAAGACGAGGTGGCCGGTCTCGGCGGCGCTGATCGCCAGCGCGACGGTCTCGAGGTCGCGCAGCTCGCCGATGGCGACGATGTCGGGGTCCTCGCGCAGGGCGGCGCGCAGGGCGCGGGCGAAGGAGGCGGTGTGTGGGCCCACCTGCCGCTGATTGACGATCCCGCGGCGGGAGGGGTGGATGTACTCGATGGGGTCCTCGACGGTGACGATGTGTTCGGTGCGCGTGTGATTGATGATGTTGATCAAGGCCGCCATGGTCGCCGACTTGCCGCAGCCGCTGGGACCGGTGATCAGGACCATGCCCTGGTGGTAGTCGGCGAGGCGCGCCAGCGACTCGGGCAGGCCGAGCGAGAGCAGGGTCGGCGGCTGCGACGGGATGCTGCGGAACACCGCGTCGAGACCGCGCTGCTGGCGGTAGGCGTTGGCGCGGAAGCGCGCGCGCCCGGGCAGCGTGTAGGCGAAATCGATCTGGCCGTGGCGGGCCAGGGCGGCGCGCTGGTCGTCGTCGAGCACCTCCTCGATCATGCGCGCCGCCACCGCCGGCGCCAGCGGTTGCGGATCGAGGTCCTGGAGCCTGCCGACCAGGCGCAGGCCGATTGGCGCGCCGCTGTGAACGTGGATGTCGCTGGCGCCGCGCTCGACCGCCAGCGCCAGCAGCGCGTCGAGCTGCCTCTGGCCGGCGGCCCCGCCCAACCATGGCGTCGCGGTCACCGCGACCGCCGGCCAGCCGGAGAGCGCCGGCGCGGCGACCGGCCGGGCGGCGCCGGGCACCGCCACCGTGTCGTCGGGTCCCGCCGTTGCCGGCGCCGCGGCGACCGTGGCGGCGAGGGGCGCCGGCGGTGACTTCGGGGCGGCGGCGTCGGGCGCTGATGGTTCTACGGGACCGGCTTGCACCGCCGACGGTTGCGCCGCGGCGGCAAGGGCTGCCGATGCTTCTGACGCGGCGGCTTGCGCCGCCCGCCTCTTCTCCAGGTAATCGTGCTGCACCACGAGCAGCTGATCGACCTGGTGTTGGGTCAGGTAGCCCATCTCGACCAGGATCTCGGGCAGCTGGCGGCGCCCACCGGCCAGGGCATGCAGCCCATGCACCTCCTCGAGCTGGCCGGCGGTGATCAGCTTGTAGTGCAGCGCCAGGCGCCCGAACAGCAGCTCCTCTTGCCCGGAGGCCATGGCGCGACTCTACATCACGGGCCGCGGCGGCGGAGTCTTGCGTCGCGCCTCCGGGGATTGACGGTTGGCGTCCAGGCGGCCGGTGTGTGTGTCTGTGTCAGAGTAGGCGCCGAGGCCGGCGCACTGCGTAGATGCAGTACGGAGAAGGAGGAACAGACGCGATGGAAACTCTGTGGCAAGACCTGCGCTTCGGCGTCCGCTCGCTCGTGCGCAACCCGCTCCCGACCGGCCTGGCGCTGATCATCCTGACGCTCGGCATCGGCGCCAACACCGCCATCTTCAGCGTCATCAGCGGTGTCTTGCTCGAGCCGCTGCCTTACCCGCAACCGGAGCGGCTCATCCTGGCGATCGACAGCGCGCCGCGCCGCGGCTTCCCGCGTTTCGCCTCCTCGCCGCTCAACTTCCGCGACTGGCGCGAGCAGAACCGCTCCTTTGCCACCCTCGACGCCTTCAATGCCGACCATTTCAACCTCACCGGGGCGGCGCGGCCGGTGGCGGTGCGCGGCGGCGCCGTCAGCGGCGGCTTCTTTCGCACCCTGGGCATCGAGCCGCTCCACGGCCGCTTCTTTCGCGCCGAGGACGACCGGCCGGGCGCGGAGCCGGTGGCGGTGGTCTCCTACGACCTCTGGCACTCGGCCTTCGGCGCGGATCGGGGCCTCGTCGGCCGGCGCATTCAGGTCGACGGCCGCAACACCACGGTGATCGGGATCGCGCCGCCGGGTCTGTCGTTCCCGCGCGCCGCCGCCATCTGGCTGCCGCTCGCCCTCGACTACGCCAGGGAGAGCCGCGGCGGCCACTACCTGACGGTGCTGGGCCGGCTGCGGCCGGGGGTAAGCCTGCCGCAGGCGCAGGCCGACATGTCGGCGATCGCCGCGCGTCTCGAGCGCTTGTACCCGAACACCAACACCGCCTGGGGCATCACCCTCGAGCCGCTCCGCGACCGCATGGTCGCCGACATCAAGCCCGCCCTGATCCTGCTCGAGAGGGCAGTCTGGGTGGTGTTGCTCATCGCCTGCGCCAACGTCGCCAACCTGCTGCTGGCGCGGATGAGCTCCCGCGGCCGCGAGCTCGCGGTGCGCGCCGCGCTCGGCGCCGGGCGCCGCCGGCTGGTCCGGCAGGTGGTGGCCGAGAGCGTGGTGCTGTTCGCGGCCGGCGGCGGGCTCGGCCTCGGCTTCGCCTTCTTGAGCACCCGGGCACTGCTGGCGGTCGCTCCCGACGCCATCCCGCGCGCGGAGTCCGTCGGCCTGGACGGGCGCGTGCTGCTCTACACCCTGGCCGTGTCCCTGGCAGCCGGCCTGACGGTCGGCCTCGCGACCGCGCTGTCGGCGGTGGGCGGCCGGCGCCTCCACGCCTCGCTCAAGGAGGGCGGTCGCGCGGTGGCCGGCGGCCGGCGCAGCCGCCTGCTGCGCGGCAGCCTGGTGATGAGCGAGGTGGCATTGGCCCTGGCACTGCTGATCGCCGCCGGGCTGCTGCTGCGCAGCTTCGCGCGCCTGCAGTCCGTGCGTCCCGGCTTCGAGCCACGCGGCGTGATGACCGCGATGCTCTCGCTGCCCGACGTCAAGTACCCGGACGAGGCGCGGCAGGCGCAGTTCTTCGACCAGTTGCTACTGCGGGTGAGCGCCCTCCCGGGGGTCGAGCACGCTGCCACCGTCTATCCGCTGCCGCTGTCGGGCGCGCGCTACGGGCTGTCGTTCGTCGTTGCCGGGCGTCCCCAACCGCCGCCCACCGAGGTGCCGCGCGCCGAGATCGCGGCGATCAGCTCCGAGTACTTCCGCGCCATGGGCATCCCGCTGCACTCGGGACGCGCCTTTACCAACCAGGACCGGATCGGCAGCCAGCCCGTCCTGATCGTCAACGGCACCATGGCGCGCAAGCTCTGGCCGGGCGAGAGTCCGCTCGGCAAGCGCATCACGTTCGACACGCCGACCGACCCCAAGGCCAGGTGGCTGACGGTGGTGGGAATGGTAGGCGAGGTGCGCGCCGCGGCGCTGGGCAAGGAGCCCGAGTCCCAGGCCTACTGGCCGCAACAGCAGCGCCCCTTTAGCGAGGTGGCCTTGGTGCTGCGCACCTCGCAGCCACCCGCCACCCTGGTGCCACCGGTCAGGCAAGTGGTGCAGTCGCTCGACCGCGACCTGCCGCTCGACCGGGTGCAAACGCTCGAGGCCGTGGTGGCCGCGTCGCTCAGCCAGAACCGCGTCAAGACCCTGCTGATCGGCATCTTCGGCGCGCTCGCCCTGCTGCTGGCCGCGGTCGGCATCTACGGGCTGGTCAGCTACACGGTGGCGCAACGCACCCACGAGATCGGCATCCGGGTGGCGCTCGGCGCCGGCCGCCGCGAGGTGCTGGGCATGGTGATCGCCCAGGGCATGGGCCTGGTGGCGGGCGGCCTCGCCGTTGGCCTCGCCCTCGCCTGGGCGGCCACCCGCCTGATGGCCGACCAGCTCTACGAGGTCAGCGCCACCGATCCGCTGACCTTTGCCGGCGTGCCGCTGCTGCTGGCGGCGGTGGCCCTGGCCGCCAACTGGCTGCCGGCCCATCGCGCCACCCAGATCGATCCGCTCGAAGCGTTGCGCGCCGAGTAGCCCGTAGCCCGCATCGCGCGGGCCTGGGGCGGAGCAGGCTCGCCACAGCCTGGCGGCGCTTCGCACGGCAGGACCCTCGAGCCTGTCCCGGCGCTGTCCCGGTGGCAGGCGCGCGGCGCACCAGTGCTACCGTAGGAGTCAGAGATCCGAGCCTGGTCCGCGCGAGCCAGCCGCGTCGCGTCCGCGCGGGTCGTGGACGCAGGCCAACCCCTGGGAGATCGAGCATATGGCTGAGCCGCACCCGCAGGTCGAGGCGTCGCGCGAAGTGAGGCTGAGGAGCGCCGGCGGGGCGCTCGCCCTGATGCTGGCGCTGTTCGGCCTGACGCTGCTGGCGGTGGTGTGGCTGCACCTGCCGCCCGCGCCGAAGCCCACCGGCGCGCCGGCGGGCGAGTTCTCCGCCGGACGGGCGCGCGAGGTGCTGCGCCGGCTGGTCGGCGACGGCCGCCCGCACCCGGTGGGCAGCGCGGCCGACGAGCGCGTGCGCCAAGCGATCGTCGCGACTCTCGCCAGCCTCGGCTACCAGCCGCGCATCGAGGAGGGCTTCGCCTGCCATTGGGGGGGCGCCTGCGGCCGGGTGCGCAACGTGGTGGCTCGGTTCGACGGCAGCGAGCCCGGCGCGGCGGTGGCACTGGTCGCCCATTACGACTCGGTCGATGCCGGTCCGGGCGCCTCCGACGACCTCGCCGGCGTGGCGGCCATCCTCGAGATTGCCCGCGCTCTCAAGGCCGGGTCGCAGCTCCGTCATCCGGTGGTGCTGCTGCTCGACGAAGGCGAGGAGGCGGGGTTGCTCGGCGCGGCGGCGTTCGAGGAGTCGAGCCCGGAAGCGAGCGAGGTCAAGGCGGTGGTCAACCTCGAGGCGCGCGGCACCAGCGGGCCGAGCTACATGTTCGAGACCAGCGGCGACAACGGCTGGCTGATCTCCGCCTGGGCGCCGCGGGTGCCGCGGCCCGTCACCACCTCGCTCGCCGCGGCCATCTATGCCCAGCTGCCCAACGACACGGACCTGACCGTCTTCAGGCACCACCACGTGCCGGGTCTCAACTTCGCCTTCATTGGCGACGCCACCCGCTACCACACCGCCGCCGACAACTTCGCCAATGCTTCGCCGGCCAGCCTGCAGCACCAGGGAGACGGCGCGCTGGCCGCCGTCACCGGCCTGGCGAGCTCCGCCGACCTGGCGGCGCCGCCGCGGGGCAATCTGGTGTTCTTCGACCTGCTTGGCCTCGGGATCGTGCGCTGGCCCATCGCCTGGACGCTCGTGCTCGCGGTGGCGGCGCTGCTGCTGGTGCTGGGGGTGACGGCGATCTCCCTGGCGCGCCGCACCCTCGGCGGCGGCGAGCTGGTGCTCGGCTTGCTGGCGGTGCCGGCGATGCTGCTGGCGACGGCGCTGCTGGCGTTCATCCTGTCGTGGGCCCTGCGCGCCGCGGGTGCGCTGGCGGTGCAGTGGCTGGCGCATCCGCTGCCGGCGCTGGCGGCCTTCTGGTTGCTGCCGCTGGCGGTGGTGGCGGCCTTCGCCGCGATGCTGGGGGTGGGGCGCCGCTCGGCAGCGTTGGGGATGTGGGCGGGGATCTGGCTCGTCTGGGCGGCGCTGGCCGTGGCGGTCGCGGTCCTGGCGCCGGCCATGAGCTACATCTTCGTGGTCCCGGCGCTGGCGGCGGGGATCTGCGGCGTCCTGGGGCGGATCTGGCGCGGGAGCGGGCCGGCGGCGCCGGTGCCTCGCGTGACGCCGGTCGCGCCCTTGATCCCAGGGCATCTGGTCGCCGCGGCGATCATTCCGGGCGTGGTCGCCGCGGTGCTCTGGTGGGGCGTGCTGCCGCCCGTCTACGAGGGCCTGGGAGTGCCGGCGCTGACGATCATCGCGGTGCTGCTCTCCATCCTGTACGCCACTCTGGCGCCGCTGGTCGGCGCTGGCGGAGGCCTCGGTCGCCGCCTGTGGGCGGTAGCGCTGGTGCTGACCGTGCTGGCGGTGCTGGCGGCGCTGGTGCAGCCGCGCTTCTCGCGCCGGTCGCCGCAGCCGCTCACCTACACCTTCCATCAGGACGGCGACTCCGGGACGGCGCGCTGGGTGGTGCGCGCGTTGCCGCCGCTGCCGGCCGCCGTGCTGCGGGCTGCCGAGTTCGGCAAGCCGGGGCCGCCGTTCCCCTGGTCGTCGCCGGGCACTTCGGCGCGCAGCGCCCCGGCGCCGCCGCTCGCCGCCGCCGCGGCGCCGCCGCCCGAGCTGCAAGTGCTCGAGAACGCCGTCGCCGGCGGCAAGCGGCACCTGCGGCTGCGCCTCATGTCGCGGCGTGGCGCTTTGATCGGCTCGGTATGGATACCCGCCCAGGCGAACCCCGAGTCGGTGACGATCGAGGGCCACCCGGTGCCGGCGACGGGATGGCGCGGCGGCAAGCCCCACTGGGGGCCGTCCGACTGGCGGGCCTATAGTGATGTCACGCTGCCGGCCGCTGGCTGCGAGATGGACATCGTCTTGGGCGATGCCGAGCCCCTCGAGCTGTATGCGGGCGACTTCACCCCCGGCCTGCCCCCCGCCGGCGCCGCCCTGCTGGCGGCGCGGCCGCCGGCCGCGGTGCCGCAGCAGCAGGGAGACACGACGCTGGTGAGCCGGAAAATGAAGCTCTAGCCCGCATAACAAAATCGGCGCAGGGCGGGAATCCGCCTTGCGCCGATTGGACTTGCGAAGGGAAGGGGACGCGGGCCGGCAACCTGCAAGCCGGCGCGCTGCCGCGGGCAGGGTTACTTCGACTTTGCCGGTGCGGCGGGCTCGATCGAGTCGACCGCGATGCTGTCGCCGGTGGCCGTGCCCTTCACCGTCACCTCGTGGCCGAGGTGCTGCTTGGCGAGGTCCTGCTTGTCGAGCTTGTAGAGCTTCTTGTCGGCGCCGTTGTAGAGCTCGAGCTTCGCGCCCTTCTCCGCGCACTTGATGGCGCAGTCCTTGTGAGCTGCGTTGGCGCCCTTCGCGCCGCACTTCTCGTCGGTGATCCAGCCGTTCCAGCTGCCGGCAGTGCCGGCGGCGGCGGCGGCGATGGGCGCCACCACCAGGCTGAGAACCGCGAGGCAGGCCAATAGAGCAATCGTTCTCTTCATTGCAACCTCCTGGAGATTGAGGGAGCCTGGATGGCTCGCCGAGTGATGTAGGCCACAGTCTACCACACGCCAACGGGCGACGTGTATCGCGACGCGATCCTTTCTTCCATGTCGCATAATCGCTGACCGTGGCCGCTGCATACCGTCTCACCCTGGAGTACGAAGGAACCCGCTATCACGGATGGCAGGAGCAGCAGAACGCGCGCTCGGTGGCGGGGGAGCTGCGCCGCGCCCTGCAGGAGGCGATGGAGGCGGGCAACGCGATCAAGGAGCTGGGCGGCTCCGGGCGCACCGATGCGGGGGTGCACGCGCTCGCTCAGACCGCGCACTTGCGCCTCTCCCGCGCCGTCGACCCCGAAGGCCTGCGCCGCGAGGTCAACGACCGCCTGCCGGCCGACATCCACGTGCTCGAGCTGGCGCCCGCCGCTGCCGGTTTCCACGCCCGTCACTCGGCGCTCGCCCGGTCCTACCTCTACCAGGTGTCGCGGCGGCGCACGGCGCTCGCCAAACGCTACGTCTGGTGGGTGAAGCGGCCTCTCGACGCGGGGCGCATGGCCGCCGCCGCGGCGCTGCTGCCGGGCCGCCACGACTTCCGGCTGTTCTGCGAGCGCCCCGCCGAGCAACCGAGCACCGTGGTGGTGGTGGAGCGCGCCGAGGTGGCCGCCGCCGGCTCCCTCATCCTCTGCCGCCTGGTCGCCTCCCACTTCCTCTGGAAGATGGTGCGCCGGGTCACCGGCGCCCTGGTGCGCGCCGGCGCCGGCGAGCTCGACCTCGACGACTTCGCGGCGCTGCTGGCGGCCGACCCGGCGCGCCTCGCCGCCAGCGGCGGCCGCCCGGCGCGGCCCGCGGAGTGGACCGCGCCGCCCTCCGGCCTCTTTCTCGAGCGCGTCCTCTATGCGGGCGATCCGCAGCTCGGGCCGCTCACCGCGCCGATCGTGAACGTGGGCTAGTTCTCACCGTCTGTGGCGACCCCGAGACATGAAACCGGGCGGCGCACACACCGTTGGGGGCCTACGTACAGCATCTATCGGATCTCCCCCGCATCCCCTCGATCCCCTTCCCACCCTCCGGGGGGAAGGGGACGCCCCCTCCCTCCCC